>Ga0137410_10000093_pt1 | contig 59892 bp, 60 predicted proteins | sample CZODoug1_16funga_FD_108878 | JGI IMG/M metagenome (GOLD analysis project Ga0137410, IMG submission 108878) | Vadose zone soil fungal communities from Angelo Coast Range Reserve, California, USA - CZODoug1_16fungal (Illumina Assembly) | ecosystem: Environmental > Terrestrial > Soil > Vadose zone... | reverse complement strand
TGGCCTTCGACGCGAGCGCCGAGGACCGGGACACGCGCGGGTTCATCTCGATGACCAGCAGCCGCCCGTCGATCGGGCTCAGCGCGAACTGGACGTTGGAGCCGCCGGTGTCGACGCCGATCTTGCGCAGCACCGCGATCGACGCGTCGCGCATGCGCTGATATTCCTTGTCCGTGAGTGTCTGCGCCGGTGCGACGGTGATCGAGTCGCCGGTATGGACGCCCATCGCGTCGAAATTCTCGATCGAGCAGACGATGATGCAGTTGTCGTTCTTGTCGCGAACGACCTCCATCTCGAACTCTTTCCAGCCGATCACCGACTCCTCGAGCAGCACCTCGCCGGTCGGCGACTGGTCGATGCCGTTGGCGACGATCTCCTCGAACTCCTCGCGGTTGTAGGCGATGCCGCTGCCGCTGCCGCCGAGCGTGAACGACGGCCGTACGATCGTCGGGAACCCGACCTCCTCTTGGACCGCCCAGGCCTCCTCGAGCGAATGCGCGATGCCGGCCTTCGGCACCGCGAGACCGATCTCCTGCATCGCGTTGCGGAACTGCTCGCGATCCTCGGCCATGTCGATGGCCTCCCGCGACGCGGCGATGAGCTCGACGCCGTACTTCTCGAGCACGCCTTCGCGCACCAGGTCGAGCGCGCAGTTGAGCGCGGTCTGGCCGCCCATGGTCGGCAACAGCGCGCTCGGCCTCTCCTTCGCGATGATCTCGGCTACCGACCGCCACAGGATGGGCTCGATGTAGATCGCGTCGGCGCTCGCCGGGTCGGTCATGATCGTGGCCGGGTTCGAGTTCACGAGGATGACGCGGTAGCCCTCCTCTTTCAGCGCCTTGCAGGCCTGCGTGCCCGAATAGTCGAACTCACAGGCTTGACCGATCACGATCGGGCCGGCGCCGATGATCAGGATGCTTTCGAGGTCGTCGCGACGGGGCATCTAGTTAACCTGGATTCGGTGAAAGTTGCGTAACAGACTGAAATTACGAGGCCTGGGCCCGGTGCCGATAGGTCTTCATCGCAGCCGTGAAGCGCTGGAACAGCGGCTTCAGGTCGTGCGGGCCCGGGCTGGCCTCGGGGTGCCCCTGGAACGAGAACGCCGGCCGGTCCGTGCGCTCTAGCCCTTGCAGCGTGCCGTCGAAGAGGGACCGGTGCGTGGCGCGCACGTTCGACGGCAGGGTGTCCTCTTGGACCGCGAAGCCGTGGTTCTGGCTCGTGATCATCACTCGGCCCGAATCGATCTCGACGACCGGGTGGTTGGCCCCGTGATGGCCGAACTTCATCTTTATGGTCTTAGCGCCGCTCGCGAGCCCGAGCAGCTGGTGGCCGAGGCAGATACCGAAGGTCGGCACGCCCTGGTCGACGAGCTTCGCGATGGCCTCGATCGCGTAGTCGCACGGCTCCGGATCGCCCGGCCCGTTCGACAAGAACACGCCGTCCGGCAGCAGCGACAGCACCTCGTCGGCCTTCGTCGTGGCCGGGACGACCGTGACGCGGCAATCTTGGTCCGAGATCAGCCGCAAGATGTTGCGCTTGATGCCGTAGTCAAAGGCGACGACGTGGAAGGCGGCCACGCGCTTCGTGTAGACGCTCTGCCGCTTGGGGAAGATGGCCCCCTGGTTCCACTGATAGGTCTGCTTGGTGCTGACTAGGCGCGCGAGGTCCATCCCCTTCAGGCCCGGAAACTTGCGGGCGGCCTTGACCGCCTCGTCGGGTTTGGTTTTCTTCCCCGTGACGATGCATCCCGCTTGCGCGCCCTTGTCGCGGATGATCCGCGTAAGACGGCGCGTATCGATCTCGGCGATCGCCACGGTCTTACCGCGCTTCAAGAACTGCTCCAGACTGCCTTCGGCCCGCCAATTGCTCACGGCGAGCGACAGGTCGCGGATGATCAGGCCGGCGGCGTAGGTCTTGGTGGATTCGAAATCGTCGGAGTTCGTGCCGACGTTGCCGATGTGGGGATACGTCAGCGTGACGATCTGTCGGTAGTAGGACGGGTCGGTCAGGATCTCCTGATAGCCCGTCATGGCGGTGTTGAACACCACCTCGCCGAGAGTACGTCCCTCGGCGCCAACCGACACGCCGTGGAACACGGTCCCATCTTCGAGCGCTAGTATCGCCGGCTCTGCCACGCTGAGCTCCTGAAAAACGCGCGTTGCACAAAGGTCGAGATCGCCGCCGCCGCGCCGGCCGATCCCGTGTTCAAAAAAGATGAACGGGGAAACTCAGGAGGGAATTCTAGCGCGTCCGTTCGACAACGAGCTAGAAAAAATCGATCGGTCACGCGCCGCGGGCTGTCTGCCGCCGGCGCCGCCACGCTAGTCGCGGGAAAGCCCGAGGACGTCGGCCATCGAGTAGAGCCCCGGCGCCTGACCGGCGACCCAGCGAGCCGCCCGCAAGGCGCCGCGCGCGAACGTCTTGCGGTCTTGCGCCTCGTGCACGAACTCGACTTGCTCCTCGGCCCCGATGAAACGGACGGCGTGCTCGCCCACGATGTTGCCGCCACGCACGACCGTGAATCCGATCGTGCCGGGGACGCGAGGCCCGGTTTGCCCTTGACGCGAATACACCGCGAGGTCCGCGAGCTTACGGCCCCGGGCCGCGGCGATGCGCTCGCCGAGCGCGAGCGCCGTGCCCGAGGGCGCGTCGACCTTGTGCCGGTGATGCGCCTCGGCGATCTCCACGTCGTACCCGTCGGCGAGCGCCTTGGCGGCTCGCGCCACGAGCTCCACGAATACGTTGACCCCGACGCTCAGATTGCGGGAATAGACGATCGGCACCTCGTGAGCCGCCTTCTCGATCGCCTTCATCTGGCGGGTCTCGAGCCCAGTGGTGCCGATGACGAGGGCCGTGCCGCCGTCGACACAGGCCCGCAGATTAGCCTCCGTGGCCCGCGGCATGGTGAAGTCGACGGCCGCCTGCGCCCCGTTCAGGGCCTGCTGCAGATCGTCCGTCAACGGAACGCCGCGCGGCTCCGCTCCGACGAGCTCGCCCACGTCATGCCCGAGCAGCCGGTCTCCCGGCTCGGTCAACGCGCCCGCAAGCGAGAGGTCGTCCGCTTCGAACACACAGCTCAGGACGGCCCGGCCCATGCGGCCGGCGGCGCCGAGCACTGCTACCTTCAACAACGATCAGGCTCCCATGCGCTCGAAGAATTCCTTCACACCGTCGAACCAAGAGCGCGCCCGGGGATTATGGCGGGACCCGCCGCTCTGGATCGACTCGTCGAACTCGCGGAGCTTGTCCTTCTGTTCCTGCGTGAGGTGCACGGGCGTCTCGACCTGCACGCGACAGAACAGGTCACCGAAGCCGCTCACCCGAACGGAGCGGACGCCTTTGCCTCGCAGCCGAAACACGTTGCCGGACTGAGTCTCCGGCGGCACCTTCAAGACCACCGTGCCGTCGAGCGTCGGCACGTCGACGCTGCCCCCGAGCACGGCCGTGGTGAAGCTCACGGGCACGTCGCAGCTCAAGTTCTGGCCCTCACGCGTGAAGATCGGATGCTGCCGCACCGTGATGTCGACGTACAGATCGCCCGCAGGCCCGCCGTTCCGTCCGGCCTCGCCCTCGCGCGACAAACGGATCCGGTCGCCGTTGTCCACGCCCGCCGGCACTTTCACCGACAGGGTCCGAACCTTGCGGACCCGGCCGCGGCCGGAGCATTCACGGCAGGGCTTCTCGATCGTGGCGCCGGCGCCGCTGCACGCTGGGCAGGTCTGCTGGATGGAAAAGAAGCCTTGCGCCATGCGGACCTGGCCCGCGCCGCCGCAGGTCTTGCAGGTGACGGGATTGGTGCCGGGCTCGGCGCCCTTTCCCGCGCAACGGGTGCACTCGACTTGAGTCGGCAGCTCGAGGTTTATCGAGTCGCCGGCCACGGCTTGCTCGAGCGACAGCTCGAGCTCGTAGCGCAGATCGGCGCCGCGGAAGACCTGGGTGCGGCTGCGGCGGCCGCCGCCGAAGATGTCGCCGAAGACGTCGCCGAAGATGTCGCTAAAGGCGTCCGCGCCGCCGAAGCCGCCGCCCATCCCCTGCGGGCCGTTGACCCCGACGTGGCCGAATCGGTCGTAGGCCGCGCGCTTGTCGTTGTCCGACAAGACCTCGTAGGCCTCCTTGACCTCCTTGAACTTGGCCTCGGAGCCGTCGTCGGAATTGCGGTCCGGATGAAATTTCATCGCGAGGCGCCGGTACGCCTTCTTCAGCTCGGTCTCCGGCGCATCCCGGCCGACACCGAGCACTTCGTAATAGTCTCGCTTCGACATCCCCGTCCCCACGGCAACGGGAGGGCACGCTCGCGCGTGCTCTCCCGTCATTCAAGCGCGTCACTCCAGCGGTCGAGCCTAGGCGCTCTTCTTCTCGTCGTCCTTGACCTCTTCGAACTCGGCGTCGACGACGTTCTCGTCCTTGCCGCCGCCGCCCGCGCTCGCACCGCCGGGTTGCGCCCCGCCCTGCTGCGCGTAGAGGCGTTGCGCCATTCCGGCCGAAGCCTCGCTGAGCGCGCGGACCTTCGCCTCGATCGTGCTCTTGCTGTCGCCCTTGATCGCGTCCTTCAGACCCGCGACGGCACTCTCGATCTTAACGCGCTCCTCGCCCGTGACTTTGTCGCCGAGCTCGCGAAGCGACTTCTCCGTCGCATGGATCAACGCGTCGGCTTGGTTACGTGCTTCCGCGAGCTCGCGGAACTTCACGTCCTCGGCCGCGTGCACCTCGGCGTCGCCGACCATGCGCTTGATCTCGTCCTCGCTCAAGCCCGACGAGGCCTTGATCACGATCTTCTGCTCCTTGCCCGTGGCCTTGTCCTTGGCCGACACGTTCAGGATGCCATTGGCGTCGATGTCGAACGTGACCTCGACCTGCGGCATGCCCCGCGGCGCCGGGGGAATGTCGCTGAGATCGAACCGTCCGAGCGACTTGTTGTCGTTCGCGCGGCCGCGCTCGCCCTGGAGCACGTGAATCGTGACCGCCGTCTGGCTGTCCTCGGCCGTCGAGAACGTTTGATTCGCCTTGGTCGGGATCGTGGTGTTCTTGTCGATGAGCTTCGTCATCACGCCGCCGAGCGTCTCGATGCCGAGCGACAACGGCGTCACGTCGAGCAGCAGGACGTCCTTCACCTCGCCCGCGAGCACGCCGGCCTGGATCGCCGCGCCAACCGCCACGGCCTCGTCGGGGTTCACGTCCCTACGCGGCTCCTTGCCGAACAGAGTCTGCACCGTCTCCTGCACCTTCGGCATGCGCGTCTGGCCGCCGACGAGGATCACGTCGTCGACCTCGGAGACCTTCAAGCCCGCATCGGTGAGCGCCGTCTTGCAGGGCGCGATCGTTCTCTCGATCAGGTCCTCGACGAGAGACTCGAGCTTCGCGCGCGTGAGATTGATATTCAGGTGCTTCGGACCCGACGCGTCCGCCGTGATGTACGGCAGGTTGACCTCGGTCTGCTGCCGCGACGACAGCTCGATCTTGGCCTTTTCGGACGCCTCCTTGAGGCGCTGCATCGCGAGCGGATCGCGGCGGATGTCGATGCCGCTCTCCTTTTGGAACTCCTTCGAGAGGTAGTCGATGATCCGCTTGTCGAAGTCCTCGCCACCTAAGAACGTGTCGCCGTTCGTGGCCAGCACCTCGAACTGGTGCTCACCGTCGACTTCCGCGATCTCGATGATCGAAATGTCGAACGTGCCGCCGCCCAGGTCGTACACGGCGATCTTCTTGTCGCCGCGATTCTTGTCCATGCCGTAGGCGAGGGCCGCGGCCGTCGGCTCGTTGATGATGCGCTTGACCTCGAGGCCAGCAATCTTGCCGGCGTCCTTGGTGGCTTGGCGCTGTGAGTCGTTGAAATAGGCGGGCACGGTGATGACGGCCTCGGTGACCTTCTCGCCGAGGTAGTCCTCCGCCGTCTGCTTCATCTTCGCGAGCACGCGCGCCGAGATCTCGGGCGGCGCCATCTGCTTGCCGTTGGCCTCGACCCAAGCATCGCCGTTGTCGGCTTTGACGACTTTGTACGGCACCATGCCGACGTCCTTTTGCACGACGTCGTCCTCGTAGCGGCGGCCGATCAGGCGCTTGACCGCGAACAAGGTATTGGTCGGGTTGGTGACCGCTTGGCGCTTGGCCGTCTGACCGACGAGCACCTCGCCGTCCTTGGTGAAGGCGACGATCGACGGCGTCGTGCGATCACCCTCGCTGTTCTCGATCACCTTCGGCTTGCCGCCGTCCATGACGGCGACGCAGGAGTTGGTCGTGCCCAAGTCGATGCCGATGACTCGTCCCATGGTGGTTCTGCTCCAAAAATCGTTGCGAAATTCGTCCCGAAGAAAGTCAACCCAAAGAAAGTCGACTAAGCCGCCGGTTGTTTTCGAGATGGGGCGCGGCGCATAGAGTTCAAGCTTGTCTAGCTGTCGCCGCGCGCGACGATCACCTTCGCGGCCCGCAGCAGGCGATCGTTCATGTGATAGCCCTTCTGGACGACATCGATCACTGTGTTCGGCTCGGCCTGCGGCGCGGGCACCATGCTGAGCGCCTCATGCTTCGCCGGATCGAACGGTTCCCCGTGGGGATCGATCGCGATGATGTCCGCGGCCGCCAGGGCCTCGTCGAGCAGGCGCAGGGTGGCCTGCTGGCCGTCGATCAAGGTCTTGAGATCCGCCTTGCCGGCGCTCGCGAGGGCCGCTTCCAGGCTGTCGCGCACGGGCAGCAGGCTCTTCGCCAAGCGCTCGGCGCCCGCCCTGCGCGCGGTGTCGACATCGCGCGCGCTGCGCTTGCGGAAGTTGTCGAGCTCGGCGGCCGCGCGCAGGTACTTGTTCCAGTTCTCCGCGGCTTCACGGCGCAGAGCCTCTTCGGCCGATGGCAGGTCCGCGGGCTCGCCCGACGGTCCTTGTGCGGGCACCTGTTCGTCGTTTGCGTGTTCGTTCATGCACAATCCTCCGCCGTTCCCACGCAGCGGGCCCGCTTCGAGTGGTGCTGACGTGGGGCCTAGACGTTCGACTTCAAGGCGCGGCCGAGCAACTTCGCCGTGATGTCGACGATCGGTATCACGCGCTCGTAGGCCATGCGGGTTGGCCCGATGACCCCGAGAACCCCCATCGTATCGTCCGCCGTGGCGTACGGAGCAGCGACAATGCTACAGGAATCAAGGAGATCGTAACCCGATTCGTGGCCGATGAAGATCTGGACGCCTTGTGCCCGCATGCTCTGGTCGAGCAAATGCAGAATGTCGCGCTGGTGCCCGAAGGCTTCGAACAGTCCCTTCAAGGTCTCGACGTCGGATAGCGCGCCGACCCCCATGAGGTTGGTCTCGCCGGCCAGCACGAGCTCGGGCCGGGGCTCTCCTTCCGGGAACACCTGCTGCGCCATCTCGATCGCCTCGACCATCAGGGCGTTCATCGAAGCGCGAGTCTTGCGCAGCTCGCCGAGCAGGAGCTCCCGTATCTGCGACAGCGAGCGCCCGCCGCAGCGGTCGTTCAGATAGTTGCTGGCCTGTCGGAGCTCGTCGCTGCTGAAATCTCGTTGAACGTTCAAGATCTTGTTCTGGACCTCGCGCTCGTTGATCACGACGATCGCCAAGACGCGTTGCCCCGAAAGCGGCAAGAACTCGATCTGGCGCACCGAAGTCTGGGCGCGCCGCGGCACGGTCACGATGCCCGCGAGCTTCGTGACCGCCGATAGCAGGTTGGAGACGGATAAGGCGAGGGCTTGCGGGTCGCCGGAGGCCTCGTGGAGCCCCTGCGTAAAGCGTAGGAGGTCGTCGCCGTTGGGCGGAGTCAACTTAATTAATGTGTCGACGAAGAACCGGTAGCCCTTGATGGTCGGAACGCGCCCCGCCGACGTGTGCGGCGAGCTCACGAATCCTAGCTCTTCGAGATCGGCGACGATGTTGCGGATCGTCGCCGGGCTCAGGTCGAGGCCGGAGTCGCGCGACAGCGTACGCGAGCCCACGGGCTGGCCGTCGCGGATGTACTTATCGACCAAGATCCGCAACAACGTCTGCGCGCGGTCATCCAAAACGTCTCGAGGTTTGTCGCTCGCCATTTGCCCAGGCTGTGCTAACTTAGAGCCCGCTCAAAGCCTTTGGCACGCTAACAACGGGTTCCGTCCACTGTCAAGAAAGCGAAGCATGCCGCGGGAATTCAGGACGGTCGGACTGTGGGGCCGTCTCAACGAGCCGAGCGTAGCCGAACCGGCGCAGCAAGTCCTCGAACACCTGACCAAGCGCGGCATCGAGGTATTCGCGGCCGCGCAAGCGCCCGGTGCCGCGGAGCTCACGGGCGTCACGCGTGTCGATGAAACGAGGCTCGCGGAGCACGTCGACCTCTGCGTCGCGATCGGCGGCGACGGCACGTTGCTGCACGCGGCGCGACACGTCGCCCACCGCGACGTGCCGTTGCTCGGAATCAATCGCGGGCGCCTCGGATTCCTCACGGACGTCTCGCCCGAGCACATGCTCGAGACGATCGACGCCATTCTGGGTGGCGACTACCTGGCCGAGCGCCGGCTGATGTTGGCGGCGGAAGTCGACGCCCCCCGCACCGATCGCCCGGCTCTGCTCGCCTTGAACGACGTGGTGCTGCAGAAAGGCGAAGCGGGCCGCATGCTCGACTTCGTCACGACGGTCGACGGCACCTACGTCAACACGCACCGCGGCGACGGCTTGATCGTCGCCACGCCCACGGGCTCCACGGCCTACGCGCTCTCGTGCGGCGGGCCGATCATCCAGCCCGACGTCGACGCGCTCGTGATGGTGCCGATCTGCCCGCACACGCTGAGCGACCGGCCGCTGCTGCTCAAATCCGGGAGCAAGATCGAAGTGCGTCTCGAGGGCGCCGACAGCGCGGCGCACATCCTGTGCGACGGCGAGGAGCTCGGTCGGATGGGCGGCGGCGAAGCGTTGCGAATCGGGCTCGCCGACCGCACCGTCACTCTGCTCCACCCGCGCGACTACAACTACTACGAGCTGCTGCGCTCGAAGCTCAACTGGGGCCGGGCGAACCGCAACGGGGGCGCGACGCGCTCCGAGTGAGCCATGCTGAGCCTGATCCGCGTCAAGAACTACGCCGTCATCGACGAGGTCGAGGTGGAGCTTGCCGCGGGATTTAGCGTGCTCACCGGCGAAACCGGCGCCGGCAAATCCATTCTCGTCGACGCTCTCGCGCTGGCGCTCGGCGACCGCGCCGACGCGAATGCGGTGCGCCAAGGCACCGAGCGCGCCGAGATCAGCGTGTCGTTCGACTGCGCCCCCGAGGACACGGCCCTCCCCTGGCTCAAGGAACGGGGCCTCGATGACGGCGAGTCCTGCACGCTGCGGCGCGTGATCGGCTCCGAGGGCCGCTCGCGCGCGTTCATCAACGGCCAACCGGCCACGCTTCAAGATCTGAAAACGCTCGGGGGGCTGCTGATCGACATCCACGGCCAGCACGCCCATCAATCGCTGCTCGAGGGCTCGAACCAACGCGCGCTTCTCGACGCGCACGGCAATCTCGAGCCGCTCGCGGAACGCGTCTCGGCCGCGCACGCAGAATTGCGGCGGCTCGAGCAAGACCTCGAAGCACGCCGCAACGCAGGCAGCAACCGGGCCGCGCAAATCGAGCTCCTGCGCTTCCAAGTCGTCGAGCTCGAGGCACTCGGGCTCAAGCCCGGCGAGCACGCCGAGCTGCGCGCCGAGCGCGACCGCCTCGCGAACGTGGACGCACTGTTGCGCGCCGTAAGCGGCGCGCTCGACCGGCTCTACGAGAACGAGGCCGGCGCCGCCTACTCGGCCGTGGTCCAAGCTCGGCAAGAGCTCGACCATGTCGTCGCCCATGACCCCTCCCTCGGCGCGCTGCGCGAGCAGCTGGCGAGCGTGGAGATCGAGCTCCGCGAGATCGAGTCGGCGCTCGGGCACTACCGCGACCGCATCGAAGCCGACCCCGCGCGTCTCGAGTGGCTCGACGAGCGCCTCGCGAAAATCCGAGCGCTCGCTCGCCGCCACGCCGTCGACGACGCGGCGCTCGCCCAGGTTCTCGACGCGCTCAGAGCGCGCCTGAGCGCCCTCGACGGCGACGGCGAGTCGTTGGAAGCGCTCGCCGCGAGGGTAGATGCCGCGCGAGCCAAGTACTTCGAGATCGCCGCCAGGCTGTCCGCGGGACGGCGTAAGCATGCCACCGTGCTCGGCCGCGAGGTCACCGACGAGCTCGCGGAGCTCGGCATGCCTCACGGCGAGTTTCGCATCGAGCTCGAGCGGAAAGCGGAGGAACGCGCGGACGCCACGGGCCTCGAACGCGTCGAGTTTCAGGTCAAGCTGAACCCGGGCCAGCCGTTCGGCTCGCTGAGCAAGATGGCCTCGGGCGGGGAGCTGTCGAGGATCAGCCTAGCGATCGAGGTCGTGCGCTCGGGCGCTTCGCCGGTTCCAGCGTTCGTGTTCGACGAGGTCGACGCGGGCGTCGGCGGCCGTGTCGCCGAGATCGTGGGCCGCAAGCTCGCGCAGCTCGCCGCGCACCGGCAGATCCTCTGCGTCACGCACCTGCCCCAGGTGGCGAGCCAGGGGCAGCGCCACTACCGCGTCGTCAAGCTCACGGACGGCAAGACGAGCCGCACGAACGTGCGTTGCTTGAACCCCGAGGAGCGCGTCGAGGAGCTCTCGCGAATGCTCGGAGGGATCGAGATCACGGCCGCAACGCGCGCCCACGCGGCCGAGATGATCGAGCGCGCGGCGAAGTGACCGATCAGGACTTCTTCTTCGGCCGCACGTACAACACGAGGCTGTGCTCCTCGATGTCGTAGCCGTGCTTCGCGGCGATCTCGCGCTGGATCTGCTCGATTCGTTCGTCGTAAAACTCGATCACCTTGCCGGTGTCGAGACATACCATGTGGTCATGATGGGTGCGGTCGGCGAGCTCGAACACCGCCGTGCCGCCCTCGAAGTTATGACGACTCACGAGCCCGGCGCGCTCGAACTGCGTGAGCACGCGATAGACGGTGGCGAGCCCGAGCTCCTCGCCGCCCTCGAACAGCAGCCGGTAGATGGCCTCGGCCGACAGGTGCCGTTGGCCGCTCTTCTCGAGGATCTCGAGGACCTTGAGCCGCGGCGACGTGACCTTTAGGCCGGCCTTACGTAGATCTTGTCCTTCCACGTTCCGCTCGCGATGAACTAATGGGTTATCATTCTGGTCGGATTATGGCCCAGACTTGACGTGCGCTCCACCTTGAACCTCGTTCGCCGCCTGCCGTTGATTCGCTTCGCCGCCGCGCTCCTCGCGACGCTCTGCCTGAGCGCCTGTGTCTATCGGATCGACGTTCAGCAGGGTAACTTGCTCGACGCCGAGGACGTCTCGCAAGTCGAGGTCGGCATGACCCGCAAGCAGGTGCAGTTCCTGCTCGGCACGCCGATGGTCACCGATACGTTTCACCGCGACCGTTGGGACTACCCCTACTACCACGTTCACGGCCGCTCCGAGGACGTGGAGCGCCGCTGGTTCGTCGTGTACTTCGACGGCGATCGCGTCGCGCGTTTCGAACGCGACGTCGCGATGCAGCCGGCGTCATAGGCCTCAGGTAGCCCCCTCAGGTAGCCGTATCGTAGATCTTGGCCGCGCGTTCGGTGAACGCCGTCATCTGCGCTCCGGCGAGCTCCTCGAACACCTTTGAGAAGACGGCGCCGAACGGCGACACGGTCACCTCGAACTGGAGGGTGAGCGAGACGTCCGAGCCGCCCTCGGGGAGCGCCGTGAACTTCCACTCGCCGCGCAAGCGGCGGAACGGGCCCGAGACGAGCTCGATCTGAATCCTGCTCGGCCGCGCCAGCGTGTTGCGCGTGCGGAAGCTGCGACGAAATCCCAGCGCGCCGATGTCGAGCGTCGCTTCCACGGTGTTCCCCTGCCGAAGGTCGATTCGCGCGCCGCTGCACCAGTGTAGGAAACGCGGATAGCTCTCGATGTCGTCGACGAGGTCGAACATCTGCTCGGCGGTGTATGGAACGCGCGCGCTGCGCTGCACTCTCGGCAAGGGCTCGTCTCCCGGACACTCCGGCGGAGTGTTTTTTGGCGGGTGATTCTAGGATCATTGACGCGGCATGGCCAAGAAGGACGAAAAGAACACGACGATCGCGCAGAACAAGAAGGCGCGTTTCGACTATTTCATCGAGGAACGCGTCGAAGCCGGGCTCGCGCTGTTCGGCTGGGAGGTCAAGAGCATGCGCGCGGGCAAGGCGCAGCTCGTGGACGCGTACGTGATACTACGCGAGGGCGAAGCCTGGCTGCTCGGCTCGCACGTCACTCCGCTCAATACCGCGTCGACGCACGTGGAGGCCAATCCCACGCGGATTCGCAAGCTCCTCTTGAATCGCCGGGAGATCGACCGGTTCACCGGGCTCGTCGAGCGCAAGGGGTACACGCTCGTCGCGCTCGAGCTCTACTGGAGCAAGAACCGCGCGAAGCTCTCCGTTGGCCTCGCGAAAGGTAAGAAGCAGCACGACAAGCGCGCAACGGAGAAGGACCGCGACTGGGACCGCGACAAGGCGCGCGCGCTGCGCGCGCATTGACGCCGTCCGGCCTGTCGCGCCGGCCGAAATGCGAACCCACGCCTTGAAACCGCGGCCGGGCGCCTTACACTGGGTGTGTGTCCAATGGGGGCGACCTGGTTTCGACGTGGGTCGCGAAACCTGAGGTGCATGCCGAGGTTGCAGGATCCTCGTAAAACAGCTTGCAACGTTTAGTTGCCAACGACGACAACTACGCACTAGCCGCCTAAAAACCGGTTCGGTGCCGTCTGACTGGAGCCGTGCTTGTGCGTCCAGGTCCGCCCTTAGCGGGGACATTCAGGCGTCATATCTCACAAGATCGCGACGAGGTACGTCCGGGACCGACTCGCTAAGATCGTAAACGGAATCGCTGTCAGTGCGCCCTGTCCGTCGGGCTTGCTGCCAGTTAAAACAATCGACGTGACTACGCATGTAGAGCTGATGGCAGAGGGCTTGCGGACGCGGGTTCGATTCCCGCCGCCTCCACCACCACACCAGGAACGGCGCGGTCTCGGTAGACGCGCCGGGTCCGCCCGAGGCACGGCGGGTCCGGCAGCAGCCGTCGCATAGGACCCGGCGCGGGCACTACTCGCGCCGCGTGCGCTCAACTCTTCCCGTCGACGAACAAGAGATCCAGCTGGCCGCCGAGACTAATGACGTCGCCGTCGTGTAGCTCGTGCCGGTGAACGCGCACCGAATTGACGAAGATGCCGTTCTTGCTGTCCGCGTCGGCAATGAGAGTCGCGAGACTGCGGATACTCAATGTTGCGTGGATCCGGCTCACGAAGTGGCTCGGGATGCAGATGTCGCAATGCTTGCTGCGGCCGATCGTCATGTCCCCGTCGCGCAGCGGATAGCTCAGACTCGCGCCGTCGACGGTCGTGACGAGCCGCCGCGCACCCGCCGGCGGCCGCGGCGCGCCCCGCTGATCGCGGGCGTCGAACCGCGGCTCGTGGTCGCGCGCCGCCGGCCAGCTGGCAGCGGCGAGCTCGGCCCTGAGCAAGCCGCCTTCGCGGACCGCATCCTCGCGCACTCGGTCGAGAGCGGTGACCTGCGCCGCGGCGCGCACGATCTCCGTCTGCATCGCGCCTTGCTCTTGCGTTAGCGATCGCAGCTCCACGCCCAGCCTGCGAATCCAACTGGGATCGGCGCCGCGAGACGAGTCGCCGGGCGCAGCGGGCAGCGGCGCAATGGGCGGCGGCGGAGCTACTGCGGGTGCGCGGAGCGTGGGCTCAGACTCGTGCTCGACTTTCGGCTCGCGGCCGCCGCCGCCCGCAACCGCCAGCTCGAGCTCCCTCACTCTGCGCTCGAAGTGGGCCGTGACCCGCGCCGTAGCCTCGATCTGCGCGGCGAGCTTGTCCTGCAGCTGCCCGTAGGCGGACTCGCGCTCGTTACGCCGGCCGAGGAGCTCCGCGCACTGCCGCTCGAGCTCGAGCACCCGCGCCGCGAGTCGCTGCTCTTCGTCCTCGTGTCGGGCGAGCTCCGCATCCTTGGCGTTTATGACCTCTTCCATGCCGACGATCGCGTCTCGGTAGTCGGCGAGCTGTGCCGCCGATCCGGCCGGGTGCCGTGGAGAGACGTATCCTTTGAGGCGCTCCATCTGCCTCGCAATCGAGGACGCGGCGTCCGCGGGCCCGGGAGGACGCGGCGAATCGCCGGGTCGAGCATCGCCCGAAGCGCCGCTCAATCGGTTGGCGTCAATCGCTCTCTCTGCACGCCGTGAATGATCGACACGATCGCCGTCCGCGTCTTCACGCGCAACTTCGCTCTGATCGATTTCAGATAGGCGCGCACGGTCTCGACGCTGACGGTGAGCTTCAGCGCGATTTCCTTGTCGGTATCGCCGGACATGAGCGCGCCGAGCACGTCGATCTCGCGCTTCGAGAGCCTGAATAGACACCTGACCCTGTCGACGTTGATGTTGTCCGATTGCGGCCGGTTGATCGGCTCCACGAGCACGGCATAGAGCCCGCCGCGCGCGCCGTGCGCATCCTGCAGCGAGAACAGCCGCAGGCAGAACAGCTCCCTTCCTACCGTCACGAGCGCGCAGCGTTCGCCGGGCTTGTTGATCGCGAGGGGCTCTACTGCGCCGGTCGTCGGCCGCCCCTCGTGGAAGGGGCGCTGAGCCTCGTTGAGCGCCTCGTTGATCAGCCGTTGCGTGAGGCCCGACTGGCCCCGGCGCGCGCCCGAGTCATCGATCGTGGAATAGAGCAGCTCGCCGTCCGGATTGATGAGCATCAACAGAGGCCGCTGTCGACGCTGCAAGATCTCCGTCAACTTGAGGTCGAAGGTCTCCTCGGGCCTGAAGGTATCGAGCTTGGTTGGTGAGTCGAGACTTCCATGAGCTGGGCTGAATTCCATACGGTGTCCAGTCCGGTGCGGCGCTGCAAACGCAGCGGGTCCTTTGGTAGCAACGGCGCGCGGCATTTCCTTCTTGCTGGTTGGAAGATCGCCGTGCGTGGATCATTACTCCCCGCCTTAGCGAGGCGCATGAGACCAAAGGCCCACACCCAAGCCTCCAACCTGATACCCCGTGAATGGGCAACCCGCGTTTGGCGCTCAGAAACGGTGGGCGCTCCCTGGGGAATGGAACCACATTCGGTACTGTTTACTGTACCTCTCCGGTCTGAGCGCGGCCGCGGGAGAGCATCCGCAACGCTCTAGGGACCGCGCTCCACACGTTCCTACTGCGTTTTCACATCGGAGGGAAGTCGGATGAAACGTCTCACAATCGTCTTTGCAGCAACGACGACGTTCGCATTGTGGTCGTCACTCGCTGCGGCAGAGGGCCCGGACAACAGCAACAACACGGCGGCCAACGGCTCGGCGATCGCAAGCGACGATTCGCAGGCGACCGTCACGACCGACGGCTCCGGCAACAGCGACGCTTCGAACGCGGCGAACAACAGCAACAGCTCGGACAATAGCAAGAGCAACACCGCGACGTCCGACGCCGGCTCGGCGTCGGCGGCGGGTCACAGCTTGGCGGTCACCGTCGCCGGCTCCGGCAACGAAAACAACAACGACAGCTCGAACAACAGCAACAACTCCGTGGTGAACGGTGTCGGCGCCGCGTTGGGCGCCGCCTCGGCCAACGGCGAAGGCAGCACCGCGACCGTCGACGCGAGCGACGACTCGAACAACAGCACCGCCAGCGCGGACCACGGTGCCGCTGCAGCGAACGGTGAAGGCAGCTCCGCCGAGGCGAACAACAGCGACAACTCCGTCGAGAGCCACGCCGCGGCCTCTGTGGGTTCGGCCGCCGCCAACGGCGAGGGCAGCTCGGCGACGGCCGACAACAGCGACAACTCGGTGAATCCGGACAGCTCCGACAACAGCAGTGCATCCGCGAACGCCGGCGGAGCTGCGGCAAATGGCGAAGGCTCCTCGGCGAGCGTGGACAAGAGCGTGAGCTTGGGCACGATCGCGGTGAATACGAGCGCGCTCGCGTCCACCGTGGCCGACAACGGCTCGACGGTCGGCGTCACGGACGCACACCAGGAGTCGACCAACGACATCAGCGGCTCGTTCGGCACGGCGGCCGGCGTCAGCGTTGCCGCGCAGAACCTCGGACAGTCGTCAGCCGTGCAGCAGAGCGTGAACCTGCAGGCCAACCTGACCACCGGCGGCGCGGCTCAGTAGCGCGCGCGAATCGTACAGCTATCCAAGAGAAGGATCAGACCAATGACCAACACCAAATTGATCAGGCTGCTCGTTGCGACGTCGTTCTTGGGCCTCGCCGGCTACGCCGCGGCGGGCAACGACAACAACGGCAACTCGGCGGACACCGCTTCGGCAATCGCCAACGAGGGCGGCACGGCGTCGACTGCGACCACGAACAGCGGCAACAGCACGAGCAGCGACACGAGCGACAACAGCGACAGCTCGAACAACAGCGTCACCAACGACGCCACGTCGGGCGGTAACAGCGCGTCCGCCGCGGGCGGCAGCGTCGCGGTCGGCGTATCCGACTCCGTGAACGGCAACGGCAACGACAGCTCCGACAACAGCGACAACTCGGAGCGCAACTTCGTCCGCGCGCTCGGCGGCTCCGCGGCCGCGAACAACGGCGGCACGGCGATGGTCGACCGGAGCGACGCGTCCGACAACAGCTCCGCGACTGCGGGAAGCGGCGAAGGCGGGTCCGGCGGCGCGGCCGCGAACGGCGGCGGCACTGCCAGCGTCGACAACAGCGACAACTCCGACAGGTCGGGCGCGTTGGCGGGTATCAAGTCGGCAGCCGCGAACGGCGGCGGCACTGCCAGCGTCGACAACAGCGACAACTCCGACAACAGCAACAGCTCCGACAACAGCTATGCCGACGCCGGCCCCGGCAGCGCCGCGGCCAACAACGGCGGCACGGCGACGGTCGACAACAGCATCACGCTGGGCAGCATCGCTGCCAACGTGTCGCTGTTGGAAGCGAGCGTGTCCGGCAACACGGCCGCCGTGACCGCGGGCGAAGCCGCGGAGCAAACCGCGAGCAACTCGATCACCGATTCGTTCGGTGACACCGCGGGAATCAGCGTGGTCGGGCAGAACCTGGGCAACAACAGCTTGATCCAGCAGAACGTCAACGTGCAGGCAAATCTCTCGTTGCAGTAGGACCTGCCGCGAACGACCGGGAGTCGGTAGTCGCGGGACCGGGCGCCGCCGGAAGGGCGTCCGGTCCCGCCTTTTCGGAGGTGTCCACCGTGACCAAGAATCGAATCGCGCTGTTTGCGAGCGTCGCGTTCGCACTGTATGCGACGCTGGCACGGGCAGATGACGCGGCACCGGCCGCGGTTCCGCCGTCCGCGGCGCCGCTCCCTCCCGCGGCGGAAGACGCAGCCGCAAGCCCCGCCGCTCCGCTTGCGCAGCTCGAGGGCGGCAAGCCGCTCGACGCCGCCGCGCTCGACCAGCAACGAGCGAAAGCGAAGCTCGAGCTCGACAAGCTCACGCTGAACACGAACGACCAGGACGGCGTAGTGACAGGTAACACCGCGCTCGACAACACGACGGGGCACAACTCCATCGCCGGCGACGCCTTCGGCAACGCGTCGGGCTTCGTGAGCGCGGTTCAGAACACGGGTAACAACGTGCTGATCCAGAACTCGACGATCATCAACGTGGCCGTGGAGCCCTAGATGGCGCGTGGCCGCCGCGCCGCGGCCCTCGGCGCCGCCGTAGGGGTGCTCGCGGCAAGCATGCAGCTCGCCGCACCCGTGCGCGCGGGCTCGATCTGGGTGCCAGGCTCCGAGGGCATCGTCAACGTGCCGGCCACGACCATCAGCGAGCGCAAGTTCAGCAAGGTCGTGAAGCAGCGCTACGACTTCAGCTGCGGCTCCGCCGCGCTCGCGACTCTGCTGACGTTCCACTACGACGATCCCACCGACGAGACGGCCACTTTCCGCTACATGTACGACCACGGCGATCAGCGGCGGATCGCGCAAGCCGGCTTCTCGCTTCTCGACATGAAGGGCTACCTCGCGAACCACGGCTACGACTCCGACGGCTACGAGGCCACGCTGCCCGTGCTCGCGAACGCCGGCGTCCCCGCGATCGCCTTGATCAACTACCGGGGTTACCGCCACTTCGTGATCGTGAAGGGCGTCCGCAACAACCACGTGTTGCTCGGCGACCCCGCGCTCGGCACACGCCTCGTGGCGGCGCACGAATTCGAGCGGATGTGGGACAACGGCGTCTTGTTCATCGTCAAAAGCAAGCCGGAGATCGGCCGCCGCAACTTCAACACCGAAGCGCAGTGGCAAGGCCTCGCGGTAGCGCCACTCGGCGCCGCCCTCGCACCGCAGGACCTGGCAAGCCTCACCGTCAACCTGCCGCGCTTCGGAGAGTTCTGATGGCCACCGCGTTCACCTTCGACCGCGAGCCGGACGTCGATCAGCTGGTGGCCGCCTACTCCGCGCTCGGCCGCAGGCGTCGTGCTCGCCGCAGGCGGAAGCGGCACCTCGCCGCGGCGCTACTCGTCGGCCTGTTGCTCGCGATGGCCGCCTGGGTCTGGCTCGTGTGGCCCGCCTTCGCGACGTTCGGCTCCCGCGACACCGCCGCGCTCGAGCAGCTGCGGAACGGCGTCGCGGCCGCGCTCGCAGAGCTCGGCGCCGCACGTTCGGAACTCGCCGCGGAGCGCACATGGCAGGCGAGCGCGAGCCGCGAGCTCGAGGTGCGCTTGAGGGCGGTCGAGGAGCGTTACGCCTCGTTCGAATCGCGCCAAACCGAGCTCGGCGCGCAGAGCGCGCGTCTCGCCGACGGTCTAGCGAAGCTCGACTCCGAACGCGCGCTGCTCCTCGCCGCTCACGAGCGCGGCGCGTCGAGCGAGCGCGCGCTCAGCCAAATCGCCGGGGAGCGCCGTGCGCTCGAGGAGCGCCGGCAGAAGTCCGCGGCGGAAGACCTGCACCTCCGTGACCAGCTGGACTCGCTCGGTCAGGAGCGGCGCTCGCTCGAATCGCAGCACGACCTCATCGACGCGAAGCGGCGCGCGAGCGACGCGGAGCTCGAGCAACGCGGCACCGGCCCGGCGCCCGCCCCCGATCCCACGTCGGCGCTCTTCGAGCCGGGCAACGTGCCGTTGGCGGCCGTGGCCATCGACGCCGCGCGCCTCGGCGACATGCGCGGCGGGGTGCTCCTCGGCGGCGGCGTCAACGTGGCGATCGGGCTCACTCGCTCGGTCACGCTCAACGGCGAGCAGCAATACGCGAGCACGCTGCGCATCGACGATCTCGGCGCCGCCGTCGACCCGGCCGCTCTCGCGAACGTCGGGCAGCTCCTGATCCAGAACGGGCCCGGCAACTCTGTGAGCAATGGATTCCTCGACAGCTGGACCGGTTTCGGCACGATCGTGCAGAACTCGCTCGACGGTCAGCACATCGACGCGACGACGGTCCTCGACATCTCGATACAGAACGTGGCGACCGCGATCGACGGGCTCGCCGCGAGCCGCGCCGTGAGCGACGCGTTGACGTTCCAGCAGTAGACCGCACGAGCGGGAGACGATGCGATGCGGACTCACGACGCGATGACGCCGTTGACGAAGGTCTTGGCGCTGTGCGCCGCAGCCCTGCCTTGCGCGGCCGCCGCGCAAAACCTATCCGACGCGACGCCGTTGCAGCTCGAGGCGACGCTCGCCGAGATCGACGCGCGCTACCGCGACATCCTCGCGCAGCTCGAGGACCTCGGGCGGCAGCGGCGCGAGCTCGCGCGCCTGATCGTGCGCGCGGAGGATCTCGAGAACCTGCGCGGCACGGGCGCGGAACAGGTCGCGCCGGCCGCGCAGCCGGGCGCCCCCGCCAGTCCCGGCCAGCCGCCCGTCGTGGCCGTCGAGCGCAAGGATCAGCTCGAGGCGCAGACCAACAAGATGCCGGAGCTGCCGCGCGTGAGCCCCGACATCGGCGGCGTGCTCACGCCGAAGGGCCAGTTCGTCGTGGAGCCGCTGTTCCAGTACTACTACTCGTCGGTCAGCCGCGTCGCGGTGGAAGGCTTCACGATCCTGCCAGCACTGCTCGTGGGCATCATCGACGTGGTCGAAGCCGACCGCGACACGTACATGGCCGGCTTGAGCCTTCGCTACGGGCTCACGAGTCGACTCGAGATGGAGCTCAAAGGCGAGTACGTCTATCGCGACGACGACACGCGCTCGCGCGAGTTCTTGCGCCAGGCGGTCGAGGACGGCGTGTTCCATGCGCACGGCGAAGGTGCGGGCGACACGGAGCTCGGCCTGCGCTACCAGTTCACGCGCAGAAAGCCGACGGCGCCGTACATCGTCGGCAACCTGCGCTACAAGGACGACAACGGCAACGACCCGTTCGAGATCGCGACCGCCGCGACGCTCGCGGGCACGCCGCAGTTCTCGTCCGAGCTCGCCACGGGCTCGGGTTTCCGCAGCCTGAGCCCGAGCCTCACGTTCGTATATCCCACCGATCCCGTCGTGTTCTTCGGTAGCGTCGGTTACCTCTGGACCGAGCAAGACGACAAGGGCATCAGAATCGACGCCAACGGCAAGCCGCGCGGCTTCGGCAAGGTCGATCCCGGCGACGCGTTGCGTCTCAACTTCGGCATCGGCATCGGACTCAACGACCGCTCGTCGTTCAGCATCAGCTACCAGCTCGACAAGTTCTCGAAGACGTTCATCGAGACGGCGTCGGTGCAGAAGATCGTCGGCTCCGACGTGACGATCGGCAAGTTGCTCGTGGGCTACTCGCTGCGCACGCCGAGCGGCGCGCCCTTGAACCTCGCATTCGGCATCGGGACGACGGCCGACGCAGCCGACAGCGACATCACGTTCCGGATGCCGTTCACCTTCGGCGACTGACTCGGGCCCGAGACCCTCCCCGATCCGGCGCCGCTGCGTCGCGCCGCACGATTCCGCGCTGCCGCCGTTGACGGGACGCGCGAACGCTGGCTTCATGGCGCGCGTCGGGGAACATTGGGCCTATCTACATGCGCCTACCGATCTTGCTGCTCGCGGTCTTCGTCGCGCCGATCGCGGCCTGCGGCCCGCCGGTAACGATCTCGGGCATTCCGAAGCTCATCGACGGCGACTCCTTCGAGATCGGCGGCACCGAAGTCCGCCTGTTCGGCATCGACGCTCCGGAAGGCCGGCAAATCTGCCGCCGCGACGGCGGCGACTGGCCTTGCGGCTCGGCCGCCGCGTCCAAGCTCGCACAGATCGTCGGCTCCGGAACCCTCTCCTGCACGGAAAAGGACACCGACACCTATGGCCGCGTCGTCGCGGTGTGCACGAGCGGTAACGTCGACGTGGCACGCGAGATGGTTTCCGCCGGGTTCGCGCTCGCCTATCGCCGCTATTCCAAAGACTACGTCGCCGCCGAAGACGCCGCACGCACGGCCCGGCGCGGGCTCTGGTCGAGCGAGTTCGCGAACCCGTGGGACTGGCGACGCGACGAAAACGCCCGCCCGGCGCAACGCTCAGGGAAGGAGCCTCCTGCGGGCGCGAACTGTCGCGGCAAGATCAAAGGCAACATCAGCTTTAACAGCGGGGACCGCATCTACCACGTGCCCGGGTCGCGGGACTACGACGCGACCATCATCGACGAGAGCAAAGGCGAGCGCTGGTTTTGCACCGAGGACGAAGCCATTCGCGCGGGATGGCGCGCGCCGCGCCTCCGCAACTAGCGCTTCTTCCGTTTCTTCGCCGCCGCCTTCGTCTTCTTCGTGCGTGGCGGGCTCGACTTGGTCGCGCGCCGCGCGGCCTTCTCCGCCGAGTTGTGCCAGGCGGCGCGCAGCGCTTCCAGAAACCGCCGGCGATCGAGGACGGCGAGATTCGCGGTGGTTGCGCCGTTCCTCCCCCACGCGTTGTCGATCGCGACGAACCCTGCACCGTCCGTCGCGACGAAGCGGCGCTGCTGTTCCGGCGTGAGCATGAGGTTCACGGTGTTCTTGTCGTGCCACACGGTCGCAAAGATTCCGCCCGGCGTGCGAAAGGCGTCGCTGCCGAAGTGATCCTTCACAGTCGCGTCCGGCATGGCGCCCGCCAACTCGCAAGCCTGCTTCGTCGTCAGCACGTTCGTTCCCTCACCGCTCGAGGATCGCTGCCACGCCCATGCCGCCTGCGGTGCAGACCGTGACGAGACCGCGGCCGCTGCCGCGCGCCGCGAGCAGCTTTGCTAGCGTGCCGACGAGCCGCGCGCCGGTCGCCGCGAACGGATGGCCGATCGCGACGCTGCCGCCCCTGACGTTGAGCTTCGCGCGATCGATCGAGCCGAGCGCCGCGGGCTGCCGCAGCTAGGTGCGGCAGTAGTCGTCCGACTCCCACGCCTTCAGCGTGCACAGCACCTCGGCCGAGAAGGCCTCGTGGATCTCGTAGAAGTCGAAGTCCTGCAGCCCCAGGCTCGTGTGCTCGAGTAGGCGCGCAACGGCATACGTGTGCGCCATCAACAACCCTTCGCGCGGCCCCGCGAGCCCCGCGTGGTCGACGGCCGCCGTGCGCGCGTGGCTGAGATACGCAAGCACCGGCAACTTGCGCACGCGCACCCAGTCCTCGGATCCGAGCAGCACCGCGGCTGCACCGTCGGTGAGTGGGGTGCTGTTGCCGGCGGTGAGCGTGCCCTGCGGCCCACGGTCGTAGACCGTCGGCAGCTTCGCGAGCTTGTCGAGCGACGTATCGGGCCGCACGTTGTTGTCGCGCGCGAGGCTGAACGGTGCCACGACGAGATCGGCGAAGAATCCTTCGGCCCAGGCTTTCGCGGCGGCCATGTGCCCGTCGAGGGCGAGCCGATCCTGGTCGGCGCGCGAGATGCCCCACTCCTTCGCCATGAGCTCGCAGTGCTCGCCCATCGACAAGCCCGTCAACGGCTCGACGACGCGCGGCAACGCGGGCTTCAGATGCTTCGGGCGCAGCTTCGCGAGCGCGGCGACTCTCGCGCCCAGCGATTTCGCGCGCTGCGCGCCGATCAGAATTCGTTGGAGGTCACCGCTGAATTCGAGCGGCACGTCACTCATCGTGTCGACGCCCGCCGCGATGCCGCTCTCGATCTCGCCGGCGCCGATTCGACACGCGAGCTCCGCGACCGCCGTGAGGCTCGTGCCGCAGGCGCGTTGCAGGTCGTGCGCGGGCGTATGCGGATCGAGCCCGCTCGCGAGCGTAGCGTCGCGCGCGAGATTCCAATCGCGCGCGTGCTTGATCGTCGCACCGGCGGCGACCTCGCCCAGGGTTTCGCCCGCGAGCGAGCAGCGTTCGACGAGCGCGCGCAGCATCGCCGACAGCATCGTCAAGTTGTCGAGCTCGGCGTAGGCGGTGTGGCTGCGCGCGAACGGCAGCCGCAGGGCGCCCGCGATCACGACTCGTCGCTGCATTGCGCGAAGAACCTCGGCGTCGAGGAAACCGCCGCAATATACAACAGCACCCGAACTACGGTAGCTTACGGCCGGCGCTCGTTAGAGGGGGAACACGCTCGCCATGGCCACGAACAACGAGGCGATCAAGGAAGGCAGGCGTTTGCCGCCGGGCGTGGCGTGGCTCGGTTGGGCCGCGGTGGTCGTGCTCGCGACCCTAGGGATCGCGGCGATCGGCAGCCACCGCGGGGAGAGCATCGACGCGCTCTGGTTCATCGTCGCCGCCGTGTGCATCTACGCGCTCGGCTATCGCTTCTACAGCGCGTTCGTCGCGGCCAAGGTGCTCACGCTCGACCCGACGCGCGCGACGCCCGCGGAGCGGTTCAACGACGGCCGCGACTTCATGCCGACCAACCGCTGGATCGTGTTCGGCCACCACTTCGCCGCAATCGCCGGCCCCGGCCCGCTCATCGGCCCCACGCTCGCGGCCCAGTTCGGCTATCTGCCGGGCACGCTTTGGATCCTGATCGGCGCCGTGCTCGGCGGCTGCGTTCAGGACTTCGTCGCGCTGTTCTGCTCGATTCGCCGCGACGGCCGCTCGCTCGGCCAAATGGCGCGCGACGAGCTCGGCCCCGTCGGCGGCGTGGTTGCTCTGATCGGCGTGATGGCGATCATGATCATCTTGATCGCGGTGCTCGGCCTCGTCGTCGTGAACGCGATGCGCGGCAGCCCTTGGGCCACGTCGACCGTCGCCGCGACGATTCCGATCGCGATCCTCGTCGGCCTCTACATGCGCGGGCTTCGGCCCGGCCGAGTGCTCGAGGCCACCGCGATCGGCGTCGCCCTGCTGCTGCTCGCAGTGTTCGGCGGCCGCTGGATCGACGCGAGCCCGACGCTGCGCGTGTGGTTCGACTACGACGGTCCGACGCTCGCGATCATGATCATTCTCTACGGCTTCGCGGCGGCTGTGCTGCCGGTGTGGCTCTTGCTCGCGCCGCGCGACTACCTTTCCACGTTCATGAAGATCGGCACGATCGTCGCGCTCGCCGTCGCGATCGTGATCCTGAACCCGGCCGTGAAGATGCCGGCGCTCACGCAGTTCGTCGACGGCACGGGCCCCATCTTCGGCGGCAAGGTGTTCCCGTTCGTGTTCATCACGATCGCCTGCGGCGCGATCTCTGGATTCCATTCGCTGATCGCGTCCGGCACCACGCCGAAGCTGCTCGCCAGCGAGCGTGACGCGCGGTTCATCGGCTACGGCGCGATGATCATGGAGTCGTTCGTTGCGATCATGGCGATGGTCGCCGCGTGCGTGCTGGATCCCGGCGTCTATTTCGCGATCAACAGCCCCGCGGGCCTCGTCGGCGCGCACGCCACGGACGCCGTCGCCACGATCTCGAGCTGGGGCTTTCCCGTGAGCACCGCGCAGATGAGCGAGCTCGCGCGCGAGATGGGCGAAGCCACGCTGTTCGCGCGCACCGGCGGCGCGCCGTCGCTCGCGGTGGGGATGGCGAGCATCTTCTCGAACGCATTCGGCGACACGCTGCTCGCAGTCTGGTACCACTTCGCGATCATGTTCGAGGCGCTGTTCATTCTCACCACGGTCGACGCCGGCACGCGGGTCGCGCGCTTCATGCTGCAAGACCTGCTCGGCATCGTCGCGCCGCCGCTCAAGCGCACGAGCTGGTATCCGAGCGTGCTGATTTGCAGCGCGCTCGTCGTCGCGGGCTGGGGTTACTTCCTCTACTTCGGCACGATCGATCCGCTCGGCGGCATCAACAGCCTCTGGCCGCTATTTGGCATCGCGAACCAGATGCTCGCCGCGATCGCGCTCTGCGTCGCGACGACGGTGATCGTGAAGTCGCGCAAGGCGGCCTACGCGTGGGTCACGGTGCTGCCGCTCACGTGGCTCGTGGTGGTGACGTCGGCGGCGGCGTGGCAGAAGCTCTTCAGCCCCGACTTGAGAATCGGGTTCCTGTCGCACGCGAACGATCTCGCGGCGCAGATCGCGAGCGGCAAGATCGCGGGCGCCGCCGCCGCGCAAGCCGAGCGTCTGATCTTCAACGACCGGCTCGATGCGGTGCTGACGTCCTTCTTTCTGCTGACCGTGTGGGTGCTCGTGATCGAGACCGTCCGCGTCTGCCATGCGGCGTTGTCGGGGCGCCGCTGCCCGCCGTCGACCGAGACGCCGCACATCCCGAGCCGCCTCGTGGAGGACTGGGTCCGTGACTGAGCTCGCTCGGGCATTCTGGCGCGCGCTGCGCACCGCGACCGGCGACGACGCGTACGAGCGTTACGTCGCGCATTGGCGCGACCAGCATCGCGACGACGTTCCGCCCCGCTCGATCGCCGTGCGTTTTTCAGGGAAGAGCAGCGCCGCAAGTGGAACGGCGTTCGCCGCTGCTGCTGAGCCTACAGCGGGCTCGTGGCGGACGGCGTGTTCGGTTGCGCTAGGCGCTCGACGGGCGCCGCCCGCGGCGCGTCCGCCGGACCGTCCGGCGCCGGCGCACCATCGGCGGGCGTGCCCTCTGCCGCCGGCGCGTCGTTCACGCCGAGAACCCGAGCCGCGTCGCCCGCGTCCTGCACCTCGGCCTCCTCCGGCAAGCCGCGGATCTGGCGCTCGGTCTTGTCGTTGAGCACCACGAGGCTGATGCGCCGGTTCATCGCGTTCAGCGGATCGCTGCGATCGAGCGGCACCGACGAGCCGAGCCCGACGACGCGCACTACCTTGCTCTCGTCCATGCCGCCGGCCACCAGCTCGCGGCGCGACGCGTTCGCGCGATCCGCCGACAGCTCCCAGTTCGAATAACCGCGCTCGCCACCGGCGTATTGATTTGAATCGGTGTGACCCGCAAGCGAGATCGCTTTGTCCACGCCGTTAAGGAGCCCGCCGATCGCGTGCATGATCTCGACGGTGTAGTTCTTCAACGCGGCTCTGCCGGTGTCGAACATCGCGCGGTTCTGTTCGTCCACGACGGAAATCTGCAATCCCTCGGGCGTTAGCTCGAGCTTGATTTGGTTTTTGAACTGCGCGAGCTTCGGATCGCGGTCGATTGCTTCCTCGAAACGGCGCTTCAGGCCCTGGAGCTTGGCGAGCTCCTGCGCGGCGAGCTCGGCGCGCGCCGCTTGCAGGTTGATGGTCTGCCTCACGGCCGGCGCGTCGGCTCTTTGCACTTGACCCGCGCTGCGCGTCAGATCCTGGCCGCCGCCTTGGATGACGCTCGAGCTGTCGCCCGAGCCGGAGCCGCCGGCCATCGCAACTTTGAGCGGAGTCTTGAAGAACTCGGCGATGCCCTCGAGGTCCCCTTTGGTCGTGGATCCGAGCAGCCACATGAGCAGGAAGAACGCCATCATCGCCGTAACGAAGTCCGCGTAGGCGATCTTCCACGCGCCGCCGTGATGACCGCCACCCTTGACCTTCTTGATCCGCTTGATGACCAGCGTCTGGCCGTTGTCGCCTGGCATGAGCGGGGAGCCCGAGCGGGCTACTTTTTCGCCGTCGCCGGCTTGCCGCCGGCCTTGGCGGCGCCCTTGACGTGCGCCTCGAGCTCCGCGAACCCCGGCCGCTCGGTCGAGTAGAGCACCTTGCGGCCGAACTCGACGGCGACGGACGGCACCGCGTCGTTCAGGCTCGCGAGCATCGTGACCTTGATGCACTCGAGGGCCTTCGTGGCCTCGTGCAGCTTCTGCTCGACCACGCTCACGAGCGGCCCCACGAAGCCGTACGCGAGCAGGATGCCGAGGAACGTGCCGACCAGCGCATGCGCGATGAGAATGCCGAGCTCCGACGGCGGCAAGCCGACTGACTCCATCGTGTGTACCACGCCCATTACCGCCGCCACGATGCCGAACGCGGGCAGACCGTCGGCGACCCGCTGCAGCGCGTGCGCCGGAACCTCGCCCTCCTGGTGATGCGTGTCGATCTCGCGGTCCATGAGCGCCTCGATCTCGAGCGCGTTCAGCTTGCCGCTCACCATGAGGCGCAAGTAATCGGTGATGAACTCGACGAGATGGTGATCCTTGAGCACCCTCGGGTACTTCGAGAACAGCGCGCTCTGCTTCGGGTTCTCGATGTCGCGCTCGATCGCGAGCAGCCCTTCCTTGCGGGTCTTGTCGAGGATCTCGTAGAGGAGCGCCATGAGCTCCATGTACAACGCCTTCGTGTACTTCGAGCCCCCGAGCAACGACGGCAGGGTTTTGAAAGTCGCTTTCAGCGTCTTCGCAGGATTACCGACGATAAACGCGCCCGCCGCGCCGCCGCCGATCATCAACAACTCGACCGGCTGCAGGAGCGCGGCCAAATGACCGCCCGCCAACGCGAACCCGCCAAATATTGCAGCGGCTACGATGACGTAGCCGACAAGAACCAGCATCCTGCTCTCCCAGCCAGCAAAAGGGACGCGTCCGAGGTCGCGTGCGCCCCTTAGCTGGTTTTCGGCCTAGCGTGCCGGTTCTTGAGGAACCGAACGGCGACCGCCGTCACAGCCTCCGCGACGCGTGTCGCGCGCAAACCCGCGCCCCCGAAGGCGTCGGGAGGCTCGAGGCACGCCGGCCATGCCGCCTCAGGGCGCTGCGGCGGCCTTTTTCGTCTTGATTTCGTACGAGAAGTGCATCTTGTCGGCGACCTGAATGGCGCCGAGCATCACGCTGAATGGCTGCAGCCCGAGCTCCGAGTGCGTGAGCTCGAACGCGCCGTGCGCTGTCACGCCGGCGTCGTCCACCGTGACCTCCGTCGGCACGGTGAGGTCGACGGACTTGCCGACGAGCTCGACCGTGATCTTGAAAGTCTGGCTGCCCGCCGCCCCGAAGGGGCCCGTGCCCCGGACGTGGATCGAGGGAAACTTCTCGGCCTGCAGGAGCTTGTCGCCGAGCATGTTCTTGCGAGTGCCGGCGACGTCGTCGGCGCTCGGCACACTCGCGAAATCCGGTCCGAGGCCCTGGCGGAGCTCGGGGTTGTCGACCACGAGCCCGTCGACGGGAATCGTGAGATCAAACCGCGATTTGGCGAGATCGGCCGTGTTTACTGTGACGGTACCGTCGGGCCGGCCCACGGAAATCACGTGGTTGTGCCCGAGCCGCTGGAGGCTACCTGCCTTGTAGGTCAGCCAGTGCAGCTCCGACGCCGCCGGATCGACCGCGTAGACACGCTCGGCGCCGCTCTGAGCGAACGCGAGGGAGACCAGGAGCAAGGCCGGAAGGACGACTAAGGGGCTAATCGGCTTCATGAAAATGTCCTCCTTGGCGATCCGGCGGCCGTACCAGCCCACCGGCGCACTTTAGCACGCGGGGGAGTGTGAGCCAGGTCGCCCCGGCGGTTCTTAAGAAGCGCCGCCGCCGGACGATAACGGTTGCGTACCTATTGCCGCCGCGCGGCTGCTTCGGCTCCGCGCGACGGCGGGAAACGAAAGGAATCTGCGTTGGATCTCGCAACTCTAACCGGCCTCGTCGGCGCCTGCCTGGTCGTCGCGCTCGCGATCTTCCTCGGCGGCTCGGTGAGCGCCTTCGTCGACGCGCCGGCCCTGATCCTCGTGGTCGGCGGCACGCTGCTCGTCACGCTCATGAAGTTCAGCTTCAAGCAGTTCACGAACGCAGCCAAGGTCGCGATCAAGGCGTTCATCTATCGCGTGCCCGAGCCGGAGGAGCTCATCGACAAATCCGTATTGCTCGCGCATCAGGCGCGCGCGAGCGGCCTACTCGCGCTCGAGGAAGCGGACGTGCCCGACGAGTTCTTCCGTAAGGCGCTGAACCTCGTCGTCGACGGCCACGATCCCGAAGTCGTGCGCTCGATCTTGACCAAGGATCTAGACCTCACGCTCAAGCGCCATCGCGAGGGCCAGGCGATCTTCAAGGCGATCGGCGACGCGGCGCCCGCGATGGGCATGATCGGCACGCTGATCGGTCTCGTGCAAATGCTCGGTTCGATGAACGATCCGAAGCAGGTGGCGCCGGCGATGGCCATCGCGCTACTCACCACGCTCTATGGCGCGATGATCGCCAACCTCATCGCGATCCCGATCGCCGACAAGCTAACGCTGCGCAGCACTGAGGAGCGGCTCTCAAAGTCGCTGATCATCGACGCGATCATGAGCATCCAGGACGGCCAACATCCGCGCGTGATGCAGGACCTCCTGAAGAACTATCTGCCGAAATCGCGGCGCGCCGAAGAGCAGCGGGCGGCCTGACGGAGCCGATCGATGTTCGACCCCAACGATGACGCTCCGCGCAGCAGCGCGCCGCCTCCCTGGATCATCACCTTCGCGGACCTCATGGTCCTCTTGATGTGCTTCTTCGTGCTGATGCTGTCGTTCTCCGAAATGGACGCCGCCAAGTTCAAGCTGCTCGCGGGCTCGATGAACGAGGCGTTCGGCGTGCAGACCAAGATCAACGTGAAGGATCCGCCGAAGGGCACGAGCCTCACCGCGCAGGAATTCAGCCCCGCGACGCCGGAGCCGACCGACACGAACGAGGTACGGCAAGCCACGGTCGACTCCGACTTGAACACGCTCGACTTGGGGCTAAAGCAGCGACTCGCCGAGCTCAAAGCGCAGGAGGAAGCCGCCGAGCAGCAGGCGCAGCGCCTGCGCGAGGTGTTTCGTCAAGAGATCGACGACGGCCGGCTGTTGATCCGGCACGACGGCACGGACGTCGTCATCCAGCTCATGGAGAAGGACTCGTTCGCATCGGGCAACGCCGACCTCGAGGCGGGCTCCGCGCCGACACTCGCCAAGATCGGCCAGCTCGTCGCAGCGATGCGGGGCGCGATCACCGTGTCCGGTCATACGGACAATGTGCCGATCCGCAACGGCCTATATCGGTCGAACTGGGAGCTCTCGGCGGCACGCGCGGCGACCGTCGGCCATCAGCTGCTCGACGTCGGCGTGGCGCCCGAGAGGCTCATGGTCACCGGCCACGCGGATACCCAGCCGCGCGCGCCTAACGACACACCGGCCAATCGCGCGCTCAATAGGCGCGTCGACATCACGTTCGTGAACGGCAAAGACCGGCACGGAGGCTGGGCGGACGCGCCGCCCGCAGCGGCGCCCGGCGAGCCGGCAGCCCCGGCGGCAACACCGGCGCCGCCAGTGCCGCCAGTGCCCTAGAAGCGGAACATCACGCCAAACGACGCGAACGGTTCGAGGCCGAAGTCCTGGAGCGCGTGCTCGAGATCGGCACGCTCGGCCGCGATGTCGGCTTGAAACGCCGGGTCGCCGAGCAGCGTGCCCGTGCCCACCAGCTGGACCTTCGGATCGCCTTGATCGACGAGTCCGAGGTCAAGCGTCATCCCGACGCGCTTGCTGCGCGACCAGTCCCAACCCAGCCCCACGAACGGCGCCGTGCCCTCGAAGCCCGCGACGGCGACGAGGGTGCCGACCTCGGCCGGCGTGTAGCTCGTGTCGCCGACGGTGACGTTCTGCGTGGGCCGGCTCACGGCTTCGAGCCGGTTGTCGTTGCTCACGAGAGCGCCGGCGCTCAATCGGAAAGGGCCCTTCGTCGGGTGGAAATCGACCCCGACCGACAATGAGTCCCAAATCACGTCGACGTCGTAGCGGATCCCCGCCTCGTCGAAGTCCGTCCCGAGGCTCGAGCCGTTGAGGCCGCCGCGGAAGCTCAACCGCTGGTTGAACTCGTAGGAGTATTCGAGGCCCAAGCCTAGCGCGCCGGCCTTCAAGCCGAACGCGTGGCCGTGGTCATCCGCCAATGCGTTGGCCGTGGGCAGCGCGAGCACCGCAACGAGGGCTAAACGACGAGTCATGGACGTCTCCGGGTCAATAGGACACCTGCGCGGCACACTAGCTGCCGAACGAAAAGACGGCCGACCGACTCCGTCACAGTCATCCGGCTGACTCCGTCACAACTCCGACGGAAACAGCCAGGAGCCGTACCGGCCGCGGCGCGACGCCGCCGGAACAGCGCGCGCGGGCGAGCACCGCCTGCGTTCCCGCGAGATCTCGTTCGGTTCACGCGAAGGGTGGAATTTATTCCGGCGCGACACCGTCATACGACCTGCGGCCCCTTTGGCTGCGGCCGGTTCGGTGTTAACGTCGGAACGGCTACGCAATGGTCGAACTAGGACGTAGAATTCGGCTCATGCCCCCGGTCTCCCGTAGATCCGTTGCTCACCGCTGGTCGGCGGCCGCGGTTGGCATGCTGCTCGTGGGCTGCTCGTCCTCGGTGATCGTAGAGTCCTCGTTCCCCTCCCCGCTCGTCGAAGCCCTGCCCGTGCGCATGGGTGTGATCTTCGACGAGGAACTATACAACTACATCTACACCGAGGAGATTCCCGACCAGTCCGTGTGGACGATCGCGCTCGGCGACGCGAACGTGGCGATGCTCCAGCCGTTGTTCTCGAAGATGTTCGCGGAGACGCGCAAAGTGGACGGCGTTCCGATCGAGGACAGCGGGCTCGACGGCGTGCTGCATCCCACCTTGTCCAAGTTCGAGTTCGACGTGCCCGCCGGCGAGCGCGACAAGTTCGTCGAGGTCTGGATGCAGTACCAGATCTCGCTGTTCGAACCGAGCGGCGAGAAAGTCGTCGACTGGCCCGTGAGCGGCTACGGCAAGTCCGAGCTCACTCACAGTCGCGAGGACGCGGTGCAAAGGGCGGCGATCGTCGCCATGCGCGAGGTCGGAGCCACGATCTCCACGAAGTTTGCCCAGCAACCGCAGGTCAGCTATTGGCTAGGGGAGAAACAACATGGAACGACGGCAGCCGTGGAATCAGGCGCCACCCGAAGCGGCCCCCAAGTCAGCAACTAGCGTGTCGCATAGCCATAGCGTGTCCGGAAAAACGGCCGGAATCTGGCTGGCCGCGGCCGTGGGGCTCCCGGTGCTTGCCGCCTGCGGCGTCACCTCCCGGATCGAGCCCTACAAGCAAACCGACGCCGTGATCGCCGCCGGCGAGAACGTCGTGATCCTGGCGCGCAAGCAGCACGCCAACCACGAAGCCGAGGAAGATTTCGTCCAGTGCATCAGTGACTCGCTGGCGCAGGGCAAGAACAAGATCGAGGTTCACGCCACGAAGGACTTCGAGGACAAGATGTACCCGTGGTTCGAGCCGTCGACGGCGCCGCTCAGCACCGACGATCTTACGGCTTTGCTGGAGCGCCCCGGCGTCCGCGACCAGGTCGCCGTCACCGGTGTGCGCTTCGTCGTCTGGCTCGACGGCTCGACCGATCGCGTGGCGAGCGGCGGCGGAATCACCTGCGCGGCCGGAGTCGGCGGCGCAGGGTGCATGGGACTCGCGTGGTGGGAAGACGACTCGCGGTACGACATCTCCGTTTGGGACATCAAGCACCTCGAGTCGGCGGGCACGATCAACGGCGACTTCAAGGGCCGCTCCGTAATGCCCGCGGTCATCATCCCGATTCCCTTCATCGCGCGGCCGCAGGCCCATGCCTGCAAGGACCTGAGCGAGCAACTCAAGCAGTTTCTGACGTCGCCGCAAGGCTACGGCGCGGGTCCCGACCCGAACCTGGGATAGGCGGCCGGAGCGATACTTAGGACAAGTGTCGAGCACGAACCCTCGGCGGCCGGACGGATCGGCGCCGCGCGCGGGTTTTGACAATTTCTGATTTCATGCGGGCGAGCCCCTGTTGGGGTCCGCCTGCCGGGCCACCGACGCACCGCGACCGGCCGCAGCCGACCGCGCGCGATCCGGCCCACGGCGCGTCCGGTGATTCGCTCTGGCGCGACACCGCCCGCATGCTTTAACGTATACGTAAGAACGAACGCTAAAGCGCTGAAATGTCGAACAATCCAGTCGAAGACGAGCGACTCGATAACGACCCGACGGACGAGCTCCCGATCCTGCTCGAGACGGCCGTCCTCGACCCTGAGGAGCATCGGGTCGCCGCGATCGTCAGCGTGCCGGGGGACGAGGAGACGGGACAGCACACCGTCCGCTTCGCGGCCCTGACGACGGCGGCCGACGATGCGGCGGTCGCCAACCTCGACGCGCTGCGCGCCAACCTCGAGCAACGCGACGCGAAGATCGCAATGCTCGAGAGCGACATCAGCCGTCTCTCGTCGCGCTGGCTCGACGTGGAACGGCACCTCACGGAGAAGGACACCTCGATCGCCGAGCTCGACGGTGTGGTCACCGGCTTGCGTGCCGCGGTTGCCGAGCGCTCCGCCGCCGAGCAGCGACTCACGACGGAAATCGCCGACCGCGACGGCCAGTTCAACAAGCTGCTCGACGAAATCGAGCGCCTGCGCCGCGAAACCGCGGCGTCGGAGACAGCGCTCGCCGAATCGCGCGGCGCGACGGAAGCCGCTCGAGCGGAGGTCGCCGCCCTGCACGCCGCCGCCGCGGCGCCCCCCGAGCCCAAGAGCGCGCCCGACGAGCTCGCGCGCCTGCGCGAAGAGCACGCCGCGTTGGCGCATTCGATCGGCAATCGTCGCGCGCTGTGGCAAGAGCTCGAGGCGCGCGCGGCCGCGTCGGTGCAACGTGTGACGGAGCTCGAGGCCGAGCTCGCCCAGCGCAGCGCGCGTCAGCGGGAGGCCGAGTCGGCGAGCCGCGCGGAATCGGCGCGGGCGACCCGGCTCCGCACCCAGCTCGTCGAGCGGAGCAGGCAAGTCGAAGCGCTCGAGCGCGACCTGCGCGCGCTGCGAGGCCCGGACACCCAGCGTACCGAGCCCTCCGCGGAGCTCCGCACCCAGCTGGCGGCGGCGCACGCTGCCGCGGCAGGCCTCGAGCGCGGCCTCGCCGTGGCGACCGAGCAGCTCGCTGCCGAAAGAGCCGGCCGCGCCCGCGACGCGCAACAGCACGCCGCCGCCTTGGCCGCCGCGAAAGCACCCCAGTCTGCCGGGCCGGCGGAGCCGCCGCGCCCGCAAATCGTCGGCGGGAGCGAAGTGTTGGCGCAGCTCGAGGCCGAGCTCGAGCATCATCGGGAGCAGCTCGCCGGGCAGCGCGCCAATCTGCATGACCAGGGTCAGCGGCTCGCGGTGGCGACGGCCGAGCTCGAGCAACTGCGCCGGCAGCTGGCCGAAGCGCGAACCCAGCTCGAGCAAAAACGCACCGATGCGGCACGCTTCGAACGAGCCCTGATCGACAAGGATCGAGCGCTCGAGGCCCGTGACGAGCGTATCGGGACGCTGCAATCCGAGCTCGAGGAAAGGCTCGGCGCGCTGCAGCGGCTCAATGCCATCGATCTGTCGCTGCAGGGGCTCGACACGAAGATGTCCGAGCGCCTCAAGCGAACGGACTCGCCGGCGGCGGCGGAAGGCACGCCGTCGCTCATATGCCTCACGAGCGAGCAGCCACGGCGGTACCCCATCATCAAGAAGACGATGACGATCGGCCGCAGCTCGCAATGCGACATCCAAATCCTCACTCACTTCGTTAGCCGCGAGCACGCGCGGCTCACGATCGGGCGCGAAGGCGTCGTGATCGAGGACTTGGGCAGCACCAACGGCGTGTTCGTCAATTCGGTGCGAGTCGAGCGCCACGAGCTGCGACACAGCGACCTCGTCACCGTCGGGGAAACGCAGTTCCGTTTCCTCGAAACGATGGCACACTAGCCGCATCGACCTGCACGCGAGTGAGCAATGACAGCACAGTGGCGGCGCGAGCTGACGATCGCCGCGGTGGCCTTCGCCGTCGGTTTCTTCGTGCTGCCGCTCGCGATCTATTGGCTGGGTCAACGGGTGCTCGGCGAATACGCGCCCGACGCGGGAATCCTCGACCTTGCCGATCAGATCTGGGGCGACTTTCTGCGCCTTGAGCCTGCAGCTTGGCTGCTCGTGTTCAGCCCCTATCTCGTCCTGCAGCTGTCGCGACTCGCGCGCCGCCTCGTGCGTGCACGCAACCCTGTGAGACCTGTCACAAATTCGACTTCTGCGCGCTAGCTCGGCGCGGGCTTCTGTTATCTTTTTCACCCCCTCCGCCGATGTTCGGAAGGGCGACTGCGCGACTCTTTCGGGATCATCGAGCGACGACGGGCTGCGAGCAATGCTGGGACTGCTAAAACGCTGGCTGGGATGGGATTCGGACTCGGGTCCCTTCGATTTCAGCGACCTCGAGCCGCCACCTGCGCAGGAACGGCCGCGAGGCGCCAAGGCGCCGGTGGCGGCGCCGGCGGCCCCGAAGAGAGCGACGCGGAAGCAGCCGAGCGCCTCGACCCAGCCGCGCCCCACCGCACCGCCGCCGGGCGCCGCCAAGGCTCCGGCCGCCGCCAAGGTGCCGGCGAGCGCCGCCAACCCGCCGCGCAGCGCCGCCAAGCCGCAGCCGGCCGCGGCCAAACCGCCGCCGACCGCAGCCAAGCCGCCTCCCGCCACAGCCAAGCCGCAGCCAAACGCGACCAAACCGCAGCCGAGCGCAGCCAAACCGCCACCGGCTGCCGCGAAGCCGCCGGCGAGGAGGGACCCGATCGACGCCCTGCATAACCCGTCGCTTACGCTCGACAAGCCCAGTGCGGACGGCTTCGATCCCTACAACACCGGCGCCTTCAACCGCAGCACCTCCTGGGAGCGCATCAGTCGGCACAAGCGCTGACCTCCGCGGCCGGGATCGATGCATGGGATCACGCCGGCCGATGGATCCATATCACCGCTCCGATCCCGAGCAGCAGCCCGGTAATCGCGGCGTAGCGCCAACGACGCCGTTGCATCTGTCCGTAGAAACTCAAGGCGGCGACCGTGGTCAAAGCGGCGAACGCGGCGAGGTTGATGAGGAGCACCGGCAACTCGCTCGCGAGCCGCGGATAGTCCTTCCTGAGCAGCGCAAATACTACGGCCACCCCACCCAGACCGAAGGTAATGGCGGCGGCGCTGCCGAGCACGAAACCGAGCAGCGCGACGGACGGACGCATCAGGGCGACTCCCCGACCCGCTCATGCCAGCTTCGTGATTCCCGGCTTCGTGATTCCCGGCTTCGTGATTCAATTGGAAATTCGTCGCGAATGGGCTTGATTCACCGGGCCAACGATCGGAAACTTAACAGACACGTGTTGAACGTCGCCACACGCACTCCAAGGAGGTAACGTGAGGGAGCTCTACGGCCGGCTGTGCACCGGCGCTATCGGTTTGTTCGCGGGAGTTGCGGCGTTTGCGACGGTCGAGCCGTTGACTCCGCTCAAGATGGAGGCCAAACACCCGGCCATCAGCAGCAGCGTTACCCGACTCATCGAGGACCTGCACTACTCCCAGCCACACCTCGACGACTCGCTGTCCTCAGCCATCCTCGATCGGTACCTCGACACGCTCGATGGCAACCGCATGTATTTCACGTCGAAGGATGTCGCGAGCTTCAATCGTCTGCGTTACCAACTCGACGACCGCGCCCGCACCGGCGAGCTCCAACCGGTCTTCGACATCTTCAATTTGTTTCGCCAGCGCGCCGGCGAGCGCGTCGACTACGCGATCAAGCTGCTCGAGACGGAGCCCGACTTCACGGCGGACGAATCCTACCGCTGGGATCGCACCGATCTGCCTTGGCCCGTCACGGACGCGGACGTCGACGAAGTCTGGCGCCAGACCGTCAAGAGCGACGCGGTTCGATTGATGCTCACCGGCAAGACCTGGGCGGAAGCCGCCGACACCTTGAAGGAGCGTTACGAGCGGTCCTACAAGCGCGTGACGCAGCTGACCTCCGACGACGTTTTCGAGACCTTCATGAACGCCGTCGCGCACAACATGGATCCGCATTCGAGCTACTTGTCGCCGCGCCAGAGCGAGGAGTACCGAATCCAGATGAGCCTGTCGTACGACGGCATCGGCGCGTCGCTGCAGCTCGAGGACGACTATGTCAAGGTGATCAACATCATCCCGGGCGGCCCGGCGCAAATCGACGGCCAGCTCAAGCAGGAAGATCGGATCACCGCCGTCGGCGAGGGCAAGAGCGGCGAGCTGGTCGACGTCATCGGCTGGCGGCTCGACGACGTCGTGGGCAAGATCCGCGGACCCGGCGGCACGGTTGTGCGCCTGAAAGTCCTGCCTGCGGGCGCGGCGCCCGGATCGCAGGAGAAGACGCTCGAGATCAAACGCGACAAGATCAAGCTCGAGGAGCAGGCTTCCAAGAAGAGCATGCTCGAGATCCCGTACAACGGCCAAACCTTCAAGATCGGCGTGATCACGGTGCCGAGCTTCTACCAGGATTTCGCCGCGCGTAGCCGCGGCGACGCCGACTACACGAGCACTTCGCGCGACGTCACGCGCCTGATCGAGGAGTTCAAGGCGCAGGGCGGCGTGGACGGCATCGTCATGGATCTACGCGAGAACGGCGGCGGGCACCTGTCCGAGGCCACCGAGCTCAGCGGTCTGTTCATCGACCGCGGCCCCATCGTCCAGCTGCGCGAGACGCGCGGGAACATCCAGCAACTCGACGACCCGAGCCCGTCGGCCATCTATGCCGGTCCGATGGCCGTGCTCGTGAATCGATTCAGTGCGAGCGCGTCCGAGATCTTCGCGGCCGCGATTCAGGACTACGACCGCGGCGTCATCATCGGCCAGCAGACGTTCGGCAAGGGGTCCGTCCAGAACCTCTTCCCGCTCGACAAGTTCATGCGCGGCGACGACAACGGTCAGCTCACGCTCACGATCGGCAAGTATTACCGTGTCACCGGCGAAAGCACGCAGCATCGCGGAGTGATCCCCGATATCGAGTTGCCGTCGATGGTCGATACAGCCACCGTCGGCGAGAGCACGCGCGACACCGCACTGCCCTGGGACAGGATCCAGCCCACTCGCTTCCGCGCCGACACCGTCGTCGCGTCCGAGCTCGACAAGCTGCGCACCGATCAGGCTTCGCGGGCGGCGAGCGACCCGGACTACCGCTACCTGCTCGACGACGTCGCCGCGTTCCGCGAGGTGAGCTCGCAGAAGACCGTTTCGCTCAATCTCGAGACGCGCAAGACCGAGAACAAGCGCATCGAGCAAGCTCGGCTGGACCGCGAGAACGCGCGCCGCATGGCGCTCGGCCTCGAGCCAGTGGCGTCCATCGACAAGCTCGACGACTCGCAACTCTCGGAGAAGATCCTATTGCAGCAGGCGGCGCGGGTCGTGGCCGAGATGGTTGCGATGGAACATCCGCGCTCGCGGCAGTTGACGAGCGACGCGGCGCGGCCGAAGGAAGCGGCCCCGCAGTAGCCTAGCCCCCCGGATGGACCGCTAGCGCATCACCGAGAGCAGATCCCAGAAATCGTCGGCGAGCACATTGACGCGCAGCGGCGCGTCGGTGGCGCGCCGCGCGAGCTCGAGCTCGCTCGCCTGTACGCCCGGGTGGCGGCCGGTCAGCTGCAGCGAGTCCACGGCCGGCACCGAATCCGTGTCGTTGCGGTACTTGATCTCGGTCAATAGCAGATCGGTGCGCTTCTTGACGTGATCCGCAATCGTCTTCTGCTGCTTCAGCTCTTCGATCTTCTCGCGAATCCATTCAACCATGCGGTCGCAATCGCGCCGCTCGCCGAATTTCATGTCGCCGACCGCGCGCTCCGTCGAGCTCTTCGCGAGCGAAGCGATGTCGTGCTCGGAGAAGTGCACGACCAGATGTTGCGCGAGCGCGATCACGGCCGTGTTGATGAGCCGGCGGCTCTCGAGCGACAACTCCTCCGGCTCCGGTAGCGGCTCGCTCTGAATCTTCTCGGTGAGCTCCTTGAGCTCCTCGAGCTTCTCCTCGAGCATGCGGCGGCCGTCTTCCAGGCCGGCGATTCGTCTCTTGAGATTGCGCGCCCGGAAGAGGCGCAGCAGCGCATTCATGCCGGCCAGTTGCTGCTCGAGCCGCGCCGCCTCGTCCACCACGAGCTTGCGCTTCTCGGCGAGCGCGCGCAGCTTCTCGCTCACCGCGTCGAGGCGTCGCTTGCGCTTGGCGATCGCCGCGTCCTGCACCAGCGCACGCTCGCGTTTTTCGCGTTGCACCTGCAGCTCCTTGCCGAACTGCTCGAGACGCTGGGCGCCCACGCGCCACAGGTGGCGCAGCTGGAAGTAGACCATCGCATTGGCCGCAGCCAGCGGATTCGTGAGCAGGCGCTCCAGGCCCTCGAACTGTTCCTGAGCCCTGACGATCGCGCCCTCTTGCTCCTTGAGCTTGTCGAGCAGCTCGAAGCGCTCCTGCTTCAGGGCCCGCAGCTCGCGTTTCACGCCCGCGCGGTTCCAATACAGCTTCAAGAGCTGCTCGGACGTCGGGGCCTCGTCCCGCTCTAGCAGGGCACCAAGCATGTCTCGATTCTGTCAAGCACGATCGCGGCAATATAGCCGCGGTGCCCGGAACAAACCGTGACTCAATGCAAATATCGCTGGAACGGCCGGGAGTTAGCCCAGGTCAGCCTTGCGGTTGAGCGCGTGCCCGACGTCGCTGAGGTAGTCGAGCCACTTGTTGAGCATCATGTTGATGCGCCAGCGCCGGTCGAGCTCGGTGCCGTTATGGCCCGCGAGCTCGCGCAACTTTTGATGGTGGTGGCGATCGCCCCCCGCCACCGCCTCGACGAGCCGCGCATCGTGGTAGATCCTCAAGACCAAGTCCGGATCGGGCGCCCACTTTCCCGGTTGCTCCTCGAACCAATACGTGAGCTGCAAGGTGGTCGTATACGGCTCGCGCCGCAGCAGCTGCGCATGCAGATCGCAGTCGTGCGGCGAGGAAGACCGCATCGAGGGGCCGGACCACTCGAAGTCGGTGGTGAGCTGCCGGAGCTTGATGTAGTTGCTCTCGTAGATCGTCATGAGGCCGGTGAAGCTGCCGGGCCGATAGACGCATTCCGGGACGATCAGGCTGTCGACGAGCGTTTCCGCGGAGTGTTGTGCCACCGAATCTTGTGAGACTGCCGCCATCGAACGATCGCCCTTCACCAGTCCGAGCGGCGCCTGCGGCGCAAGCTCGGTGCCACGAGCCCGATCACTACGCCCGCGAGGAGGACGCCGCCCCCCACGAGGAACCAATTCTGCTTGTCGCGGCTGCGCAGCGTTTCGTTCTCGAGGGTCAGCTTCCGCACCTCGTCCTCGCGCTGCGCGAGACGTTGACGCATGCTCTGATTCTGATCGCGGATCTCGACCACGTTGGCCGCGGCGGTGCGAATCTCCTCGAGCTCCTTGCTCACCGCGCCGTGCGTCGTCCGTGTTTGGTCCAGATCGGTGCGCGTGGTGGCGAGCTCCGCGGACAGATCGGTTACTTTACGCTCGAGATCGCCGACTTTGGCTTGCGCCGACGTAAGACTGCGCTCGGCCACGGCAAGGCGCTCGCGAGCGATCGGCTCTGTCGTCAGGAACCGCGTGAGGATCCAACCCTCGACGCCCCGGTCCGCCGCCAGACGGACTCGCGAATAGCCGGCGCCGGCGTCTTGCTCGAGCACTTCGAGCGCCGTGCCGGCCTCGAGATTGCGCAGTATCAAGTACTCCGTGCTCGGACCGCGACGGAGCTCGACGCCGAGCTTGTCGGAAACGTACCGCGTCTGCGCGTGAGCTGCGAGCGCCAGCAGTCCCAACAGGAGCACCAAGCCTCGAGCCGTCATTCCCTTTCCCGGCGCATGCATATCGAGCCCGAGACTAGCCTATCTGTTCTGTATTGAAAACCCGCGCCGACCTGTTTTGCCGACTGGCGCTCATTCGCGTGCCGACCGCCTAGCGCTTGAACAGGTGCCCTCGATAGAACCTGAGCTCGCGGATCGAGTCGTGGATATCGGCGAGCGCAAGGTGCACCGATTGCTTCTCGAATCGCCCGCCCACTTCCGGCATCCAGAGCTTCACGAGTATCTTGAGCGTTGACACGTCGAGATTGCGATAGTGGAAGAAGGCCGCGAGGTCGGGCATGTGCTTGATCAGGAAACGGCGGTCCTGGCAGATGCTGTTGCCGCAGATCGGCGAAGCGCCCGAATCGACGTATTGCCGTAGGAAGCCGAGCGTCGCCCGCTCGGCTTCCGCCTCGTCGACGGTGCTCGCACGGACGCGCTCCGTGAGACCCGACGCCGCATGCTGCCGCGTGTTCCACTCGTCCATGCCCGCGAGCGTCTCGTCCGTTTGGTGAATCGCGCACATGGGCCCCTCGGCGAGCACCGTGAGCTCCTTGTCGGTGACGACGGTCGCGATCTCGATGATACGGTCGCTATCCGGCTTGAGGCCGGTCATCTCGAGATCTATCCAGATCAGGTTCTCTTTGCGATTCAATGCAACCCCTTGAGTATCGTCACGGAACTATTCGGTGCGTCCGCGCACCGCGTCAAGAGTCAACCGAGCGCGCCCTTCATCTGCCGCCCCCCGAGCACGTGCAAGTGCGCGTGAAAGACGACTTGGCCGCCCTCGCGATCGACGTTCATCGCGACCCGATAGCCGGGCAAGCCGTGCTCGCGCGCGAGCCGCTGCGCCGTGAGGAGCAAGCTGCCGAGCAGCCCGTGTTGCGCCGGAGTGAAGTCGTTCAACGTGGCGACGTGCGTCTTCGGGATCACGAGGCAGTGAAACGGCGCCTGCGGGTGAATGTCCTTGAACGCGAGGATCGCGTCATCCTCGTAGACCTTCTGCGAGGGGATCTGCCCCGCAACGATCTTGCAGAAGAGGCACTCGGGGTCGACGACGTCTGCGCTCATGGCTCACGGCTCCCGGGAGTGGATTCGACATCGCGCCTGCCGGCGAGCGCGCGCGACAACGTGCCGCCGTCCACGAACTCGAGCTCGCCGCCGACCGGTACGCCGTAGGCTATCCGCGTCGCTCGCAGGCCATGCTTGTGGGCGAGCGCCGCGACGAGATGCGCCGTCGCATCGCCTTCCACGGTCACGCTCGTCGCAAGCACCACCTCGGCCACGGGCTCGTCACGGAAGCGTGCCTCGAGCAGCTCGAGGCCGAGCTCGCTCGGGCCGACGCCGTCGATCGGCGACAGGTGGCCCATGAGCACGAAGTAGCGGCCGCGATACGCGCCCGATTGCTCGATCGCGAGCAGGTCGGCCGGCGTCTCGACCACGCAGATCTGGCCCGGCTCGCGGCGCTCGCTGCTGCAGAACCGGCAGAGCGGTTCCTCGGTGAGCATGCGGCAGCGCTCGCAGTTGCGGATCGAGCGCAGCGCCTCTTCGAGCACGTTCGAGAGACGCCCCCCGCCCTCGCGATCCTTGTCGAGCAGGTGAAACGCCATCCGCTGCGCCGACTTCGTGCCGACACCCGGAAGGCATTGCAGCGCCTGGATTAGCTGATTCAAGAGAGGCGAATAGACGTCGGCCACTGTCAGAACGGCAGCTTGAGTCCCGCGGGCAACGACAATCCGCCCGCGACGGAAGCCATCTTTTCTTGCACCGTCTGCTCGACCTTGCGATTCGCGTCGTTCATGGCCGCCGCGATCAGGTCCTCGAGCATCTCCTTGTCGTCGCGCAGCAGCGCGTCCTCGATCGTGACGCGTTTGACCTCGTGCTTGCAGGTGACCACGACCTTGACCATGCCGCCGCCGGCGGCTCCCTCGACCTCGATCGCGGCGAGCTGCTCCTGGACGCGCTGCATGTTCGCCTGCATCTCTTGAGCTTGGCGCATCAAGTGGCTCAAGCCTTTCATACGCTACCTCGTTCCGTCATGGTCCCTCGCCGTTCACTTGGTCGCCCGAATGCTGTCGGCCTCCACGGTGGCGTCGAACGCGGCTTGCACGGCCCGCACGTTCGGATCCGCCTCGATCGCCTCGCGCGCGGCGCGCATTCGTTCGTTCTCGTTCGCCTTGCGGATCTCCGCGGGCGTCACGCGTTGCGGAGCGCCGCTCGCGATCGTGACCTTGAGCTCGCGGCCGAAATGCTCGCGAAGCGCCGCCTCGACGCGCGCGCGCAACTGCTGAGTATTCAGGTGCTCCTTGTCGGGCGGCAGCACGAGCTGCCACGCGTTCCCGGCGTGCGATTTGAGATCGCAATGATCGGCCAGCTGACGAGCGGGCCCGCGTAGGTCGAGCGTTTGCAGCAGTGCCGGCCAGTCGACGTTCGCGGCCGGCGGCGCCGTTCGTGAAGATGCGGCGCCGTTGCGCGGCGCGACGGAATCGTGGTTCGCCGTCGGGCTCGCGGGCGCCGCGGCCGAAGGCTCGGGTCGCGGCGACCCCGCCGTCTTGCCCGCGGGCGCCGCCCCGCTGCGCGGCGGCGCGGCCGCGCGCTGCGCCGCCGCCGTCCGTGGTCCGTCGGCTTCGGCCGCCGGGCGAAACGCAAGCATTCGCAGCAGCGTCATCTCGAACGCCACGCGCGGATCACGGCCCACGGCCAAGTCTCGCCGGCCGTTCACCGCAATCTGGTAGTAGAGCTGCACGTCCTCCGGCGACAGACGCTCGGCGAGCGGCGCTAGAACCGCCGCCTCGTCGTCGTCGAGGCGGCCGCTCACGAGCTGCAGCACCGCAAGCCGCTGCAGCGCCGCGCTCATGTCGTCGAGCACCGCTGCGTAGTCCGGCGCGGCCCGATCGAGCTGGTCGACCTCGCCGAGCAGCGCGGCTCCGTCTTGCCGCGACAACGCGTCGAGCATGCGGAGCACATGGCCGCGATCGATGTTGCCGAGCATGCTGTTCACGGCCGCAGCTTCGATGCGCCCGCCGCCGAACGCGATCGCTTGGTCGAGCAAGCTCAACGCGTCGCGCATACTGCCCTCGGCCGCGCGAGCGATCGCCTTCAAGCCGTCGGCCTCCGCGGCGATCTTCTCCGCCACGCAAATTCGCTCGAGTTGCGCGCTGATTTCCGCGGCGGTGAGCTTGCGCAGATTGAACTGGAGGCACCGCGACAGCACCGTGGCCGGCAGCTTCTGCGGGTCCGTGGTCGCAAACAGAAACTTGACGCGCGGCGGCGGCTCCTCGAGCGTCTTCAGCAACGCGTTGAACGAATGGTTCGACAGCATGTGCACCTCGTCGATGAGGTACACCTTGAACCGCCCTGCTGTCGGCGAGTACTGCACGTTCTCGAGCAGCTCGCGCGTGTCGTCGACCTTGGTGCGCGACGCCGCATCGACCTCCATGAGGTCGATGAACCGTCCCTCGTCGATAGCGACGCAGGCACGGCAGACGCCGCAAGGCTCGGGGACGATGCCGGTCTCGCAGTTCAACGCCTTCGCGAGGATCCGCGCGACCGTCGTCTTGCCGACGCCGCGGGTGCCGGAAAAGAGATAGGCGTGGTGCAGCCGGTTATCGGCGAGCGAGTTCACGAGCGCCCGCACGACGTGCTCCTGCCCGACGAGGTCGGCGAATTTTCGCGGCCGCCACTTCAATGCGAGAACGGTGTAACTCACGCCCAATAGTCTCCAAAAGAAGGTCCGCGTCAGCCCGACCCCGGCACCCAACCGGGCTGTTACCGCTGCTCCCTTCCGGGCCTGACGGGGTTCACAGCTGGTTGTCGCGGGGGAACCGACGCGGACCTAGGCTACTCTACCAGCCCGATCAGACAGGCGCGATTTCGCCGCGTCCGCAGCGAGTGGTCTGCGGGCGTTTGAAAGAGTGCGGAAATCTGGCTACGCTGCCCGCCCCGACTCGAGCGCGGCGGACGATTCCCCGTCGGAGGCCGAAGCATTTTCGTCCGGCCGAAGGCCGGGCCATGTTTGATTCGCGGAGAGGTGGCCGAGCGGTTGAAGGCGCACGCCTGGAAAGTGTGTATACGCCCAAAAGGCGTATCGAGGGTTCGAATCCCTCCCTCTCCGCCAGCCCGCGCCCGGCGCTTCTGGAAGGCGCGGTGTTTTGACCCTCGCCCGCCGGCCGTGCTCTAGTACCGCAACGTCTCTTGCGGGGGGAAATCATGCGCGCCGCAGGCTTGCCCGCACTCTCGGTCGCCGCGCTTTGGCTGCTCGCGCCCACCGCGGACGCACAGCCGCAAACCAACTGGAACGCGCCGTTCCCGCCGCATCGCGTCATCGACAACGTCTACTACGTGGGCACGGAAGCTCTCGGCTCGTTCCTGATCACGACGCCGGCAGGCCACATCCTCGTGAACAGCGACTTCGAGAGCACGGTGCCGTCGCTGCAGAGGAACATCGAGACCCTCGGGTTCAAGTTCGCCGACATCAAGATCCTGCTCGGCAGCCACGCGCACGGCGACCACATGGAAGGCGACGCGCTCGTCAAGCAACCGACCGGCGCCCAGGTGATGGCGATGGCCGAGGACGTTCCCACGCTGCGCAACGTGCGTCCGGGGGGCAAGGAGCATCCGATCGACCGGATCCTGCACGACGGCGACGAAGTGAAGCTCGGCGGCACGACGCTCGTCGCGCACCTCACCCCCGGCCACACCAAGGGCTGCACGCGCTGGGGTCTTACGGTCGCGGAGAACGGCCGACGCTACGACGCGCTGATCGTTTGCAGCTTCGGCGTGAACGACAACTACGTGCTGGTCGGCAATGCCGACTATCCGAGCATCGCCACCGACTACGTCGCTACGTTCGCCAAGGCCCGTGCGTTGCCGGTCGACGTGTTCTTGGGCGCGCACGGCTCGTTCTACGGCCTCGCCGCGAAATACGCCGCGCTCGAGAAACGCGGACCCGGCGACGCAAACCCGTTCATCGACCACGCGGGTTACATCGCGCACATCGCGGCTCAGGAGCAACGGTTCCAGAAGATGCTGGCGGCACAGCAGGCCGCGGCTCGCTAGTCGTCTTCCGCGGGCGCGCCTCCCTGTCGCGACCTCCGCCGCGCGGCTTCATCGAGTAGTGGCGCTACTACTTTCGATCTCAAAACGCGTTTATGCTTCGCGTCTCAAGTTTTACTTCCCAAGCTTCTCATCGAGGAAATCTGATATGGCCGACAAGAAAATCATTGCAGTCTTAGGTTCTACCGGTTCGCAGGGCGGCGGTCTCTGTCGGTCGATCTTGGCCGACGCGGCCGGCGGGTTCGCATGCCGCGCCGTTACCCGTGACCCGAGCAAGGACAAAGCCAAGGCGCTCGCGACCGCCGGCGCGCAGGTCGTGAAGGCCGACCTCGACGACGTCGAGAGCCTGAAGAAAGCGTTCGCCGGGGCCTACGGCGTCTACGCCGTCACGAACTTCTGGGAGCACTTCTCCGGCGAGAAGGAAAAGACCCAGGCCAAGAACATCGCCGACGCGGCCAAGGCTGCGGGCGTGAAGCACGTGATCTGGTCCACGCTCGAGGACATCCGCAAGTTCATGAAGGCCGACGACAAGCGGATGCCGATGCTCCAAGAGAAGTTTCGCGTGCCGCACTTCGACGCGAAGGCGGACGCGGACGCCTACTTCAAGGGCCTGCCGGTCACCTACCTGGTCACGTCGTTCTATTGGGACAACCTCTATATGTTCGGCATGGCGCCGAAGAAGGGCGCGGACGGCAAGCTCGCCTGGGCCTTCCCGATGGGCACGGCCAAGCTGGCGGGCATCGCCGCCGAGGACATCGGCAAGGTGGCTTATGGCGTCTTCAAGGCCGGGTCGCAGTACATCGGCAAGACAGTCGGCATCCTGGGCGAGGCGCTGACGATCGAGCAAATGGGCAAGACGATCTCCAAGGTCATGGGCACGGGACCGGTCACTTACAACGCGGTCGAGGCCGATGCCTATCGCGCGTTCGGCTTCCCGGGCGCCGACGAGCTCGGCAACATGTTCCAGGCGTATCGCGATTTCGAGAAGGAGATGCTCGCGAACCGTAGCCTCGAAGCGACGAAGAAGCTCAACCCGTCGTTGCAGTCGTTCGAGCAATTCGTAACGAAGAAGAAGGACGCGATCCAGCCCGCGATGGGCTGACCGCCGCTACGACGTGCGATCGTCGACGCCGCGCGGGGCGCAAGCTCCGCGCGGCGTCGTCGTCATTGGCAGTCGAGCTGGGCCCGCGAAAAAACGCTCAGGCGGTCGGATGAACTCGGACGGCGAGCACGTCGCACGGTGCCTTGTGCAGCACCGCGTCCTCGGTGAAGTCGACGAGCAGCGACAGTCCGTGGCGCTCGCGGCTGCCGAGCACGATCAAGTCGACCTTGCGCTCGCGCGCGGCGCGAACGATCTCGATCTGCGTGTTGCCGAGCTGCACACTCGCCGCGGATGTGGGCAATCCCAACTCGCTCGCAAGCGCGGCCACGCGTGTGCGAGCGGCGCGGACGATCTCGTCCTGCGTCTGAAGCACCGCCGGCGCCATGATCTCGGGCGCGTCGGCGACCATGAGCGGTAACGGCTCGATCACGTGGAGGATCTCGAGCTCCGCGCCAAGCTCGGCTGCGAGCTCGCACGCCCGGGCTCCGATCTCACGGCTCGCGTCCGTCAGGTCGACCGCGAGCAGTATTCGTCGATAGATCGCCATCACTTCCGAGTGTACGCCCGCCGGCGCGAGCCCGAAAAGGCCAGGTCGTGTTTCACTTTGGCCGTTGGCGTCGCGGTGGCGGCGGGCGCGGCGGATTGAGGCGCCGTCTGCGCGGCGGCGCGGGCGCGTGCAGCAGCGAAGACGGCCCCGAGCGGTCGCTGAGCAATGCGGGCCATCGTCGTTCCTCCGGTCATTCGTGTCGTTCGCCGCACCGCAAACAAGTGTGAATCAGCCACGCTGCCGGTACAATCGGCGCCCATGTGGAAGGCACTCATCGTCATCATTCTTCTGGGCGTCGGCGCAGCCGCTGCATGGGTTATGGCGGGCAGCGCGAATGGCCCGGTCATCGAGATCACGGGGCCGGCGACGATCGGCCAGACGGGCGAGATCGACGTTTCTGTCACCACACCGCGCGCGGCGCTGAAGCGCTTCGACGTGAGCATCGTTCAAGGCGGCACGAGCACGACCCTGTTCAGCCTCACGCCCGGCAACGCCGCGGAGCTTCAAGCCGACGGCGACCGGGTCACGCTCAAGCGGCCCGCGGGCAAGCGCACCACGCCTGAGCTCAAGCATGGCACGGCCCAGGTCACCGTGACGGCGATCCGGCCCGTTCTGTTCGGCTTCCGCGAAGCGGCGTCGACCATGAGCCGCGGCGTCGAGGTCAATCTCAATCCGCCGCAGGTGGCGGTTCTCTCCGCGCTTCATTACATCAACCACGGCGGCTCGGAGATGGTCGTGTATCGCGTGACGCCCCCCGACGCCGAGTCGGGCGTCCGCGTCGGCGACTACGAGTACCGCGGCTTCCCGGCGAGCGGCGCGGGAATTCGCAACGGCGACCCGGGGCTCAAGGTGGCGTTCTTCGCCCTGCTCTGGGACCAGGACTTGAACGCGCCGATTCGCGTCTATGCGCGCGACTCCATCGGCAACGAAGGCAGCGGCACGTTCGACTCTCGCGTGTTCCCGAAGAGTTTCCGCGCGAGCCGCATCGATCTCGACGACCGGTTCCTCGCGAAGGTCGTGCCTCCCATTCTGCAGAACTCCACCGAGCTCAAGGTCGACGATCCCACCGACTTGCTCGCGTCGTACCTGAAGATCAACCGCGAGCTGCGCCGCATGAACAACGAGACGATCTCTGCGCTCGCGCGCGAGACGTCGCCGGAGCTGCTCTGGCACGGCCCGTTCAAGCAGCTGACCAACACCGCGGTCGAAGCGGGCTTCGCCGACCAGCGCACCTACGTCTACAAAGGCCAGGACGTGGACAAGCAAGTGCATCTCGGCTTCGACCTCGCCTCCACCGCCGGCGCCTCGGTGCGCGCAGCGAATCGCGGGCGCGTCGTCCACGCCGGCTGGCTCGGCATCTACGGCAACTGCGTCATCGTCGACCATGGCATGGGGCTGCAGTCGCTGTACGCCCACCTGTCCTCGATCGGCGTCAAGGCCGGCGACATGGTCGAGCTCGATTCGGAGCTCGGGCGCAGCGGGTCGACGGGCTTGGCCGGCGGAGACCACCTCCACTTCACGATGCTGCTCGGCGGCAACGCCATCACGCCGATCGACTGGTGGAGCGCGCAGTGGGTCCAAGACCGCATTCTGCGCAAGCTCACCGACGCGGGTGCGACCTCCGTCGAGGCCGGCGCCCGCTAGACGGAGACGCCGCGTCGCGACGCGAACCTCGGCGTGCGGGGCGGCCCTCCTCGCGCTACGATCCTCAGCCGTTCTGCGTTACTCTGTAGCGCGGCTCCAGAGCTCGAACGAACGCAGCGCGTTTGCGCCCTCCTACTGCGCGAAGCGTCCACTCGGCACCCCGATGTCACCGACCGACAAGCCCGCCGGTTCGACGCGCGCCACCCCCCCCGCGCCGGAAGACGTGCGCGCGGAGCTCGAGCGAGTCCTCGCGAGCCGCTCCTTCGAGCCGGCCGGCCGATCGTCCGAGTTCTTGCGCTTCGTGGTCGAGCAACACCTCGCCGGCGCCGCCGATCGATTGAAGGGCTACACGATCGCGATCGAGGTGTTTCGGCGCCCGCCGGAATTCGACGCGCAATCCGATCCGCTCGTGCGCGTCGAGGCCGGCCGATTGCGGCGCAGGCTCCTCGAATACTACGCGGCCGAGGGTCACGCAAATCCGCTGCGCATCGAGCTGCCCCGCGGCGGCTACGCGCCGCAATTCCGCCACGCGACGCCGCTCGAATCTACCGGCACCCTCACGCCCGCGGCGCCGAAGCGCGGGCGGCGCTGGCGCCGACGCGTGCGCTCGGTCGCTGGGATCGTGACGATCGTGCTGCTCGCAGCCTTGGTGGTAACGCAATATCGCCGCGAGCCGATCCGCGAGGCCGCCGCGAGCGCGGATGCGTTGGCCCTGCCGAAGGGCCCGAAGATCTTGGTGCTGCCGTTCGAGAACCTGAGCGGCGACCCGAAGATCGAATACGTCGCCGACGGCGTCACCGAAGAGATCATGCTCCGTCTCAGCGACTTCCACGTGTTCGTGATTGCGAGCCAAACGAGCTGGTCGTACCGAGCCGCCGACCGCGCGCCGGCTGCCATTGGGGAGGAGCTCGGCGCGCGTTACGTGCTGACCGGTACCGTGCGCAACACTTCCGATCGAGTGCGCATATCGGCGCGGCTCGTTCACGCCGCGAGCGGCGCTCAGCTCTGGACAGCCGCCTACGACGAAGACTCGAGCGTCGCAACGCTCGTGGACATTCAGGAGAAGATCGCGCGCGAGGTCGTCGAGACCGTAGCCGTCCCCTACGGCCCGATCTACGAGCAAGAGCTCGCGCGCGCAACCCGCAAGCCCGCGGCACATCTCGACACCTACGATTGCATGCTGAAGTACCACGCCTACCGCAGGGCGATCGAACCGGCGCTGCACGGAGAGACGCTCGAGTGCTTTCAAAGCGCCGTGGCGCGCGAGCCGAATTTCGCCGACGCATGGGCGGGTCTTGCGTTGCTCTACCTCGACGAGTATGCGTACGGCTACACGCCGCAGCCGTCCGGCGCGAGCGCGCTCGACCGGGCGCGCGAAGCCGCGCGAAAGGGCCTGGACATCGACGGCGAGAACTACCTCGCCAATCTTGCTCTCGCGCGCGTGCGCTTCTTCGGCGGCGACCTCGACGGATTCGCCCGCAGCGCCGACCGAGTGCTCGCGCTGAACTCCAACAACGCCGAAGTGCTGACGATGCTCGGCACGCTGTTCGAGATCTCCGGATCGTCGGCGCGAGCGCAGCCGCTGATCGACAAGGCCATCGTGCTCTCGCCGCGCCCGCCCACCCTCTACCACGTCGCCAAGTCGATCGGAGATCTGCGCGACGGACGCGCCGACGAGGCGCTCGAGGCTGCGCTCAAAATTGACGCGCCGAACTGGTTCATCGCGCCGCTGCTGGTCGCGGTCTCCGCCGGGCTTGCCGGCCGGACCGACGTCGCGCAGCGCGCCGCGACTCGGCTGCTCGAGCTCTATCCCACTTTCCCGCAGCACTTCCGCGCGGAGATCGCGAAGTGGCAGGTCGATCCGGTCCTGGGCGAGCCGATACTGCGCGGCCTGCTCGCCGCCGGGATGCGGCTAGACCAGCCGAGCGCCGACTGAGCCGTCAGCCCGGAAGGATCAGGCGGCGGGGCAACACCACCGTCGCGCAGAGACCGGAGTCGCCCTCGATCTCGAGGAAGGCTCCGAGCTCGCCGAGCCGATGCTCAATGCTCCATAGGCCGAAGCCGCCGCCCTGAAACGGGTTGCCGCGCCGGCTCAAGGCGGCCATGCCGATCCCGTTGTCGGCCACGCTAATCGCGACGGACCCGTTCGCTCGCAACTGGCTCGTGACGCGGACCTCGGTCGCTTGGGCGTGCCTGCGAACGTTCGCCAGGAGCTCGCGGACGGTCCTGTAGAGCACGTCGCTCACGGCCGGCCCGAAACGCGTGTGCTCTCGGTCGACGCGGATGTCGCAGTCGACACCGGTCGTGGCCCGAAATTGCTCGCAGAGCTCGAGTAGCCGCGGAAACAGCTCGGGGGGCTGAGCGGTATTCGCCGTGAGCTCCCGAATGATGTCGTGGAGGTGCTCGATGGCCTTCTGGGCGAGATTGCCGAGCTCGACGAGCCGCTCGAGCTGATCGTCGACGCTGCCCGCGCCGAGCCGGGCCAGGTTGGCCGCCTTGAGCTGCAGGGCCACGAGCTCCTGCAGCGGCCCGTCGTGCAGGCGCTCGGCCAGGGTCTGGTGAAATAGCGCTAGCTCGGTGGCCGTGGGTTCCTCAGCCGATGTCGACACGGCACCGCTCATCGCAGCTCCTTCGCAGTTGAGGTGGGCGGGCCGTGCTTGACGGTGCCCGGTCTGATTGCGACGGCGTTATAGCTGGCGAGTAGAGCGGCCGGGACGTGTCATACCGTGTCGCGCCGCGTTGGAACGTGGTTACGTTCCTTGGAATCAGAGGGTTATGGGGGCTGGACGAGGGGGCCGGCGCGGCGCTAGTTGCCGATCTCGCGGTCACCGCCGCCAACGGGCGCCGGCGGTGCCGGTGCCGGCGCCGTACGTCCCCCACGGCCTGCTCCGGGCGTGAACTTGGGCGGCGACTCGAGACAGGGCTTCTCGCCGCTCGCGGCCGGCGCCGCGTCCGCGGACGGCAGCTGCAGAGCGTCGGTCTCGTCGGGCGGGGTCAGGTCGTCAGGCACCCGGACCGGAACCGTGGAGCCCGCCCGCGCGTAACGGTCGGTGGGCTCGCAGGTGAGGGTATGATCCCTGGAGCACCCGCCGAGAATGGCGGCGACGACCACTGCCGCGGGCCAATGCATCCGGACCATCAAGCGGCGGCGACGTGGACGCCGGCGGCACCCATCGCCTCGAGGACGGCCGCATGGTATTGCGGGGCGAACGGCGTCAAAGGCAAGCGAATCCCCGGTCCGATCAGTCCCATCTGTTGTACCGCCCACTTCACCGGTATCGGATTGCTCTCGCTGAACAGCGTGCGATGTAAGCCCTGCAGATCGGCGTCGATGCGCTCCGCGTCGCCACGCCGACCAGTCCTCGCGGCGTCGCACAGGCGCCGCATGCCGAGTGGCGCTACGTTACCGGTGACGGAGATCACGCCGTCGCCGCCGGCCAGCATGAACTCGCGTGCCGTTGCATCGTCGCCGCTCAAGAGCGCGAACTCCGCGCCGCACCCCTCTCTGAGCACCCGAACGCGCTCGAGTTCCCCGGTGGCCTCCTTGATCCCGCGGATGTTCGGATGCCCCGCGAGCTTGACGACGGTGTCGGGCTTGAGATCGACGCCGGTGCGCCCGGGCACGTTATACAGGATGACCGGATGATCCACGGCGTCGGCGACGGCCGAGAAGTGCCGGCGCATACCTTCCTGCGGCGGCTTGTTGTAGTAAGGAGTGACGATCAAGAACGCCAGTATCGGCAAACGATCGACCGCGCGCGAGAGCCCGAGGGTCTGCGCCGTCGAGTTCGAGCCGGTGCCGGCGACGATCGGAATTCTGCCGGCGGCGATCTCGCACGCCTTCCCGAGAAGCGCGACGTGCTCGTCGTGATCGAGTGTCGCGGACTCGCCGGTCGTTCCCGCGACGACCAACGCCTCGGTGCCACTCGCGACGTGGAAGTCGATGAGCTTCGCGAAATCGCGGTAGTTGACCGTGCCGTCCGACTCCATCGGCGTGACCACCGCCACCATGCTGCCCGTCAAATTCATCGCGTTCCGCCAGCGCTTCGATAAAAGGCGAAGGATAGTACCGACCACCCCAACCCTAAGCAACCGGAGCGTTGCAGACCCACTCGTTCGGGGTACACTGGCCAACCGTCGAAGCCTCGAGACCCGCGTCTGATGGAACAGCTCATGGTCATTTCCGCCGTCGGCGGCGAGCCCACCGCGGTCGTGCAGGAATTGACGCGAGTCATCATGGACTGCGGTGGCAACATCAAAGAAAGCCGCATGGCGGCCTTCGGTTCCGAGTTCGCGATGCTGCTCTTGGTGTCCGGCAACTGGCACACGATCAGCCGCATGGAGCGCGAGCTCAATCGATTCGCGGGAAGCAACGGCGTGACCATGCAGCTGAAGCGCACCGAGGCGCGGCGCTTCGGCAAGGAGCTGCTTCCTTATGCCGTCGACGTCGTGGGCCTCGACCAACCCGGCATCGTCCACAGCTTGAGCGGCTTCTTCGCTGCGCGGAAAGTCGAGATCGCCGAGGTCGCGACGCGCAGCTATGCGGCCACGCACACCGGCGCACCGATGTTCTCCGTGCAGATGTCGATCAACATCCCGGCGAACGTCCACATCTCGGGGCTACGCGAGGAGTTCATGGAGTTCTGCGACCAGCTCAACGTCGACGCGATCATGGAGCCGGTCAAGCATTCCTGACCGAGACGCACTCATGGCGGAGATCGCAGTCGGGAAGAAGGTGCCCGCGTTCAAAGTCGCCTCGACCGGCGTGGGCCCGATCGCGAGCAAAGACCTGCTGGGCGCGCCTTATGTATTATATTTCTACCCGAAGGACGACACGCCCGGTTGCACGATGGAAGGCCATGACTTCCGCGACCAGTACGGCGCGTTCAAACGCCACAAGGTCCGCGTGCTCGGTGTCTCGCGCGACACCTTGGCCTCGCACGAGAAGTTCAAGGCGAAGCACGGCTTCCCGTTCGACCTGCTCTCCGACGCCGACGAGACGCTATGCCGGCAGTTCGACGTCATCAAGCAGAAGAACATGTACGGCAAGAAGGTTTTGGGCATCGAGCGCAGCACATTCCTCGTCGATGCCAAGGGCGTATTGCGGAATGAGTGGCGCAAGGTCAGAGTGGATGGCCACGTCGCCGCGGTTCTCGCGGCCGCCGAAGCGCTCTGACGCGGCGACGGACTTCGGTGCGGGCGGGTACCCAACGGTCGGCGCATCGGGTCGCACCGCCTAAGGATTGGCCGTCCCCGGCGCAGCGGAACGCGCGGGCTGCCGCCTAGTCCAAACGAGCGTCGGACGACGCCTTGTTGGAGCCTCGTATCGTGATGAGATCGACCCTGCTGTTGCTCGCCGTGCTGGCCGCGCCCGCGTTCGCCGGTCCGGACCTGCCCGACTTCGGCAGCCCTGCCGACGCGGCCTTAAGCAAAGACCGCGAGGCGCAGATCGGCCGCGGGGTCATGCTGCAGCTGCGCAACGCGGGCGTCGTCATCGATGACCCGCAGCTCACCGAGTACATCGGTTCGCTCGGCTCGCAGATCGCGAGCCATGCCAACAACGGCGATTTTCGGTTCAATTTCTTCTTCGTCAGGGACGATCAGATCAACGCGTTCGCGTTGCCCGGCGGCTTCATCGGCGTGAACTCGGGGCTGCTGCTCGCCACGGACAACGAGAACGAGCTCGCGGGCGTGCTCGCGCACGAGGTCTCGCACGTCACGCAACGCCACATCGCACGCTCCGCCTACGACTCGCAACGCACGAGCATCGCGTCGCTCGCAGCGATGATCGCCGCGCTGCTGCTCGGCGCCGCGACCGACGCCGGCGGCGAAGCGCTCCAGGGCATCGCGATAGGATCGCAGGCGATGATCGCTCAGCGGCAGCTCAACTTCACTAGAGCCAACGAGATCGAGGCGGACCGCGTAGGCATGGAGGTGCTGTCCTCGGCCGGCTTCGATCCGAACGGGATGGCGACGTTCTTCGAGGAGCTCAGCAAGCGCTACGGCAGCACGGTGGAAATCGTGCCCGCGATCCTGCAAACGCATCCCGTATCGGGCGAGCGCGTCGGCGAGGCGCGCGCACGCGCCCGGCAACTGCCGAAGGTCGAGCACGTGGACAGCCCGGGTTATGCGCTGGCCAAAGCCCGGCTGGAGGTATTGAGCGCGCCGACGCCGGAGGCCGCGTTCGCCTTGTTCCGCGACAAAACCGAGAGCCGGGTGCCGGCGGACCGCTACGGCCTGGCGCTCGCACTGATGCGAGTGTCCCTCAACGATAATGCCGAGCGCATCTTTCGCGACCTCACGGCGGAGTTTCCGACCAGCATCGCGTTTCGTATCGGCGAGGCGGAGTCCCTGATGGCGAGCGGGGCCACCGACCGCGCGCTGGCGTTCTACGCCGAGGCCGTGCGGCTCTTCCCGCGCAACGTCCCGCTCACGATCAGCAATGCCGAAGCGCTGCTCAGCGCCGGCCGTCCCGCCGACGCGCACCAGCTCCTGCTCGATTTGCTGAACAACGTGAGCGCGACGCCGGAGCAGCTCCGGCTCATCGCGCGCGCGGCCAACGCGCAGGGAGACGTCGGCAACGCCTACTTCTATATGTCCTATTACTACGTCTCGATCGGCAACCTGCCGCTCGCGATCGGCCAGGTTCGTTTGGCGCTCGAGACCCCGAACGTCAACAGCGTCGACCATGCGCGCTATCAGGCGCGCATGAACGAGCTCCTCGAGTACCTGCCCCCCGAGCAGCGCACCCACGCGGCCGTCGGGGGTCATTAACCCCTCTCCGGCTCGCCCCCGCTTGCAGCGGCTCTAAACAGTACTAAAATAGTCCTCTATTGCTCCCCATGCTGGGGACGAGGGCCTGCGGCGATGCTGCGGATGAGCAAGTTGACCGATTACGGGACGATGGTCTTGGCGCAGCTCGCGGCCAAGGACGGCGGCCTCTCGACGGCCGGCCAGGTCGCCGGCGCGACGCACCTCGGGCAGCCGACCGTCAGCAAGCTATTGAAGTCGCTGGCTCATGCGGGCCTCGTGGTGTCGACGCGCGGAGTCCAGGGGGGTTATGCCCTCGCCCGCCCCGCCGACACCATCAGCGCCGCAGAGATCATCGACGCGCTGGAGGGTCCCGTGGCGATCACTGAGTGCAGCTCGGGTACCGGCGGCTGCAACCTCGAGTCGTATTGTCGGGTCGGCAGCGCATGGCAGCGGATCAACTTGAGCATCCGCAAGGCCCTCGAGGGCGTGACGCTCGCCGACCTGCAGCAGCTGCGCGAGCCGCTGCCGCCACCCGACCTGCAGGCCGGCCTCCGGACCGCCGCAGTCGCCCGTTGATCGGGCGCGTTTGATCGAAGAGGGATCTTTGGAATGGCTACGGATTCGAAACAACTCGCCGACTTCGTCAAGCGCAAGTATCAGCACGGATTCGTCACCGACATCGAGCAGGAGACGGTGCCGCCCGGCCTCGACGAGGATGTGATCCGGCTGATCTCCGCGAAGAAGGGGGAACCGGAGTTCCTGACGGAGTGGCGCCTCAAGGCGTACCGCCATTGGCTCACGCTCGAGGAGCCGACCTGGGCGCACGTGCGCTACTCACCGATCGACTACCAAAGCATCTCGTACTACTCGGCGCCGAAGAGCAACGCCAACGCGCCGAAGAGCCTCGACGAGGTCGATCCCAAGCTGCTCGAGACCTACGACAAGCTCGGCATCCCGCTGCACGAGCGTGCGCGCCTCGCCGGCGTCGCGGTGGACGCCGTGTTCGACAGCGTGTCGGTGGCGACGACGTTCAAGGAGCGGCTCGCCGCGGCCGGGGTGATCTTCTGCTCGTTCTCGGACGCGGTGAAAAACCACCCCGACCTCGTGCGGCGCTATCTCGGCAGCGTGGTGCCCTACCGCGACAACTTCTTCGCCACGCTGAACTCGGCCGTGTTCACCGACGGCTCGTTCGTCTATGTGCCCAAGGGTGTGCGCTGCCCGATGGAGCTCTCGACGTATTTCCGGATCAACGCCGCGAAGACGGGCCAGTTCGAGCGCACGCTGATCGTCGCCGACGAAGGCGCGCACGTGAGCTACCTCGAGGGCTGCACCGCGCCGCAGCGCGACGAGAACCAGCTGCACGCGGCCGTCGTGGAGCTCGTCGCGCTCGACGGCGCCGAGATCAAGTACTCGACAGTCCAGAACTGGTACCCGGGCGACGAGCAAGGCCGCGGGGGCATCTACAACTTCGTGACCAAGCGCGGCGAGTGCCGCGGCGCGAATTCCAAGATCTCGTGGACTCAAGTGGAGACCGGCTCCGCGATCACGTGGAAATACCCGAGCTGCGTGCTGCGCGGCGACAACTCGGTGGGCGAGTTCTATTCGGTGGCCGTCACGAACAACTACCAGCAAGCGGACACCGGCACGAAGATGATCCACATCGGCCGCAACACGCGGAGCACGATCGTGGCCAAGGGCATCTCGGCAGGTCACGGCCAGAGCGCCTATCGCGGCCTCGTGAAGATGCTGCCGACCGCCCACGGCGCCCGCAACCATACCCAATGCGACTCGCTGCTGCTCGGCGACAAGTGCGGCGCGCACACGTTTCCGTACATCGAGTCGCGGAACCGTTCCGCGCGCGTGGAGCACGAGGCCACCACCTCGAAGATCAGCGAGGACCAGCTGTTCTACTGCCGGCAGCGCGGCCTGTCCCAAGAGGACGCGGTCAACATGATCGTCAACGGCTTCTGCCGCGAAGTGTTCAAGGAGTTGCCGATGGAGTTCGCCGTCGAGGCGCAGAATCTGCTGAACGTGAGCCTCGAAGGGGCCGTCGGTTGACTAGCATGCTGACCATAGAAAATCTGCACGTCCGCGTCGCGGACCGCGAGATCTTGAAGGGCCTCGACCTCGAGGTCCCCGCGGGCGAAGTGCACGCGATCATGGGCCCGAACGGGTCCGGTAAGAGCACGCTGGCGCAAGTCCTGGCCGGTCGCGAGGACTACGAAGTCACCGCCGGCAGCGTGCGACTCGACGGCGTCGAGCTGCTCGGCCTCGCACCCGAGGAGCGCGCGCGCGCGGGTGTGTTCCTCGCATTCCAGTATCCGATCGAGATTCCGGGCGTGAACAACGCCTATCTGCTCAAAGCGGCGCTGAACGCCCAACGCCAGGCGCGCGGCGAGCAGGCCGTCGACGCGTTCGAGTTCATGAAGCTCATCAAAGCGAAGATGGACTTGATGGAGATCCCCAAGGACTTCCTCACGAGAAGCGTGAACCAGGGGTTCTCGGGCGGCGAGAAGAAGCGCAACGAGATCCTCCAATTGCTGCTGCTCGAGCCGCGGCTCGCGGTGCTCGACGAGACCGACTCCGGCCTCGACGTCGACGCACTGAAGATCGTGGCGAACGGCGTCAATAGCTTGCGCGACCCCACGCGCTCGATGTTGCTCGTGACGCACTACGAGCGCCTGCTCGAGCTCATCGTTCCGGACCGCGTGCACGTGCTCGCGGGCGGCCGGATCGTGAAGTCCGGACCCAGAGACCTCGCGCGCGAGCTCGACGCTCGCGGTTACGACTGGGTCCTCGCGGAGGCTCGCGGCCGATGACCGTCGCGACGCTGGAGGATGAGATCGCCGCGCGGCAGCAACGCCCCGGCGACGAGACGGAGCGCTGGCGCGCGGCCGCACTCGGCGAGTTCGCGGCAGCGGGGCTCCCCACGCCGCGCCGCGAGACCTGGCGGTATACGAGCCTCCAGCCGCTCGCCGCGAGCGCGTTCGACTGGTCTCCGCCCGCGCCGGATCGCGCAGCAATCTCCGCCGCGGCGGTGCTGCTCGAGTCTTCAGGCCTCTCGGGCGCGGCCCCTTGCGTCGTGCTCGTCGACGGGCAGCCGGTCGCGGAGCTCTCTTCGCCTCTGTCGACGGAGGGCATCGAGCTCGGCTACCTGCGCGATCATTGGCAGAGCTTTGAACAACGGTATTCGACGCGGCTCGCCGCCGCGGAGCATCCGTTGGCAGCGCTGAACACGGCGCTCGTGCGCCAAGGTATCTGGCTCCGCGTTGCGGACGGCGTACGCAGCGAGGAGCCGATCCATCTCGTGCTCATCGCGAGCGACAACGCCGGCGTCGCGGCGCAGCCGCGCACGGTGCTCGAGCTCGGCCGGGGCGCGGCGGCCACGGTCGTGCAGCACTTTCTCGACGCCGGCGAACCCGCGGGCTGGATCAACAGCGTCACGCAGATAGAGCAGGCTCCGGATTCGAGGCTCTCGCTCTATCGGCTGCAGCAGCACGGCGCGCGCCAGACGCATACGGCGCTGCTGTCCGCCGACGTCGCGGCCAATGCGGCGCTCGTGGTCGGCTACGTCGACCTGGGTGGCCGCCTGATCCGCAACGACGTCGACGTGCGCCTGCGCGAGCCCGGCGCTTCGGCGGAGGTTTTCGGCGTGTTCCTCGCCGCGGAGGGGCAGCACGTCGACGAGCACACGCGCATCGATCATCTCGCGCGCGAGACCCGCAGCGACGAGGCGTTCCGCGGCATCATCGGCCGCCGCGGCCGCGGCGTGTTCAACGGCAAGGTCGTGGTGCATCGCGACGCGCAGCGCATCGAAGCGCATCAGTCGAGCGACAACCTGTTGCTGGGCGACCAGGCGGAGATCGACACCAAGCCCGAGCTCGAGATCTACGCCGACGACGTCAAGTGCAGCCACGGCTCGACCGTGGGCGAGCTCGATGCCGAGCAGCTCTTCTACTTGCGCTCGCGCGGCGTCGCCGAATCGGTCGCGCGCGAGCTCCTCACCCAAGCGTTCGCGGCGAGCGTGCTCGAGCGCATCCGTACGTCGAGCATCCGTGAGCACGCCGTCGGCCTCGTCGCGGCC
>Ga0137410_10000092_pt1 | contig 60396 bp, 58 predicted proteins | sample CZODoug1_16funga_FD_108878 | JGI IMG/M metagenome (GOLD analysis project Ga0137410, IMG submission 108878) | Vadose zone soil fungal communities from Angelo Coast Range Reserve, California, USA - CZODoug1_16fungal (Illumina Assembly) | ecosystem: Environmental > Terrestrial > Soil > Vadose zone... | reverse complement strand
GTCGTCGGCATGCTCTCGGAAGGCATCAGCACGCGCCGTGGCCGACGGGCGGCGTATCTGCACCGCGATGCGGTCAATCGTCGCTTGCGCGCGCGCCGCGGCGCGCGGCTCACAGCGATCACCTGTGGCGGCGCGATTCCGGATAACGCCGACTACCAGGTGATCCTGGAGCCGTCCGGAATCTTCGTCGGCACCCTGCACGAGGATTTCGCCGTCGAAAGCCTCTCGGGCGACATCTTTCAGCTCGGCAACAGTTCCTACCGGATCCTGCGCGTCGAAGCGGGACGCGTACGGGTCGAGGATGCGAAGGGTCAGCCGCCAAGCATTCCGTTCTGGCTGGGCGAAGCACCGGCGCGTACCGCGGAACTGTCGATGGCGGTGTCGCGCTTGCGCGAGCAGATCGACGAGCAGCTCTCGACTATCGACGGGCCCGCCATCGAACGCTGCGTGGCAGCGGCGATGTCGAATTACCGCATCAGCCACTTGGCTGCCCACCAGATCGTCGAATACCTCGGAGGCGCGAAAGCTGTGCTCGGGCGGTTGCCGACACAGCAGACGCTCGTCTTCGAGCGCTTCTTCGATGAGTCGGGCGGCATGCAGCTCGTCATCCACGCGCCGTTCGGCGCGCGACTCAACCGCGCGTTCGGCCTCGCACTGCGCAAGCGCTTTTGCCGCGCCTTCAATTTCGAGCTGCAGGCCGCAGCGACCGAGGACACGATCGTGCTGTCACTCGGCGAGACGCACAGTTTCGCGCTCGAAGACGTGGTGCGTTTTCTCAACAGCCATACCGTGGAGTCCGTCCTGGTGCAGGCGGTCCTGGATGCGCCGCTGTTCACCACGCGCTGGCGCTGGAATGCGAGCATCTCGCTCGCGGTCAGGCGCTCGCGCAACGGCAAGCGCACGCCGGCGCCGCTCCAGCGCATGGCCGCCGAAGACCTGATCTCGGTCGTGTTCCCCGACCAGATCGCCTGCGCGGAAAATCTCACCGGCGAGCGCGAGATTCCCGATCACCCCCTGGTCCGGCAGACACTCGATGATTGCCTGCACGAAGCGATGGACGTCGCCGGACTCATCGCGCTGCTGCAGGCGATCGAGGGTGGGCAGGTGAGCGTTCTCACGCGCGACCTGCCGCATCCCTCGCCGCTCGCGCAGGAGATTCTGACGGCGCGCCCGTACGCCTATCTCGACGATGCACCGCTCGAAGAGCGTCGCACGCAAGCAGTCGCCTCGCGCCGTTGGCTCGATCCGCAAACCGCTTCGGACTTCGGCAAGCTCGATCCGCAGGCGATCGCGACGGTTCGCGAAGAGGCCTGGCCGGGCGCGGAGAACGCGGACGAACTGCACGATGCGCTGATGTCTCTCGGCCTCCTCACCGAGGAGGAAGGGAACAGGAGCGGCTGGGGCGCGCTGATCCAGGAACTGATTGCGGCGCGACGGGCTAGTCGGATGGCTTATGACGGGCGCTCATTCTGGATCGCGGCCGAATCGCTGCCCATGCTGCGCGCTATCTACGCAACCGCGACCCTCGAGCCGGAAATGGTTGCTCCGGAACCGTTTGCTTCGCGCCAATGGTCGCGCGATGAGGCGCTGGTCGAGCTCGTCCGCGGGAGATTGCAGGCGCTCGGTCCGACGACGCGGGATGCGATCGCCGCGTCGCTGGCGGTTCCCGCGGCCTCGATCGAAGTCGCACTAACGGCCCTCGAAGGCGAGGGCTTCGTGCTGCGCGGCCAGTTCACCAATACCGGTGCCGAGACCGAATGGTGCGAACGCCGGCTCCTCGCGCGTATTCATCGCTACACGATTCGCACCCTGCGCGCGGAAATCGAGCCGGTGTCGAGCGCGGATTTCGTGCGCTTCCTGCTCGACTGGCAGGGCGTGACGCGCGAGCCGCGAGCTGAAGGTGTCGAAGCGCTGGCCGGGGTCATCGAGCAACTCCAGGGCTTTGAAGTACCGGCGGCGGCGTGGGAAGACGATGTGCTTGCGGCGCGGCTCCAGGACTACGATCCGAACTGGCTCGACAGCCTGTGCCTGTCCGGCCGCGCCCTCTGGGCACGACTGACTCCCGCCAAGGGTACGGCCGCAGCTCCCGTGCGCGCGACGCCACTTTCACTCCTCAGCCGCAGGAACTGGGCACTGTGGCAATCGCTCTCGGATAGCTCGCGCTCGGAAGTCGAGCTGTCTCATGCCGCTACCGCTCTGGCAGAGTATCTGCGTACGCACGGAGCCTCGTTCTTCGATGACATGGTCGCTGGCTCAGGACTGCTGCGTGCGCAAGCCGAAACCGGGCTCGGCGAGCTCGTGGCCGCGGGTCTCGTCAACTCCGACAGTTTCAGCGGCTTGCGCGCGCTCCTCCTGCCGGCCGATCGCAAGCGGCGACTCGCGACCCGTCGCCGTCGCATCGCGCTCTTCGGCCTTGAAGACGCGGGACGGTGGAGCTTGATACGCAAGAGCGCAGGGACCAGCGAAAGTGAGAGCGAAGCGGTCGAACAGGTCGCCGAGTTGCTGCTGCGTCGCTACGGCGTCGTGTTCCGGCGCCTGCTCACGCGCGAAGCGGATTGGCTGCCGCCGTGGCATGCGTTGCTGCGCGCATATCGGCGACTGGAAGCCCAGGGACACATCCGCGGCGGACGCTTCGTTGCCGGCGTGAGCGGCGAGCAATTCGCGTTACCGGATGCAGTCGGCGCGCTGCGTGCGATACGCCGCAAAACGCCCGATGCGAAGCTGGTTTCGCTGAGCGCCGCCGATCCGCTCAACCTGTGCGGCATCGTTACGCCGGGTCCACGCGTGCCGGCGCTCGCGGGGAATCGCGTGCTGTTGCGCGACGGCGCGCCGCTCGCGATGCTCGCTGGCGGACAGACAGATCTCCTCGCAACGCTCGATCCTGCGACAGAATGGGCGGCGCGCAATGCGCTGCTGCAGAAGCGGATAGTGTCATCAACGATGCGTCCGAGCTGACGCGCTCGCGGAGGACGCCGTATGAAGAACAACAAGTTCGCCGATCGGGCACGCAAGCTTACGCGCGCCTATCGCGTGACCGATGGCAAGGGCTTCCGCCTGAAGCAGTTCGATCCACGCGATACCGGCGACTTGACTGACGAGGACAAGCCGGCCGCGCAGGAAGCGTTACGCAACGGCGTCGAGATGCTCGCGGAGTTGCAGGCGCGGCTGTACGCACAGGATCGATGGGCGGTGCTGCTCATTTTTCAGGCGGTGGATGCTGCCGGCAAGGACAGCGCCATCAAGCACGTGATGTCCGGTGTGAACCCTTCCGGTTGCGAGGTGGCCTCGTTCAAGGCGCCTTCACCAGAGGAGCTGGACCACGACTTCCTGTGGCGCTGCGCCGAGCGGCTGCCGGAGCGCGGCAAGATTGGCATCTTCAATCGCTCGTACTACGAGGAAGTCCTCATCGTGCGCGTGCATCCGGAGATTCTCGCACGCGAGAAACTCCCGACCGAGCTCGTGACCAAAGACATCTGGCGTGAACGGCACAAGGACATCCGCTGCTTCGAACGATACTTGGCGCGCAATGGCGTGAAGATCTGCAAGTTCTTTCTCAATGTGTCGCCTGAGGAGCAGAAGAAGCGCTTCCTGGAGCGACTCGACGATCCGGAGAAGCACTGGAAGTTTTCGGCCGCCGATGTTCGCGAGCGCCAATACTGGAAGGAATACATGGCTGCCTTCGAGGACATGATCCGGCATACGGCGACGGAGTACGCCCCCTGGTACGTGGTGCCCGCCGATAACAAGTGGTTCACGCGGATCGTGGTGGCGGGTGCCGTGATCGACGCCATGGACTCTCTGCAGCTCGAATATCCAAAGTTGGCGCCGGTCGCACGCGCTGAGCTGGCCAAGGCCCGCCGCGAGCTCATGGCCGAAAAGTAGGCGGTGTCGCATGGAGAAGGATGATGGCAGACAAGACTGAGGTATATCGCGGTACGCGGGTGACGGTGCGCTTCGACGGGCGCAAGTGCATCCATTCGCGTAACTGTGTGCTCGGCGATCCGCGGGTCTTCGAGCCGAATGTGCCGGGTCCGTGGATCCATCCCGAGGCGACATCCGTCGAACGCGTTCTAGAGCTAGTACACGCCTGTCCTTCCGGCGCGCTTACGTATGAACGTACTGACGGCGAGGAAAGCGAACAGCCGCCGGTCGTCAATACCGTGCGAGTGCGCGAGAACGGACCCTTGGTGTTTCATGCGCAATTGCACTTTGCCGATGGCGAAGTGGAGCTGCGCGCGACCTTGTGTCGCTGTGGGGCGTCGAAGGACAAGCCGTTCTGCGACGGCAGTCATACAGCAGCGGGATTCACCGCGACCGGCGAGCCCGCGACGAAGGAATCGCAGCCGCTGTCGGTTCGCGGCGGAGCGCTTTTCATTACGCCGCGCCTCGACGGTCCTCTGCACGTGAAGGGGAGCCTCGAGGTCGTGTCAGGAAGCGGACACACCTTGAACCGGGTTTCGGAAACCTGGTTGTGCCGCTGCGGACACTCATCGAACAAGCCCTACTGCGACGGCACGCACAAGAAGATCGGCTTCAACGCCGAAGGCGAGGCGCCGCCACGCAAGCCGGAGACGAAATGAGATCTCGGGTGCTCGCTGCCTGTGCGCTCGGCTGGTCAGTGGCCCTGGCCGCTGCGACTCCGCAGACGAGCGCAGGCGACGCCGCGGACTACAAGTCCCAGATCGAAGCCTGGCGTGCGCAGCGGCTGAAGAGCCTCACGTCGGAGAACGGCTGGCTGACGCTCGTCGGTCTCTACTGGTTCAAGCCCGGCGACAACACGTTCGGACGCGCGCGCGACAACGCCCTCGTGCTGGACAATGCGGCGCTCGCTCCGCATGCGGGGACTTTCACACTCGACCAGGCTGGCGTTCGCTTCAGCGCGGCGAAGGACGCGGGCATCACGATCAACGGGCAAGACGCGACATCGATAGACCTGGCGCCCGACACCAGCGGCGCACCGACGATCCTCTCGAGTGGAACGTTGCGGTTCTTCGTCATCGATCGCGTCGGCCATACCGGCCTTCGGGTGCGTGACGTCGCGAGCCCGTTGCGCACGCACTTCAAGGGGCTCGACTACTTTCCGATCGACGAGCACTGGGCTTTTCACGCGCAGTTCCATCCGTACGACCCGGTGAAGGCGGTGCAGATCGTGAATGTTCTCGGCATGGTCGACACGATGAGCGCGCCGGGTTACCTCACGTTCTCCCGCGGCGGACAGGAATGGCGCCTCGATGCCTTGCTCGAGGATCCGGGCGCGGACGAGCTCTTCATCATGTTCGCTGATGGCACCAGCGGCCGTGAGACCTACGGCGCGGGGCGCTTCATGTATCCGCCGCTGCCGAAGTCGGGTGAAGTGCTGCTCGACTTCAATAAGGCCTACAACCCGCCGTGCGCCTTCAACGAGTTTGCGACTTGTCCGCTTCCGCCGCGCCAGAATCGCCTGGCACTGCGTGTCGAAGCGGGTGAGAAGTCCTACAAGGGCGAGCACTGAGACGCCGTCGCGTTCAGGGAAGAACGCCGCATTTCGTCTACGATACCGATCCGCGGCTGCACAGGAGGTGCAACATGGATCGTGATCTTTGGCGAAGTGCCGGAACCACGCTTGTAATCGTTACAGTGAGCGCGTTGCCGCTCTGCGCGGTGCACGCCAAGCCTCCGCCGGCACCGCCTCCGCAGTTCGAGGTGGTGCTGATCGAGACACCGCTCGGACAGGCGAATGACGCGACCGACATCAACAACCGCGGGCAGGTCGTGGGCAGCTTCTTCGATCCTGTCGCCCACCAATCGCGTGGCTTTCTCTGGGCTCAAGACGCGGGCCTCGTTGATCTCGGCGTCGCCCTCCCGGGCGGTCACTCGCAGGCGAAGGCCATCAATGAGTGTGGCGAAATTGCCGGGTCGACCGACGTTCCGGGCGATCTGGGCGTGAGTCCCGCGCTGTGGCGCGCACCCGATGACCTGGAGATCATCGCGGACGTGCAAGGCGTCGCCACCGGCATCAACGAGCTCGGCCACATCGTCGGCAGCTTCCTCAACGCAGCCAACCAGGTCCATGCACTTCTCTGGACTCCAGCGGAAGGCATCATCGACCTGGGAACCCTGGGAAGCGGCGACGATGCGAGCTTCGCGTACGACCTAAACAACCACGACGCGGTGGTCGGCACGAGTTTCGTCACTGGCGGCGGGCAGCATGCGTTTCTGTGGACGCGCCGCGGCGGCATGCGCGATCTCGGAGCGCTGGACAACATGGCGAGCGAGGCATTCGGCATCAACGACGCGGGCCAGGTGACCGGCTTCACGCACATCATAGTTCAGGCTACCAGCCGGGCTTTTCTCTGGACCGCGAGGCGGGGCATGGTTGCCCTCGAGGCGCCAGATCTTGGCCCGCCGGATCACCTGGCCGATGGACACGGCTGGGACAACAACGCGCATGGCGAGATCGCTGGCGATGCGTCCTTTCCGGATCCGTATTTCGGACACCGTGCCGCGGTGTGGACGCGCACCGGAGCGCTGGTACAGGTCGATCTCGACGTGGAGCCCGCCTTGTCGTCCCTGGGTAACGCCATCAATGACCGCGGCGACGTCGTCGGGCAGCAGGACGGCCAGAGCTTCGGCCAGCGCGCCGTGCTGTGGCGTGTGGCGGAATCAACTCCGAAGCCGCCGCGTCACGATGACAAGCTGTGTCGCAAGCGGTAAGGGCGACGCGAGCGGCTGAAGCCGCGATTCAGCGCCGCCAGAAAGCACCAGGCCGGTACCGCTCGCGCGACACCGGCCTGGTAGTTTCGGCTTGAGGGCCTGTTCAGTCGTCCATCAGGAATGAGCGCAGCTGCTCGCTGCGGCTCGGATGACGGAGCTTGCGCAGCGCCTTCGCTTCGATCTGGCGGATGCGTTCGCGCGTCACATCGAACTGCTTGCCGACTTCTTCCAGCGTGTGATCGGTATTCATGTCGATGCCGAAGCGCATGCGCAGCACCTTGGCTTCTCGCGGCGTCAGCCCGGCGAGCACTGCATGCGTCGTTTCGCGCAGCGACTCCATCGTGGCTGCATCGATCGGCGAATCGACCGAAGTGTCCTCGATGAAATCTCCAAGGTGTGAATCCTCGTCATCGCCGATGGGGGTTTCCATCGAGATCGGTTCCTTGGCGATCTTGAGGACCTTGCGCACTTTGTCTTCCGGCATCTCCATGCGCACGGCGAGCTCTTCGGGCGTCGGCTCGCGCCCCATCTCCTGCAGCATCTGCCGCGAAATGCGGTTGAGCTTGTTGATGGTCTCGATCATGTGCACCGGGATGCGGATGGTGCGGGCCTGGTCGGCGATGGAACGGGTGATCGCCTGCCGGATCCACCAGGTCGCATAGGTCGAAAACTTGTAGCCGCGGCGGTACTCGAACTTGTCGACCGCCTTCATCAGGCCGATGTTGCCTTCCTGGATCAGGTCCAGGAACTGCAGGCCGCGGTTGGTGTACTTCTTCGCGATCGAGATCACGAGACGCAGGTTCGCCTCGACCATCTCCTTCTTCGCGCGGCGCGCCTTGGCTTCGCCGATCGACACCTCGCGATTGATGTCCTTGATGTCGCTGATCGAGAGGTGATGCAGGTCCTCGAGCTGCTGCAGCTTCTTCTGGCGCTTCTCGATCTCTTCCTTGAGCCGGCCGAGCGCCGAGGAATGCTTCTTCTTGGCCTTGAGGTGCTTGTGCAGCCAGCGCAGGTTGGTCTCGTTCTTGGGGAACGTGGAAATGAAATCCTTGCGCGGCATGCCGGCCTGGCGCACGCAGATCATCATGATGTCTTTCTCGAGCTGGCGGATTTCCGCCACGTGATCGCGCAGGTTGTCGATCAGCATCTCGAACATCTTGGGCGCGAGCTTCAGCTCCATGAACTCGGCGGCGAGTTTCTTGCGCAGCTTCAGCGTCTTCGGGTCTTTGACGCCCTTGCCGTGCAGCGCATTGATGACCTGGCCGTGATAGCGGGCGAGTGCGGCGAAGCGCCGTGCGGCTTCCTCGGGATCGGGACCCGTCTCGAGTGCCTCTTCCTCCTCCTCGGCTTCTTCGCCTTCCTCTTTCTCCGTCTCCGTGGCTTCACGGACGAGCTCGAGGCGCGCGTTCTGCGGCTGCGCGATCTCGTCGGGAGCATTCGGGTCGACGAAGCCGACGATGATGTCGATCAGGCGGTTCTGTCCGGTCTTCACCGGCTCGTACTGCCTGAGCATGACCTCGAACGTCGAGGGATAGAGCGCAAGCGCGCTGCGCACGGCGTCGAGTCCTTCCTCGATACGCTTCGCGATGCGGATCTCGCCTTCGCGCGTGAGCAGTTCCACCGTGCCCATCTCGCGCATGTACATGCGCACCGGATCGGTGGTGCGGCCGAACTCGGCATCGACTGCAACCAGCGCCGCTGCGGCTTCTTCGACTGCTTCTTCGTCCGGCGCGCTGGTCTCGGCGAGCAGAATCGACTCGGCATCCGGTGCTTTCTCGTACACCGGGATGCCCATGTCGTTAATCATGTTGACGATATCTTCGATCTGTTCCGGATCGACGATCTCGCTCGGCAGGTGATCGTTCACCTCCGCGTAGGTCAGGTAGCCTTGTTCCTTGCCCCGGGCGATCAGGAGCTTCAATTGCGACTGGCGCTCATCAGCGACGTGAGTGGCCTTCTTCTCGCTCAAGGGTGCTGGTCTCGGTCTCATATGCGGGGTGGCTGCGTTGCGCGGTGCCAAAAGAACGCGCGAGTATACTTGGACAGGCTTCGGGCGACTAGATTCGGTCTTTCTGGCCATTTTCAACCCTTCCGCCGGGTGGTCTCACGCCCGCTGCGTGCACTCAGAAGTCCTTGAAGTTCAAGCTTTTCCTGCGATGTCAGGCCGCTCTCTTCAGCCTTGCGCAGCAGCTCGTTGGTGCGCTTGGAGGGACCTGACTCGCGGCGCAGGCGGTCAATGGTCATCTGAATGTCACGGGCGGCTGCCTTCGGGTCGGTGACGAGGCACTCCGCAACGGCGAGCTTGTCCAGGTGGATTCCTTCGGGCCGCTCGCGCCAGCGCTCGACGACGACTGCTTTGTTGGGCGCAGGACGCGATTTGAGTTCGCTGATGAGTTGCGCCAGGAGCGGCGCACCGGGCTGAGCACTCTGCGTCAACTCTTCCGCACCCACGATCGCCTTCGCGCCTTCAGGATGATTCAACAACAGCGTGATCGCCTGGCGAACCAGGCTTCCCCGGCCAACTCCCAGCGAGGGCTTGAAATTGGATCTCGGCGCCGGGCGCGCTGTTGCCGTCTCGCCTGGTTCGAGCAGCAAGGTTGCAAGCTTCGTGGCCGGCATGCCGACCTGTTGCGCCAATCGATCGATGAGCAATTCCTGGTATACGCCTGCGGGTATGCGTCTCAGCAGTGGCTTTGCCAGCTCGGCAAGTCGCGCCCGCCCATCGATGTGCTCCAGATCGAGCTGCGAAGCGAGCTGCTCGACCAGGTATTCGGAGAGAGGCAGCGCCCCGGCGAGACGCTTCTCGAACGCTTCGCGTCCTTCCTCGCCGACGAGCGAGTCGGGATCGTGTCCTTCGGGCAGGAACATGAACCTGATCTGTCGTCCCTCGCGCGCCTGGGGCAATGCGTTCTCCAGCGCGCGCCACGCCGCTGCGCGGCCGGCACGATCGCCATCGAAGCAGAACACGACTTCCGCAGTCAGCCGGAAAATTCGATTCAAGTGCTCGCTGGTGGTGGCGGTGCCCAATGTCGCGAGCGCATAGGTCAAGCCGGCCTGATGAAGACGCACGACGTCCATGTACCCTTCAACGATCAGCAGGCGCGTCAGGGCTTGGCGTGACTGGCGCGCTTCGTAAAGCCCGTAGAGCTCCTTGCCCTTGTGGAACACGCTGGTTTCCGGCGAATTCAGGTATTTCGGCTCGCCGCTGTCGATGATTCGCCCGCCGAAGGCAATCACACGACCGCGCGCATCGCGGATCGGGAACATGACTCGATCCCGGAACCGATCGTAGAAGCCGCCGTCCGTATCGCGCGCTCCAGCACCGGTACGCTCGATGATCAGGCCAGCCGCGAGGAGCTTGCGACGCGCGGGATCGCTGGAGCCGAAACGCTTGAGGAGTGCATTCCAGGAATCGGGCGCATACCCGATACCGAAGCGCAGTGCCGTGTCCTCGTCGAGCCCGCGCTTCTTCAGGTAATCGCCGGCACGAGCATTGTCCTTGAGGCTGTCGCGGAAGAACTGTGCCGCGCGGCCGAGCACCTCGTACAGGTCATCGCTGGATGATTCGCGCTTTGCTCCCGCTTCGCGTGGTACCTCGAGTCCGACGTGGCTCGCCAACTCCTCGACCGCTTCGACGAAGCCGAGCTTGTCGTACTCCATGAGGAAGCCGATGGCGGTGCCGTGCGCGCCGCAACCGAAGCAGTGATAGAACTGCTTCGTCTGGCTCACCGTGAACGAGGGCGTCTTCTCACCGTGAAACGGGCAGCAGGCTTTGAACTCGCGCCCCGCCTTCTTGAGCGGCACGCGGCTGCCGATCACCTCGACGATATCCGCGCGCGCGACCAGCTCATCGATGAAGTGTTGAGGAATCAGCCCGGCCATGGACGCAAGTTTTGGGTCCTGTCCGCCTGTTTGTCGAGAATCGATCAGCAGGCTAGAGCAAACCCGCCCGTTCAGCCACTGAGCTTCGCTTTGAGCTTCGCGCCGACCACCGCCATGTCGGCCTTGCCTTGCGCCTTCGACTTGATCACGCCCATCGCCTTGCCCATGTCCTTCACCGATGCAGCACCGGTTGCAGCGATCGCTTCCGCGACCAGGGCGTCGATTTCCGCGTCGGAGAACTGGGTGGGCAGGTAGGCCTGGATCAGGTCGATCTCGGCCGTCTCCTTGGCGATGAGGTCGGCTCGCCCGCCGGCCTGGAAGTGCACCAGCGATTCCTTGCGGCTCTTGATCATCTTCTCGAGCACGCTCATGACCTGAGCATCATCGAGCTGGATGCGCTCGTCCACTTCGCGTTGCTTGATGCCGGCGAGGATCATGCGGATGGTGCCGAGACGTTCCTTCTCGCCCGCCCGCATTGCGGTCTTCATGTCGTCCTGGATTCGTTCCCTGAGCGTCATGGCTCAAGGATCAGCGCGGTGCCCGCATCCCGTCGCGCGAGACGCGCTTCATGTGCCGCTTGATGGCTGCGGCCTTCTTGCGTTTCCGTTCCTGGGTGGGCTTCTCGTAGAATTCGCGCCGCCTGAGCTCCGTGAGGATGCCGGCCTTCTCGCAGGCACGCTTGAAGCGCCGCAGGGCGGCATCGAAATACTCGTTTTCGCGGACACGAACGCTCGGCATCGAAACCTCAACTCGAATCAGATAAGTTCGCCAGGGCCCCGGCGAAGGGGCGCGATTCTAAAGGTGTGTGATTCAAAAGGCAAAATTGGCCATGCGCGTGCTGGGCATCGAATCCTCCTGCGATGAATCGGCGGTCGCCGTCCTGGATGAGACCGCGGGTCTGCTCGCGCACGGGCTGTTCAGCCAGACGGACCTGCACGACAAGTACGGGGGAGTGGTTCCCGAGCTGGCATCGCGCGACCACGTGCGCAAGTTATTGCCCCTACTCAGGGAAACCCTCCAGGCGGCGGGGAGCGAGGCGGCGGAAATCGACGGGATCGCCTATACGGCTGGCCCGGGCCTGGCGGGAGCGCTCCTGACCGGAGCAGCCCTCGGGCGGAGCCTGGCCTACGCATGGGGCATCCCGGCGGTCGCGGTCCACCATCTCGAAGGGCACTTGTTCGCGCCCATGCTGGAATACCCGGCCCCCGAGCTGCCGTTTCTCGCCCTGCTGGTTTCGGGCGGTCACACGATGCTGATCGACGTGAGTTCGTTCGGTCACTACCGACTGCTGGGTGAATCGCTCGACGATGCAGCGGGTGAGGCTTTCGACAAGACCGCGAAGCTTCTGGGTCTGCCCTATCCGGGTGGAGCGCCGCTCTCGCAGCTGGCCGAGCGCGGTCGCGCCGGAAGGGTCAAGCTGCCACGACCGATGCTCGATCGCGCGGATCTCGACTTCAGCTTCAGCGGGCTCAAGACCGCAGCCATGCTCGCAATTCGTGAGCGCGCGCTCGATGAGCAGGCGCGGGCCGATCTTGCGCTGGCGTTTGAGACTGCGATCGTCGAGTCACTCGTGGTCAAGACGGAGCGCGCACTGGAAGCCACGGGTCTCAACCGGCTGGTAGTCGCGGGTGGCGTCGGCGCCAATCGCAGCCTGCGCGAGCGTTTGCGCCGGCTCGCCGAGACGCGCGGGATTGCGCTGCATTTTCCACGCCTCGAGTTCTGTACCGACAACGCAGCCATGATCGCCGCCGCCGGGCTGTGGCGCCTGAAGTCAGGGCAGGCGGAAGCGTTGCCGGTGCAGATCCACGCGCGCTGGCCGCTCACGGAACTGGTGCCGCCGGACGCAGTGGCTGCTCGCGCCCAATCGCACTGACGCACGCCATGGACCGCATCTTTCTGCGCGAGCTGACCACCGAGGCGATCATCGGTATCTACGATTGGGAACGCCGTGTCAGGCAGACCGTCATCATCGACCTGGAAATTCCCTGCGATGTACGCCGGGCGGCCGCGGTCGACGAGATCGAGGCGACCGTAAACTACAAGAAGGTTGCCAAGCGCATCCTGGAATTCATCGCGCGCTCTGAATTCCACCTGGTCGAGACCCTGGCGGAGCGCGCCGCCCTGATGGTGCTGGAGGAATTCAACCTCGACTGGATCCGCCTGACGCTCAACAAGCCCGGCGCCATCCGCGGCTCGAAGGATGTCGGCGTGATGATCGAGCGCAACGCGCGCGACCTCGAAAAGGCGCGCAAGCGCGGCGCCGGCGCCAAGCCGCAGGCCGTGGCCAAGACGCGCGTCTACGTCGCGGCAGGCAGCAACGTCGAACCTACTCGCCACCTCACGCTGGTGCTCGAAGAACTCGAACGCCGCTTCGGGCCGCTCACGGTCTCGACCGCCTATCGCAATCGAGCGGTCGGCTTCGAGGGCCCGGACTTCATCAACCTGGTCATTGGCTTCGACACGGCGGAGCCGGTCGAGCAGGTGGTGGACGAGTTGCGCGACGTGGAGCGTCTCTGCGGGCGAACCCGTGCCGCGCCCCGCTGGGCCCCCCGTTCGATGGACCTCGACATTCTTTTATATGGGGAGCTCAGCTGCGACGAACCGGACCTGACGCTGCCGCGACCCGATCTGCTGCGCCGTGCCTACATGCTGGGTCCGCTGGCGGAAATTGCCCCCGCGCTCAAACATCCGGTGTCGGGACGCGCGATCGGGGCGCTGTGGGAATCCTTCGACCGCGCTGCTCACCCGCTGGAACCCGTCACCATCCCACGCTCCGCCCCCCGTCGACCGCCAGAATCTGGCCAGTGACATACGGCGCGTCCTGCGCGAAGAACAAGGCCGCCCGTGCCACGTCTTCCGGCGTCCCCATGCGCTTGAGGGCGGTTCGCTCCATGATTTCCTGCTTCACCTCGGGCTCGATCTCACCCTCCGGCCACAGCACCGGGCCAGGCGCGATGCCGTTGACCCGCACTTCCGGAGCCAGCTCGCGCGCCAGGGATCGCGTGAGCATCGCGAGCCCTGCCTTCGCGACCGAGTAGACTGTGTGATGACGCAGCGGTCGCAGGGCGTGGATGTCGATGAGGTTGAGAATCAGTCCGTGATGGCGCTTGAGCTCCGGCGCGGCGAGCTGCGACAGGAACAACGGCGCCTTGAGGTTGCTGCCGATGAGATCGTCCCATTGAGCCGCGGTGATCTCGCCGACCGGGGTCGGGTAGAAGCTGGAGGCATTGTTCACCAGTACGTCAAGCCGCCCGAACTGGCGCGTCACTTGTTCCAGGAGCTGCGCAAGTGTGCCGAGATCGGCCAGATCGGCTCGCGCAGCGAGCGCGGAACCGGTGCGTTTGCGGTTGAGCTCGCTGTTCAGCGCAGCGGCAGCGTCGGCGGAATCGCGATAATGAATAATCACGTTGGCGCCCGCCGAGTGCATCGCTTGCGCGATGGCGGCACCGATGCGGCGTGCGGCGCCCGTGACCAAGACGGACTTGCCTGACAACGGCGCGGCGGGGTTCATGGAGAATCGTCTGGTGCAGATCGAAGCCAGACTCAACGATACCGGAGATCATCCGGAGTGTCGCGCGTGACCGGCGCCGATCTGCCCGAACTGACACCCGAGGAACGAGCCCACAGCGACAAGCTGCTGGCGCTCATTCGCCGCGAGATCGAAGAGCAAAGCGGCTGGATGAGCTTTGCACGCTTCATGGAGATGGCGCTTTACGAGCCCGGCCTGGGCTATTACACCGCGGGTGCGAGCAAGCTCGGTGGAGACGGCGACTTCGTCACCGCACCGGAACTGTCGCCGCTTTTCAGCCGTTGCGTGGCGAACCAGTGCGCCGACGTTCTCTGGGCGCTGGGTGGTGGCGACATCCTCGAGGTCGGCGCCGGGACGGGCCTCATGGCAGCCGACATGTTGAACGAGCTGCAGACTCTCGATCAGCTCCCGGGGCACTACCTGATTCTCGAAGTGAGTGCAGACCTGCGTCAGCGTCAGATTGCGACGTTGAGCGCACGTGCGCCGAAGCATCTGAAGCGCGTCACCTGGGTTGATGCGTTGCCGGCCGCGCGGCGCGGCGTGATCGTCGCGAACGAGGTGCTCGATGCGCTGCCCGTGGAGCGCTTTCGAATTCGCTCCGGCCGCATCAACGCACTTGGAGTCAACTGGCAGACTACCGGGCTGGCGTGGACAGAAGCGCCGGCTGCGGCGGAGCTGGAGGATAAAGTCCGCGCCATCGAGCGCCAGATCGGGAGCGAGCTGCCTGAGGGGTATACGTCCGAAGTCAATCTGCGTCTTGATCCCTGGCTGCACTCGGTGGCCAAGGTGCTCAAGGCAGGAGCGATGTTCTTCATCGACTACGGCCTGCCCCGAGCCCAGTACTACCGGCCGGAGCGGCACGACGGCACACTTCTTTGTCATTTCCGTCAACGCTTTCATTCTGATCCGTTTATCAACGTGGGCCTGCAGGACATCGGCGCCTGGGTCGATTTCACCGCGGCCGCAGAAGCCGCTACGGACGCCGGCCTGGAAGTGGCCGGATTCACGACCCAGGCTCATTTCCTGATGGGGCTCGGTATCGAACAGCATCTGAAGAGCGCCGGCGAACGTGAGCTGGTCGAGCGCCTGAGCCTCGCCCGGCAGGCGATGCTCTTGACGCTGCCGGGTGAAATGGGCGAGCGCTTCAAGGTCCTCGGGCTGTCACGCGGCGTGAAACAGCCCCTGCGAGGATTCGCGATTCGCGACCTGGCGGCATCACTCTAAGAGTCAACAACGAACGGAAGTCACGATGACCACGCTGCACGCCATCATTCTCGCGATCATCCAGGGCATCACGGAATTTCTGCCGATCTCGAGCTCGGGACACCTGATCCTGCTACCACGCTTTCTCGGCTGGCCCGACCAGGGGCTGGAGTTCGACGCGGCGATTCATATCGGGACTCTTGCCGCCGTCGTCTTCTACTTTCGGACGCAACTTGCTGCCATGGCCCGCGCATGGATCGCTTCCGCGACCCGCGGTGAGCACAGCCGCGATGGGCATCTCGCCTGGGCAGTCTTGTGGGGCACGATTCCTGTAGGCCTGGTGGGCCTGCTGTTCAACGACTACATCGAGCGTCACTTCCGGGAGCCGTTGCTGATCGCAGCGACGATGGCTGGGTTCGGAATCCTGCTCTGGCTCGCCGACCGGCTGGGGCGTCGGCAACGCGACGAGTATTCAGTGAGCTGGGGAGATGCCGCGCTCATCGGTCTCGCCCAGGCGCTGGCGCTCGTGCCGGGAACCTCGCGCTCGGGCATCACGATGACCGCGGGACTCGGCGTCGGACTGACTCGGGAAGCCGCGGCACGCTACTCGTTTCTGCTTGCGGTACCCGGTACGGCCATGGCGGGAGCCTACGAAACGCTGAAGATGTTGCGCGCCGCGACGCCCATCGACTGGCAGCCGGTGATCATCGGCATCGTCGTGGCCGCGATCAGCGGTTTTCTGTGCATTCATTTCCTGCTGCGCTTCATCCAACGCATCGGCATGCTGCCTTTCACGATCTATCGCCTGTTGCTCGCCGCGGTGATCGTCTATGCGTTTGCGTGAAGTCCTCCTCGCGGCCGGCGCCCTGACGCTCGCCGCAGGTGCGCAGCACGCTGCCGCCGATCCCCTGGGACAGCCAGCATGGCTGCTGAGCGTGGGTGGTGACGTCGACGAAGATGGCGGCTATCGCGTCGATGGTGGGTTGATCTGGGCGCCGTCGCTCCTGACCGCAGTGACCCTGCAGGGCGGCCTCGCCGATACCTCCACGGACCTCGAGCACTTCAAGGCCGACCTGGCAACGGCCGGCTTCGATCATTTCTTCGGGCCCGTCGGCCTGAATGTCGACGTGCGTTGGTGGGACCAGCAGGACCTTTACAGCGCGACGACCTTCGGCGCCTCTCTCTATTACAAGCGGGCGGGGTGGCGAGTCAGCCTGCGGGGTGAATCGCGCAGCTCCGATCTCGACGAGTTTAGTTTCGACACGGTGATACCGATTCGTGGCGTACAGGTGCCGATCACGGGACGCGGGGAGTGCAGTCTCGACAATGTCGCCTACGGCCTTACGGTGAGTCACACCGGCAAGGCGTGGACCGGTCTCATCTCGGGGATCAACTACGACTACTCAGCGGCCGACTGCGAGCTCACGGGCGTCACGCTGCCCCCACAAGCGGGCAATCTTCCGCCGATCTCGCGCGAGATCTTCCGGCGCATTGCGACGCGCGTCCTGCGGGCCGGTGCGGTGCTCGTCGGCTCGGAACTCACACGGGAGAATGGTTTTCTCGACTATTCGTTGTGGGCAGCGCTCGGTTATCGCGCCGGGCTCAACACGTTCGGCCTCGACTACTACCACGACCGCGAAGAATTCGCGGGCCTGCAAGCCGACACGCTGATCGGTTCGATGAGTTTTCCCGTGAGTGACCGGCTCGATCTCGAGTTACGCCTGGGCGTGAGCGACAGTGACATCGAGGGCAGCTTCGCGTTCGCGGGTTTGACCTTGATCGCGTACCTCGGCAATGCGCCCTAGCGGGCCTTGAGGCCATCTACTGCCGCGACGCGCCGCCGGCGCAGCCGCTCGGCAATTTCCGACCCGCCGCTGCGCAAGTCTTCCTCATCGGGCGAAATCGCGCGTACTGCGCTCAGTGCCTGTCGCAACCAGGTCGCCTGCGAATAGGGATCCTGCTCGAGACCTTTCCGACCTCTCGCATCTGCCTCGCACGCCAGCAGGAATTGCTCGAATCGTTCCGGCCTGCGTAGCGCGTCGGTGTGCGTGAAGAGATCCACGATTGTCGCCGCTCGCAGTTCAAACGCCCGGTGTACGACGCCGTGATGGCGTGCTACCAGCACGGCGAGGTCGCGGTAGTCGTTCGGAATACGCAAGCGCGCGCACAGCTCCTGCACGCGCTGCACACTCGCGACTTCATGACCGGGATGGCGCGGCCACTTGTCACGCGGGGTGTCCGCCTTTCCCAGGTCGTGCACCAACGCCGCAAAGCGCACGGTCGCGAGCGCAGACAAGGCGGCGGCCATCTTCACGACCATCAGCGTGTGCAGGCCGGTATCGATCTCGGGATGCCATTGCTCGGGCTGCGGTACGCCGAAGAGCGCATCCACCTCGGGAAATACCTGCGACAGCGCCTCGCAATCGCGCAACACGTGGAAGAAGACCTGCGGCGCATCCTCCTCGAGCGCCCGGCGCGTTTCCTGCCAGACGCGCTCCGGCACCAGCGCCTGCAATTCGCCGCCGCGGCTCATCTCGCGCATCAGCGCCAGGGTTTCATCGGCCACGCTGAAGTTCAGGGTGGCGAAGCGCGCGGCGAAGCGCGCCACGCGCAGGACCCGCAGCGGATCTTCGACGAACGCGGGCGAAACGTGGCGCAGTTGCCGCGCCTCGAGATCGCGCTGCCCGCCGTAGGGGTCGATGAGACAGCCAGTGTCGGAGCGCGCCATCGCGTTGATCGTCAGGTCGCGACGTGCGAGATCCTGTTCGAGCGTAACCGCCGGCGAACTATCGGTCGTGAAGCCGTAATAGCCGGTTCCGCTCTTGCGCTCGGTGCGCGCCAGCGCGTACTCCTCGTGGGATTGCGGATGCAGGAAGACCGGAAAATCGCGCCCGACCTGTTGCATGCCCTGGCGCATCATCTCGTCTGCCGTGGCGCCCACGACCACCCAATCGCGTTCTTTCGGCGTTCGGCCGAGGAGCTCGTCCCGAACTGCGCCGCCGACCAGATACACTTCCATGCGCAGGGAGCCTGTCAGACAGCTTCCCAGGTTACAACCTCGGACCGACATGAATCGCGTTCGCCTGCCGTGGCTCACGGTCTTGATCTGCTGCTGCCAGATGAGTGGCTGCTACCTGATCCAGACCGCCAACGGCCAGATGGACCTGATGTCGAAGCGCCAGCCGATCGCCAGGGTGATCGCCGATCCCTCCGCCTCCGCGGATCTGAAATCCCGGCTGCAGGGCGTGCTCGAGATGCGTGAGTTCGCGGTCCGCGAGCTCGGCCTGCCGGACAACGGCAGCTACCGCAGTTACGCCGATGTCGGGCGGCCGTTCGTGGTGTGGAACGTGTTCGCGGCACCGGAATTCTCGGTGCAGCCCAAGCGCTGGTGCTTCCCGGTCGCGGGCTGTGTCGTCTATCGCGGCTATTTCTCGGAACCGAAAGCCCGCAGCTTTGCCGCGCGCCTGCACGCCCAGGGCAACGACGTGCACGTCGGTGGCGTCCCCGCCTACTCGACGCTCGGGCACTTCGACGATCCCGTGCTCAGCACGATGATGGCGTGGAGCGATGTGCGTCTCGCGGCGATCATGTTCCACGAACTGACGCATCAACTGGTGTATGTGCCCGGCGATACCTCCTTCAACGAGGCGTTCGCTTCCGTGGTCGAAGTCGAGGGCGTGCATCGCTGGCTGGCCGCGCACCAGCGTGAGACGGAGCTTGCCGCGTTCAAGACCGGGCGCGAGCGCCAGATCCAGATCTCACAGCTGCTCAATACGGGTCGTGAAAGACTGAGGATCTTGTACGCGAGCGCAGTGGAAGAGAGCGTGATGCGCGAGCGCAAACTTGCCGAACTCGAACGCCTCGCGGGCGAATACCGGGCACTGCTCGCTTCCTGGTCAGGAGCGGCTGCGTCCGATAACCGCATCGCGCAGGACCTGAACAATGCGTACCTGGCGTCGGTGGCGGCGTACGAAGAATGCGTGCCGGGTCTCGAGCGCCTGCTGGCCGAGGCGGGGAACGATCTGCCGCTCTTCTACCAACGCGTCAAGTCGCTGGCGCGCGAGGAGCAGGCAGCGCGACATCAGGAAGTCTGCACCGCGTCACCATCCGCGCCGCGGCCGGTGAAGCAGTGACGGGAAGCATCCGCGGGCTTCGCTATTTCCGTGTCGCCAGATGACGGTAGGTGTCGAGCAATCCGTGAGCCGAGCGGGCGCCGAGATACTGGCGCACGATGGCCTCCATCGGATGCGGCGCGATCCCGAGTTCCGCGAGGCCGTCCTGCCGGCAGACGCTGTCGATCAGCAGCGAGCGATAGTTGTCGGTGGAAAAGGGCTTGCCCGGGATGAAATCCATCGCCAGCGCCTGCAGGCGACCCAGGAAATCGGGCAGGCCGAAGATCCGGCGTCGCAACGCGAGCGTGTCCGCAATGAAACGCACGATCTCGGCGAGCGAATAGGTCTTCGGTCCGCAGAGCTCGAAGGTCTTGCCGCCTCCGACATGAACGTGCAGTGAGCGGATCATCGCCTCGACCACGTCATCGACGTACACGGGTGCGAAACGCGCGCGACTACGAGCCAGCGGCAATGCCAGCGGCAAACGCCGCAGCAGCCGCGCGAAGCGGTTGGTGAAGGAATCGCCGGGCCCGAAGATCACCGACGGGCGGAAGACCGTCCACTCGATGAGACTCTCCGAGCCTGCGCGCACCGCAGCTTCGGCCTCGCCCTTGGAGCGCAGGTAATGGCTGGGCGCGTTCTTCGCATCCGCTCCGAGAGAGCTCATGTGCAGCAGCCGCTTTACGCCGGCCGAGCGACAGGCGCGGATGACTTTGGTTGCGAGCTCAGCATGAGCGCGGCGAAAGCCGGCGCCGCTCCGGCCACGCTCGTTGAGGATGCCGATCAGGTTGATGACGATATCGAACGACGCGAACTGTGCCGCCAGCTGCCCGGCGTCGTGGACATCGACAGTGGTGAGGTCAAGGTCCGGAAGGACCAGCAGGTCGCGGTGTGCCTCGCGATTGCGCGTGAGCACCTTGACCCGGTACCCGTCGCTCACCAGCCGCGTTACCAGCCGGCTGCCGACGAAGCCGGTGCCGCCGAGAACGCAGACCGATGCGAATTGGGTCGCCACGATAGCTCCGCATCGGCGAGGCCGATTTTCAGCGCACTGGGATCGACAACGTGTCGCTACCGCGCCGGATGGTCAGCAGGATCGTTTCCGATCCCTCTGAGGCTTCCTTCAGCTGCTTGAGGTTGGTCACACGAGCACGATTGACACCGATGATCACGTCATTGGGCCGCAAACCGTTCTGTGCGGCGGGACTACCCGCCTCGACGGCGCGCACGCTCACACCACTGCTGTTGTCGGCATCGCCGAGCTGTGCACCGTCGAGTCCTTCGTGAATGTCAGTCGCGACGGCGACCTGCGAGGCCGAGCTCTCGGCGATCACCGCCGTTACCTTGCGCGGCTTGCCATCGCGCACCAGTCCCACGTCGATCTTGTCGCCGATGTGCAGCATGCCGATCGCGCGGCGCAGCTCCGGCGCGCCCTTGACCGTCTCGCCATTGACCGAGCTGATGATGTCGTTGACCTTGATTCCTGCCTTCTCCGCTGCCGAGCCGCTGACGACCTGGGTCACCAGTGCGCCCTGGGTGTCCTCCGGCGCGCCCATGGCCTGCACCACGTCAGGTGTCAGGTTGATGATGTTCACGCCCAGGAGTCCGCGCTTGACCTCGCCGAACTTGATCAGCTGATCCATCACGCTCTTGACCATATTGACCGGAATCGCGAAGCCGATACCGATATTGCCCCCGGTGCGGGACAGGATCGCGGAATTGATGCCGACCAGCTCACCGCGCAGATTCACCAGCGCGCCACCGGAATTGCCCGGGTTGATGGAGGCGTCCGTCTGGATGAAGTCCTCGTAACTCTTGGTGGGATCACCGATGCCCACACGGCCGAGTGCGCTGACGATTCCCGAGGTGACGGTGTGCTGCAGGCCGAACGGATTGCCGATGGCCACTACGAAGTCGCCGACTTCGAGCTTGCTCGAGTCCCCGAGCGGGATCGCCGGGAGCTTTCCCTGCTTGAGCTTGAGGACCGCGACATCGGAGCCCTCGTCGGCACCGACGATTTCCGCTTTGTATTGATGGTCGTCCTGCGCAGTCACGGTGATCTCGCTGGCGTTTTCCACCACGTGCGCGTTGGTGATGATGTAACCGTTCGCCGCATCGACCACCACGCCCGAGCCCGCGCTCTGAAATGGACGCTCGCGGGGCGCAACGCCATTCGGCGGCAAATCGAAAAAGCGCCTGAAGAACGGATCCTCGAACAGGGGGTTGACGCCGCCACGATCCTTGATCGTGCCCTTGGTCGCGATGCTTACCACGGTCGGCGCGACTTTCTTGACCATGGGCGCCAGGGAAGGAAGCGTCGCCTCCGCGACCGCTGGCTGTGCGGCCTGGGCAGGGGTGGTGAAGGCAAGCAGAGCAGCCAGCGCCAGGCCGGTGCAAGACGGGATCAGCTTCATGCGAGGGTAGGTCCTGAGGTGACGGGCCGAGGATTTTATGGCGGGCCCAACCGCGCGTACAGGACAAGAGGAGGGGGCGGAAGTTCCGCCCCCGAGTTCATGGAATACCGCGTTACCGCGGCGATTTCAGTGGGTTTCGACGTTGATCCGCCGCGGCAGCACCGTCGGCTGCTTGGGGATCTGCACCTCGAGAACGCCGTTGACGAACTTCGCCTTGACCGCGTTCGAGTCGGCGGTGTCCGGCAGGCTGAAACGGCGGAAGAACTCGCCAGTGACGCGCTCGACGCGCCGGTAGCCGTCTTTCTCATCGCGCGACTCGGCCGCGCGCTTGCCGCGAATCGTCAGCTCGCCTTTTGCCAGCGACACCTCGATGTCCTTCGGATCCACACCCGGCAGATCGGCGCGCAGCACGAACTGCTGGTCCTCTTCCTTGATATCGACCGCCGGAACCCAATCCACCACGGAGCTGCGCGTTTCATCGCCGTAGTCCGCAGGCGCGTGGAACAGGCGCTCGAGATCGCGGCTCAGGCGATTCATCAGAACCCAGGGTTCATATCTCACAACATTCATGTCATTCACCTCCATCTTCACCAGGTCAAGCGCTCAGCACGCTCGAGGATGCGATGTAGGGATCGGTATTTCGATTTCAACTTCGCCCTAGCGCGCCCCGGTTGCGCGCGCAAGTGGATGAGCGGTGGAATTCCTGTGGGTGATCTGTGCTTGTTCGGTGGACACAAGATGTTGGGTTGGAGGCGTCGAGGGCTTTTTCGCGATGCGGTCAGGCAAATTGTCAGCTTGTTTTTGTAAGCTGATGACTCATATGTAATTATTTGTATTAATTTTGACCCAGAAAATTCTTGACGAGCTTGGAAGCCAAGAATAATCTTGCGCCCCTGACACAAGATGTTGTGTCCGCCATGAACGGACACACACGACCAGTCAGAAGAACCGGATATCCACCCGTATTGACGAAGCGAAGGGGAGCGCCAGTCACGCAATGAATACGGTGGTCAAGCTAGAACCCAAAGACCTCGACAGCATCGCCTTCCAGGAAGCCTCACTCGACATCTGGGACAAGAAGTACCGCCTCAGCGCGAAGGACGGCACGCCCATCGATCGCACGATGGACGATACGTACAAGCGAGTGGCGCGTGCCCTGTCAGAAGTCGAAGGCCAGGAAGTTCGCGAGCATTGGTACGAGCAGTTCCTGTGGGCTTTGCGCAAAGGCGCAATTCCCGCGGGCCGCGTCACGTCCAATGCCGGTGCGCTCGAGCACAAGCCCGCGACCTCGACGATCAACTGCACCGTGTCGGGAACCATCCGTGATTCCATGGATGACATTCTCAACAAGGTGCACGAGGCGGGTCTGACGCTGAAGGCCGGCTGCGGCATCGGCTACGAGTTCTCGACACTGCGTCCGCGCGGCGCGTACGTATCGGGCGCCGGCGCCTACACGTCGGGGCCGCTGTCGTTCATGGATATCTACGACAAGATGTGCTTCACCGTGTCCTCGGCCGGTGGCCGGCGCGGCGCGCAGATGGGCACCTTCGACATCGGTCATCCGGACGCGATCGAGTTCATTCGTGCCAAGCGCGAGAGTGGCCGGCTGCGCCAGTTCAACCTCTCGCTCCTCGTCAGCGATGAGTTCATGAAGGCGGTGCGTGCCGACGGCGAGTGGCAGCTCGCGTTCCCGCTGAGCGTCAAGGAATACGAAGCGGACAAACCGGATCTCGCCGATCGCGCGCACTACATCTGGCGCGAATGGCCGACGCATGAAAACTACGTCGTCAACGAGGCGGGCCTGGTCGCCTGCAAGGTCTACAAGACGCTGCCGGCGCGGCGCCTGTGGGACGTGATCATGTCCTCGACCTACGACTTCGCCGAGCCCGGGTTCGTACTCATTGACCGCGTCAACGAGATGAACAACAACTGGTTCTGCGAGAACATCCGCGCGACCAATCCGTGCGGGGAGCAGCCGCTGCCGCCGTATGGCTCGTGCCTGCTGGGTTCGATCAACCTGACACGCTTCGTGCGCCATCCTTTCACGGACGCGGCCGATTTCGACTGGGACGAGTTCCGGCGCGTGGTGAAGATCTTCACGCGCATGCTCGACAACGTCGTCGAGGTCAACGGCCTGCCGCTCAAGGGCCAGCGCGAGGAAATCCATCGCAAGCGCCGTCATGGCATGGGCTTCCTGGGCCTGGGCTCCACGATCACGCTGCTCGGCATGAAGTACGGCTCCAAGGCTTCCGTGGCGTTCACCGAGAAGGTGTCGCGCGAACTCGCGATCTCCGGCTGGCAGGCGGCTCTGGAGCTGGCACGCGAGAAGGGTCCCGCGCCGATCATGCTGGAGGAGTTTACGGTCACACCCGAGATGCTGCGCAAGCGTCCGGAGATGGCTGCCGATGGCTGGAAGGTGGGCGCGAAGGTGCCCGGGCGCGTCTTGCATGCGCGTTACAGCCGCTACATGCAGCGCGTCGCTGAAGTCGCGCCCGAGCTCGTGGATGAGCTCGCGGACATGGGTGCGCGTTTCACGCATCACAGCTCGATTGCGCCCACCGGCACGATCTCGCTGTCCCTCGCCAACAACGCGAGCAACGGCATCGAGCCTTCGTTCGCACATCACTACTTCCGCAACGTGATCCGCGAGGGGCGCAAGACCAAGGAGAAGATGGACGTCTTCTCCTTCGAGCTGCTCGCCTATCGCGAACTGGTGAACCCGCGGGCGATTCCGGGATCCAACACTGCGGGCGAGAAGCTGCCTGAGTACTTCACGACTGCCGAGGATGTGACGCCGGAGCAGCACGTCGATATCCAGGCGGCCTCGCAGAAGTGGGTGGATTCCTCGATCTCCAAGACCGCGAACGTGCCGACCGACTACAAGTACGAGACGTTCAAGGACATCTACATGTACGCCTACGAGCAGGGGCTCAAGGGCTGCACCACGTTCCGCTTCAACCCGGAGGCCTTCCAGGGCGTGCTCGTCAAGGAGGACGACCTCAAGAACACGACCTACGTGTTCACTCTCGAGGACGGCAGCGAGATCCAGGTGAAGGGCGACGAGGAGATCGAGTACGACGGCGAGAAGCACACCGCCGCCAATCTGTTTGATGCGTTGAAAGAAGGTTACTACGGAAAGTTCTAGAGCCAGCCAGGGGTTGTGAGAGGCATGAGCGCCATCAAGGTCGACAAGAAGATCGTCAAGTACCGGGTCCAGAAGCCCGAGGACAAGGCGCGCGAGCACAAAGAGAAGGATCGCGACGAGGTCGTGCGCATGCGCGACGGGCGCGAGGCCAAGGTCATCCGGATGCACGAGAAGCTCGAGCGTCCGGAGATGCTCATCGGCTCGACCTACAAGATCAAGACGCCGGTTTCCGATCACGCGATGTACGTGACCATCAATGACATCGTGCTCAACGAGGGCACCGAGTACGAGCAGCGCCGTCCGTTCGAGATCTTCATCAATTCGAAGAACCTCGATCACTACCAGTGGATCGTGGCACTGACACGCATCATCTCCGCGGTGTTCCGCAAGGGCGGCGACGTCACTTTCCTGGTGGATGAGCTCAAGGCGGTGTTCGATCCGCGCGGCGGCTACTGGCAGGCGGGCGGCAAGTTCATGCCCTCGATCATCGCGGAGCTCGGCTACGTGATCGAGCGCCACCTGCAGGCGATCGGCCTGATCCCGAAGCCGCAGATCGACGCGCATCGCCAGAAGCTCATCGACGAGAAACGCGCCGAGTTCGAGGCGCGCCGCAAGCAACAGGACGCCTTCGCCAAGACGCACTATCCCGAAGGTGCGCAGCTGTGCTCGAAGTGCAATACGGCGGCCGTGATCATGATGGACGGCTGCATGACCTGCCTGAGCTGCGGCGACTCGAAGTGCGGCTGAGGATTCCAACAGCGGACAGCCGATCGCCAACCGGTTAACCGGCGTATCAGATCTGGGTTCCCCGCCCGGTGACTCCCCCGCCAGGGAGGCGATATGCCGCTTTTCAAGGCAGCCTTCGGGCTGCCTTGTTTTATGCCGGAAACAAAAAGGCCCCGCTTGGCGGGGCCTCTGTAATTTTTCTTGTTGTTCTTCTGATTCTTCTTGTTATTGCGAGTACGGTTATTGTTGTTGTTCGGTTCTTATCGTTGTTAAGCCTTGGTGGCGACTCCGCGGCGGCGCAGTGTCCAGCCGAGGGCAGCGAGCCCGAACCCGAAGAGCGCGAGGCTGGCCGGCTCCGGCACCGCGTGTACCGATTCAACCATCACCACGAAGTCGTTGTAGTCGTAGTCCCAGGCCGGACGCGCCAGGTCTTCCCAGGCGAGCACGAATTCGTTCGGGTCCCAGATTCCCGCCCAGCTGCTCGGCAACTGCACCGAATCACCCTGGCCTGCGAAGGCCAGCATATGGTCGGCCTGGTCCGAATTGAGCGCGCTCTGCGAGAACCAATAGCCATCCGGTGTCTGCAGGTAGAAGCCGAACAGGTTGCTCGCGAAGTCGATGCCGGAATCATGGAAGGTGCCGCCGAACAGGTCACCGCTCCAGACGCTGCCATCGCTGGTGATGGAGAGTGTCGAGCGGGCGCCGGCACCCTGTGCACCGGAGAACATCTCCACGCGACGGGTGGGATTGGCGGCGTCGTACACGCCAAATATGTTGAGGGGCGCATTGCCGGCGATTTCGATCACGATCTGGCTGAAGGCACCGCCGGTCGCTCCCAGAGACCAGAGTTCGTCGGGAACCGCCTGATCGTTGACGACATCGACCGACGAATGACCGCCGACCGTGATGCCATCGAGAACCTGCTGCAGATTCTCTTCGCTGCCGCTCAGGTTGATCGGCGTCGCCCAGGCATGGCCGGCAAGAAGTGCCGTCCCAAGCGCCACTGTGATTTTCTTGTTCATGATTGGTGTTGTTTCCTTAAGCCTTGGTGCCTTTGCTCAGCTCGCGGCTATCACGCCGCGACTTTGAGGCAGGAAAGTGCAAGCGACATGCCACGCGTGCCGGCGCCCTGGCAGGTGTGCCCAAAAGCGCACCGCGGGCGCTGGATGTGTGACGGCGCACTCGCTTTGCGGCCGGTCCGAGACTGCGTCTGCGCTTCGACCGACGCGCACCCCAGCTGACAGAATGCGGAGAGTGTCAATTGGACCGACGCGAACTCGGTGACCCGCGCCCGATCTATGTTATGAGCGCGTGCCCGAACCGTTTTCATCCAATCACTTGGCTTCGGGCACCAACCTGTAAAATCGGTCGACGGCCGTGAATCCAGATCGCGAGGGATGATGCGGATCCAGAAATCGTCGAAGTGTGCGCTGCTGGCGTTGCTCGGGCTGGTTGCGGGGGCCGCGGCACCAGCTGCCGAAAGTCCGTTCGTCAAGCGACCCGAGCTGGAACCCGACATCCGCTTCTGGACCCGTGTCTACACCGAAGTCACGACCAACGCCGGATTCGTGCACGACGATCGCAACCTCGACGTCGTGTACGAGGTCATCACCTTCCCGGAAACCCTGTCGCCGGCGCAACGCTCGAAGGTCGTGGATGCGGCCAGGGACAAGTACAGCGCGATCCTGAAGCGGCTCGCGAGCGGCAGCGGCACCGACGCAGCGGACGAACAGCGCGTGCGCGCGCTCTGGCCGGCGAACACGAGCACGCGCGCATTGCACGAGGCCGCCGAGCATGTGCGCTTCCAGCTCGGCCAGGCCGATCGCTTCAAGGCCGGCCTGATTCGCTCCGGCGCCTACGAGGCGCACATCGCCGAGACACTCGCCAACATGGGCCTGCCCGCAGAGATCGCGGCCCTGCCCCACGTGGAGTCGTCATTCGATCCGACCGCGTACTCCAAAGCAGGCGCGGCGGGCCTGTGGCAGTTCATGCGCTCGACCGGCCGGCGCTTCATGCGCATCGACTCGACGGTGGATGAGCGCATGGATCCCTATCGCTCCACGATCGCGGCCGCGCAGCTCCTGCAGTTCAACTACGACCTGCTCGGGACCTGGCCACTCGCGATCACGGCGTACAACCACGGCGCATCGGGCATGCGTCGCGCGAAAGAGAGGCAGGGCACGGATGACATCGTGGTGATCATCCGCAACCACCAGAGCCGTACTTTCGGCTTCGCGTCGCGCAACTACTACGTGGCATTCCTGGCCGCGCTCGATGTGGACCGCGAGTCCGAGAAGTACTTCGGTCCGCTGACGCGCAACACCGAAGTGAAGTCGCGCGCGCTCGGCGTACCCGACTACGTGCCGGTGAGCACCATGCAGCGCGTCCTCGGGATCGATGTCGCCACCTTGCGCGCACTCAATCCGTCGCTCACCTCCGCGGTGTGGAATGGTGAGCGCTACATCCCGCGCGGCTTCGAACTGCACGTGCCGGAAGCAACGGCGCCGCAGGACCTCAAGGTCCGTCTTGCCAGCCTCGGCCCGACCGAGCGCTTCGAGCAGCAGAAGATGGACAAGATCTACCGCGTTCGCAGCGGCGACACGTTGTCGGCGATCGCCTCTTCGCACGGCACGACGGTTGCGACGCTGATGAGATTGAATGACCTGCACAGCGCACACCAGGTGCGGCGCGGCCAGATCCTGCAGTTACCGGGCACCGAGCCGAAACCTGTGACGGTCGCTGCCGTAACACCGGCGCCGGCAGCAGCGGCGCCAGCAGGCCAGGCGCCGGCAGGCCAAGCGCCAGCAGGCCAGGCGCCACCGGTGCCGGCAGAAGTCTATGTCGTCAAGCGCGGCGACTCCCTTTCCAACATCGCGCGCCAGGCCGGTCTTACCGAGCAGGAGTTGATGGCGCAGAACGGCCTCAAGGATCGCAATTTCATCTATGAAGGGCAGAAGCTGCAGATCGCGAGCATCGCCGGCGAGAAGCTGCCGACCGGTATCGTCACCATCACCGACGTGACGCCGCAGCCGGCGATCGCCGACGTCGAGGCGCAACCCGAAGAGATCCCGCAGTCGGAGCGCGAGATCGCGCTGGCACAGGCGGCCCAGCCGGTATCGGCAGCGCAGGCGGAGGAAATCAGCCCGAACCTCGTGAGCGGCGCGGAAAGCACCACCATGACCGCGGATCCGAGCGATTACACCGTGGCCGACGATGGCACGATCGAGGTCCAGGCGGCCGAAACGCTCGGCCACTACGCCGACTGGCTCGGTGTGCGCGCCAGCCGCCTGCGCGAGTTGAACGGCATGCGCTTTGCCACGCCGGTAGTCATCGGCCAGAGACTGAAGATCGACACTACGACAGTAGCCGCAGACCAGTTCGTGCAGCGCCGTCGCAGCTATCACCAACGTCTGCAGGAAGACTTCTTCGCGGCGAACCGGATCGTGGGCACTGAGGTGCACGTCGTGCGGCGCGGGGAATCGCTGTGGTCGATCGCGCAGAAGTATCCGAACGTGCCGATCTGGCTCCTCAGGCAATACAACCCCGATATCAGCTTCGACGACGTGCGGCCGCGCACGCAGCTCGTCATGCCGCTCATCGAGGCGAGCGGCACGCAATCCGCGGCGGGTAGTTCCGGATGAGGCGCGCACGAGTTGCGGTCAGCGCGATGCTGCTGCTTGCAGCTGCCGGATGCGCGACGTTCCAGGCGTACGACGGCGAGCACAGAGCGAGCAGCGAAGTGGCCGTGATCAGCGGCGATGCCAAGTTCCGGGCCAGCATGCCCCTGGCCCTCGTCATCCGCTCCGTGGATGGCCACACCGTGGACGCTCGCTACAGCAGCGTCGCCCTCTTGCCGGGCAAGCACTCATTGTTGATCGACTGCCAGGTAGGCGGCAGCGGCGCCACCGCGAGCCGGCATGAGCTCAACGTGGAAGTGGAGCCGGGCGTGCACTATCGGCTGCAGGCCGACATGCGGCCCGGCAATCGATCCTGTGAGCGCGTGGCGCTGGAGTCGTCCTGACACGAGTCAGTGCGCGGGCGGCGCGATCTCGGCAACGAATGCCCTGAGACCCTCGAGATCCGGTTTCCACAGGTCATAACGGCGCCACTCGCCGTCACCCGAGTTGATCTCCAGTGCCAGGGTCGATGCTGTCGCGAGCTTGCCCAGCAACTCGGGGGAAGCGGACAGGTAGATTTCGCGCGCCCACCGCGCCGGTCGCGGATAGGCGCGGGCGCCGAGGTCGATCTGCTTGCCGGCGGTGGCCGCGATCTCAGGCTCGAAGCTCTCGGTATCGATAAAAAAGCGCAGCTGCCTGGGCGCGTCCTGCTCGAAAGCGCGTCCCTGCGCATCGCTCCCTGGCAGAACGCTCAACCACAGGTAGGTGCTGCGCGCGCCCATGCGATTCACTTCCAGTGGTCCGAGATAGGCGAAGCTGGTCGCCTGCAGGCCCTGGTCGGGACGCGGCGAATAGAACTCGAGCGCTTTACCCATGCGCGTAACGGTGACCCCGGTCTGCTCATCGAGCTGTTCGCGCACGCGATCCGGCGCCGCGGCACAGGCGGCCAGCAATAGGTACAGGGTTGCGAAGGCCAAGCGGCCGGGAAGCGCCTGCATCGATCCCCCCTCTCGTTCTTTTCCACAAGCATAATGGCATCCGACCGGTCAGCGGGAGTCCCGGGACCCCACGGAACATGACCACTGTCATTTTTGTCGTGCCGTTCTTCATGGAGGCGACACTGCGCTTCGTCGCGGGCGCTGCGCAGCTCGAAGGCGTGCGGCTCGGGATCGTGAGCCAGGACCCGCTGGAGCGCTTGCCGACGGAGATCCGCGCGCGCATCGCGGCGCACTGGCGCATCGCCGATGGTCTCGATCCCGCTCAGATCGCCGCCGCGATCGACGGCCTGTCACAACAGATTGGCAGGCCCGAACGCATCATCGGCTCGCTGGAGCAGCTGCAGGTGCCGCTCGCCAAAGTGCGCGCACATTTCGGACTGCCTGGGCTGTCGGTGCAGGCCGCGGAGAATTTTCGCGACAAGTCGACGATGAAGGGTGTGCTGGAGGCGGCCAGACTCCCCTGCGCCCGTCATCAACTCGTCGCGCAGGCTTCCGATGCGGCGGCATTCATCCGGCAAGCGGGCTTTCCTGTGGTCGTGAAGCCGCCCGCCGGTGCCGGCGCCATCAACACTTACCGTTTGGACGACGCTGCGCAGCTCGCTGCATACCTCGCGCGCCATCCGCCCGACGCGCGGCATCCCGCGTTGTTCGAGGAGTTCCTGCAGGGCGAAGAGCATTCCTTCGACAGCGTCGCCATCGACGGGCGCATCGTGTGGTACTCAGTGTCCCGTTACTTGCCGGCGCCGCTCACCGTGCTCGAGAACGCCTGGATCCAGTGGTGTGTGCTGTTGCCGCGCGAGATCGACGGGCCCGAGTACGCGAAGATACGTGCGGCAGCAGGTCCCGCGTTGCGAGCACTCGGGCTCGAGACCGGCATGACTCACATGGAATGGTTCCGGCGCGCGAACGGGGGCGTCGCCATCTCCGAGGTCGCCGCTCGCCCGCCCGGCGCGCAGTTCACGACGCTCATCTCCTATGCCTGCGACTGCGACTTCTATCGCGCCTGGCCGCGACTGATGGCGAGCGATCAATTCGTCGTGCCACGGCGCGAGTACAGCGCCGGCGCCGCGTATCTGCGCGGCATGGGAAGCGGACGGGTGCGCGCGATCCACGGGCTCACACAGGCGCAACGCGAACTCGGCTCGCTGGTCGTGGAAGCGCGCTTGCCACAGTCCGGTCAGCAGCAGCCCGCGGGCTACGAGGGCGTCGGATACCTGATCGTGCGTCACCCCGAGACACGGCTGGTCGAGCAGGCTTTGCGGCGTGCGATCGAACTGATTCGTGTCGAGCTCGGCTAGGTCGGCACTCCTGTCTGTAGTGGGCGACAGAACTCAAAGTTTGCGCTGCCGCTGTGACGCATTGCCGATCACGCATTGCGCCGGGCACCTCTATAATCGGCGCCGGTCCAATTGCTCCGGAGGCGCGTCGGCTGAATGCATAAAGTACTTTCAGGGTTGTTCGCGTGTGGAGCACTCTCGTTTGCTGCCAACGCCATTCCGCTCGCCACCTTTCAGCCCTGCGACCAGGTCATCGTTTACAAGGCCGAGCGCCGCATGGATCTGATCCGGGACGGCCAGGTCGTGGGCACCTATCGCGTCGCGCTGGGGCTCGACCCGTTTGGCCCGAAGGTGCGTGAAGGCGACTTCCGCACACCCGAGGGAACCTATCGGCTGGCGCGGCGCAATCCGAACAGTGATTTCTTCCTGTCGATCCAGATTTCCTATCCGAGCGACCAGGACATCCGGCGCGCCCGCAGCCAGGGCTACGCCCCGGGCGGGTCCATAATGGTTCACGGAATGCCGAATCGCCTCAAACATCCCCCGGAGTATTATCAGGACAGGGACTGGACCGACGGCTGCATCGCAGTGACCAATTCCGATATGGTGGAGATCTGGCTGAGCACCGGCGACGACACGCCGATCGAAATCCGGCCTTGAGCCGCGGGCCGCGCCGCGCGGCCGCCTGAAGTGGAAACCAGCATCGTCATTCCCGATTTCGTCGACGCCCGCGTCACTCCCAAGGGCAGTCTCGAAAACCTTTCGCAGGCCGAAGTCGCCAAGCTCCTCGACACCGGACGCGGCGGGCTCGGCGAGCTGTTCCGCAAGTGCGCGCTCGCAGTGCTCAATTCCGGCAGCGAGATCGACAGCGCCAAGGACGTGTTCGAGCGCTACCGCGATTTCGACATCCGCATCGAGCGCCAGGCCTGGGGCATCAAGCTCGTGCTGCGCAATGCTCCGGCGACGGCGTTCGTCGACGGCGAGATGATCCAGGGCATCAAGGAACACCTGTTCGCCGTGCTGCGCGACGTCGTGTACATCGCCAGCGACATCATCGACAGCGGTCGCTTCGACCTCAAGGACCCCGCCAGCATCACCAATGCGGTGTTCCACATCCTGCGCAATGCCCGCATCCTCGACAATCGCGGCAAGACCAACCTGATCGTGTGCTGGGGCGGGCACGCGATCAGCCGCGTGGAGTACGACTACACCAAGAAGGTCGGTTACGAGCTCGGCCTGAGAGAGCTCGATGTTTCCACCGGCTGCGGACCCGGCGCCATGAAAGGCCCGATGAAAGGCGCGACCATCGGCCACTCCAAGCAGCGCATTCAATCGGGCCGCTACATCGGCATCACCGAGCCCGGGATCATCGCCGCCGAGCCGCCGAACCCGATCGTGAGCCACCTCGTGATCATGCCCGACATCGAGAAGCGCCTCGAAGCCTTCGCGCGCGTCGCGCACGGTATCGTGGTGTTTCCCGGAGGCGCGGGCACGGCCGAGGAAATTCTCTACCTGCTCGGCATCCTGCTCGATCCGGCGAATGACGCACAGCCGTTGCCACTCATCTTCACCGGTCCGCCCGAGAGTGGCGCCTACTTCGAGCAGATCAACCGTTTCATCGCCACGACGCTCGGGGCCGAAGCCCAGAAGCGCTACCACATCATGGTGGGCGATCCGGCGGGGATGGCGCGTGCGCTGGCGAGCGCCACCGAGGACGTGCGCGAATGGCGGCGGCAATCGAACGACTCGTACAACTTCAACTGGCTGCTGCGGATTCCACCCGAGTTCCAGATGCCGTTCGAGGTCAACCACGAGAACATGCGATCGCTCGAGCTCGGCAAGGATCAGCCGGTGCACATGCTCGCGGCCAATCTGCGTCGTGCTTTCTCCGGCATCGTGGCCGGGAACGTCAAGGAAGCGGGCGTGAAGGCGATCGAGAAACACGGGCCGTTCGAGATTCGCGGCGATCGGGCCATCGTCTCGGCCCTCGATACGCTGTTGACGGGATTCGTGGCGGAACGGCGCATGAAGATCGCCAACGGTCAATACAAGCCCTGCTATCGACTGGTGAGTTAGCGCTTCCGGGAAAAGCTGCTGGCTGAATGGCGCGCAACGCGCCATGATTGCGGCATGGGCCCGCTGCGCGTCCGCTACCGCTTCCAGCTCCCGGATGGCAGGCGCGAAGTCTTCGATCTGTTCTTCGATCCCAAAGACTTCCGGCTGCTCAATCCACATCCGCCCGAGCTGCCTTTCTGGACCGCCCTCGGCTTCAACCAGTGCGAGAACTGCCCGCTCACGGCGGGCGAGCACCCGCAGTGCCCGGTCGCCGTTCAACTGGTCGCGATCATCGAACGCCTCGAACGACTCGTGTCCTACGACCAGGTACGCGTCGACGTACACATCGTGGAGCGGGTCGTGACGCAGGAGACCACCGCACAGCAGGCTCTGAGCTCGCTCCTCGGGCTGATCATGGCGAGCAGCGGCTGCCCGCGAACCGAATTCCTGCGGCCGATGGCGCGTTTCCACCTGCCGCTCGCCAACGAGCTGGAGACGATCTACCGCTCGGTCACCATGTATGCGCTCGCGCAGCTGCTGAAAGCAGGCAATGGCTCGCCGCCCGACCTGAAGCTCGATGGGCTCAAGGAAGCGTACGCCGAGTTGCACAAGGTGAATCGTGGTCTCGCCAAGCGCATCGGCGCCGCGACCGGCAGCGATCCCACGCGCAACGCCGTAGTGCTGCTCGATGCGTACACGACGCTCCTGCCGAGTGCGATCGATCATTCGCTGGCGGACATGCGTCCACTTTTCGGCCCGTTGCTGGGCGAGAAGGGCGGCGAACGCGCGTGATCGCAACGTGCGTGACCTCACGCACGCGCCTCGCGGACATAACACGAGAGTGCATTATCGTGCGACGCCGGTCGCAGTCGCCTGCTGCGCCGCCGCGTTCCCGCGCGGTGCCCGGGGGCGTGTGAACCAGTTCCTGTCGTGGGCTAGGGGTGGGCAGTACTGTCGCCTGAAATCCGGCATGGGACTTTGGATGAGCGACAGCAAGACCTACAGGAACGACGCTACCACTTCGCGCCGCAGCGGCGCGGATGAAGGCGCTCAGCCGCGCAGCAAGGCGGACGGCTGGGAAGCGTATTCGAGCTGGCTCAACCGCGCACAGCAGAAGAGTGGCGGCCGCCATTCGGCCATCACGCGCAATCTCAACAGCTGGACCAACTACAAGAGCTGGGCGGACAAGGTCCGCGGCTCGTTCGACAAGAACGAGAAATAGGCTTCAGTGTGCCAGGCTCCCGTCCGGAGCCGGCTCTTCCAGGATCGCTTCGGGTTCGATCGCCTCAAGCTGACCGGGCTCTGCCGCGCCCGCCTGCAGCTCCGGGGGTTGCGCGGCCTGGCCGGGCATGCGTGAGTCGAGCCATTTCATCAGCGGATCCCACTGGTCGGTGTCCTCACGGACCAGGTAGGGCTTCATCTCGTGAATGCCGAGACCGAGCTCCGCGCCGCGAATGTAATTCTGCGAGTCGCGAAACGTCGCCACGATCGGGATCTGCAGCGTGGCGAGAAAGCGCATCAGCGACTGGTAGATGAGAGTGTGCTTGCGTACCCGGTTCGCGATCACCGCGATGCGGTTGTCGCTGCGCTTGACCTTGGCGACCAGCAGCAGGTCCGCGATGCACTTGGAGCAGGCATGAATGTCGATGTCGGAGGGCAGCACCGGCACCAGGATTGCGTCGGCGCCGCGCACCAGCTCGGGCATCTCGTGCGAGGTAATGGCCGCCGCGGTGTCCATGACGATGCGCTGCGCATCCCCGGGAGCACGCAGGTGAAAGCTGCGCGTGGTGCGGTTGTTACGCTCGTAAGCCGCGATACCGTGAATCGCCGGCTGCTGGCGGCTGCGCTTCCTGAGCCAGCGCATCGTGGAGGCCTGCGGATCGAAGTCCATCAACACCGGGCGCAGGCCCTGCACCGCGTAATAGCTCGCGAGATTGATGGCGATGGTGGTCTTGCCGGATCCACCTTTGGGGTTGAGAACGACGATGCGCTGCATGGAGAGGCAAGTGTGCGCTGGAGCACGCTATGCGCCTAGGAGCCTACGCACGCCCCCCAGGCGGCGCAAGCAAATGCTGACTCAGTTTGGCGACTCGCTTGCGGGCTGTGATGGTCCTCACACCTGCCAAATGCGGCATCCGCCTATATTGCGCCTCGCCGCAAGTCGTGCAGGATGGCTCAATGGAAGTGCTGCTCCAGGTCTGGGATGAGATCGACGACTGGTTCGGATGCCTGCGCCAGGCGTTGCTCGGCCTGCGTTCCGACTGGCCGGAAGACGTCGACTTCTCCGCCACTACAATCCTTCGCTAGGCTTTTACCTCCCGACGAGTTGATCCGGGGCCCGCGCTTCGGGCCGTACCTTGCCGGGCGCGGTCTTGAAAGAACTACCTGAACCCGGCGCCTTGACATGACGCCAACTGGCCCCAGAATTTGCCGCCTGCAACTGATCGAGATGCAAGCGGATGGCCACTGTCGTCGAGCGCGAAACGCGCGGTTTCCAGGCTGAGGTAAAGCAGCTCCTCAAGCTGATGATCCATTCCCTGTACAGCCACAGGGAAATCTTCCTGCGCGAACTCATTTCCAACGCTTCGGATGCAGCGGACAAGCTGCGTTTCGAAACGCTGTCGAGGCCCGACTTGCTGGGCGATGATCCGGAGCTCGCGATCACCGTCGACTACGACAGCAAGGCCGGAACGGTCACGGTGACCGACAGCGGCATCGGCATGAGCCGGGCCGAGATCGTCGAGCAGCTCGGCACGATCGCAAAGTCCGGCACCGCTGAATTCTTCAGCCGTCTCACCGGAGACCAGCAGCAGGACTCGCGGCTCATCGGCCAGTTCGGCGTTGGCTTCTATTCGGCCTTCATCGTTGCGGATCGGGTCGAAGTCCTGTCGCGCAAGACGGGAACGCCGGCAGAAGAAGGCGTGCGCTGGGAGTCGTCCGGCGAGGGCGAGTTCACGGTTGAGACCGTGAGCCGCGAGCAGCGCGGCACCAGCGTCGTACTGCATCTCAAGGCTGATGCGCGCGAGTTTGCCGACGGCTTCACACTGCATAGCCTCGTGCGCCGTTATTCGGACCACATCGCGCTGCCGGTACGCATGCTCAAGGAGGGATCGGCCTCCGGCGAATATGAAACGGTGAACCACGCACAGGCGCTCTGGACGCGCCCGCGCAGCGATATCACTGACGAGGAATATCGCGAGTTTTACCAGCATGTCTCGCACGATCACGCCGATCCGCTCGCCTGGAGCCACAACAAGGTCGAAGGCAAGCGCGAGTACACGAGCCTGCTCTACGTGCCCTCGCATGCACCATTCGACCTTTGGCAGCGCGAGGCACCGCGGGGCGTGAAGCTCTACGTGCGCCGCGTATTCATCATGGATGATGCGGAACAGTTTCTGCCGCTCTACCTGCGCTTCATCAAGGGCGTCATCGATTCGGGTGACCTGCCGCTCAACGTGTCGCGCGAGCTCCTGCAGGAGTCACCGGAGATCGAAAGCATGCGTTCGGCACTCGCACGACGGGTGCTTGAGTTGCTGACGCGCCTTGCGAACGAGGAACCCGAAAAGTACCAGACCTTCTGGAACGAATTCGGCCGCGTGCTCAAGGAAGGCCTTGCGGAGGATCCCGCCAATCGCGAGCGCATTGCGAAGCTGCTGCGCTTCGCCAGTACTCACAACGAGGGCGCGGAGCAGAATCAGTCGCTGGACGACTACCTGAAGCGCATGCCGGCGGGCCAGGATCGAATCTACTACGTGGTGGCGGACAGCATCGCTGCGGCGCGCTCCAGCCCACACCTGGAAGTGTTTCGCCGCAAGGGCCTCGAAGTGGTGCTGCTCGGAGATCGCATCGACGAGTGGCTGGTGGCGCAGCTCAGCGAGTTCGAAGGCAAGCGGCTGCAGGACGTGACCCGCGGCGAGCTCGAGCTGGGTGCGCTGTTCAACGAGGCCGATCGCCAGCTCAAAGAGGCCGACCTCAAGGAGAGCAAGACTCTCCTGCGTCGCGTGAAGGACGCATTGGGCGAACGCGTCAGCGAAGTCAGGGTAAGCGCTCGTCTGACCGACTCGCCCGCATGCCTGGTGATCGGCGAGCACGACCTGAGCCGCTCCATGCGCCGGCTCCTCGACGCGACGGGGCAGAAAGCGCCCGCCACCAAGCCGGTGCTCGAGCTCAACGTGCAGCACGCCCTCGTGAAGTATCTCGAGGCACTGAGCGACGCGGAGCAATTCAAGGAGCTGGCGCTGCTGCTGTTCGACCAGTCTGCGCTGGCTGACGGCGCGCAGCTCGAGGACCCTGCTGACTACGTGCGCCGGTTGAACCGGCTGCTGCTGTCACTGGGTGCCGGCGCCAAACCTCTGACATAATTGCACTCTTGTTTGCGGGCAGGCTGCCTGCCCAGGTGGAGCGAATCAATGGGAAACACCAAGCCTTCTGATTCCGACCTCCGCGAGCGCCTCACTCCGGAGCAGTACCACGTTACGCAGGAAAGGGGCACCGAACGCGCCTTTACCGGTCCGTACACGTACAACAAGGAGCAGGGCACGTACAGCTGCATCGTGTGCGGCGCCAAACTCTTCGACTCCGAGCACAAATACGACTCCGGTTCCGGCTGGCCGAGTTTCTGGTTGCCGCTGGCAGGTGATCGCGTGCGCACCCACACCGATCGCAGTCTCGGCATGGTGCGCACCGAGGTCGATTGCGCCAATTGCGGCGCGCACCTGGGTCATGTTTTCGACGACGGTCCCCAGCCTAGCGGCCTGCGTTACTGCATCAACTCCGCGTCGCTCGGCTTCGCCGGTAAGGATTCGAAGTAGATCCCAACAGCTCCCGAGGACTCGCCATGAAAATGAATCGGCTGCGGCTCGCCTGGCCGCTGATGATCCTGCTGTGCGCCGCTTGCCATGATGACGGCGCATCGAAACCGACCGCGCCCGCTCCTGCCGTGCCGCCTCCGACTCAGTTGCAGGTCGTCGACCTCGCGCCAGGTGATGGCGCCGCGATCGCGCCGGGCTCAGTTGCGGTCATGCAGTACACCGGATGGCTGTACGACGCGAGTGCGCCCGACCACAAGGGCAAGAAGTTCGACAGCTCGCTCGATCGCAGCGAGCCCTTCCCCTTCCCGCTCGGCGCTGGCAAGGTCATCAAGGGCTGGGACCAGGGTGTTGCGGGTATGAAAGTCGGTGGCAAGCGGCGTCTGACGATTCCCCCCGAACTCGCCTACGGCGATAGCGGTGCGGGCGGTGTGATTCCTCCGGGCGCGACGCTGGTGTTCGACGTCGAACTGGTCGCCATCAAATAACCGAAGAACGACGCGAGCCTTGGCAGAGATCTCAGGGGATTGACCATGCACCTCAACTGGCGTGCAGCAGTACTGCTGTCTACGTGCCTGTTTACGCTGCCGTTGTCTGCGGCGACGCTCATCCAGGCCGGCCATCTCATCGACGGTGTTGCCAGCCGTGCGACGGACAATGTCACGATCGTCGTGGAAGGCAACCGCATCACCGCGATCGAGCCAGGTTTTCGCACCGCCGGCCCACAGGACCAGGTGATCGACCTGCGCAGCGCGACCGTGCTCCCGGGCCTGATGGACATGCACGTGCATCTCACGGAGGAGGCGAGCCCGGGTTATGAGCTGGCACGCTACAAGAAGTCACCGACCGACTACGCCTTCGACGGTGTCGTCTATGCGGATCGGACGCTCAAGGCGGGTTTCACGACGGTGCGCGACTGCGGCGACATCATGTTCAACGTCGCGTTCAGCCTGCGCAATGCGATCAACGCCGGCAAGATTCCAGGACCGCGCATCTTCGCTGCCGGCCGCATCATCGCCAGCACCGGCGGGCACGGTGATTTCACCAACGGCTGGGGCCCGCACCTGATCGCCGGCCCCGGCGTCGAAGACAACGTGGTCGATGGACCCGCGGAGGCGATGCGCGCGGTGCGCCAGCATTACAAGGAGGGCGCCGACGTCATCAAGATCACTGTGACCGGGGGCGTGCTCAGCATCGCGAAGAGCGGCCAGGCGCCGCAGTTCAACGACGAGGAGCTGCGCGCCATCATCAACACGGCGCACGACTATGGGCTGACCGTCGCTGCTCACGCCCACGGTCTCGAAGGCATGCGGCGCGCGGTGAATGCCGGCATCGACTCGATCGAACATGGCACGTTCATGGATCACGACCTGATGCTGCTCATGAAGAGCAAGGGCACCTATTACGTGCCCACACTGAGCGCCGGGCGCTGGGTCTACGAGCAGGCGCAGAAACCGGACACCTACCCCGAGATCGTTCGCGTCAAGGCGCTGGCGATCGGACCGCAATTGCAGAAGACGTTCGCCGAGGCCTACAAGGTCGGCGTGCGCGTCATGTTCGGCACCGACGCCAGCGTGTTTCCGCATGGCCTCAATGCTCGCGAGTTCCAGTACATGGTCGAGGGCGGCATGCCGCCCATGGAGGCGATCAAGGCGGCGACGATGGTGCCGGCGAAGTACCTGAAGATCGACGATCGACTGGGCAGCATCGAGAAGGGCAAGCTCGCCGACATCATCGCGGTCCCAGGCGATCCGCTCGCCGACGTCACGACGTTGCAGCACGTGTCGTTCGTGATGAAGGAAGGCGTCGTCTACAAGCACTAGAGCCGCTCGCCACTGCGAAGCCGCCACTTCACAACCGGATCGAGCCCATACCCGAACCATTCGTCGTATGTCCTTTCGCCCGCCGCAACCGCAGCGTCTCCTGATCCCCGGGCCCGCTGGGAACCTGGAAGCAATCGTCGAGGATCCGACTGGCGGCGCTGCCAGGCGCTGCGGTGTCGTCTGTCATCCCCATCCGCAGTTCGGCGGGACGATGGACAACAAGGTGATTCACACCCTCGCGCGCACGCTGCAGGAACTGGGCATACCCACAGTCCGTTTCAACTTCCGCGGCGTGGGCAAGAGCGAGGGGATCTATGCGGAGGGCGACGGCGAAACCGACGATGCGGTGGCCGTGATCGACTGGAGCCTGAAGCGCTGGCCTGGCGCTGCGCTCTGGCTGGCCGGTTTCTCTTTCGGTGCCTCGATCGCTGTGCGGGCCAGCGCGCGCCGCCCGGCCGCGGTACTGATCACCGTTGCGCCAGCCATACAGCGACTCGAAACGGGTCCGACTCCCGGGCCGGAAACTCGCTGGCTATTGATCCAGGGCGATCAGGATGAGCTGGTGAATCACGAGGAAGTGATTGCGTGGGCTCGCAAGCGCTCGCCGCCGCCACAAGTGACGGTGCTCCCGGGTGTCACGCATTATTTTCACGGACGCCTGCAGGAACTGAAGGCGGCGGTACTGGCGTTTGTAGGACGGGACGGGAACTGAAGCTCCGGAGCGGTCGGGCCGCCCCGGAGTAGCTCTGCGTGACTCTTAGTTCACGAATCCCTTGAGATTCTTCAGGGCCATGATGCGCACCTTCTTGCTGGCGGGCTTGGCCTTGAACATCATCTTTTCCCCGGTGAACGGATTGACGCCTTCGCGCGCCTTGGTCGCGGGCTTCTTGACGACCTTCATCTTGAGCAGGCCCGGCAGTGTGAACAACGAGTGACTGCGCAGGCTCTTCTTGACCGTGCCGGCGAGGGAATCAAACACGGCACCGACTTGCTTCTTGGAAAGATCGGTCTCCTTGGCAATCTGGGCCAGGATCTCGGACTTGGTCGGTGCAGCATTCTTTTTCGCCATCTTTGAATCTCCTGTGGTTCTTTGGGTGCGGCTTATGCGCCCCGGTTTAAAAGTCGGGCGGCAAAATAGCACAAAAAAACCGCAGCGGAAGGCTTGGCGGCAACTATTTTTTTTCGCCGAAGATGCGCGAATGCCTAGATTTCAAGCCCCGCGCGCATCGCTCCGGTTTCGCTCGCGTCGGCGATCGCCGACGCCGCGAGGCAAGATTCTTGCTTTGCACATCGGCGTAAGCCATTGCGCGTTCACAATGGAGCGGCGCGCGCCGTCACAAAAGCCGCAGCAGCGCGCCCAGCAGGATCATCACGAACACCACCGACAGGTCGAGTCCTCCGATCGGCGGCACGATTCGCCGCACGGGCGCGACCAGCGGCTCGCAGATCCTGTCGAGCAGCGCTCCCGCCGGGCTGTAGGTGCCGGGTGCGACCCAGCTCAGCACTACGTAGATGAAGAGGGCGATCAGGTAGAACCAGACGACGCTGCGCGCCAGATCGAGTGCCGCTGCCAGGAGCAGCGCGCGGGCCGGCGGCACGTTGCCGGTGTAGAGCCACAGCTGAATCGAGATCACGATCAACTCGACGATCAGCAGGGCGACGACCGACGCCAGGTCGATCTTGCCGGCAGGGGGAATCACGCGGCGCAGCGGCAGCACCAGCGGATTGGTCACGCGCACGACCGCCTGCGCGATCGTGTTGCGGAAGTCGGCCCGCGCCAGCTGCAGGACCACCCGCAACAGGAACGCGAAGAAGACCAGCGACAACAATGAGCTGATGATGTAACGAATCGCATCCATCGTGTTCAGTTACCCGTTGATCCAGAAGCGCCGGATTGTTGCGCCAACTCCGCGGAGCGGCGGGCAGCCGCCGCCACGGCGCGCGTCACGATACCACGCAGATCCGCGCTCTCAAGCTCTTTGAGAGCCGCCTCGGTAGAGCCGCCCCTGGACGTGACTTGCGCGCGCAAGGTAGCGGGATCGCTGCCGCGCTGGTGCGCCATGCACCCTGCGCCGTAGGCCGTCTCGACGCTGAGGGTGCGGGCCACGTCAGCTGGCAAGCCGAGCCCGCGCCCCGCCTCTTCCAGCAATTCGATCAGGCGAAAGAAATAGGCGGGGCCGCTCCCCGATACCGCGGTCACCACGTCGATCAATTCCTCGCGCTCGAGCCACACGGTGGGACCAACGCTTCCCAGGATGACGTCGGCAAGGTCGCGATCCGCACCCGCCAGCGCCGCCTGGGCATAGAGTGCTGTTACCCCACAGCCGAGCAGTGCCGGACGATTGGGCATGGTGCGCACGATGCGCTCATGGCCGCCGAGCCAGGCCGCGAGTGCCGCGATGCGAATGCCGGCGGCGACTGAGATGATCAGCGGGCGCCGCTGCAGCACCGCGCCCACGAGCTCGCCGAGCGTCTCCCGCATGGCCTGCGGCTTCACGGCCACGATGACGACCTCGGCATCCTGGAGCGCGATGGTATTGCTCGTCGTCGTACGCGCGCCGAACTCCGAGCGCGCCAGCTGCAGCTGTTCCTCGGAGGGATCGGCAACGTGCAGCCGCGCCGGATCGGCGCCGCCGCGCGTCAACCCGCCCAGCAACGCGCGGCCCATGTTGCCCGCGCCGACCAATGCGATGTGAGGCACTTGCATCAGCTTTCCTTCTGTTTGGGATCGGGGCGTGCGCCGAAGATCGCCGTGCCGACGCGCACGTGAGTCGCGCCCTCGGCGATCGCCGCCTCGAAGTCGCCACTCATGCCCATCGACAGCACATCCAGGGAGTGACCCTTGTCATTCAGCGCATCGCGCAGTTCACGCAAGCGGCGAAATCGCATGCGCTGGGTCGCCACGTCGTCGGTCGGTGGTGGCAGGCACATGAGTCCACGCAGCTGCAGCCGTTCGAAACGTGCGACCTCGCGCGCCAGTATCGCGAGCTCGTCGGGAGCCACACCCGCCTTGCCGGGCTCGTCGGCGAGCTTTACCTGCAGGCACACCTGCAGCGCTGGCGCGTGATAGGGCCGCTGCTCGTGCAATCGGCGGGCGATAGCGATGCGATCGATGCCATGCACCCAGGCGAAGTGCGCCGCGATCGGTCGAGTCTTGTTCGATTGCATCTTGCCGATGAAGTGCCAGATCGGTCCTGCGCTCGGCAGTGCGTCGATCTTGGCCTGCGCTTCCTGCGGGTAGTTTTCGCCGAAGTCCGCCACGCCCAGCGCGTGCACGGCGCGAACCGCTTCAATGGGATGCCCCTTACTGACGGCCACGAGAGTGATGTGCGCCGGGTCACGGTTCGCAACTTGTGCCGCCGCAGCGATGCGCGAACGCACATTGGCGACGTTTTCGGCCCAATTCTGCGGAACAATTAACATATTAGGTGCGACAGGGCTCCGCTATACTGACGCCGCTTTTTTCGACCGGTAAGCCTCCGGACGCGCAGGCGCGGCCGGGTCAAATTCCGGACTCAGGGAGCTCGAATGGCAGTCGACATCGCGCAACTGCTGGCGTTCGCCGTCAAGAACAACGCCTCGGACCTGCACCTGTCCGCGGGCGTGCCGCCCATGATCCGTGTGGACGGCGACATGAAGCGGATCAATATGCCGGCGCTGACGCACAAGGAAGTGCACAGCATGGTGTACGACATCATGAATGACAAGCAACGGAAGGCTTACGAAGAGTTCTTCGAGACCGATTTTTCCTTCGAGATTCCGAAGCTGGCGCGCTTTCGCGTCAATGCGTTCAACCAGAACCGCGGCGCCGGCGCCGTGTTCCGCAATATTCCGTCTGCGATCCTGACGCTCGACGACCTGGCGGCGCCCAAGATCTTCAAGGACCTGTGCATGCTGCCGCGCGGCCTGGTGCTGGTCACCGGCCCGACCGGCTCCGGCAAGTCCACGACGCTCGCCAGCATGGTGAATCACTGTAACGACAACCGTCCCGATCACATCATCACGATCGAGGACCCGATCGAGTTCGTGCACGAGAGTAAACGCTGCCTCATCAACCAGCGCGAAGTACACCGCGACACGCTCGGCTTCAGCGAGGCGCTGCGTTCCGCGTTGCGCGAAGACCCGGACGTGATCCTGGTGGGCGAAATGCGTGACCTCGAGACCATCCGCCTGGCACTCACGGCAGCGGAGACGGGCCACCTGGTGTTCGGCACCCTGCACACGAGTTCCGCTGCCAAGACCATCGACCGTATCGTCGACGTGTTCCCGGCGGCCGAGAAGGAAATGGTGCGCGCGATGTTGTCCGAGTCGCTGCGGGCGGTGATCTCGCAGACACTCATGAAACGTATCGGTGGCGGCCGCATCGCGGCGCACGAGATCATGATCGGGACGCCCGCGATCCGAAACCTGATCCGCGAGGGCAAGATCGCGCAGATGTACTCCTCGATTCAGACCGGCCAGCAGCAGGGCATGCAGACCCTCGACCAGTGCCTGACCGAGCTCATGGCGAAGGGCGTCGTCAGCAAGGAAGAGGCCCGCTACAAGGCGCAGAACAAGGACACCATCTAGTGCGTCTAAAGGTCAGCACCTGAGGTCAGCCCATGGATCGCGATCAAGCCATCAAGCTGATGCAGGACCTGCTCAAACGCATGGTCGAAAAGAAGGGCTCGGACCTGTTCATAACCTGCGGTTTCGCCCCCGCCATCAAGATCGACGGTGAGATCCGCCCGCAGAGCGATCGCCTGCTCACGCCTGAGCAGAGCGCGACCCTGGTGCGCGCGATCATGAACGACAAGCAGACGCGCGAGTTCGATTCGACCAAGGAGTGCAACTTCGCGATCGCGCCGCCGGGTATCGGGCGCTTTCGCGTCAGTGCCTTCGTGCAGCAGGGCCTGATCGGCGCCGTGTTGCGTACCATCAATGCCAAGATCCCGAGCTTCGAAGAACTGGAACTGCCGCCAATCCTGCGCGAGGTGGTGCTCTCCAAGCGCGGCCTGGTGATCGTGGTCGGCGGTACGGGCTCTGGCAAGTCGACCACGCTCGCGGCGATGGTCGGCCATCGCAACGAAAAGACGCGCGGCCATATCGTTACGATCGAGGACCCGGTCGAATACATTCACCCGCACAACGGTTGCGTCATCACGCACCGCGAGGTGGGAGTCGATACCGAGTCCTGGCACATGGCGCTCAAGAACACCTTGCGCCAGGCGCCGGACGTGATCCTGATCGGCGAAATCCGCGACCGCGACACCATGGAGTACGGCATCCAGTTCGCCGAAACCGGCCACCTGGTGCTGTCGACGCTGCACGCCAACAGCGCCAACCAGGCGCTCGACCGCGTCATCAATTTCTTTCCCGACGAGCGTCGCGAGCAGCTGCTGATGGACCTGTCGCTCAACATGCGCGCCATGATTTCGCAGCGCCTGATCCCGCGCGAGAGCGGCTCGGGGCGCATTGCCGCCATGGAAATCATGCTCAATTCGCCCCTGATCCAGGACCTGATCTTCAAGGGCGAGGTGTTGCAGATCAAGGAAGTCATGTCGCGCTCCAACCGGCTCGGCATGAAGACCTTCGACCAGGCGCTCTACGAGCTCTACGAAGGCGGGCTCGTCTCCTACGAGGACGCGCTGCGCAACGCAGACTCCAAGAACGAGCTGCGCTTGCGCATCAAGCTGGAGAGCAAGCGCGAGATGAAGTCCGAAACCGAGGGCGCGGCATCGCTCAGGATTCTCGAAGAAGGTGAAGGGAAGGTGTTCTGATGAGCACAGGTGCTCCCATGCAAGACGCGGAAGACGTATCAGGGGCAGCCGCCCAGACTCTGAACACCAAGCCGCTCTTCAAGCTGATGGTGGAGAAGAAGGCGTCCGACCTGTTCTTCACCTCCAACGCGCCGGTCAAGATCAAGATCGAAGGGCAGATCATGCCGGTGAACAAGCAGATCCTGAGCCCCGAGACGGTGCGCCAGGCTGCTTATGGCCTGATGACCCCCGAGCAGGTCGAATACTTCAACGAGGAGATGGAGATCGACTTCGCGATCTCCGAGCCCGGCCTGGGACGCTTTCGCGTGAACGTATTTCACCAGCGCGGCTTTCCGGCGATGGTGTTGCGCTACATCACCGCCGACATGCCGCGGCTCGAGCAGCTGGGCCATCCGGACACTCTCAAGGACCTGGTGATGGTCAAGCGCGGGCTGCTGCTGATGGTCGGCGCCGCGGGGTCAGGCAAATCGACGACGCTCGCGGCCATGATCAACCATCGCAACGAGATCTCATCCGATCACATCCTCACGATCGAGGACCCGATCGAGTTCCTGCACACCAACAAGAAGTCGATCATCAACCAGCGCGAGGTGGGGCTCGATACCAAGTCCTACGCGCGCGCGCTGCGCGGTGCCATGCGCGCCGCGCCCGACGTCATCCTGATCGGTGAGATCCGCGACCGTGAGAGCATGGAAGCGGCGATCACGCTCGCCGGCACCGGACACCTTTGCATCGCGACGCTGCACGCCAACAACAGCGCCGAGACGCTCGATCGCATCATCAACATGTTCCCGCGCGATCAGCACAGCCAGGTGTTCCTCGACCTGTCGCAGTACATGCGCGCCATTGTTTCGCAACGGCTGGTGCGCACGCGCGACGGCAAACGAGTCGCCGCCATGGAAGTGATGCTGAACACGCCACACATCTCGGAGCTCATCAAGAAAGGCGACGTGGTGGGCGTGAAGGAAGCGGTGCGCAATACCACCGAGCGCGGCATGCTCAGCTTCGACGTTTCCCTTTATGCGCTCTTCAAGTCCGGCAAGATCGAGCTTGAAGAAGCGCTCGTCAACGCCGACTCGCGCACCAACCTCGAAGCCAAGATCAACTTCGGCTGAGTTGCCCCGGCGCTCGGTCAGGCCGGCCGGCCGATGGCGATGCCGGCCTTGGGGAGCGGGTATTTCAACCCGGACGCGCAATTGAATAGCACCACTCGCTCCTCGCGCTGAACCACGCCGCGATCCAGCGCCGCGAGGTATGCGGCATACGTGGCCGCGCCTTCCGGGCACAGCAGCAGCCCTTCCCGCGTCGCCACGGTCGTGCGGGCCTGCTCGATTGCCTCGTCAGTCACGGCGATCGCGCCGCCGCCCGACGCACGCACGGCACGCAGGATCAGGAAATCGCCGAGCGCTCCCGGCACGCGAATTCCGGCGGCCATAGTGTGTGCATTCACCCAGGGCTCTGCGCGCTCGCGTCCCGCTTCGAAAGCACGCACGATCGGCGCGCAGCCCGCGGCCTGCACCGCGAACATGCGCGGACGCCTGGCGTCGATCCAGCCGAGGGCCTGCAATTCCTCGAAGGCTTTCCACATGCCGATCAACCCCGTGCCGCCGCCCGTGGGGTAGAAGATCGCATCCGGCAGTTCCCAGCCCAGCTGCTCGGCCAGCTCCAGTCCCATGGTCTTCTTGCCTTCGATGCGATACGGCTCTTTCAGCGTGGAGAAATCGAACCAGCCTGTCTTGCGTACGCCTTCGCCGACCAGCTTGCCGCAGTCGTTGATCAGTCCGTCGACCAGGTAGACCGTTGCGCCCTGCAAGGCGATCTCCGCGACGTTCACTTCGGGAGTGTCGGCCGGGCAGTAAGCCGTGACCTTCATGCCCGCCCGCTTTCCATACGCCGCCAGCGCCGCTCCGGCGTTGCCGTTAGTGGGAATGGCGACGTCCCGCACGCCGAGCTCCTTCGCCATGCTGACGGCAACGGCGAGACCTCGTGCCTTGAACGAGCCGGTCGGCAGTCGGCCTTCGTCCTTCACCAGGACCCGCTCGTGGTGCAGGGTGGTGAGCGCCACCAGCGGCGTCATCACCTCGCCCAGCGAGACGATGTTCTGCGCCTTGCGAATCGGCAGCAGTTCCCGATAGCGCCAGAAATCACGCGCCCGCTCCGCCAGCGCAGCGCGCGACAGGTTGCGGCGCACTGCCTCGAGATCGTAGCGGACCAGCAGTGGAAAGCCCGCGCTCGAAAGCCGCTGCAGCCGGTCCGGCTCGTAGCGCTCGCCGGTCATCGAGCATTCGAGATGGGTGACGAACGTCGGCCGTTCGGTCGTCAGGTTGGACCGCTCGATCATCGGTTCGCGTCGCGATTGGCGTTCGTTACTGCGAGCACTTGAAGCGGGCGTTGGCCTCGCGGAAGGAGCGCTGTGCGGCCTGGAGATCGATGGGATGCTCGTGCAGCGTTTCGGCATCCCACTGGCTGCGCGGCGCGGCAAAGAAATCACCCCCATAAATATGAATGGCGCCGGTCAGGCGCGGGATCGGGTTCACCACGGAATGGATCGCGGTGTCGGGCAGATCGAAGCACTGGCGCTCCGTAACGGCGCTGGCACCCGATGCCTGGAGCAGTGTTCCGTTACGGTCCCAGAGGATGTTGTCCTCGCGCCCGGTATAGATGCCGATCGTCGCCCACATCAGGTGATTGTGCGGGAAGAGCACCATCATCGGCGCCCAGATCACGTTGAGGATCGTCAGGTCCGGCGAGCGATACAGGCTGTGAATCCCGACTTCGGACCGCTCCCCGAGGCCGGCGAGTATCGCTTGCGGCTCCGAAACGGTGCGCGCCAGCACCTCGTGCACCGCCTTCTGTCTGTCCGTCTCCCGGTTCGCGGCCCTTACTGCCTCGATGAACCGATCCGTATCGAACCTTGCGCTGCCGGCGCTGGTCGCGCTTGCGGCGAACGACCGCTGACTGCCCGCCGCCGCGATGCCGGCGGCACTGGCCAGGAGCGTGCGGCGCGATAGTTTGCTGGTCATGACCTCAACCTCCCTCGCACAGATTTTCAGTTACGATCCGCGCTCGAACACGCGCGGGCGCATCCTTGAAGTCATGAATGCTTTCTCCCGCGAGCATTCCCGTCAAGTCCCGCCTTTCTCACGCCGGCATTCCAGGAGATCGCGATGCCAATCGAGTTGCCCACCACCGACGATCGACTCATGTGGGACCTATGGCTCTCGATGTTCTGGCTGCCGGCGGTGAACGCCGCAGTCGACAGCGACATTTTCGAATCGCTGGCGCAAGCGCCCGCTTCGCATCAGGCGTTGGCACGCCGTCTGGGTGTCAGCGAGCGCGGCATGGAAATCATCCTGCCCCTGCTGCTGTCGCTGCGGCTTCTGGTGCGGCATGACGGCCGTTTTCAGCTGACCGACGTCGCGCGGCTCTACCTGCTGCGCAACAGTCCGTACTTCTGGGGCGGCCTGCTGTCGCGTATGGGCACCGGACCTCAGTATGTCGCGATCAAGGAGGCGCTGAAGCACGGCGCACCGACTTCAACGACCGGCCGCAAGGATGATCGGCCGATCGATGCGTGGGCGAGCGGGCAGGTGGAAATCGAGCAGGCGCGCATGATCGCAGCGTTCATGCACAGCCACTCGCTGCCGGCTGCACTCGGCATGGCGCGCAATGTCGCCTTCCCGGGCGTCAGTCGCCTGCTCGATGTCGGTGGGGGCTCAGGCTGCTTCTGTATCGCGCTGGCGCAGCGTCATTCCGCCATGCGTTGCACGATCATGGAGCTGCCCGCGATGTGCGAGGTCGCGAAAGAATACGTCGCTGCCGCCGGCCTCACCGAGCGCATCGACACGCGTGCCGTCGACATGTTCCGGCAGGATTGGCCGCACGGCTATGACGCCGTGTTCTTCTCGAACATCCTGCACGACTGGAGTTTCAAAACCTGCGCGCAGCTGCTGGCGAAGACCCATGCCGTGTTGCCCGTGGGCGGACAGATCTTCATTCACGAAGCGCTGCTCGACGAGTCCGGCAGTGGCCCGTTGGCCGCCACCACTTTCAGTCTCGTCATGCTGCTCGGCACCGAGGGGCGGCAATTCACTTACGCGGAACTCGCGAAGCTGATCCAGGACGCTGGGTTTGTCGACCTCGATGTGACTCCGAGCTACGGCTACTACTCGGTGGTTCGTGCCAGGCGACGGTAATGCAGGGACTGCACGCGACTGCGCTCGCGCACCAAGGTCCAATTGACGGTTGACGAAGGGCGGGCTATTCCATGTTCATGCTGGTTCGTGCTGCCGCTGCGCACCCCACCGGCACCCGCAGTGGTCGAGGAGAGCACGATGTCAGGACGATACCTGGGTTCCCTGTTCCTTCTGGCCGGGATGCTGTGCGGCTCGGCGCATGCACAGTCAATGCAGGCCGACGCCTCGCGGCCATGGCGGTGGGACGTCTCGGCCTACATGCTGGGTGCGGGCATGGATGGCAAGGTCGGAGTGGAGCCCCTGATCGCCGACGTGGATGAATCCTTCAGCGATATCCTGAGCAACCTGCAGTTCGGGTTCATGGGCCGCGCACGGGCGACGCATGGCGTCTGGTCATTCGGCACCGACGTCATCTACATGGGTCTCGGCGGCGACTCGCAGCAGCCGAATGCGGCCGTGAATATCGATCAATGGGCAGTGGAGCTCAACGTCGGGTTCCAGCTCGCGCCGATCTTTATGTCGCTCGTTGGCGCACGCTACAACCAGCTGAGCTCGTCGATCGACTTCCAGACCATCGGGCGCAGCCGTTCGGGCAAGATCGACTGGTGGGATCCGATCATCGGCGGAATTCTCACGCTGCCGATCGGCGAGCGCTGGAACTTCCAGTTTCACGGTGACATCGGCGGCTTCGGGGTCGGTTCCGATCTCGCGTGGCAGATCGAGATGCTGTTCAACTGGTTCGCGACGCCACGCACCTCGGTGATGATGGGCTATCGCTGGATCAGCACCGATTACGACGACAACGGTTTCGTGTACGACGTGGTGTCGCAGGGACCGCAACTCGGCGTCACGCTGCACTTCTGACGGCCGGATCCCGCTCAGGCCACGTGAGCCGGGAACACCGCACGCGCGTCGAATACCGGCCCGTCCACGCAGACGCGTTTCATCGCCGGACCGCTGTCCGTCTGCACGAGTACCGTGCAACCGGCGCAGCCGCCCACCGCGCAGGCCATGAACTCCTCCAGCGACACCTGGCAGGCAATGTCGAACTGCTGCGCCACGGCGGCGGCGGCCTTGAGCATCGCCGTCGGCCCACAGGCGAACATCTCCACCTGGCGCAGCTCCTCGCGCGACAACGAGGCGAGCCAGGTCGAGGCGAGGCTCGTCACGTAGCCGTGATGACAGCCGGGAAAGTCGGCGAAGCTCGCGAGGCGACTGGGCACGCCCCAGTTATCGAGCAGCGGCATGCAGGCGATCACGCCGGCGGGGATCCCGGGCACGATGATCGTTGACGGGCGCGCGCGAAACGGAAACGGAATCTCTGATCCCATCAGCACCAGCGGTTGCCATTTAGCGTCGCTCGCATCGCGCAGCTGCTCGGCGAGGAACACCATGGGCGGAATCCCCACGCCACCGCCGACCAGCAAGGTGCGTGGCTTGTCCGGATGAGGCGTGAAGCCGACGCCGATCGGGCCCATCGTGCTCACGACATCGCCCGCGCGGCGAGTGGCCAGATGTCTCAGGCCCGAGCCGACCACCTTGTAGAGCACTTCGACCCAGCCTGCCTGCGCGTCGACACGCATGATCGATAACGGCCGGCGCATCGGCACCGAGGGATCGCAGGTGAGGTGAATGAAGCTGCCAGGGGTCGCTTTGGCTGCGCACTTCGGCGCCTTGATGCGCAACACGAACTGCTCCGCGGTGAATGCGGTTTGCTCCAGGACGGGCGCTTCCTCGACGAAGATCGTGTTGCGGTGAGCCCGGGCTTCCCTGGTGCTCACGCCCGTTGCCTCAGGCGCCGCAGCCCCTCGGTCACCGCCTCGAGGACCGCCATCCGCACGGCGACGCCGTTGGTCACCTGCTGACGGATGACCGATTGCGGCCCGTCGGCGACGCTCGAGTCGATTTCGATGCCGCGATTCATCGGCCCCGGGTGCATCACGATGGCATCGGATTTCGCCAGCTTGAGTCGCTCGGGCGTGAGTCCGAACTGGCGAAAGTACGCCGCGTCGTCCAGCGCACTGGTATCCGCAATGCGCTCTTTCTGGATGCGCAGCATCATCACCACATCCGCGCCGCGAATCCCGCTATCGATATCTTCGAAACGGCGCGCGCCGGCGAATTCGCCCGCGGGCGGCATGAGGCCAGCAGGCGCGACGATGCGCAGTTCACCGACGCCGAGGATCTGCAGCGCCTGCGCGGTCGAACGCGCCACGCGTGAGTGAGCGACGTCGCCGACGATCGCCACCACTAGCGCGCCGAAGCCGCCCTTGCGCTGGCGGATCGTGAGCGCATCCAGCAATCCCTGCGTCGGGTGCGACAGGTGCGCCTCGCCTGCGCTCAGCACGCTGACGTGCGGATCGACGTGCCGCGCGACCAGGCCCGGAACGCCGGGCTCCGCCTCGCGCATCACCATGACATCGATCTGCATCGCCTGCAGTGTGTACACGGTATCGAGCACCGTCTCGCCCTTGCTGCGCGAGGACAAGTGAACTTCGAGGTTCACGACGTCCGCACCCAGGCGCCGCGCCGCGAGCTCGAAGGAACCGCGTGTACGGGTGCTCGGCTCGCCGAACAGGTTTGCTACCGTGACGCCCCCGAGCGAGCTGGAGCGCATGGGTGGAGCGCCCAGCGGCCGAATGAACTGCTGCGCACGCTTGAGCAGCCGCTCGATCAGGTCCCGGTCCAGTCCCTCGAGGGTGATCAGGTGCTGCAACGAGCCGTCGTCACGCAGTTGCCTAGGGAAGCTCTGCACAGGTTTCATGGTGCCGGTTCGCGGCGCAACGCGGACGGGACCGTCCTCGGCAAGCTTCTGGCGTCGTTGCGAGTCTTGTCGATATCGACATATCGACTGCGCCTCGCGCCTAGCCAGAAGCTTGCGGAGGCACGGTCGCGCCCATGAAACCTGTGCAGAGCTTCCCTAGGTTGCCTGGCTGTCATCGATCCGTCCGCGCATGGGGCGCTTCCTCGAACCAGCGTTCGAGGATCACGCACGCCGCTGCCGCATCCACATCTTCCTTCTTCACTCGCCGCACCCGCTGCCCCGACTGCCGCGCCCACTTCAGGCGCGCCGAGGCCTCCAGAGAAGACCAGCGCTCATCCATCAGCTCCACCGGGACCTGCGCGTGCACACGTAACTCCCGCGCGAACTCTCGCGCCGGTTCGGTCAATGTGCCGGGGGAACCGTCCGAATTGTACGGCACTCCGACCACCAAGATCGCGGCGTGCCACTCGCGCAACAGCGAGCCGATCGCCGGCCAGTCGACACGGCCGCCCGGGCAGTCGAGCGTCGTCAGGGGCGCGGCACGGCGGGTGATCGAATCGCCGGACGCGACGCCGATGCGCTTGAGGCCGAAATCGAAGGCGAGGGCGACCCAGGAGGGTTTCGCCCGCTCAGGCATGTCCCGCATCGGAGCTGATCTGCGTCAGGTCGATGCCGAGGAGGCGCCCTGCCGCGTGCCAGCGTTCTTCAAAGGGAAGGTCGAAAATCACGCCCTCATCCGCGGGAACACTCAACCAGGCGTTCGCGAGTATCTCTTGTTCGAGCTGGCCCGCGTCCCAGCCGGCATATCCCAGGGCAATGAACGCGTTCGGCGGCCCCTCGCCGCGCGCCATGGCCGCGAGCACATCGCGCGAGGTCGTGACTTCGATGCCTTCGGAAACCTTGAGCGTCGAGTCCCAGCTGCCTCCCTGGCGATGGACCACGAAGCCGCGGTCGGTCTGCACCGGTCCGCCGCGCAGCACCACCTGCTGCCCGATCCCGAGGTTCGCGGCATCGAGCGAGAGTTGTTCGAAGACATCGCTCAGCTTCATCGGCAGCGGACGGTTGAGCACCAGGCCGAGCGCGCCTTTGTCGCTGTGCTCGCAGATCAGGGTCACGGTCTGCGAGAAATTCGGGTCAGTCATCGCCGGCATCGCGATCAGGAGCTGGTTGCTGAGAAATTCCTTCGCTGCCATGGGACCAGTATCCGGCGACTACCCCGCACCGCTCAAGGCGGTGAAACGACCTTCACGGTCGAATCGACCAGCTCACCACTCAGGAACTGCCATTCGTACGCGAACCGAATGGAGCTGTGACGCTTGCGCAGCTCCGAGGGGAACGGGTCGAAGGGGGTGGCGAGCTTCAATATGGCCAGAGCCGCCTGATCGAGTTCCGCGTGTCCGCTGGTGCGACGTACGACGATGTCCTCCATCTCGCCATTGGCATTGATCGCGACCTCCAGGACCGGGTTACCTGACAGACCACGGCGCCGGGCCTCGTTGGGATAATTGAGCGTGCCGATGCGTTCGACCTTGCGCTTCCAGCCGTCCAGGTAGACGGCGACCCCGGATTCGCGCGTATTGGGCGTGACCACCAGCTCGCGTTCGTTGCGACCCTTGAGGACCACGTCGGCATCGTCATCGCTCGAGGGAATCGGCGAGATCGGCCCAGCATGCATCAGCAGGGCGGTCTGCTCGGTGGTGCTCCGCGTTTCGGCGCTGTCGGAGGAATGCACTGCGCTGTCGCTGTCGGCAGTCGTCGAGAGCAGCTCCGCGCTTGCCACCCGTTCGCTGCCCGCATCCTGACTGACCAACGCCTGGCCCTGGGGGATGCCGGCGTTGTCGAACGGGACGATGGATGTCTCTGGACTCTCGGCGCGGCGATCCTCGGTCGTGTTCCCGGCACCCTCCTGGGTACGGTTTGCGAGGTAGCTGGCGTCGGGATTCTCCGCGCTCTCCGGCAGGTTATTGCCGACCAGCAGTACTTCGAGGGTGGGCAGCGCCTTGCTGGCGACGAACGCCGGGGCGCCGAAGGAAATGCCGAGAATCACGATGCCGTGAAACAGCGCGGCAAGAAACATGGTGATCTGCAGCCGATCCCTGACCGGCGCCTCGCCCTCGTTTGCAAGCGTCAGCTGGTCCACGCTATTTCAGTGCGATCCGGGCCGCTGCAGGCGCCGTTCGATCGCATCCATCAACATTGCACCAACGTCGATATTGAACTGCTTTTCGAGCTCGCGCGCGCCGGTGGGACTGGTGACGTTGATTTCCGTCACGTAGTCCCCGATGACATCCAGCCCCACGAACATCATGCCGCGCTCGCGCATCGTCGGGCCGATCCGGCTGGCCAGCCAGCGATCGCGCTCGCTCAACGGCCGGCCTTCGCCGCGAGCGCCAGCCGCGAGGTTGCCGCGGTTGTCGGTCTCGGTGGGAATTCGTGCCAGGCCATAGGGGACCGGTTCCCCATCGACCAGCAGCACCCGGGCGTCGCCCCTGGTGACGATCTCCGGCAGGTAGCGCTGCACGATCGCGTAGCGTTGGCCGTAATCGGTGAGGGTTTCGAAGACGACATTGGTGTTCTTGTCGCCGCGCTGGATGACGAAGATCGAACGCCCGCCCATCCCATCGAGGGGCTTGACCACCACCTTCTGGTGCTCGAGGAGGAATGCGGCCATGTCGGCCATGTTGCGGGTGATCAGAGTCGGGGCGCAGCAGTCGGGAAACCAGGCGGTATAGACCTTCTCGTTCATGTCCCTGAGGCCCTGCGGCCGGTTGACCACCAAGGCGCCCCCGGCTTCCGCGCGCTCCAATATATATGTGCTGTAGATGTACTCGGTGTCGAAGGGTGGATCCTTGCGCATCAGGATCACGTCCAGATCGGCGAGCTTCTCGGTGCCGCCCTCGCTCAGGGTGAACCAGTCATCGAGGTTCTTGCGTACCGCGAGGCGCCGGGTCCGACCCCAGGCCGTCCCGTCGCGCAGCCAGAGGTCGGGCAATTCCAGGTAGGTGAGTTCCCAGCCGCGGGCCTGCGCGGCGAGCAGCATCCCGAGGGTCGTGTCCTTGACGGGCTTGATGTGGTCGATGGGATCCATCACCACGCCAAGGCGCACCCGATCGGACATCGAACCCCTCCGCAACTCGCTACAGGCGAACAATCGCAGCCAGATACTACCGCGCCAGCGGCCAGTGAGCGCGCTGCGTGCAGGAGACCAGCTGTCTCTCGTTAAGCAATACGGGGCGAGACGGACATAGTGTCGGGGCCGGCTAAATCGGGCGCCGCCAGCCCCGACGACCGCCTCCGAGCGCTCTGCCAACTCGGCACAAAACGGGCTGCTGCGCCTGTGAACTGCATCACGCTCGAACCTGCACTCGAAACTGTGAACTGTGCGCATTAGCGGACCCGAAACTGATATGTTAAAACGCGTCCCGTTGCGTGGGGCTGCTTCGATCGCGCCCGACGGCGAGGCCGATCTCAATACCACGCGAGGCCTCGTGGGGGACGCTGGGGAGTTACAGCACGTGTTGGATGGCAAGTCGAAGCTGAGCGGACTGAAAGTACTGGTCATCGACGACAGCAAGACCATTCGGCGCACGGCCGAAACACTTCTTACCAAGGAAGGCTGCGAGGTTTACACCGCGGTGGACGGGTTCGATGCCCTCTCCAAGATCGCCGACCATCAACCCGACATCGTTTTCGTCGACATCATGATGCCGCGTCTGGACGGCTATCAGACTTGTTCGCTGATCAAGCACAACAAGGTCTTCAAGGCGATCCCGGTCATCATGCTCTCGAGCAAGGACGGGCTGTTCGACCGCGCGCGCGGCCGGATCGTGGGCTCGGAGCACTATCTCACCAAGCCCTTCACCAAGGATGAGTTGTTGAACGCGATCGAGACGCACGTAGGCAAATGACCGGTCTGAGGCCTGGAGGCTCCGGCATGGCGCTCATATTGATAGTGGATGACTCGCCCACCGAAGTGCACGTCATGCAGATGGCACTCGAGCGTCACGGCTTCCAGACGGCGGCCGCCGCCAATGGTGCGGAAGGCATCAAGAAAGCCAAGGAGATGAAGCCCGATCTCATCTTCATGGATGTCGTCATGCCGGGCATCAATGGTTTTCAGGCGACGCGCACGCTGGCCAACGATCCGGCGACGCGCACCATTCCGATCATCATGGTCACCACCAAGGGCCAGGAGACCGATCGCATCTGGGGCATGAGGCAGGGCGCCGTGGACTACCTGGTCAAGCCGGTCGCGCCGCAGAAGCTCGTGGAAAAGGCACAGGCGGCACTTGGGGACTGAGGCACAAAGCGCTGTCGCGCTGCGCTCGCTGCGTGGCCGGCCCTTCGACCTGCTGCTCGAGATGGAGCGGCGCGGGCGTTCGGCTGCGACGGAGCAGGGGCGCGATGTCGGTGTCGGCCATGAATGGGTTGGCGTGGCGTTCCGTATGTCCGGCGAAGTCTTCCTGGTGGCGCGCGAGGAAACGCGCGAGGTCATGGGTCTGCCCACCGCGATCACGCGGGTTCCCGGCGCCCGCAGCTGGGTGAAAGGGGTCGCGAATGTGCGTGGGCAGTTGCTGCCGATCCTGGATCTGCGCCAGTACCTGGGCAGCGGCGTCACACAATCCGGGCGTAATACCCGCGTGCTGGTCGTGAACCATCGCGAAGTGCCGGCGGGGCTGATGGTCGATGAAGTGCTGGGCTTTAGGCGCTTTGCCGACAAGGAGTTCTCCGCCGACGTGCCACCGACCGTGGTGCGCGTCGACCGGTATCTCGCCGGCGCGTTCCGGCGCAACGACGAAGTGTGGCCGGTGCTGAGCCTGCGCACGCTGGTGGAGAGCCCGAGTTTCCTGCAGGCGGCGTCGTAAGCGCGCGCCGGCAATGTTGAAAGGACACCAATGACGAGTTCCACGGTTCCGAAGCTTCGAGGCGTGCGCCTGCTTCCAGGCCTGATGGCCATTGCGCTCGTGTGCCTCCTGCTCGCGGCCGCGCTGCTGTTCTTCGCGCCGCAGTCCGGTATCTCGGCCGTGGGCTCGCCCGCTTCGGCGGGGCGCCTGGCGGTGCTGTCCCAGAGCCTCCCGCTCAAGGCGCAGGCCGCGGTGCATGGTGATTCGCATGCTTTCGATGCCCTGAGCAAAGGACGCAAGGAGCTCGATTCCTCCCTGAAGAGCCTGGCGGCGTCCGATCCCGCTCTGGTCGCGGATGCGCGCTGGAAGAAGCTGCTGGATGCGGCCGACAAGGTGGTGGATGGACGCGAGCCGGCGGAAGTCGTCGGCAAGTCCGCGAGCCAGGTGCGTGAGCTGATGCCGAAACTGCTGGCGGAAGTCGGCAACCTTTCCGGCGTCGCGGGCGGCAACAGGATCGAGGCGATCGCCCGGCAACTGGAGCGCTTCGAACTCAACGGCCAGCGCCTGCAACAAGACCTCGATGCTCTTGCGCTCGGAGTCGGGGATCCGAATTCGACCGCACAGCGCATTGCCGACAGTGCGGATTTCCTCGGCCAGGTGCTGGGCGGATTCGCCGGCGAGGACAGCTCGCTCGGCTTGCCGAAGGTGACCGGCGCGGAAGGCGAGCCGCGCCTGAAAAGCGCCCAGGGTCTTTATTCACAGTTGAACGAGCGCGTGCGCGAGGCGGTTTCCGCGACGCAGGCGCTCACTGCCGCGCAGGCAGCCGCCGCCGAGATGTCGGGCACCGCCGAAGCACTCGCTGGCCTCACGCCGACGGTGCGCGCCGTCGCCGGCCCGGGCGGACCGAATCTGCTCGGCACCACGATCCCGCTCGCGCTGATCGGTCTCGCCGTGCTGGCGTTGATTGCCCTCGGAATCATCTACCTGTCGCTGGCCAATATCCGGCGTGCCGCGGAAATGCACGCCAAGCAGAACGAGCGCAACCAGGAGGCGATCCTGCGCCTGCTCGATGAGCTCAGCAGCCTCGCGGATGGCGATCTCACGGTTCAGGCCACGGTCACCGAGGACATCACCGGCGCGATCGCCGATTCGATCAACTACGCGATCGAAGCCCTGCGCGAGCTGGTGGCGACGATCAACGATTCGGCAATCCAGCTCGATGGCGCGGCGAAACAGACCCAGGCGCTGTCGGCGCACCTGGCGAAGGCGGCCGGCGCGCAGTCGAAGCAGATTGCCTCCGCCACCGAGTCGAGCGGCGCCATGGCCGCATCCACCGAGGAAGTGTCCGGCAATGCGGAACGCGCCTCGGACGTGGCGCGCCATTCGGTCGACGTCGCGCACAAGGGCGGCGATGCCGTGCGCAGGACCATCGACGGCATGAATACGATCCGCGAGACGATCCAGGAGACCTCCAAGCGCATCAAGCGCCTCGGCGAGAGCTCGCAGGAGATCGGCAACATCGTCGAGCTGATCAACGACATCGCCGAGCAGACCAATATTCTCGCCCTCAACGCCTCGATCCAGGCCTCAATGGCCGGCGAAGCGGGACGCGGCTTCGCCGTGGTGGCGGACGAAGTGCAGCGGCTCGCCGAGCGCGCCGCCAATGCCACCAAGCAGATCGACGTGCTGGTGCGCACGATTCAGACCGACACCAACGAAGCCGTGGTCTCGATGGAGCGCAGCACCACGGACGTGGTCGGCGGCGCGCTGCTGGCCGAGAACGCCGGCGCCGCGCTCGAGGAAATCGAGCAGGTGTCGAACCAGATCGCGAGCCTGGTACAGAACATTTCCGCCAGCGCCCGCGGCCAGGCATCGTCCGCTGGCAACGTTTCACGCAACATGAAGGTCTTGCGCGAGATCAGCGGCCAGACCGCCGACAGCACCAGCGCCACCTCGCAGGCGATCGGCAAGCTCGCCGAGCTGTCCGCGCAGCTGCGCAAGTCAGTAGCCGGATTCCGCCTGCCGAACTACACGCCCCCGCCCGCGGCAACCGTCACCGTAGCCAAGCCAGCGAGCCCGCGCCCGGCTCCGGGCAGCAGCCCGACGGGCACCATGCGCAAGGTCAGCGCGGGTGCATGAGAGATCACGCGTGCCTGCTCAGCAGCGTGCCACACAGAGGACCGACAACGAGATGACCGATCTCTCGTCGCAAACGTTGCACGTCGTCAACAGGGAGTTGACCACGACGCTCAACGAGGCCCGGGTTGCGCTCGAGGGTTTCGCCGAGCATCCGGACTCGACCGCATTGCTCGAGCAATGCGCTGCGCATCTGCACTCGACGCACGGTGTGCTGCGCATGGTCGAAGTGTATGGCGCAGCGCTCCTTGCCGAGGAAATGGAGCAGGTCACTCACTATCTCGCCGCCACCGCGGCGGACAAAAAGAATCAGTCTGAGGGGCTGGACGCGCTGATGCGCGCGATGGTGCAGCTGCCCGCGTACCTCGAACGAGTATTGGGCGGCGGCCGCGATCTCGCGCTGGTGCTCCTGCCG
>Ga0137410_10000089_pt1 | contig 62263 bp, 48 predicted proteins | sample CZODoug1_16funga_FD_108878 | JGI IMG/M metagenome (GOLD analysis project Ga0137410, IMG submission 108878) | Vadose zone soil fungal communities from Angelo Coast Range Reserve, California, USA - CZODoug1_16fungal (Illumina Assembly) | ecosystem: Environmental > Terrestrial > Soil > Vadose zone... | reverse complement strand
GGCGATGTGGCGGTAGGCCCTAAGGAGCTCGCTGTTCGCGCGCCGAAGCTCGGTCTCGTTAGCCTTTAGCGCTGCCTCGGCGAGCTTCCATTCCGTAATGTCTTGTGTAGCTCCGACGTAGACGAGTTGATGAGCGATTTCCGTCTGGCGCTGACTAAGCGAGCGCAGATGCTTCACCGTGCCATTCGGCATCACCATTCGATAGGTCATGTCGAAGTCTCTGCCAGCCGTTATAGCTGCGCTTTGTGTAGCTTCGAAGCTCGGCAGGTCCCCCGGATGGATTCGGTTGAGAACCATCTCGTGCGTGACTGGCTCTTGCGGATCGAACTCGCATATCCGGTACATCTCCTCGGACAGCGTCTGTTCGTCCGTCGCGACAACCCGAGCATAGCTGCCGGTTTGACTTAGTTGCTGCGCGAGCGTCAGGTACTTGTTCGCGCGTCTGAGCTCTGCTTCGCTCGCAGTGAGAGCGTCATTCGCCTGCCTCAGCTCCGTGTGCACCTGATTGGCCACCCGCGCTTCTTCGGCGAGTTTTCGATCCTCTACGTCGGTGTTAATCCCGCACCACCCGACAGTCTGGCCATCAGAGTCTTTGATCGGTGACGTCGTGACTATGAAGCGACGGTATTCTCCGTCAAAACGCCGAAGTCGGATCTCCAGCTCGCCCGATGCGCCAGCCGGATGGAAAGTCTTGCGATTGAAGTTCTGCGCTAACGGCATGTCATCCGGGTGGATGACTGTCGCCTCCCAATCGCGGTTCCACCGGACATCCTCGAGCGTTATGCCGGCGTATTCGCGCCAGCGCCGGCTCGTGAAATCGCAGGACCCGTCCGGCGTTGCCGTCCAAACCAATCCCGGCAGAGCGTCGATCACGCTTTCGAAGCTACGCTGATCGGTGGCGGACTTGCGTACCGAATCCTCCGCGAGGGCATGCATGACGCATATCCGGGAGACACTCCCAGTCGAATCAGAAACCGGGCAAAGGCGAAACAAGAGCGAACGATAGACACCGTCGTAGGAGCGCAGCCTAGCTTTGACTTCGGCGTGCGAGCCGGAAGCCGCACTCGCCTTCCAGACGTCGAACACCCGGGACGCGTCATCGGGGTGGACGGCAGCACGCCAGCCGTCGCCGATCGCCGCATCGTGATCGAGACCGGTAAAGTCGAGCCAACCACTTCCTATGTATTCGGCACGCCCGTCTGGAAAAGCTGTCCAGACCATTCTCGGCAGGACATGCAGGACACTGAGTTCGTGCTCCATCCTGACCCTTCGCCGCGGCGGCGCCGACAACTGAGGATGCGTCCGAAGGCAGGGGGTCGTCCATGGTACGTTGGTGTCCATTGACGAACCCATTTCCTACGTTCGTCTGTCACGGCACCCGCCCTCCCGAAATCACACCGACCGTCGCCGACACCAGCTCGCACGATGGCCGTGTATACGATGGTGTCCGAGACACTTTCGTTCACTAGAACGGTTTTTGAACTCTCCGCATCCTTGGTTCACGTTCCGAGTTCGTATCACCAATCGACGATAGGAGAGCATCGTGAACAGAAGCACATCAGAACAGACACCCGCCATCCGACCGTTTCAAGTCAAGATACCGGACGCCGCGCTCAGCGATCTGCGTCGCCGGCTGGCGGAGACGCGTTTGCCCGAAGCGGAGACGGTCTCCGATTTCTCGCAGGGCGTGCCGCTCAAGACCGTGCAGCAACTCCTGCAGTACTGGCAGACCCGCTACGACTGGCGCAAGGTCGAGAAGCGAATCAATGCCGTCCCCAACTTCATCACCGAAATCGACGGGCTAGACATCCATTTCATCCACGTGCGGTCCAAACATGAGGACGCACTGCCGCTGATCGTGACGCACGGGTGGCCGGGCTCGGTGGTCGAGCAACTGAAGATCATCGAGCCGCTGACCAACCCGACCGCGTATGGCGGCAGCGCGTCGGACGCTTTCCATGTCGTCATCCCGTCGATGCCAGGTTACGGCTTTTCCGGCAAGCCGACGGGTACGGGTTGGGGTCCTGAGCGCATCGCGCGAGCCTGGACGACGCTGATGCGCCGCTTAGGCTACAAGCGTTTCGTCGCTCAAGGCGGCGATTGGGGCGCGGTGATCACAGACGTGATCGGAGTGCAGGCGCCGCCGGAGCTCGTCGGCATTCACGTCAACATGCCGGGCGCGATTCCGACAGACATCAACCAGGCCGCTTTCTCCGGCGCACCGGCGCCAGCCGGTTTGTCGCCCGAAGAAAAAATCTCCTACGACCAGCTCGTGTTCTTCTACCAGCACGTGTATTACGCGTTCTGGATGGGGACGCGCCCGCAAAGCGGGATTGCGTTTGCAGACTCGCCGATCGGCCTTGCGACGTTCTTGATTGACCACGACGCGCGCAGTCTCGAGCTCATCGCACGCTCGTTCGATGGCCAGAACGAAGGCCTGAGCCCGGACGACGTGCTCGACAACGTGACGCTGTTCTGGCTGACGAACACCGCTGTTTCGGCGGCTCGCCTGTATTGGGAAAACAAACTGCCGTTCTTCACCCCCAAAGGAGTGACCGTTCCGGTGGGCGTGAGCGTTTTCCCTGACGAGCTCTATGGGACACCGCGGAACTGGGCTGAGCGCGCCTACCCGAACCTCGTCCACTACAACAAGGTAAACAAGGGCGGGCATTTCGCGGCCTGGGAGCAACCAGCACTCCTCACCTCGGAGCTGCGCAGCACGTTTCGGTCGCTTCGCCAAGCGTGACTAGCGGCGAGGGACGCATCGCGCGTAGCAACGAGCGATGCGTCCCGAGCCTTCTAAGACGACACCAGCACCGAAGCAAGCGCTCACAAATCGACCGTCCCCGTGCTCACGCCGAACGTGTCCTGCGCCACGTCGAACTTCTGCGCGAGCGCAAGCATCAAGTTCGCTGCCGGCGTCTTCGCCAGCATCTCGATGTGTCGATTGCCGCGCACCCGCCCTGCGCCGCCGCCGACGATCGCGGCCGGCAGCGGGCCGCCCGTGTGGCCGTTGCCGTCGCTCATCCCGGCGCCGTACACGATCAGCGAATGATCGAGCGATGTTTCCAGGTGTCGAGTTGCAGCTCCAAAAGCTGACGCAACGTGGGGGACGAGGGCCGCCGCGTTAGATCGCGAATCTGACTTAGGGTCAAACCAAGAACTTTGAGCAGACCGATTTCGTTGAGCTTGAGCAGCTCCTGGGCGCCGTAGCGGCGCCACCCAGCCGCGGAACGCCCCGGCTTGATCAGCCCGTAGTTCTCATAGACACGCAGTGCACGTACCGTGAGTGCGGCGCGCCTCGCGCACTCCGCCGCGGTCAGCCATTCCGTAGTCGTCTCGTTCATTGTTGATTTCGTTCATTGTTGATACTCCCAAAGCCACTCTACGGTGTGACCTTAGGTACGGTGCAAGAGGGTGGCGTTATGTCCGCCGGCATCGGGATTGGTGGAGCGCAAGTGCGCACCGAAGGCGAGAGCAGCTCCCAGCGTCACGAAATTTTCCCGTTACGTGGGCCGTAAAAAGTCCTTGCGGGGCCACAAACCCCGCGGTGTCAACGAACCCCCCATTGAAGCTGAGAAGTCCAGGGATGGCGAGCTTTCTCATCTGTGAACTCCCATTCGGTCGCCTACTCTTTGATCGCGCCTTCTAGCGCCTTCTTCAAACTATCTGCGCTTTTCTGCAGGCCATCATGTTCCTCGGGCGACAGGTCGGGTCTCAGCACTGCGCAAACACCATTACGTCCGACAATGCTTGGCAAAGACAGCGTCACGCCGAATTGCTCTTGAAAACTTCCGATCGGAATGACTCCCCGCTCGTCGTTGATGACCATTTCGGCGATACGTGCCGACACGATACCGATGCCGTACTGGCTCGCATCGTGCCCTTCGATGATCGTGATATTGGCGTAGCGCACCTCGTTCTCGATCTTCGTGCGCAGCTCGCCGAATTTGTCACCGCGCGCGTTCACCAACGAAAGAACCGGTATCCCGCCGACGCGCGCGGAGGACCACAAAAACACTTGCGACGTACCGTGATCCCCGATGACCTGCGCCTCGACGTGCGCCGGATCAACTCCGAAATGCTTGGCCAAATGAATGCGCAAGCGCTGGCTATCCAAATACGTGCCTGCGCTGAGCACGCGATCATGTCCCGCAGCGTTGCGTGCGATATCGGCAAGCGGATCGGGTGGGTCCGTCACGACCAAGAGCGTCGCTTCAGGCGCCGAACTAACGACCTTTGGAATGATGTCGCGATAGATTTCCGCGTTCTTGGCGAGGAGATTCAGACGGCCGTTAGGATCACGACGGTCGGTGGCGCCTCCCTTCCTTTCGTTCACGCCGGACGTGATGATCACTACACTTGCGCCGTGCAATGCGTCGTAATCGCCGTCGACGATATCCACCTTTGGACCGAGAGGAGTGCCGTAGCGGATATCGGTGGCGACCGCCTCGGCCGTCTTACGCGTACGGTTGACGAGGACGATTTCGCGGGCGCTCCCGCGCGTTACGGCAGCGAACGCACAAGCGGCCCCGACCGAGCCGGTCCCGATAATGCCCAGTTTCATTGCATGCTCCTATCTCACGCCCCAAAGCACAGTGGCCGTTTAGACCGACGACCTACCGAACCGCGCCAGCCAGGCCCGAGCGGCCCGCGGTCCACGGCTTAGCTCAGGCAGCAAGTTGGTCAGGCGGCGCCATAAATTCCGGTCCAACCGGGTTCGGGATCGCGCGCGCGAGAATCTCGTCGATCGCGGCCATCGCGGATGCGTCGATGCGCCATCCCATGACCTCATCGATGGGAGCGAGCTGGCCCGGATGGCGGGCGCCCCACAGGGCGATGTTGGTGTCGGCGCGATCGAGCACCCAACGCAACGCCAGATGGATTACACGCTTGCCATAGTGCTCATGCGCGAAAGCGTCGAGCGCGGTCACCGCGTCGAGATAGTGCTGGAATCGCGGCATCTGGAATTTCGGATCCTGCCGGCGTAGATCGTCGCCGCCGAATTGCGTGTCGACTGTCATCCGCCCAGTCAACAGGCCGCGGCAGAGTGAACCATAGGCCAGCGTGACGATCCGGCTCTCGACACAATACGGCAGCACGTCACGCTCGATATTGCGCTCGAACAGGTTGTACGGCGGCTGCGCCGTGTGCAGTGGCGCGACGGCGCGAAAGGCATCCATCTGGGCGGGCGTGAAGTTGCTGACGCCGATAGCGCGAACTTTGCCGCTGCGATAAAGCGCCGCGATGGCCCCGGCAGTCTCCTCGAGCGGAACGTTCGGGTCGGGCCAGTGCACCTGGTAAAGATCGATCGCGTCCGATTTGAGCCTCCGCAGCGAGTCTTCGACCTCCTTGACGATGCGCGCTTTGCTGCCATTACGGAACGGCTGGCCGTCCTTCCAGTCGAGCCCCACCTTGGTCGCTATTAGAACGCGCTGGCGCCGCCCGCCGTCGGCCAATGCCCTGCCGACGATTTCCTCGGAGCGGCCGAAGCCATAGACCGGTGCGGTATCAATGAGCGTAATGCCGCGATCGAGCGCCTCGTGGATCGTGCGGACGGCTTCGGCTTCATCCGTGCCGCCCCACATCCATCCGCCCATGGCCCAGGTGCCGAGGGCAATACGCGAACTCACAAGCGATGTGCCGGAAATCTCGAGGCGTTCCAGATCGATGCTGTCGGTTTGGTAACCCATTACGTTCTCCTTTCTTTGGGAGCCTGGCGGCGATGGCATGCCGCATTGCCGATGAACCTACTCATCATCATTATCGCGGTGGCCGTGTCGCCGCCGCTTCTCTCCAACACCCGTTGCCGTTGATGTACGTTTGCGTGCCAGAGTCGTCGTCACGAAGCCTCTCGCGTCGCTTGAGGTGTCCTGCCTGAAGTTTGCGTTGAAGACGACGGCCCACCTATCCCCCGACTGGGGGACAATGAGGTCGAGGCTCGCGGGGAACCTGGGCCGCGCCGGACGTGCCGTGCGCGGTGGGCAGAACCGAAATCCCTTGAGCGGGACTCGATTTCGCTCGCGAAGCTACCGGTGTGATCGGGCTCGCGCGCGGGCTGGCGGAGGTACGCTTGTGTAGGCCTCACTCTCGCAGTGGTTTAGGTGGGGTGTGACCTAGGTGCTTGGTCCTAAGTCATCCGCGCGGCGCTCCGAGCTCGCGCAGCAATCCGATCGTCGCGTCGTCCGCGCCCGCAGGCGCGCCGCCCGGCCCGCCCGGAGGTCCACCGGCGCCAGGACCGCGCCCCACGGGGGCCGGCGGCGGCACGCCAAGCGCGACGTCGAGTGGCGTACGCCCGCCCGCATCCTTGAGGTCGACCCTAGCCCCGCGCTGCACGAGCATCCGCACGAACGCCTCACCGCGCACCACCCCGCGGTGCAACAGCGTCTCGCCATTCGACGCGGCGGCGTTCACGCCGGCCCCGCGATCGAGCAGCAACTGCACGGCCTGGAACATCGGCGCGTCCGGCGTCAGCGAGCCCGCCCGTCCCGACACCGCCACGAGCAACGCAGTATTCCCATTCGCCATCGCCCGCGACGGATCCGCGCCGTGATCGAGCAGCGTCTGCATCAGCGCCACGTCCGCCGCCTTCGCCGCCCGCATCAGCGGCGTAGCGCCGTTGCCGAGCGACGGATCGCCACCGTTGTGCTGCCGCATGAGCAGCGGCGCGCGCAGCGCGGCGTTCGGATTCGCGCCGTGCTCGAGCAGCACCGTCACCAGGTCCGCTGATGACAGACTGCCCGACGCGCGCGGCGACGGCCGGTTCACGAACGGCGCCATGTGCACCATGTCCACCGCGGCATAAAGCGCCGCCATGCCGGCCGTGTCGCCGATGTTCGGATCGGCGCCCTCTTCCACCAGCCGCGCCGCCACGTCGTAGTGCGCGTTGATGATCGCGATCACGAGCGCCGTGGTGCCTTCCGGATCGACGGCGTTCAGATCCGCGCCGGCCTCGGCGAGCGCGGTCGCCGCATCGAGCTGGCCCTCGCGCGCCGCGTACATCAGCGCCGTCATGCCGCCGCGCGGCAGCGCCGTGGTCACGGCGAACGAGAAGTTCACTTTCGTCGGCGGCAGGTCGATCGTCGCTGCGTGCGCGTCCAACTTCGCGCCGCCCGCGGCGAGCGCGCGGATCGCGTCCGCGTGGCCGTGGCCTGCCGCCCACATCAGAGCGGTCTCGCCGAACGCGCGCTCCGTGGCGTTCGGATCGGCGCCGTGCGCGAGCAGCAGCTTCACCGCTTCGGGGCGCCCGGTGCGCGCGGCGGTCATGAGCACCGTCTCGCCTTCGCCGGCCGCGGCGCTCGGATCGGCGCCCGCGTCGAGCAGCAGCGTCATCATCGCCGCGTTGCCGTTCTCCGCGGCCAGCGCGAGCGGCGTCACGCCGTAGCGATTCGCGGCGCGCGCGTGCGCGCCGGCGCGGAGCAGCGCGCGAGCGAGCTCGACGTCGTCGGCTCGCACGGCCCAGTGCAAGGCGGTGGTGCCGTCGGCGTCTTCGGCGTGGCCCGAGGCGCCCTGCCGCAACAGCGCACTCACCGCGGCCGCGTCACCCGCGCGAACGGCGTCCGTCAGCCGCTCGCTGCCGAGAGTCGGCGCAAAAGCGGCCAACGCGGCTGCGGCCACGAACGCCGGCGCGGCTGCGCGTACGACCCCAGCACCGAAGCAAGCGCTCACAAATCGACCGTCCAAGTGCACACGCCGAACGTGTCCTGCTCAGGAAGAACCGTGCGGGCAACCATGCCCCGCCTAAGGTACTGGCTCAGTTTGAATCCCGAGCCGCCGCGCGCTTCTGATACGGGCTCAGCATCAGCCTTTAGGCGATGGTGTCGTTCCGCTTACGACTCGCGGCTCGACTAAAGATCATGCCGAATACCAGCCCTAGACCCGCGCCGATGGGAATCCCCAACCCCACACTGCCGAAAACTGCGCCGAAGACGACGCCCAACGCAGCGCCCAGAACAAGGCCGATGCCGACGTAATTCTTTTTCATGGGCTGAACATAGCAAAAAAGCCGGGGCTTGGTCGGATTTCCAGGTGGTCGACGTAGCAGTCCAGGGCTCAGGCGCTCACAGATCGACCGTTCCCGTGCTCACGCCGAACGTGTCCTGCGCCACGTCGAACTTGTGCGCGAGCGACAGCATCAAGTTCGCCGCCGGCGTCTTCGCCGGCATCTCGATGTGCCGATTGCCGCGCACGCGCCCCGCCCCGCCGCCGATGATCGCGGCCGGCAGCGGCCCGCCCGTGTGCCCGTTGCCGTCGCTCATCCCGGCGCCGTACACGATCAGCGAGTGATCGAGCAGCGAGCCGTCGCCGTCGGGCGTCGCGCTCAGACGCTCGACGAACCGCGCGAATAGCCCCATGTGATACGCGTTCACCTTCGTGTGCGCCGCAATCGACTCCGGCCGATTGCCGTGATGCGACACCGCGTGATGCGGCTCGATCACGCCCAAGTCCGGATACGTCCGCTGGCTCACCTCGCGCGCGAGCATGAACGTGAACACGCGCGTGAGATCGGCTTGGTACGCGAGCGCCAGCAAGTCGAACATGAGCGAGACGTGCTCCTCGTACGACTCGGGCACGCCTACGGGCTCCGCCGGCACGTCCGGCTGCGTGCTCGCCTGCGCCTCGGCCTGCTGAATGCGCCGCTCGATCTCGCGCACATCGCCGAGATACCCGTCGAGGCGGCTACGATCGCTCGCGCCGAGCCCCGGCTCGAGCTCCTTTAGATCTCCCACGACGAAGTCGAGGATGCTGCGATCGGTGCGCATGCGCTTGAGCCGCGCCTCCGGCGTGGCGCCGCCGCCGAACAGCCGCTCGAACACGACGCGCGGGTTGATCTCCATCGGCAGCGGCGACGTGGGCGACTGCCAATTGAGCGTGTTCATGTACGCGCAGCTGTAGCCCGGATCGCAGGTGCCTTGTAGACCCGTGAAATCCTCGGTGGCCACCTCGAGCGACGGGAAGATCGTGTCCTGGCCGATCTGCGCGGCCACGAGCTGATCCACCGAGGTGCCGGCGCGGAAGTCCGGGCCGTCGGTGCGCTTCGGCGGAATACCGGTGAGCCAGCACGCCGCCGACACGGCGTGATTGCTGTTCACCTCGGCGCGCTCGAGATTGCTCACGATCACGAGCGAGTCGCGGTACGGCGCAAGTGGTTCAAGAATTGTCTTGAGCTCGAAGTCGGCGCCGACGGTCGACGGCGTCCACCGATCCATGATGACGCCGTTCGGCACGTAGACGAAGCCGAGCCGGCGGTGCGGCGCGGCGGTTTTGCCAAGCGCCGGCGTCATCGCGTCGAGCAGCGGCAGCGCGAGCGCCGCGCCCGCGCCGCGCAGCAGCGCTCGCCGCGACAGCGCGCGTTGCGTGATGAACCTCATCGCTCGTCCTCCGGTTGCCACATCGGCTCAATCCTGGCGCAGCACTTCCGCCGGCGTGGTCCGCGCCGCGCGCACAGTTTGGCCCAAAACCGCGAGACACGCGACGGAGAGCGTGATGGCGACGGACAGGAAGAACGGCCACGGCGTCAGCGCAATCGGCTGGGAAAACTGGTTGAGGTAGGCGCGCGCCGCGAGATACCCGGCCGGCCACGCGACCAGGTTCGCGATCACCACGGGCCGCGAGAAGCCCACGAGCAGCAGCGCGATCATGCGCGCCGTGCCGGCGCCGAGCGTCTTGCGCACGCCGATCTCGCGCCGCCGCCGGCCGGCGACGAAGATCGCCATGCCGAACAAGCCGGCCACGCAGATCCCGAACGCCATCACCGCAAGCACGGCGAGCAGCTGGTTCATGCGCAGGTACTGGGCATAGGCGCCCTCGAAGACCTCATCGAGGAACCGCCGGCTCACCGCGACGTTCGGTGCGAGCTCGCGCCAGGCGGCGTCGATACCGCGTAGCCCGTTCTCGAGGTCGGCCGCCGCCACGCGTGCGACGGTGAGCTCGAGGCCGCCCCGCAAGCGGTACATCGCGCCGTTGTTGGTCGAGGTCTTGAGGAAGCTTAACGACTGGTCCTCGACGACGCCGATCACCCGCAGCGCCGACGGCGATCGAAGGGCCGCCGGGTGGGGCCAATAGACCAGCTTGTCGACCGCCTCCTCCGGCGTGCCCAAACCGAATGCGGCAACGAACGTTCGATCGACGACGATATTCGTGGGGGGCGGCGTCTCGCCCGGCGACGCTACACGCGGCTCGTCCTCGGCGTGCTCGTGGTCGAACACGCGCCCGGCAACGAGCGACGCGCTGAACACGTCGAAAAAGTCGTAGCCCACGAACATCAGGGTCACGGCGCGCTGCGGGCTCGTGGGGTCAGCCGAGCTCGCGAACTGCATCATCGGCGGCGTTTCCCACGGGTCGAACGGCAACTCCGTGACGCCGCGCACCTGCGGCACGTTGCCGAGTCTCTCCCGTAGCGTCGTTGCCGCAACCTTCGTTTGCTCCACGGGATTGGCGATCAGCACGAGCGGATCCCGGATCGCGGCGAGCGCGGTGCGCCGCATTTCCGCGTTCTGCATCGAGATCACCGTGAGCGCGATCAGCAGGAAGCTCGCGACGCCGAATTGCGCGCCGACGAGCAGCGTCGAGAACAGCGGCGAGCCGAGCCGCGCGCGGCCGACCGCGAGCGCGCTCATGGGCCGCACGCGCGACAACACGAACGCGGGATACGCGCCCGCCGCGACCGTGACGGCGCAGAGCAGCGCCGCGAGCGCCGGCCACACGCTCAAGCTCGTGAAGAAGCTCGCGTCGACCTCGGCGCCGAGCAGCCGTTTCACCACGGGCTGCGCGGCCACGAACACCACGAGCGCTACACCCAACGCGGCCAGCGCGAACCCGCCCGCTTCGGCGAAGCTCTGCACCGCAATCTGCCCCGGCGACGCGCCGAGCGCCTTGCGCACGCCGATCTCGCGCACCCGGCGAGCCGCCCGAGCGGTCGCAAGGTTCGCGTAGTTCACGCAGGCCACGCCGAGCACGAGGCCGCTCAACAAGAGGAGCACGGCCGTGAACGACAAGCCGGTGCCGTAGAAATCGCCGGTGCCCGTCAGCAGCACGCTCACCGGCTCGAGGCCGAGGCTGTAGTTCTCGCTCCTCCGAATTTCGGCCGGCACGTGCCGCTCGACGAAGTCACCGAGCTGCTTGCGCAGCGCGTCGGGCGACAGCCCTCCCGACGGCGGCAAGTACAAGTAGACGATCGAGTTGGTGAGGAGCCAGCCAAACTGCGCCGGCGGGACAGGCCCGGCGCGCAGCGCGTCGAAGACGTCGCGCGACGCGATCAGATCCACCGGCGTGGCGGCGTTGGCCGAGCGGCCCAAGTGCGACGGCTCAGGGATCGCGTCGATCACGCCCGTGACCGTCGCGTCGACCGTGTTGCCGATCACGAGCGGCTTGCCCAGTGCCTCGTCCATGCCGAAGAGCCGCGTAGCGTACTCGCGCGTGATCACGGCGCTGCGCGGCGAGGCGAGCGCCGTGCGCGCGTCGCCCGCGACGAACGGCAAGTCGAACATGTCGAGGAACTCGGGGTCGACCGCGACACCGAACAATCGCTCCGCGCGGCCGCCGCTCGCGACCGGGGTCTTGCCGTCGATCAACACGGAGCGCGCAATCTTCGAGATCGCCGGGTAGTCGTTCCGCAGGAATTCCGCGGCGACCTCGGGGGCGCGCAGGAAGTTATCGATCTCCTGGACCGAAATGGTCGCCGACCCCGAGGCGACAGTGGAAACGCCCGGGGCGTTCTCGCGGTTCTTGAGCGTGAGGGTGAGCACGTAAATGTCGCGCCCCTTCGCGAAGTGCCGCTCGGCCGAGCCCCAGAACGTGACGAACGCGTAGGCGGTTACGAAGCAGACGAGCCCCACCGAAAGCGTAAGCAGATTGACGGCGGAGGTGAACGGCGCACCGCGAACGTTGCGCAGGGCTACGGCGACGTAGTGTTTGAGCACGGTGGTAGCTCCTCGCGAAACCTCAATCCTGCCGCAGCACTTCCGCCGGAGTCGTCCGCGCGGCCCGGACCGTCTGACCCAACACTGCAAGGCACGCGGTCCCGAGCGTGATGAGCACCGACAAGACGAACGGCCACGGCGTCAGCGGGATCGATTGCGAGAACTGATTCAAGTACGCGCGCGCGGCGAAGTAGCCCGCGGGCCAAGCGACGAGGTTCGCGATCACCACGGGCTTCGAGAAGCTCACGAGCAGCAGCGTAACCATCCGCGACGTGCTGGCGCCGAGCGTCTTGCGCACGCCGATCTCGCGGCGCCGCCGGCCGGCGACGAAGATCGCCATGCCGAACAAGCCCGCCACGCAGATCCCGAACGCCATGGCCGAGAGCACGGCGAACAGTTGGTTGATGCGCAGGTACTGCGCGTAGGCGCGCTCGAATACTTCGTCGAGGAACCGCCGGCTCACCGCGACGTTCGGCGCGAGCTCGCGCCATGCCGCGTCGATGCCTTGCAGCCCGCCGGCGACGTCGGCCGCCGCGACGCGCGCAACGGTCATGTCGAGGCTGGTCCGCAGCTGGTAGATCGCTCCCGCGCTGTTCGCCGGGAGCTTGAAGAAGCTGAACGAGCGATCCTCCACGACACCGATGACGCGCAGCGGAGGCTGCGGCCTGGGCGTCACGCCCGGCGGCAGGTTCGCCGGCAACGGGCGGTAGACCAGCTTGTCGACCGCTTCCTGCGGCGTGCCGAGGCCGAACGCGGCGACGAATGTTTGGTCGACCACGATGTTGTTCGGCGGCGGCGGCTCGCCCGACTGCGCGCCCGCGGGCGGCGGGCCCGGAGCCAGCAAGTCCTCGGCGTGGTCGCGGTCGAACACGCGCCCGGCGAGGACCGCTACGCTGAACACGTCGAAGAAGTCGTAGCCCACCTGCCTCGTGGTCACGGGCCGCCCGGCGCTCGTAGGATCCTGCGAAGCCGCGACGGGGGTCACCATGAGTCCCTCCCACGGCGCGAATATGACCTCCGTGACGCTGCGAACCTGGGGCAGCTGACCGAGCCGCTCGCGTAGCGTCGTCGCCGCTACCTTCGTCTGCCGCGCGGGATTCGCGATCAGCACGAGCGGATCGTCGATCGCGGCCAGCGCGGTGCGCCGCATCTCCGCGTTCTGCATCGAGATCACGGTGAGCGCGATCAGCAGGAAGCTCGCGACACCGAATTGCGTGCCGACGAGGAGTGTCGAAAACAGCGGCGACCCGAGCCGCGCCTGGCGTACCGCGATCGCGCTCACCGGGCGCACGCGCGACAGCACGAACGCGGGATACGCGCCCACCGCAAGCGTCACCGCGACGAGCAGTGCCGCGAGCGCCGGCCACATGCTCAGGCTCGTGAAGAACGTCGTGTCGAGCTCCGCGCCGAGCAGCCGTTTGACGAGGGGTTGGGCGGCGACGAACACGGCGAGCGCCACGAGCAGCGCCGCGACGGCGAACGCGCCCGCCTCGGCGAAGCTCTGCACCGCGATCTGCCCCGGCGACGCGCCGAGCGCCTTGCGCACGCCGATCTCGCGCACGCGGCGAGCCGCGCGCGCGGTGGCGAGGTTCGCATAGTTCACGCATGCGACGCCGAGCACGAGGCCACCCAGGAGCAGCAGCACCGCGTCGTACGTCAATCCGGTGTCGAAGAAGTCGCCCGTGCCGGAGAGCATCACGCTCACGGGCTCGACGCCGAAGCTGTAGTCCTGGTTCCGCAGCTGCTCGGCGGTCACGTGCCGCGCGACGAAGTCCTTGAGCTGCACGCGCAGCTGGTCGGGCGATAGTCCGCCGGACGGCGGCAGGTACAAGTAGATCGTCGCGCCTATGTTGAAAAAGCCGAATTGAGCAGCAGGAATCGGGGACGGCCCGCGCAGCGCGTCGAGGACGTCCCGCGACGCGAACATGTCCACGGCCCGCGCGTTCGCCGAGCGGCCGAGGTGGGACGGCTCGGGAATCGGGTCGATCACGCCCGTGACCGTGGTGTCGACCGAGTTGCCCACCAACAGCGTTTTGCCGATGGGGTTTTCGGCGCCGAAGAGCCGGGCCGCATAGTCGCGCGTGAGCACCACGCTGCGCGGCGACGCGAAGGCCGTGCCCGCGTCGCCTGCGACGAACGGCAGGTCGAACATCTCGAGGAACTCGGGGTCCACCGCAACGGCGGACAACCGCTCCGCCCGGTCGCCGGTCGCGACCATGGTCTGACGGTCGATCTGCACCATGCGCGCCAGCTTCGAGATTGCCGGGAAGTCGCTGCGCAAGAACTCCGCGGCCACGTCGGGAGCTGCGGTAGCGTTGTCGAGCCCGCCGAAGCCGCCGTCGCCTTCGCGGGTCTTGATCGTGAGCGTGAGCACGTAAATGTCGCGCGACTTCGAGAAGTGCTGCTCGGCCGAGCCCCAGAACGTGACGAACGCGTAAGCGGTCACGAAGCAGACGAGCCCCACCGCGAGCGTCAGCAGATTGACGGCGGAGGTGAACGGCGCGCCGCGAACGTTGCGTAGGGCTACGGCGACGTAGTGTTTGAGCATCGTGATACCCCTCGCGAGTCGTCAATCCTGCCGCGCCATCTCGGCGGCGGCGTCCGCGCTGCGCATCAGGAACGGCGTGCTGTTCACCACGCCGGCGATCAGCGCTTCGAATGTGTACCCGCCGCTCTCGGCCTGCCGCACGATCGCGCGCACGGTGGGCATGTCGCTCGGCTCGAGCCCGCGGCCGAGCGCGTACGTGAGCAGCTTCCCGGTGGCCGTGCGCACCAGCACGTCCGGCCGCTGCAGGAGCGCGTCGCGCAAGCCGGTGACGCCGTCCACCTTGGTGCCGTCGGCGAGCTGCCCCGCCGTGTCGACCACCTCGCCGTGATCGCGCGTGCGCCAGGTGCCGACGGCGTCGAAGTTCTCGAGCGCGAGCCCGATCGGATCCATCACGTTGTGGCAGCTCGCGCAGACCGGGTTGTTGCGATGCGCTGCCATGCGCTCGCGCATCGTCTGCGGCTTCGTGCCGTCGGCTTCGGCGAGCGCCGGCACGTTCGGCGGCGGCGGCGGGGGCGGCGAGCCCACGAGGTTGTCCAGCACCCACTTGCCGCGCACCACGGGCGACGTGCGATCGGCGTGCGACGTGACCAGCAGGATGCCGCCCTTGCCGAGCAGCCCGCGGCGCGCGTCGTCGATGCCATCGACGCGCCGGAAGTGGCTGCCGTAGACGTACGGCATCCCGTAGTGGCGCGCGAGCCGCTCGTTCACGAACGTGTAGTCGGCGGTCATGAGATCGAGCACGCTGCCGCCGCCGCGGATCACGCTGTCGAGGAATAGCTCGAGCTCGCGCTCGAACGCTTGGCGCAGCGTGTCGTCGAAGTTCGGGAACTCGTTCTTGTCCGGCGTGGCGCTGCGCACGTTGCGCACGAGCAGCCACTGACCTGCGAAGTTGTCGACGAGCGCGCGCGCCTTCGGGTCGGCGAGCATGCGCTTTGTCTCCCGCGCGAGCACGCCGGGCTCGTGCAAGCGCCCGTGCTCGGCCACGGCGAGCAGCTCGTCGTCGGGAATGCTGCTCCAGAGAAAGAAGCTCAATCGCGACGCGAGCTCGACATCGCCGAGCGCGTAGATTTCGCCGGGCTTGACGCCGGCGGGATCGCGCTCGGCGCGGAACACGAACTTCGGGCTCGCGAGCATCGCGCGCAGCGCGAGCTCGATGCCAGCCTCGAAGCCGGCGTCGCGGCGGCCCTCGCCGTAGAAGCGCATCAGCCCGGCGAGGTCTTGCTGCGTGACCGGCCGGCGGTACGCACGCCGCGCGAGCGACGACAGGATCCTCTCGGCGCACGGCCGCTCGGCAACTGCTCCCTGCGTTGCCCTACCGCGGGCATCCATGCCCGCGTCGTCGCGGGCGGGCGGAAAATGCAACATGTCCCCATTTTTCGGGAGGCAGGTGAAGACGCGCGCGCGGCTCGGCGTTTCGCCGTGACCGGTGGCGTTGAACGGGCCACTGATCGTCACGTGCTCCACGTGCGGGACGCCGAGATGATCGGTTGCGACAATGGCGCTGCGCTCGAAGTCCTGGAGGCGCATCGGGCCGAGCGATGCCGACGGCTGGAGGAACGCGGCGGTGACGGGGCGCTGGCCCGCGCTCACCTTCACGCGCACCTGGAGCCGCTCGTCGAGCGCGTTGACGATGTCGGTGGCGTTCACGGACGACGCGATGTAATCCTTGTCGCCGCCCACCGACCCCAAGAACACGCGCTTGCCGTCCACGGCGATCTCGAGCTGGTTCTCGTACTCGAGCCCGCGGATCGCGCCGAGATTGGTCTCGAGCAGCTTCACCTTGATCACGTACTCGCCGTTCAGCGGGAACGTGTGCAGCGCGGCGATGCCGCCGCGCGTGCCGAGCGGCAGGCCGTCGAGCTGCTCCGTCTGCGCCATGTCGCCGCGCGCGCGATAGGTCTCGGAGCCGGCCGTGATCTCACGACTGCCGACGGCGAGCGCGCTGATCTTGGCCGCGGCCGCGAGGTAGCGCTCGAGCAGCGCCGGCGACGTGCTCAGCACGTCGGCGATGTTGTCGAAGCCGTCGGCGGAATCGTCGGGCGGCAGCAGCGCGGCCGCGTCCACGTCGAGCGCGAGCAGATCGCGGATCGTGTTGGCGTACTCCGCGCGGTTCAGCCGATGGATCGCGGGACGGCCGGCGCTCGGGTGCTCGAGCACGGCGCGGTCGAGGCCTTGCTCGAGCCAGCCCGCGAGCGTCTCGTACGTCGCCTCGTCGGGGCGCTGCATCCCGACCGGCGGCATCTCGCGCGCTCGCAGCTTGCGCACGACTCGTTCCCAGAGCGCCGGATCGCTGGCGGGATGGCTCAGGTCCGCGCGATCGAGCACGACGCCGGTGGCCGTGGCCGGGGTCTGGACGTAGCTGTTGTGGCAAACGACGCAGTAGAAGTCGACGGCGGCGCGCAGCTCGGCGGCCTGACCGGCCGGAGACTGGGCGTTCGGCGGCGGCTCGTCGGCGCGCAAGTCCGCCTGCGGGAGGAGCCACGCGAGGACGGCCGTGCCGGCGAGGACCGCCGTCGGGAATCTGCGTGACTGCATCACCGCTCCGCGACTTCGAAGGTCCGTGAGGCCCTCGGGGCGGAGTATATCGCCGGGCCGGCCGTCGCGGAGCCCTCTCAACCCCAAGCTCGCGAGAAGAGCTCGTCCAACGCGCCGACGATCCGATTCCCTTCCGGCGCGAGCGAAGCGACCGGCTCCCCCAACGTGTCCTCGGCCACGGATACGATTTGCAACGGATGCAAGACGACCGAGGTGCTCCCAATTCTGAACGTGGGGTTGAACCGCGGATTCGGAATCGCCCCTACCGCCGACGCTTTGACCAGCGGCACCACGACGCGCCGTGAGTAGTCGTCGAACTGCGCGGACTGTACGACCACGACGTAAGGGGTGTTGTCGGCGTTCCTTCCGCTGTTGTGGTGAACGTCGAACTGCGCCATCAGAGCGTGGAGTGCTCGTCCGCAAACGAACCGAACCGCTCGTCGAATCGGTTCCAAACTCTGACGGTCTCACGCACGGCGTCCGACTCCGCGGCTCGACGCTGCTTTTCCTGCGTGATGTACTCCGCCAACAGCGTCTCGACGACGGCGGAGAGATTGTCGGTGACCTCGCGGGCCTGCGCCACGAGATCCTCGTTGAGCGTCAAGTTGACCGGACGTTTGCGAGCGTCTAGGTCGTAGGCTGACATGGGATCACCTCTATGCGCATGCTATGCGCATGAGCCCCACGACGGCAATACACAAATCCTTGGTATTCGATGGAATTCCGACACGCGGACCACGCGGATACGGCCCTCACGCGTCGGCGCGGCCCCGCAGCCACTGCACGACCTCGGCGAGCTTCGGGCGATTGCCGCTGCGGAGGATGCCGATCCGGAAGACCCGACCCGCCAGCCAGAGCACGAGCAGTGAAGTCACGATCATGAGCGTGATCGCACCGATCACTTCGATCAGCGGCGGATCCGCTGCGGCCCGGTTCATCATCGTGAACGGCGTGTAGATCGGTATCCAGGTCATGATCATGGCGAACGTTCCGTGCGGATCGCGGGTGACGAAGACCATCGTGAAGAGCGGCACCATCATGATCATCATCATCGGGCCTTGCAGGCTCTGAGCCTCCTTGAGGTCGTTGCAGAGCGCGCCGAGCGACAGGAAGATCCCCGCATAGATCAGGTAGCCGAACAGAAAGCACAGCAGGAACATCGGAACGAGACCCGAAGCCGCCACGGCGTCGAGAGCCGGGCGGATAACCTCGACGCCCGCGCCTTGATAGAACTGCAAGCCGACGAACGCGGTCACGAGCCAGGTGGCGACCATCGTGAAGCCGACCCCCGCGATGCCGAGCAGCTTGCCCATCATGATCTCGTTCGGCGTCACCGACGAAAGCAACACGTCGACGATCCGGTTCGATTTTTCCTCGATCGTGTTGTTCAGCAGCATCTGCATCACGGTGAAGATCGAGATCCAAAGCAGATAGACGAACCCGATCGGCGCGTTGCGGACGATCCGGTCCGCGATGCTGACGGTCTCCTCGCCCTCGGCTTTCGCGGGATCGAACGCGCCGACGCGCACGCGCGTCTCCTCGATCTCGCGGACCGTGGCGACGTCGACGCCGCGCGCGACGTAGAGGCGGCGCCTGGCCTCATCGTTCAACGCGCCGCGGATGAGCTCGGACAGATCGCCGTCGATAAGATTCGTCGACCAGTACTGGATCGCGGCCTCGCCTGCCGCCGAGCGGCCGCTGCCCGTGACCTGGTCCAGCGCGCCGGGCCCGATCAAGAGAGCCGCGAAGAGCCGCGACTGCCCGCCGTCGACGGCGATGGGCCGGTCGCCGGTGAGATAGGGCCTCAAGCCGGCCAGAATCTCCTCGACGCTCGCAGCGGCGTCGATCCCCTCGGGCAACGCGACGCGGGCGAACCTGCGGGTCGGCGCCTCGAACGCGGGCGCGCCGTCTTTGAGGAGCGGTTTGACGCGCGCGAGGAAGGCATCCTGGCCGCCGGCCGCCATGAAGGCTTCGACGGCGGCCTGGTCGGCAACCGCGCCGCCGTCCGCGGGGATCGCCGCGAGGTCGACGTCCTGCCGCAGCTCGGAGCGCCGGTTCTGTTGAACGTACTGCCCCAACGCCTGGAGCACCGAACGTTGGTAGGCCCGCTCCACGGACCGCTCGATCGGTTCCGAGAAAACGCCGGACTGATCGACCACGACGAACTGCCGCGCCGACTCCGCCCGGGCCAGCCAGGTCGAGATGCCGATGGCGATGGCGAAGATCACCGGCAACATGAAGATGCCGATCCAGAACCCTTTCGTCTTGGCGTTCTCCACGAACTCGCGCCGCGCGATCAACAACGTGTGTCTCATGCGTGCCCCTTGGCAATGCTCGCGTCGGACGAAGCCCCGGCGCCGACCAGGGCCACGAAAGCGTCGTGCAGGCTCGGCTCGGAGTAGTCGAACCGCCGCAGCACGATGCCGCGTTCGAAGCACTTCTCGAGGATCGCCTGCTCGCTCATGTGCTCGCGCAGCCGGATCTCCCAGCTCTTCGCGCCCGCCGTCGCGTGCGACTCGCCGAGCGGCTTGATCTCGACCACGCCGTCGAGCGCGGCGAGCGGAGCGACGCTCCCTTCCGTGCTGATCAGCACGCGGCGCGGAATCTTCGCTTTGGCGCCGGCGACCGTGCCGTCGAAGACCTTGCGGCCCTTCACGATCAAGAGCAGGTGGTCGCAGAGCCGCTCGGCGTGCTGCATGACGTGCGTCGAGAACACCACGGTCGACCCCCGTGCGGCGAGGTCGCGGATCAACTCTTCGAGGACCTGCTGGTTTACGGGGTCGAGGCCCGAGAAGGGCTCGTCCAGGATCACGAACTCGGGCTCGTGCGCGACGGCGCAGAGCACCTGAACTTTCTGGCCCATGCCTTTCGACAGCGCTTGAATCTTGGTGTCCGCGAACTGGCCGAGACCGTAGCGCTCGAGCAGCTCGCCGGCGCGCCGCTTCGCGGACTTGCGCGAGAGGCCTTTCAGCGAGGCGAAGTAAGCGATGGTCGCGGCGGCCGTCATCGTCTTGTAGAGGCCCTTGTCTTCGGGCAGGTAACCGATGCGCGATCGGACGTCGAGGGCCGAAGCGGCGCCGAGGATGGTGATGCGTCCGCTCGTCGGCTTGATGATGTCGAACACCATGCGGATCGTCGTCGTCTTGCCGGCCCCGTTCGGACCGAGGAAGCCGTAGATGGACCCGCGCGGGATCGTCAGGCTCACGTCGCGGACGGCCGTGAAGTCGCCGAAGCGTTTCGTGACGCTCTCGAGCTCGAGTACGTGGTCGCTCATCGCGTCCCCTTGATGGATTCGTGCAAAGCCCGCTATCAAGGACCGTGCCACTCGGGCACGGCGAGGTGATTCAGAAGGGAATCAATGGGTCAGCGCGCCTTGCCGAGCAGCGACGGCTGGGGAGCAAGCAGGAAACCGTTTCAGAATGAAACAGTGGGTGTTTCAAAGTGGCACAGCCGAGACGTCCCTTCGGCCGCCGCCGCGAATCGTCTGACGGCTGCACCGGATCCGCTACTCCCCTCTCCTGACGAACGCCGGCAGGCTGCCCGCTCTTGCCAGCGTTGGTGTATGGTCAATGCCTAACAACAGCCAACGCCGACCCGGACCGGCGACACCTCGTTTGCCGCGCCTCGCCAGTTCTGTGGGTCGCGACGAGCTGATCGCGGCGCGAGCAGTCGACATGCGATTTCACTCGGGCATGCGGACACCGATGGCACGCGCCTTGCGCGCAACCTGCCTGCTGCCAACGATCGGTCTCGCGATTGGATGGTCGTTGCTTCCTGTGCTGGCTCAAGAAGCGGATGTGCCAGCGAACGAGGCGACGCAGCGTGCCGCGTCGGCAACGGACACCAACGCGCTCACGACGATCGTCGTTACGGCGCAGCGGCGCTCCGAGGATCTTCAGGAGGTCGCGGTCGCGGTATCCGCGTTCGAGGGAGACGCGCTCCGCGACGTCGGCGTCACGGACGCGCGTAGTCTGCAAAACGTCGTCCCGAGCCTCACGTACATCATGACCGGCTTTTCCGCGCAGCCCTATGTGCGCGGCATCGGCAGCCGCGTGGGCTGGATTGGAATGGAATCCTCGGTCGCCACTTTCATCGACGACCGCTATGTCGCGCGTCCGTACGCCTCGATGTTCAGCATGCTGGACGTCGAGCGTGTGGAGGTGCTGAAAGGGCCGCAAGGCATGTTCTATGGGCGCAACTCCGCGGGCGGCGCGATCCATGCGATCACGAGGGAGCCCGGCTACAGCCCGTCGGCCGAAATCGCGGTCAAAGCGGGCGACTATCACAGTGCCGTGCTCAGTGTTTTGGCAGCAGGTCCGCTCGCGGACGCGTTACGAGGTCAGATCACCGCCGGGATCGAGAAGCGCGACGGCTTCGCCGCGAATCTCGTTCCGAGCGGCCGCGCGGAAGCCGACGATCTCGACCGGCAGTCGTTTCGCGCGAAGCTGCTCTGGGATATCGGCGACCGAGCCCACGCCAAGCTCGGCGCGTCGTGGTGGCGCGAAACCGCTTGGACGGGCGGCGACCTGACGTCCGTCGGCGTGCCCGAAGCGAACCGCGGAGTCGCGCTGTATGGCGGGGTCACGAGCCGCGATCGCAAGCACTTCGCCTCGGCAATGTCGGGCGACAACGACCTGCGCGAAGCTGCGGTCGATCTGCGCTTCGACGTCCACGTCGGCGACATCGATTTCGTCTCGATCACGACGTACACGGACGCCGACTCCGCGCGCGTGTTCGACGTTGACGCCTCCAGCACCGTGCTCACCGATGTTGATTTAACGGAGGCGAGCGCGAGCTGGAGCCAGGAGTTTCAGGTGCTGTCATCCCGCGACCAGGATCTCGAATGGATGGCGGGGGCCTACTACTACCGCGAGGACGGCAACAATGCATTCGTGTTCAGGGACTCGGTGGCGGCGCAGCCCCAATTTCCCGCGGGTACCGACCTCACCAACGGATTGCAGCGCGTCGATTCGGAGGCGTACGCGCTGTACGCCCAAGCCGCGTACGCGTTCAACGAGCGGTGGAGAGTGTCGTTCGGCGGCCGCTGGAATCGCGAGAGCAAGGCTGCAACGCTCCTGCCCGTCGCGGGCGCCGTCATGACCGCCCCGACGCCGTTCGCAGACACGCGCGACTGGGACGCGATCACGCCGCGGGCGTCGATCGAATACCGCGGCCGCTTCGGGCTCGGTTACCTGAGCTACTCGCGGGGCTTCAAGAGCGGCGGGTACAACTATCCCGCCGCGCCGAGCGTGGTGCTCGAACCGGAGAGTATCGACACCTACGAGGCGGGCTCGAAGTCCGATCTTTTCGGCGCGCGGCTGCGAATCAACACGGCAGTGTTCTCTTCCAAGATCAAGGACCTCCAAGTGTCGCGCGGCGCCGCAGGAATGTTGACGACCGAGAACGCCGCCGACGCGGAGGTCAGAGGCCTCGAGATCGACTTCGACGTTGCGATGGCGGAAGACCTCACGATGTACGGCGGCGCGGCATTGATCCACAGCCGCTATACCGACTACACGGCCGGCGTCCTCGTGCCGCTGTACGTGCCTCCGTTCGGCAGCGTGCCGCTCGTCGGGGGCCTCGACGTGCGGGGGCGGTCGCTGTTGCGCGCGCCGGATCGAGCGCTGAACGTTGGAATTCGCTACGACAAACGGCTCGCCGGCGGCGGCAGCCTCCCGCTCAGCGTGAACTACGCCTACAAAGGCGACTACTACTTCGATTTCTCCGCTGTCCCCGAGACGGCGTGGCTGAAACAGAAACCGTATGGCGTCTTGAGCGCGCGCATCGCCTATCGAGCGCGCGACGAGCGGTGGGAGGTCGGCCTCTGGGGGACGAACATCACGGACGAGGCTTATCTCGAGGACGCGGTCTTGACGGCCGTCGTCTCGCGTGTGTCCTACGCCGATCCGCGACTCTACGGCATCGACTTCAAACTGCGACTCTGAGTCGTGGAGGGCCGGGTGGCGTTCTACTCCTCGCGCCGAGCGCTACGCGAGCGGAAGCGTGAAGCAAAAGACGGCGCCGGCGGCGCCATTCGTCGCCCACAAACGACCGCCGTGAGCCTCGATGATCGCGCGGGACAGAGACAGCCCGACCCCCAAGCCGCCTGACTTCGTCGTAAAGTGCGGATCGAAGACGTGCTCGAGATCTTCGGGCGGTACGCCCGGTCCCGAATCCTTGACGGCCGTCTCCATCCCGCCATGCGCGCCGATGCGCGCCTCCACGAGAACACGGCGAACATCCGCGGGACGGGACTCGACGGCGTTCATGGCGTTGACGATCAAGTTCAGCAACACCTGGGAAACGTTCACGCGATCGCCCAAAACGTGCGGCAAGCCCGGCAATAGACTGCACTCGATTGTGACGTTTCGGGCAACCGCTTCTTGTCGGACGAGCGCGACGACGTCTCGCACCAGCTCCTGCAGCGACAAGGGTTGCGCCGCGACCGTGCCCCGTTTGAACAACGCGCGCATGCGCTCTATGACCTCGACCGCGCGGTTGTTGTCCGCGCGAATATCGGCAACGATCTCTCGCAGGGCCTTCACGTCCGGGTCCGCGTTCTGTAGGCGCCTTTGCGCCGCTTCCACGTTCAGACGAACGGCGCTCAGCGGTTGCACAAGCTCATGAGCCAACCCCGTTGCGAGCTGCCCCAACGTGTTCACACGTTCCAACTGGGCGAGCTCGCCGCGCAGCTCCGCCAATTGGAGGCGGACACGCCGGCTCGCGACGAACTCGCGGCCCAACTCGAATGACGCGATCACGAGCGCGCCAAGGAACCAAAGCGTGGCGGACAATGGTGTGTGCAGAACGCCGAATGCGACCAGCTGACTAATCACTAGGTTGCACGTCATCGGGAGCGCCAGCGCCAGCCCGACCATCATGGCTCTGCGCCGTGCCTCGGAGCCGCCTTTGCGCCAGCGCTGAATGGTGGCGTCGAGTATGAACAGGACGAGCAGGACGCTGCTGCCCGCGGCCAGCCACTGCCACTCGCGCCCGACGCTTTCGCCGACGACGGACACGCGCTGGCCGAAGAGTACCGCCTCGCGCAAGCTGACGATCGCGCGGAAGTTATAGTTGGGGTCGACCGCGAAATCGGCGACCAGCACGAACGATCGCACGCCGATGATGAGCCAGAGCAGCCATAACCGCCCCGTTCCGAGATAGAAATGAACGAAGAGCAGTTGTCCAACCAGCACGAAGAAGATCGGCAGGTGGTACCAGCGCAGCCATTCGCCGTAGGCGGCGGTCGTGGTCGCCTGCATCATGCCGAGCTCCAGCGGCGCGGAGACGGCCGTTCCGATGGCGGCTAAGCAGAACATCGGGTAGAAGAGGTCTCGCCGGTCGACGAACCACGCGAGCGCGCAAAACGTGGCCGTTGTGAGTGCAACGGTCGCGGTGATCGACCACAGCAGCGTCAAGGCGCTCATTCAAGCACTGTTCGTCTTGGCTTGCCCAAGAGGTCCGCGAATGCGCACGCGCAAAGCACGTTTGAATTTCGTTACTGCCGAGCGATGGTCGGCGACGCTTGGTGGTGGGACGCCGAGGATTATAGGCCCAAATCCGAGCCGCCCGTGAGCGCTCGCCGGCCCCGCGCCGGGCGCCACGGCGATCCGGAAACGGCGCTCTGCGTTACCGCAATGGCGACGTGAGTCGCAGTGCAGCCCGCCGCGATCGCGGCCGGCGGGATGCGTGACGACATGCCCTCGCGCGCCTTCAACCCTTCGGCACCCGTCATCGCCGGCGGACCGCCCTGCCCCGCCTGCGGCGCGGCGAACGCGCGCATGTCGAGCGGGCCGTCCACGGCGACGATTTCCGCATCGTGCTGGGGATAGTTGTGCGCGTATTGCCGGATCACCGGCGCGCTCGCTCAACGCCAGAGCACGGCGAGCTCGATCTCGATAGCGTCGAACGGTTCCGCGCGAACCTTGCCGCGGCCTTCGAGCGTCCTCACGGGGCTCAACGTTCCCGATGCCAGCGCGAGCACCTCGAGCGTCTGCCGCAGAGGGTCCAGGAGCCAAGCGTGCGCGACGCGTTCCCGCGCGTAGATGCGCAACTTCTTGGTTCGATCGAGCGTCTCCGTCGAAGCGGACAGCACCTCGCAGACCCAGTCGGGCGCCAACTTCAGGTACGCGTCGTCCGGCACTTCGGGCAGTCGGGTCCGGCGCCAGCCCGCGAGATCCGGCACGAGGACATCATTGCCGAAGTGTAGCTCCGGCTCATCGAGAATGACCCAGCCACCCGGGCCATTACGGCCTCGGTGAAAGGCGTTCCAAATCTCAGCTCCGAGCGCCGTGGCCGCGTGAGTGTGCGGCAGCGCAGGCCGCGGTGACGCGTAGAGCTCGCCGTCGAACATCTCGGCGACGTAGTTGTCCGGGACCTCGCGGAGATCGTCATACGTAGCTCCAGTCTTGAGCGGTTTGGCGGACATGGTAGACCTCCAGGTAACGCACCGAGTCTAACGCCGTGCGCTTTGCGCGAGTCAAGGTCGAAACCGGCGGAAACGCCCCATTTATTTCAGTCCTCGATCTTCGGCGCAGCCGCCTCCGCGACGCCCGCCGCGACCATGGCGCGCATCGCGTCCACCACGATCTGGGTGTCGAGGTACGCGTGCAGAACGATCACCTTGCCCCAGCGAATCTGAATCGCATGCGCGCCGTCGTTCACGTACGGCGTGCCATCCGCGAGCGTCGCGAAGTCGCGCCACTCGACCACCACGGTCGTCGCCCACGGCCAACCGCTCACCGCGAGGTGCTTGATCTTGAAATGGAGCCCGGGGAGCACGCGGAGCGTTCGGTGCAGCCACGCATGAATGGCGGGACGCGTGTGGCGCATTCCGCCGAGCGTGTGCTCGCCCGGGAAAATGTGCTCGAACCGCGGCGCCATCCCCGCCACGGCGAAGTCGACGTCACCGCGGCCGAGCGCCTCGAACAGCTTGGTGACCTTGCGGCGGACAATGGCGTGATACATGAGCGTGCTCCCCTGTCCTCGCGCGGTTTCGACTCAAGCTCTGACGAACGCCAGCAGATCGTTGTTGAGGCGCTCCTTATGCGTATCGGTGATGCCATGCGGACCGCCCGCGTACACGATCAGCTGCGCGCTCGGCACCAGCCGCTTCACGGCTCGCGCCGACGCGTCGATCGGCACCACCTGATCGTCGTCGCCGTGGATCACGAGCGTCGGTTTGTCGAAGCGTCCGAGGTCGCGCGTGAAATCGGTCGCGGAGAACGCGGCGATGCAGTCATACGTGTTCTTGTGCCCCGCCGTCATGCCCTGCAGCCAGAAGCTGTCGGCGCAACCTTGATCGACCACGGCGCCCGGCCGGCTGAAGCCGAAAAACGGGCCGCTCGCGATGTCGCGATAGAGCTTCGAGCGGTTCGCGATGACGCCTGGCTCTCCCAGCTGTCGGCGTTGAGCGGCCAGCCGTGGCTCAAAATCACGGGCGCGCCGTCGCGCGGGCCCCAGTCCTTGTAATAGATCGTGACGTCGTCGCGTGTGGTGAACGTGCTCATTTGAACCTCCGGTCGGGCATCAAGCGACGATCGCGTTCATGTCGGGCGCCCAGCCGCCGTGGAAGCCGAACGGCACGCGCACCGGCAGGCGGATCGTCGCCACCGGCTCGCCGGCGAAGTCCTGAGCGTCCAGGATCACGACGTCGCTCAAGTCGCGCTTCGGGTCGTAGACGTACGACATCACCCAGCCCTCGTCTTCGGCGACAGCGCCCGGCTTGCGCACGAATACCGGCTCCGCCGTCATCCGGCCGCGGCCGTAGTCGTGAACCTCGGTGGTCCCGCGCACGAGGTCGTGCTTCATCGACGGACCGAACACCACCGCGTCGTCCCAGAACGCGCTGTACATGTAGCGATACTCGAGCCCGCTGTGACGGCCGTTGATCCGCGGGAACTCGTTGCCACGATCGTCGATGACCGTCTCGCTCGAGCGACCGGACGGACGATGCAGTGTCCACCGCACCATGATGGGCGCGCCTTCGTTCGGCCCGTTCTGATCCGTGAGGAACATCCGCTTGTGCTTCGGCAGATCGATGATCGTGTTGTCGCCGTCGTCGTAAGCATTCGCGAAGTGGAAGGCGAAGCAGCGCGGCGCCTCGAACCATTGCAGCTTCGACACGTCGCCGCTGCGCGGCAGAAGGCCGATGCGCGACGGCCGGCGCTCGTCCCAGAGCCACGGGAACTCCGTGTGCGAGTGCTCGGGCTGAAACGTCACCGGGAAATCGGGGACGATGATGAAGCTCCGCGTGAACGCCATGTCGTGGATGAGCGGAATATGCGGCAGATCGATGCGCGCCTTGGTCGTCGCGCGCCCGTCGCTGTCCACCGAGATGTAGCGCACCGGCGCAAACGGCTCGTACGCGAGCGCGTGGAGCTCGCGCGTGATCGGATCGAAGTGCGGATGGCCGGCGTAGCCCGCTTCGAGCGTGCCGTCGAAATCGGTGCGGCGCACGCTCGCGAGCTCGTAGTCGAGCTCGACGGGGATGCTGCCCGCCTCGACGCAGGCGCACAGCTTGCCGCCGACGTTCATCAGATTGGTGTTGACGTTGCCGTCGCGCTTGCCTTCGGCCGGCCCCGGGATCGGCTTGCGGCTCAAGACCTTCGCGGCGTGGGCGTCGAGCACGAAGCGGCTGCGGAACCATTCGGCTTTGCCGGCGCGCAACCGTAAGCCGTGCACCATGCCGGTCCCGGCGAACCAGTGATGGCGCACCAGTCGCACCAAATCCAGCTCGTCGATCGGATTGGGGCCGATTCTGAGAAAGCGGCCGGTGAGCGTCTCCGGAATGCGGCCGATCACCTCGAGATCGATCGCCGTGACCTCGCTCCGCAAGGGCGCGAAGTTGCCCGCCACATAGGGCGCGCCGGTGCTGTTCTCGGAGGGAACTGTTTTCGCTGTGACTGCCATGGTGCTCTCCTTCAAGAGTTCGCCGCTTAGCGCAGCAGGATGTTCAAGATGGAATCGGTGAGCCGTCCGAACCGCGGCCGCGTGAGGCCGGCCAAGCTCCACCGCGCCTGGGTAAAGACACCCTTGGCGTGGCTGAGCGCGAGGAAACCTTCCTCGCCGTGGTACGCGCCCATCCCGCTCAGGCCCACGCCGCCGAACGGCAGGTCGTCCTGCGCGTAGTGCAGCAGCGTGTCGTTGACCGTCACGTTGCCGCTCGTCGTGCGCTCGAGGACTTGCCGCACGACCGCACGATCGTCGCTGAACAGGTAGAGAGCGAGAGGCCGCGGGTTCGCATTGATGCACGCGACCGCGTCCGAGACTTGCTTGTACGAAACGATCGGCAGGATTGGGCCGAAGATCTCGTCCTGCATGACGCTCATCTCGGGCGTTGCGCCGATGACGAGCGTCGGCGGCAGCTTGCGCGCGTTAACGCTTTGCGCCGGGCCGATCTCGACGACGTTGGCGCCCTTGCGCTTCGCGTCCTCGACGAGCGCCGCGAGCCGGTCGTAATGCACCTGGCTGACGATCGCCGAGTACGCCTCGTCCGCCGCGCCGGCCGGATAAGCCGCGCGTGCGGCAGCATCGAACGCGGCGACGAACGCGTCGACCTTGCTCTCGTGGACAAGCGCATAGTCCGGCGCGATGCAGGTCTGGCCGGCGTTGCTGAGCTTGCCGTAGGCGATCGACTTGGCCGCGCGCGTGGGCGAGAAGCCCCTGTCGACGATCGCGGGCGACTTGCCGCCGAGCTCGAGCGTTACCGGGACGAGGTTCGCGGCGGCCGCGCGCATCACGGCGCGGCCGACGCGCGTGCTGCCCGTGAACACCAAGTGGTCGAAAGGCAGCGCAGCGAAGGCTTCGCCGACGTCGGCGCCACCCGTCACGACCGCGACCTGATCGTCCGCGAAAGTCTCGCGAATCACGGCGACGATCAGCTCGGACGTCCTCGGTGTGTGCTCCGACGGCTTCAACATCGCGCGATCGCCGGCCGCGATAGCGGTGGCGAGCGGCATCAGCGACAGACTCGCCGGATAGTTCCAAGGCGAGATGATGCCGACGACGCCTAGCGGTTGGATCACGACCTTGGCGGTGCCCGGACGAAACTGCATCGCGACGCGGCGCGCGCGCGGACGCATCCAGCGCCGCAGGTTCTTGCGCAGATAGTGGATGCCCTGAACGGTGGGCATGATCTCCATGATCGCGGTCTCGTAGGCGGACCGATGGCCGAAGTCGGCCTTGATCGCGGATTCGAAATCGCGGCGGTGCGCGAGGATGCCGTCCTTCAGCTTCAGCAGGTCCGAGCGGCGCTGCTCGAGCGAAGGCGCCCCATCGCGCAGAAAGGCTTCGCGTTGGGCAGCGAGCACCGACCAGAGGCGCGTCTCTTTGGCGACGGTGAAGCCCGCGCGCGCATCGGTGGTGGTATCGCTAGTCGTGCCCGAACCCGTCATCGGCGATCCTTCTGTGAGCGTCTCGCTCATGCCGCTTCTCAACGTGTCGGCCGCAGGATCGCGCGCTCGGCGTGGCCAAGCGAGTCAAGAGTCGTGAAATTCCGTGAAGCGCCGAGGTCTGACCCCAGCGTCTGACCCTAGGGTCAGACCCCGGGGTCAGAGCAGCTTCAGGCCCGTGCGAGCGCGCTCCGTGCGGCGTCGATTTCCGCGAGTAACGCGCGTGCAGTTCGCAGATCGCGCGTCTCGAACCCTTCCGTGAATCGCCCGTAGGTTTCGGTCAACGTCTCGCGGGCTTCGGCCGCGCGGCCCTGTGCGAGGCGAAGTCGCGCCAGATTCGTCGCCGCGCGCAGCCGCCACGACAGACTTCCTTGCACGTCGGCCAGCTCGAGGGAGGCTCGAAAGGAGTGCTCCGCTGCCGCCACGTCGCCGGCCAGCGCCGAGATCGAGCCGTGAACCCGCAGGCGCTCCGGCATGTAGAGATCGGAGCGAGCGCGTGGATCGAGATCGAGCTCCTTCACGAGGCTCAGCGCTTGATCGAGGTCGCGGTGCGCCGCGAGCGCTTCTGCCAGGCAGCAGGTGAGCCACGGCACCCAGATCACGTAGCCGCCCTCCTTCAGGCGTCGCAGCGCCTCGCGCAGATTGCTCACGCCCGCGTCGACTTCGTCGCAATGCACCTGCCCGTCGCCGCGCAGCCCGACGCCGAACCACTTGTGCGGCTCGAGCCCGTGCTCGCCGGCCACTCCCACCAACCGCTCGATGTACTCGCGCGCCACCGGCCAGTCGCCGCTCAGGTGGAACACGACCACACGCCACATGAGACAGAGGCACGCGGTGACGGGATCCTTGCTCTCGTCCACGCCTGCCGCGTCGTGCGCGGCCGCGGCGGCCTGGTCGGGATACCCCCGCATCCACAACGTGGCGCCGAACAGCGCATAGGCGTCGCGGTGGAATCCGTAGACGTTCATCATTGCGTTCGGATCCGCCGGCGCAGCGCGCATCGCGGTGAGCGCCGCGTGGGCCTCCGCGAGATTGCCTTTGATGTGATGCGACACGCCGAGCATGGCTTGCGCGGCAGTCCACGGTTCCGGCCCGCTGAGCAACGGCGCGATCGTCACGGCACGCTTCGCGATCGGCAACAGCTCATCGACCGCGCTGATGCGGCGGTGGTACATGTGCAGCCCGCTCAGCATCTGGAACTGATGCACCGGATCGTCGATCTGTTCCGCGATGGTGAGCGCGGACGTGAGGGCCGCTCGCGTTGCGTTCGTATCGCCGCCCGTGAACATCAACGCGTGGGCAAGAGCGGCGCGAAGGACCATTGCGTCGTACGACACCGCCCGCTCCGGCGGCAGCACCTCGAGCGCGCGCTCGGACCAATATCGACTTTCGGTGAGCATGCCGAGTCGCTGGAAGAGCTCGCACGCCTGCGTCGCCAGGGCCAACGCGATCTTCGAGTCGCCCGTGCCGGAAAAGGCCCAGACTAGCGCGGCGCGAGCGTTGGCGACCTGCTCGAGCGGTACGGCAGGCGCCGAACGCGCCAGCCAGTCTAGATAGAACTGTGCATGTCGGCGCGACGTTTCGGCCGTAGCGCCGCTTTCGACGAGCTTTGCCCTTGCGTACTGACGCGTCGCGTCGAGCAGCCGGTAACGCGGAGACTCGGCGCTCGTGTCCGCTGCCACCAGCGACTTCTGCACGAGCTGCTCGAGCACGGCGACGACCTCGTCGCCGCCGTCGCCCACGCTACACGCTCCGTCCCTCGTGAAAGCTCCGACGAACACAGACAAGCACCGCAGCAGCGCGCGCTCGGGCTCGCCGATCAGTGCGTAGCTCCAGTCGAGCATCGCGTTGAGCGTCTGATGACGTGGCGGCGCCGTGCGCCGCCCGCGCCACGCGAGCTTCATGTGGCTGTCGAGTAGAACCGACGTCTGCCGTAGCCCGTAGGTGCTCACGCGGCTGGCGGCAAGCTCGAGCGCGAGCGGGTTGCCGTCGACCCTGCGGCAGATGTTGCCGACGATCACGGCGTCGGTGTCGCCGAGCTCGGCGACCTCGGCGAGATACCCGCTCTCCGCTGCGCGCTCGCAGAAGAGCTGCGCCGCCGGAAAGGCCAAGAGCTCGGCCGCTTTCAGCGCCGCGTTTGCCGGCGGCGCCTTCAGCGGCGCGAGCGGGTAGACGTGCTCGCCGCGGGCGCGCAACGGTTCGCGGCTCGTGGCCAGCACGGCTACGCCACGCGTCTCCCCGATGACATGCGCCGCCAGCGCGGCCGCGGCATCGACCATCGCCTCGCAACTGTCGAGCACCAGCAGCATCTGCCGGGACCGGATGAAGTCGAGCACGTTGTCCGTGGGATCGCTGGCTCTGATCGTCAGGCCGAGCGCCGACGCGAGCGCGTCGGCGGCGGTATGGACACCCGCGTTGAGACTCAAGTCCACGAAGTAGACGCCGTCGACCGCGGCATCCGACTGCAGGCCCGCCACGGCCGCGGCGAGCGTCGTCTTGCCGACGCCGCCGGGGCCATGGAGGGTGACGAAGCGGTGCTCGGCGAGCAGCTCCGCAATCAGCTCGATGTCGGGATCTCGTCCGATGATGCGGCTCGGACGTCGTGTGGGCACGCCGCCCGATGGCCGCGCGGACGCGGTCGCATTCGCCGTCGCGACCACCGAGCCGACGAACGAATAGCCGCGCCCGGCGACATTGACGATGTAACGGGCTTGGCCGCTACCGTCGGCGAGCACCCTGCGCAGTCCCGCAACCTGGACGCGGAGGCTGCTCTCTTCGACCACGACGCCCGGCCAAACCCGCGCGAAGAGCTCGCGCTTGCTGACCACCTCTCCGGCCCGCTCGACGAGCGCAATGAGGAGATCGAGCTCGCGCGCGCCGATCGCCACGAGCGAATCACCCTTCAGCAGCAAACGCTCGGCGGGGAAGAGCCGAAATGGGCCGAACTGCGTGCAGTCTCCCCGGTCGCTCATCTACGGCGGCACGCGGGGGCCCGCGTCCAACCTACGCGCTCAGAAGTGGATCTTGTCGAGGAACCCCGTGAGCAGGCGGTTGAACTCGTCCGGCTTCTCCATCATGAGGAAGTGGCCGGTGCCGGCGAGCTGCGTGGCCTCGAAGGTCGGCAGCACGTCCTTCATCGCCGCGGCGTCGGGCACGCGGCCCGTGCCCGCGACCACCTCGTACGACGGCACGCGGATCGCGTCGGTCCAACGAATCGACGGATCGAACACGGCGGCCATCGCGCCGTTCGCCGTCGCCTCGGGCGCTCCGAGCATCATGGCGAGGATGTGCTTTTGCAGCGGCTCGGGAGTCGTGGCGACGAACATCCCGCGGATCATGCCTTCGCGCGCCTTCAACCCTTCGGCGCCCGTCATCGACGGCGGACCGCCCTGCCCCGCCTGCGGCGCGGCGAACGAGCGCATGTCGAGCGGGCCGTCTACGGCGACGAGTGCCGCAACGTGCTCGGGATAGTTGTGCGCGTATTGCCGGATCACCGCCGCGCCCATGCTGTGGCCGATCAGCACGATGCGGTCCGCGCCGGCCTCCGCGCGCACCGCTTCGACGGCCTTGGCGAACAGGTCCATCGAGAACTTGCCGTCCTTCGGCGAGCCGCTCTTGCCGTGGCCCGGCAGATCGAGCGTGATGACGCGATAGTGCTTCGCGAATTCGGGAACCTGGGCGGACCACGACGACAGGTCGCAGGTCCAGCCGTGCACGAAGACGAGCGTCGGGCCTTTGCCGGTGGTGGTGGAGTTGATCGACATGCCGTCGACCGAAGCCGCGGACACCGGCAGCGCGAACGGCAGGCCAAGGATCAGAGCCAACAACAGACGTCGCATACGTGGTCCCCCCAAATATGAGCCGGGGTCGCGTTTCGCGCCGCGGCGAGAAGGTGCCATGCTACACCGGTTTCCCACAACGAGCGCTCCTCCTTCGTTGCTCGGCGACACGCTCGGGGCTAGGCTGTTCGAGGAGCCGTCGTCGGGCGTGCAGCTTCCGGAGATGCAGCCATGAGACATCGACCGTCGCTGGTATTCCTCGGCAGCGCAATCATCGGTCTTGCGGCGTGCGGAGACACCGCGCAAGCCCCGGCGCCGTCCGCCGACGCAGCACCCTGGGTCGCCGCCCGCACGCCGGAGGGCCACCCTGACCTGCAGGGCAAGTGGGTCAACTTCGACAGCACGCCGTTCGAAGCGGACGAGACGCCCCGCCCGACGACCGACGTGAATCCGCCGTCGCATTGGACGGACCACGACAGCCCGCTGAGCCCGCAGCGGCGTTCGATGGTGGTCGACCCGCCGAGCGGCCGCGTGCCGGTGATGAAGTGGGCCGAGGACAAGCGCGACTACGACCTCGCTCACCTCGAGGACGCACCGCAGCACGAGACGCCGTGGGTACGTTGCATCACGCGCGGCGTGCCGGGCGGCATGTTCCCGGCGGGCTACAACAACGGCTACGAGATCATCCAGATCCCCGGCTACGTGGTGATCGTGTACGAGATGATCCACGACACACGGGTAATTCCGCTCGACGGCCGCCCGCACGTCGGCGCAAACATCAAGCTCTGGAACGGCGACTCGCGCGGCCGCTGGGACGGCGACACGCTCGTCGTCGAGACCACGAACTACAACGACAAGGGCTCGATCGCCACGAGCGCGGCGACCGGCCGCATCCGCGGCATCCCGCAGAGCGATGAGCTGCACGTCGTCGAGCGGTTCACGCGCGTGGGCGAGAGCACGATCAACTATTCGGTGACGATCACCGATCCCAAGGTCTACACGCAGCCGTGGACGGTGGCGCTGCCGCTGAACCGCGACGAGCACTATCTGATGTTCGAGTACGCGTGCCACGAGGGCAATCTCGCGTTGCCGAGCGAGTTGCGCGCGGGCCGGGCGCGGGAGCGTGCGTCGACGAAACCTGCCGAGTAAAGGGCGGCACTGACATGTTGGCGGTTCGTCATATCGCGCTCATGCTGTCGGCTCACGAAACCACTCCTGCCCAGGCCATGCTGCAAATTCTGTCTCACACTCCCCGTTGGGTTTTCGCATTGTTCGCGGGTCTACTGGCCTTCGGGCTCTTGCAGACAAAAAGCCGCCACGTCAAGGCAACCCTCGCTTATGTTCTGCCTGCCGGCATGGTGGCGTTGTCGCTGTCCGGGATCCAATCGAGCTTTGGGTTCAGGCCCTCTCCGCTCGCGGCTTGGGCGGTTGGGCTTACGGTGATCGCCGTCATTGGCTACAAGGTATTCCCGAACAAAGGGATTCTGTTCAACTCAGACAACGGCACCTTTTACATACCTGGCAGCTGGGTTCCCCTGGCCGTCATCATGGCGATCTTTTTCACCAAGTACGCTTTTGCAGTTATGCAAGGTTTCGGCGTAGCCGCTGCCGGAAGTCCCCTCGCTGCCGTGGCGCTCAGCTTGGTCTATGGCTGCTTGAGCGGGTACTTCGTTGCGCGCGCCGCGAGCCTGGTGGCCGCCGCAAGGCTAGAGCAAAGTGCGGCCTAACCCTTCGCTCGAGCGGACCTCCACCGGCATGGCCCGTCGAAGCTCTCAGGAACATGCTCCGCTTCGCCGGGCCACGCCGGTGGCGGCCGCTCAGCTCAAACTTTAGACGACGGAGACGCTGTGCCAATCCGACTGCCAACGGTTACGACGATCCTGGCGCTCTGTGTTTCGCTCGTCGGAACGGCAAGCCGCGCGGCTGAGCCTGCCAAGATCGAGCTGCACGTGCTACGAACGACGACTCTCACGGACGAACAGTTCCTCACCGGCGTCAGCGAAGGGCAGCCCGCATCGATAGCGGTGGAACTGCGTTTGCCGACGCTTGGCACCACACGCGTCCCGGCTGTGATACTAGTTCACGGGTCGAGCGGGTTGAGCGCAAGAGACGAACGCTGGTCGAGAGAGCTCAACGACATCGGTGTCGCGACTCTCCTCGTCGACTCCTTTACGGGCCGCGGGATCGGCAGCACGGTGGGTGATCAGGGTCAGCTCGGCGAACTGACCACAGTCAACGATGCGTACCGCGCGCTCGAGCTTCTCGCCAAGCACCCGCGCATCGATCCGGCTCGCATCGGCATCTCCGGCGGCTCACGTGGGGGCGTCGTCGCTTTGTACGCGAGCGTCACGCGATTTCAGCGAATGCACATGGCACCCGGAACGCAATTTGCCGCCTACATATCGTTCTACCCTCCTTGCACCGCCACGTACGTCGACGACGTCGACGTGGCCGCTCGGCCGATTCGTCTGTTCCACGGAACGGCCGATGACATCGCGCCGATCGAGCAGTGCCGCGCCTATGTAGAACGACTACGGCGGGCGGGAGCCGACGTGGAGCTCACCGAGTACGTCGGCGCTCAACACGGTTTCGACAACCCCGCGGGGGCCCGCCTCACGCGCGTTCGAGAAGGCTCACCAGGATTGGCTCCGTGCTCCCGCTACGAAAATCCCGTCGGGCGCATCCTCAATCGGAGCAATGACTTGCCTCCCAGCCGCGACGACGAGTGTCTAAAACGCCCGGCCACCCTCGGGTACGATCCCGACGCGACGGCGCGAGCGACCGACGCCGTCAAAGCCATTCTGCGGGAGGTATTTCGACTTGGACCCGCGCGGTGATTGAGGCGCATCGGCGCGAAGGCTCGCGCTGTCAGCGCGTTGACCTCGCAACCGCCGCCGTGATCCGCTCCGCGCTCGCGCTTCGCTCGGGCACCGACTCCGCGATCAGGCAATCGACGAGCGCACGCGCGTCGGGCACCGTCTCGAGCGTGTCCACCGCGTCGAGAAACGCCCCCACCTGCGCACCCGGCAACGGATACGCCGCGTAGCGCAAGCAGTCCTCGAATCGGGCCTCGTGCTCGGCCGCCGACAGCTCGTTGCCGGGAAACCCGGGAGCGACGTCGAGCTGCCGCGCGTAGACCTCGCCGTCGGCGGCGGTGATCGCGACGTCGACCGCCGTGTGGCCGCGCGCGTCGAGCGCCGCGTCGCCCGTGCACGTCACGCGGTCGATGAGCGAACGCAAGCTCGCGTCGGCCACTTGCTCCGGCCTGAAGTGCGGCAACTTGGACGACGCGCGCGCGAGCGCGTTGGCCGCGCAGAATTGCGCGCTGAACTGTGCGCTGACCCGCGGGTTGTCCCCCAAGCTGAACTCGCCGCCGACCAGCCGGTGACAATACGGATTGAGGCGCACGTTTCGTCTTAATCTTCGGTATCCTTATATAAACACCGAATCCTTGGCAAGGGACGAAATGGCGGAGACACCGGTAGGCATCGTTTATCTGTTGAAGCGGGCGGAGCTCGCGGTACGGGGCTGCGTCGAGCTCGCGTTCGCCGCCGTGGACCTCACGCCGAGCCAGTACTTCATTCTGTTTCGCGTGAAGTGCGGCGCAGCCACGTCGTCCGCGGAGCTCGCGCGCGCGATGGGAGTGCTGCCGCAGTCGATGACGGAGCTCCTCGCGCCGCTCGAGAAGAGGGGCGCGATCGTTCGGCGGCCCGACCCGGCGAACAACCGGATCTTGCGCATCGAGCTCACGCCGGCGGGCATCCGCCTATTCGAGAAGGGCACCGAGATCGCGGTGCGAATGGAGCGCGAGCTGCTCGAGGGGTTTCAGGAGCAGGACCTGCTGACCCTACGGCGGCTATTTGGCGACCTCATCGCGTCGGCCGAAGCGCATTCGTTTCACCCGAAGCTGCGCCGGCTCCACAAGACTGCGGCGGCGGCCAAGCCGGCGCGCGCCGCGAAGACGGCGCCGCGCCGCGGCGCCGCTCGCCGCGGCCGGTAGCCGCGCCGCCGCACTTGCTTTTTCATCTTCGGATACCTTATATAAGGACCGCTAATCGTTGCAAGATCCATTCTTTGCCCGGGCCGAAACGAAACGAGGGGCCCGGCACTTGCCCCGCTTGGCGCGAATGCTAACGACAATCAACCGATCGGAGATCCCCACATGAATATCCGCAAGCTCGCCTTCGCTGCAACCCTCGCGTTGCTGGCCCTGCCCGCCGCCGCGGCCGACGGCATCGCCGGCAAATGGAACGCGAGCGTCGAGACGCCGAATGGCCCGTTCGCTCTCGTGTTCGAGTTCGCCGTGGACGGCGGCAAGCTCACCGGGTCGATGCAGAACGACTTCATCGGCTCGATCCCGCTCGAGAACGGCACCGTGAAGGGCAACGACTTGGCGTTCAAGCTCACGATTGCGATCGAGGGCGCGCCCGAGGCGATCAAGATCAACTACACCGGCACCGTCAAGGGCGACGAGCTCGCGCTCACGAGCAAGTTCGAAGGCGCGCCGCCCGGCGGCGGCCCCGCCGAGCAGTCGTTGACGGCGACCCGCGCGAAATGAGATCCGGCTCGCGGCCGCTCGAGCGGCCGCGAGCGCGCGCTTGAAAACCGGCGCAACCCACATTCACTTCACCGAAAAGTCGAAGATATCGCCGTCAGGCTCGGGGCGCTTCATGCCCTCTTCGAAGTATTCCTCCCAGATCCGCGCCCATGGCCGGTCGTACCAGTCGGGGACGCGATATTGGATCACCGTGCCCGACGCTACCGGTTGGAGGCGGCCGTTCACGTTCCAGAGGCTCTGCTGGCACTCCTTCCACTGGTAACGCCTGTCGGACTCGAGCCCTTCGAGGTAGGTATAACCCACGTCGAGGCGCAGCGGAGCGACGAAAGCCGTCGGATCGTATAGCGTGATCTCGAGGTGGATGTTGCGGTCCGCATCGCGCGTGTATACCTCGATCGCCTCGAGCTCGCTGCTGAACTCGGGCAACGCGTGGGACATCCACCAGCCTTGCACGTGAGCCGTCCACGCGACGAGCGTTTCCCCGTCCCAGAAGCCGACGGTCTCGCCGTACCACTGCGAGATCTGCGTCACGTGCTTCTGGCCGACGAGAACCTGCCGGAGAATGTTGAGCGCGGTGCCGGAGAGAAGCTGCACTTGATGCGGAGTCACCGAAATCTGGACGTCGCGAATGCCCTGCGCCCACCAGCGGATCAAGCCCTCGGGGTAACACGTGGACGACACCCACTGCGCCGAGTTCGTGACCGCAACGTGATAGAGAGCCTGGGTAAAGCGCCGCCGATATTCCGGCGTCAGCACCTGCATCAGCGTCGCGGCTTGGACGTTGTTGCCGAAGCTCCACTGCTTCTGCTGGAGGGCGCGGGAGTTGTAGTAGCCGTCCCATGCCGGCGGTGGATGGTCGCGATCGTAGATCGTCGGCCCGCCGTGCGCTTTCGCCTTCGCCAGGAGCGCGGCGTAATGCTCCTCGGCGGTCTTGTACGGATACGAGCTGCGCAACTCCTTTAGCGAGAGCCCCTCCTTGCAGTCCCCCCACTCGCCGACGAAGTCGCGGACCCACATCTCGTCGATGCGCCACGGCGTGTTGCAGCGCGTGTAGCGCGGGTCCGCCCAAGACTCGGAGTCGAGGTAGAAATCTTTGGTCGTAAATAGATCGACCGGGAGCGGCGCGACGCCGGCCGGCGGCTGCCGCGCCTCGATCTTGGCCCGGAGCTCGGCCGTCACCTGTGCCCGCGCCGCAGGGGGAAACGACAGCGCGGCCGCCAGTGCCAATGCCGACGCACTCGTGAGCACACGCGCAATCACTTCGGTTCTCGCTGTTGTTGCGGCGGAGGTGTCAATTGTCGCGATTCCGGCCCGCGGCACAAGGCGGTGAGCTAGTATCGAATGATGGGTTACGCCTATCTGCTCGCCGGCCTGATCGTTTTCTTGGGGGTCCACTCGATCTCGATCGTGAGCTACCGGTGGCGCGACCGTATGGCCGCACGATTGGGCATCGTGCTCTGGCGCGCGCTCTACGCACTCGTGGCCATCGCCGGCCTCGCGCTGATCTTCTACGGTTATGGCCGCGCGCGCGGGGCGCCGGTGATCCTCTACGTGCCGCCGCTGTGGGTGCGCGACACGATGATCATGTTCATGCCGTTCGTGTTTCCGCTGGTGTTCGCGGCGTACTTTCCCGGGATGATCGGCATGATCGTGAAGCACCCGATGCTCACCGCGGTCAAGCTCTGGGCGACGCTGCATCTCACGGTCAACGGCTCGCTCGCCGACGTGCTGCTATTCGGATCGGTGCTCGCGTGGGCGGTCGTGGCCCGCATTTCCTTGAAGCGCCGTCCCGCGCGGCCGATACGCACCGCGCCGCCGTGGAAATGGAACGACGCGATCGCGATCGGCCTCGGCTTCGGCGTCTACGCCGTGCTGCTCGCCGGTGGCCACGCGTGGCTCACCGGCATGCCAATCGTGCTGTCCCGCTAAGCGCGGGGACAGACTAGGGTCAGACCCCACTCTGGCCCCAGGGTCTGACCCTGGGGTCTGACCCTGGGGTCTGACCCTATCGACACCGCTAAGATTCACGCAGCGGCGGTTTCGGGACCGGCGAACTGCGAGTTGTACAGGTGCGCATACGCGCCGGAGCGCGCGACCAGCTCCTCGTGCGTGCCCCGTTCCACGATCCGACCCTCCTCCATCACGAGGATCAGGTCCGCGTCGCGGATGGTCGACAGGCGATGGGCGATCACGAAGCTCGTTCGGTCGGAGCGCAGCGCCGCCATGGCATGTTGGAGCAGGAGCTCCGTGCGCGTGTCGACAGAGCTCGTGGCCTCGTCGAGGATCAGCAGCGCCGGCTGCGCCACGAACGCCCTGGCGATCGTGATGAGCTGCTTCTCGCCGGCGCTGATGTTGGTGCCCTCGTCGTCGATGACCGTGTCGTAGCCGGCGGGCAGGCTGTGCACGAATCGATCGACGAACGTCGCCTTGGCCGCCTCGAGGATCTCGGCCTCCGAAGCGTCGGGACGGCCGTAAGCGATGTTGTCGCGGATCGTTCCTTTGAACAGCCACGTGTCCTGGAGCACCATCCCTATCTGCGATCGCAGCGCGGCGCGAGACATCGCGGCCGTGTCGACGCCGTCGAGGGTGATCCGGCCGGCGTCGAGCTCGTAGAAGCGCATGATCAGGTTCACCAGCGTGGTCTTGCCGGCGCCGGTGGGGCCGACAATGGCCACGGTTTGGCCGGGCTCCACGGTCATCGACAGATCTTCGATGAGCGGCCGCTCCGGGTCATAGCGGAACGAGACGTGCTCGAACGTCACGCGCCCATGCGGAACGTCGACCCGCCCCGGTTTGGACTCCTCCGCACTCTCCTCCTCGGCGTCGAGCAGCTCGAACACTCGCTCGGCCGACGCGACTCCGGATTGAAGCATGTTGATCATCGACGCCGCCTGCGTCACGGGCTGCGTGAACTGGCGGGAATACTGGATGAACGCCTGCACGTCGCCCAAGCTCATCGTGCCGGCCGCGACCCGCAGGCCGCCCAGCACGGCGATGATCACGTAGTTCAAGTTACCTACGAACATCATGATTGGCATGATCAGCCCGGACAGGAACTGCGCGCGAAAGCTCGCTCGATAGAGCGCCTCGTTGTCGACTTCGAACGCCGCTTGCACCTCCCTGTGGCGCCCGAACACCTTCATCAGCGCGTGGCCCGTGAAAGCCTCCTCGATCTGAGCGTTGAGCTTTCCGGTTTGGCGCCACTGCGCGACGAACTCCTTCTGCGAATGGCGCATGACGAACCCCGCCACGAACATCGTCACGGGGATCGTGACCAACGCGATCAAAGCCAGCGTCGCGGAGATCACGAACATCATCGTTACCACGAACACGATCATCAGCAGCGACGTGAGCAGCTGGCTCATCGTCTGCTGGAGGGCCTGCGACACGTTGTCGATGTCGTTGGTCACTCGGCTCAGGAGCTCGCCGCGCGGCTGCCGGTCGAAATAGCGCAGCGGCAGCCGATTGAGCTTGCTTTCCACGTCCGAGCGGAGCTGGAAGATCGTGCGCTGCACCGCCTCGTTGAGCAGGTAGCCTTGCAGAAACGACAGCAGTGCGGATACGCCGTAGAGGGCCAGCACGATCGAGAGAACGCGGCCGACCGCCGTGAAGTCGATGCCCTGCCCCGGCACGAGATCGATGCCCGACATCAAGTCGGCGATCCGCGTCTGTCCCTGCGCTCGGGCGACTTCGATGGCCTGCTGCTTGGTGATGTTCGCGGGCAGCGTGCGGCCGATGACGCCGGCGAAGATCAGGTCGGTGGCGCCGCCGAGCACTTTCGGCCCGAACGAGGCGAGAGCGACACTCGCCACGGCGGCCAGCATGACCGTGACGATCCTGGCGCGCTGCGGCCGCAGCCTTGCGAGCACGCGCTTTCCCGACGCCTTGAATGCCATGGGCTTCTGGTTGATGGTGCTGCTGCCCATTCCGCGCCCCGGCCCACCCTGCATCTCGATGCGCTCGGTGGTCTTCATCGTCTTGGCATTCGTCTTGGCGTTCATGAGGCCGCCTGCAGCATCTGCTGCGACTCGACGATTTCGCCGTAAGTCGTGCAACGCTCGAGCAACGCGTCGTGCGTGCCGAGACCTACGACGGTGCCGTCCTCGAGAACCACGATCTGGTCCGCGTCCTTGATGGTCGATACGCGTTGACCGACGATCACGACAGTGGCGTTGCCGGTCGCGCGCCGCAATGCCTGGCGCAACCTTGCTTCGGTCGCGAGATCGAGCGCGGAGAACGAATCGTCGAAGAGATACAGCTCCGGCTTACGGATCAGCGCTCTCGCGATGCAGAGGCGCTGACGTTGTCCGCCGGAGACGTTGGTTCCGCCTTGGGAGATCTTCGCGTCGAGCCCGCCGGGCATCGCAGTCACGAAGTCCTTGGCCTGGGCGATTTCGAGGGCGGCCCACATCTCTTCCTCGGTCGCGTTCGGGCTGCCGTACCTGAGGTTGCTCGCCACGGTTCCCGAGAACAGATAGGGCGTTTGCGGCACGAGACCGATCCTCGACCAGAGCGCCTCGGGATCGAGCTTGCACACGTCCACGCCGTCGACGAGCACCTGGCCCGACGTCACGTCGAACAGCCGCGGGATCAGGCCGATCAAAGTGGTCTTGCCGGCACCCGTGGACCCGATGATCGCCGTGGTCTGCCCCGGGCGAGCTTCGAACGTGACGTCGCGCAGAACGGGATCGTGCGCTCCGGGGTAGACGTACTTCACGCCGCGCACCTCGAGACGGCCGCGTTGCTCGACCTGCGTGACCCCCGCTTGCGGCGGGACCACCGACGATTGCGTGTCGAGCACCGCGCCGATGCGATCGGCGCTCACCGAGGCCCGGGGAACCATGATCAGCGTGAACGTCGCCATCATCACCGACATCAGAATCTGAATCAGGTACGTCAGGAACGCCGTCAACGAGCCGATCTGCATCTCCCCGCTGTCGACCAGGCGACCGCCGAACCACAAGACGGCCACGCTCGCGAGATTCAGCACCAGCATCACGACGGGGAACATGGCCGCGATCCACCGGCCCACCGTGATCGAAACGTCGGTGAGCTCGCCATTCGCCCGGGAGAAGCGCGCCTCTTCGAACGGTTCTCGCACGAACGCGCGCAACACGCGGATGCCCGTGGCCTGCTCGCGCAGCACGCGGTTTACCCCGTCGATGCGGGTCTGCATCGTGCGATACGCGGGGATCATCCGCGAAATGATGAAGCCGAGCGCGATCGCGAGCGCCGGCACCGTGACGACCACGAGCCACGACAGATTGAGGTCCTGCCGGATCGCCATGAAGATTCCGCCGATCATCATGATCGGGGCCATGACCATCAGCGTGAAGGTCATCATCGCCAGCGTCTGGACCTGCTGAACATCGTTGGTGTTGCGCGTGATCAACGACGGCGCGCCGAAGGCCGCCACCTCGCGGCTCGAGAACTCGCCCACTCGGCGGAATACGGCGCTGCGCAGATCGCGCCCGAATCCCATGGCCGTGCGCGCCCCAAGATACACGGCAGCCATCGAGCCCAAGATCTGGACGAACGAGATGCCGAGCATCAGAGCGCCGATGCGGAGCACGTAATCCGTGTCTCCCCGCACAACGCCGTTGTCGATGATGTCCGCGTTCAAGCTCGGGAGGTACAGCGACGCGATCGTCGAGACGAGCTGGAGCGCGACGATGACGGCGATCGGTTGCCAGTAGGGCTTCAGATACTTCTTGAGCAGTTGCAGCAGCATGGGTCGACTAACTTCCCTCGTGTTTCGCGATGCCGGAAAGCAGGACGCTCACGGCCTCCTCCAGCCCGAGTCGCTCTCGCGGAGGCAGCAGCGGATGTGCGCTGGCGAAGATCAAGCCGCGGAACGCAGCGGTAGCCGTCGAGGGCGGAACTCGGAGCACCGCGCGATGACGTTCGAAAAAATCAGCGAGCGCAGCGGATATCGCGGCGCTGGACGTCTTGATCAACTCGGCCACGTCCCTCCGCCGCGCGCCGTGCAGAGGCGAGCCGAAGCGCAACGACCCTCCGAGGGCCATCATGCGATTGACGTAGTCGCGCAACACGCGCGCCGCCTCGGCGAGTTGCTTCGCCATCGGCGCCGCCGGGCTGATGGCGCCGATCGCATTCACAACCGGAGTCGCATCCATGGCGGACTTGACCGCCTCGAAAATCACCGCGGACTTGTCGGGAAAGACGCGAAAAATCGTGCCTTCGGCGATATTCGCCGCGTGCGCGATTTCCGCGGTGGTGACGGACGAGCCCTTCTCGCCCAGGAGCGGCACGACCACGTCGAGGATGGCGCGGCGCCGGTCTGCCGCCTCCATCGGCGCGGCCCGAACTTGCCTCTTCTTCATTGTGAGAGCGTATATGAGTGAGTGCTCACTCACAAGAAAATAGTTCGTGACGCACGAGCGCCCGACCGGTGGCCACCGGGCCGATCCGGTCGTTACTGAACCGCGGGAATCAGTTCAACGCGAAGACGTGCAGCACCTGCTCGCCCGCCACCTGGATCTCGGGCGACATGCGCGCGACGCCGCCGGCCTCGGGCACGCGCGCTCCCGTCGTCACCGCGACGAACTGCTTGCCGCCGACGCCGTAGCTGATCGGGATGCCCGACACGGCGCCGCCGAGCTTCGTCTCCCAACGCACCTCGCCGGTTTTCGCGTCGAGCGCGCGGAAGCCGCCCACCACGTCGCCGCCGAACACGAGACCGCCGCCGGTGGCGACCACCGCCATCACGCCGGCCCGCTGGTTGAAGCTCCACGCGGTGGCGCCCGTCTTCACCGAGATCGCGCGCACCGTGCCGACGTTGGTTTCGCCGGGCGCGAGGTTCGCGGTGTAGTTGATTCGCATGCCAAGCTGACCCTTTCCGACGGCCGTGCTCGTCACCACCGAGCAGAGATTCTCGAGCGGCATGTACATGAGCCCGGTTTGCGGGCTGTAGGCGCCCGGCATCCAATTCTTGCCGCCGGTGAACGCCGGGCACAAGTCGATGGCCTGATCATCGCGCGTGAACACGGTGTCCGGGTTCATGGTGACCTTGCCGGTCTTGCCGTCGATCGACTTCACGACGGTCTGCTTGACCGTGGGTTCGGCCCAGAGGAACTCGCCGGTCTTGCGATCGAGCGTGTAGACGATGCCGGTCTTGCCCGGGATGCCGGTGAGCACCTTGCGCACCTCGCCCGCCTTAACGTTCGGGTTGATCCACGCCACCTGACCCGCGGCCGGCGCAACCTCGGTGTCGACCAGGATCCGGTCGAACGTGTGGTCGAAGTCCCAGTGGTCGACGATGTGCTGGTAGTACCACACGATCTTGCCCGTGTCGGCGTTCAGCGCGAGCGTGGACGTGTGGTAGAGGTAGGTCTTGTCGTTACCGTCCAGCGTGTACTTCGGCGTGGGACCGGTCACCGACGTGCCGAAGTAGACGAGGTTGAGCTCCGGATCGTAGCTCGGCGGCATCCACGTGCCGACCTGATTGCGCTTCTCCCAGGGCACGTTGCCCCAGGTTGCGTCCTCCTTCTCTCCGGGCTTGGCGATCGTCGACGTGCGCCACAGCTCTTTGCCGGTGCGCGCGTCGTTCGCGATCATCACGCAGCCTTCGGGACCCTTGTCGGGCGCGCACGCGCGGCCCGAGATGACTTTGCCGTTCGCGATGATCGGACCGCTCGACGTGTTGGCCTGGCCGGTGATCTTGTTTTCCCACGCGAGCTTGCCGGTGCGCGCGTCGACGGCCCACAACGTGCCGTCGCCGGCGGTATTGATCAGCGTGTTCTCGTAGATCGCGATGTTGCGCTTGCTGCCGCCGGGCTGGCGGCCGTTCGGCAGCTCGCGAGCGTACTTCCACAGCTCCTTGCCGGTGGCGCCATCGATCGCGACCACGCCGTCGCCGCCGAGCGGGATGTACATCACGCCGTCGTGCACGAGCGGGGCGACCTCGGAGTTCGTGTTCGGCACCGACCACACTTCCTTCAAACCCTTCACGTTGCCGGCGTTGATCTGGTCGAGCGGGGTGTAGCCCCACGCGCTCAGCGTGCGGCGGAAAGAGAGCCAGTCCGCCGGCGGCGGGTTCTGGAGCATGGCGTCGGTGACCGGTTTGAATGCCGGAGCGGGCGCCGCCGTTTGCGCCGAGGCGACGAGAGGCCCGCCTACGGCGAAGGCGACGAATCCCGTGCATGTGATCCGCCGAACGGCCTGTGCGATCTCTAGGTGCTTCGTCATTTTTTGATCCCTTTGCGTGAGTATTCGGCCCGTTCGACCGGCTCAGCCGAGACGCGGACTCTGGAGCGGAGACACAGCCGCGCGAATATACAAGGAATCCGAACATGGCGGAAGCGCGCGCGGGTGGGCACAAACCTTAACTTTCCTAGGAGCGACTCCACAGACAACGGGTCAGCCGCCAGCCAGCGCGCGTACGGGGCTGGTCCGCGCCGCGCGTCGGGCTGCGATTGCGATTGCGCTGCCTGCTGCGACCAGCATCACGGCGACTGCGGCGACGAGCGGAAGAGGATCGCTCGCGCCCACACCGTAGAGCAGGTGTTGGACGAAACGTCCGAGCAGTCGTGCGGCGACGAGACCGCCGAGACTGCCAGCGACGACCCAGCGGATGCCGTCGGTGACCGTTCGGCGAAAAACGCCCGCGGCTGTCGCCCCGAGCGCCATTCGGATGCCAATCTCGCGCGTGCGTAGTACTACCATCTGCGCCGCGAGGCCATACGCGCCAAGCATCGCGAGTGCGACGGAAGCACCGCTGAACACTGCGAACAGCACGGCGATCAAGCGCCGCACTCCGAGGGAAGCGTCGACCGAGTCAGCGAACGGCTGCGCGAGCGACGCCGGAACATCCGGATCGATCGCGCGCAAGTCGCGCTGCAGCGGTTCGATGAGCGTGGCCGGTTGAGCTGCCGTCCTGACTACGAGGCTGAAACGGCCCGGCAGGAACCCGAACGCATCGGCCGGAATCTGACCGAGCGGAACGTACACGGTCGCCCTAGGCGGATCGTCGAGCTTGTTGTGCTTGACGTTCGCTACGACGCCGACGATGTCCCGCGCGGCGCCGCCGAGCAGTATCTGCTCGCCGATGGGATCGCGTCCGCCGAAGAAACGGTCGGCAGCCGCTTCGTCGATGGTGGCCACGAAACGTCCTTCCGCACGGGCGACGCGTCCGAAATCGCTGCCACGAACGAGCGGTATGCGCAGAGCGCGGAAGTATTCTTCCGTGACGTAGCGCACTTGCGCGCCCGGGATCTCTGCAGCGGACGGCGCGTCGTGGCCGACGATCGTGAAGTCGCTGCGCACGTTCAAGCCCGAGAGGGGAAGTACGTTCGCGAGCGCCACCGCCTCGACGCCGGGTTCCGCCGCGAGCGAGCGCTCGAGCGCGTCGTGGAAGCGCATGAAGGTCGCGATGTCGCCGTACCGATCCGGCGCCACGGCGAACCGTGCGGTCAGAACGCCTCGAGGTTCGAAACCGGGATCGACGCTTGCGACATTGCGGAGGCTCAACGCGAAAACGCCGGCGGCCGCGAGCAGCACGCAGCCGAACGCGATTTCGACGGCGAGCAAACTCCCGAGCGCTCGCGACTGGCCCGCCGCGGTCGATCCCTTGCCGCTGTCGCGCACGGCCCTCTCGATCTCCGGGCGCGCGGCATGGCGCGCTGGCAACAAGCCGACAGCGACGCCGGAGGCCGCGATCACCGCTAGCGCGACAGTGAGCGCAGCAGCGCTGATCCCGATCGTTTCGGAGGGCACGACCGCCGGCGGCGCGAGCCGAAGACATACGTGCAGCAACGCTGGTGCGAGCGCCAAACCAAGCGCGCCGCCGGCCACGGCGAGCGCGAGCGACTCGGTCAGGAGTTGCCGCATGAGGTCGGCCAGTCGCGCGCCGAGCGCGACGCGCATCGCGAGCTCGCGATCGCGCGCAAGACCTTCCGCGAATAGAACGCTCGAAACGTTCAGGCACGCGAGCGCGACCATCAACGCCACGGCGCCCGCCAGCAGCGAGAGTGTCGACTTGAGCTCGCCCACGATCTCCGGACGCAGCGCGGACAACCGCGGCGGGGCTTTCTTGAGGTTCGTTTCCGGGTACTCGTCCCGCAGCTCGTTCTGGATTCGCGCGAAGTCCTCGCGTGCTTGCCCGAGCGTGACACCTGCCGCGAGCCGCCCAATGCCGCGCAGAAAATTATCGTCACGATCGGCAAGTCGGGGCTCTCGTTCGGGAACGATCAGCGTGAAGACGTCAGCGTCCCCGTCGGTTCCAGGGAATCGCGTTGGGAACTCCCGAGGCAGCACGCCGACGAGCACGTACGGCTCACCGTTCAACGTGAGCGGCCGTCCGATCGAGCTCGCGTCGCCGCCGAAGGTGCGCTGCCAGTACGCCCACGTGACGACGACCACGGGCGCGCCGGCCGGTTGGCCGTCGCTCGTCTGGAACAGCCGGCCGGCCGCAGCCGTCGCGCCGAGAACTTCGAAGAGATTTCCGGTCGCGCGCACACCTTGCACTCGCTCGGGTTGACCGAATCCGGTCCGGTTCGCAGCCCAGTTCGTGACCGCGGCAAGACCGGCGAGCGATCGCTGTCGGTCGCGAAAGTCGATCCAGTCGGCCACCGAGAAGAACGCGCGATCACGATCCAAACGAGCATTCCAGATCCAGACGAGCTCGTCGGCCGCGCGCAGCGGCAGCGGCCGCAACAGCACGGCGTCGACGAGGCTCGCGATCGTCGTGACCGCCGCGACGCCGAGACAGAACGTGAGGAGCATCATCACGCTCGTCAGAGGCCGCCGCCGCATGCGCCGGACCGCGATCTTCGCGTCATCGCGCAGTCGATTCAACGCACCCTACCTCCGTTCGAAGCGCGCGCCGCGCCTGCCGTCGCGCGCTGCCACTTCCAAGACAGCCACACACTGGCTTCTAGATCCGGCGCCGCATCGTTGAGGGCAACATGCAAACCGGCGCCAGGTTGCGAGGTCGACTATTGGGCCATGCGCCAAGGCGCGTGGTCGTTCCAGGTTTTCAAAATGTCTGCCGTCCAGCTCGTCGTCTTGTCGGTGTGGCAAACATTGCAGGCGTTCGGGATCTTCATGGCATCGCTTGCAGCCGGTGTGATGAAGCGGAACGTGTGGGCGCGCACGTTCACGTCCCCGATCGTCTGCTCGATCTTGGGCATATGGCAGCCCACGCATTCATTGCCGGCGCTGCCGGCCTGGTGATGCGTGTGCGCCTCGATGGTCGGCGCACGCGGACCGTTTTGCGAATTGGGTCCGTGGCAACTCAGACAGATCGACTCCACGGGCTTCCACAGCATCGCGTCGTTGGTTGTTCCATGCGCGTCGTGGCAGTTGGAGCAGGTAACACCTCGGGTGTACATCAGGCTTTGAACGTAGTCGTTCCCTTGCATGCGGTTCTTGTGTGCGGTCCCGTCGGCAAAGTGCGTGAACGTCGTCTCTCCGAGTTTGTGTTCCTCGAGCTTCCAGAACTCGGATAGCTTTTTCCCCAGGTGAAAGCCCACCGGCCAATCGTAGTAACGGCCCTCGATCGGGTTGGCAAGAGGCTGGCCCTGCGAGTGGCATTGAATGCACACGTCGTTCGCCTGGACGTAGTCGAGCTTCGCCGGATTGACGATGTTTGGACGACCTTGGGTCTCGACATGGTCGCTTCCGGGACCGTGACACTTCTCGCAGCCCACGTTCCATTCCGTCGGCGTCTTGGTCGCAACGTCGTAGTTGACCGAATGGCAGCCGTCGCAGAGCGGACCCGTCGGACGCTGAAAATTGTCGGGCGGATAGAACGGCGTCCACCAATCCGTGTTATCGCGAACGAAATACTGCCGCCAAACCTTATGCGTCACGTCCCATTGCGCGGGGAATGGAAAATAATCATCGCCGACCTTCTTGAAGTAGCGCTGCTTCCACTTGCTGCCGTAAGTGAATGCGATGTCGTCCTTCGTGAATGTGAGGAGCGGGTCCGGCTTCGACAGGTCAGGGATAATCGCTTCGGGATGCTCGCGGGGATCCTGCACGACCTTAGCCATGCGCGTGTCTTTCCAGCGGTTATAGATTTCGGCGTGGCAATCCTTGCACGCGGCCGATCCCACATAGTGCGCGGAGGAAACGGCTGTGGACGGTTGGGCGCTCGTAGGCAAAGGAGCCGCCGCCACTTTGGGCAGATTGCGCAGATACGCGGTGAGCTGCCAGAGCTGCCGGTCCGGCAATTCCCATGCGGGCATTCCGGTGTGACGGATGCCATTCTTGACGTGATAGAAGATTTGGCCATCGCTCATGCCCTGAACGGCGGGGCTCCGCAGATCGGGCGGCCGCGGATATTGGCCGCTGCCGATCGTCGTTTTGCCGGAGCCGTCATAGCCGTGGCACAGCTCGCACTTGTCGCGGTAGGCCTCTTGGCCGGCGAACACATCCGGGCTCCCGGCCGCGGCGTCTAGTGGATTCTTCGTCGCCCGGAGGTCGCTCGGAACGGTGTGGCGCAGCAGCCAGCGCGCGACGCTGACTTCGATTACCGGCGCCTCTGCCCGCGTAGTCGAGCCTTCCCACACGACCAGCCCGTACAGGCCACCGCACAAGACGGCCAGAATCGCCGCGCTCACGATCGTGATCTTTGCTGCCTGCTTCGAAGTCATAAAACTCCCCACTGCGCTCTCGCCATATCGGGCGACTCAGTCAAGTCGTTCCGCGATCGTTTCGATCTGGGTCCGTGCGTGCGAAAAATGTTGATAAAGGGCATCCAGCACCGGCGTCGTCGCCTTCAGCAGCGCGTCGTCGTTGGCGCAACTGTCGCGAAGACCGGCGAGCACCGCCTCGAAACCGGCGGCTTCCGTGATCACGTCTCCCCCCACATCGAGGTAGTGAACGAGCCGCGCCAGCCCGGCCAGGCCGGCGTCATCGAGCAGATTGAAGCTGGCGAGCAAGACCTCGAAGGTGACGAGACTCTCCGCGTGCGTGAACGTCGCTCCATCGAAGTCGAAGCCGTGAGCATCCTTCGGGCAATCAGACGGCTTTTCGAGCCACTGGAAACGTGCACGATGATCGATGAACCGTCGAATCAACCACGCGCTTGCAACTCGATCGACCCATAGCCGCTTACGCGTCGCCCACAGAGCGCCTTGGAACTTACGAGCATCGCGTCGTGGCACCGCGCCCGATGTGCTCGACGGCTCTTCGGGCGAAAAGCGGCGATCGATCGACGAACGCAGCTTCGCCACGCTCCCTTCCAATCGATTGCGAGTCGCGCCCGGGAAAAAATCGAGATTCGCGACCCCCTCGAAGTCACGCTCAATCTGGCGAAGCCGCCGTCGCGTCGTCGCCTCGTCGATGCGGCCGAGGTCCTTTCGAAGCTCAGAGATCGCCGGCGCGATCGGTTGATAGGCGTCGCTGCGATCGAACAGAGCCCTGAGCTTCTTTTCGGTGGTCGGCTCCTGGGCCGGTAGGACCAGAATCCAGGCCGCTCCCCCGTCCGCTTCGGCTTCCCTAGCGATCTCAGAAAAACGGTCGCGATTGCGCGGCGACGCCGGCACCAATGTCACCCCGTCCCTTAGGTTGCTCGCGCCGAGATCCTTGAGCGCCCTCCAGAGTCTGACCCTCGCGGAGCTTGCTTCCCGCCCGGGCAAGCTCACCGCCAGCAACAGCCACTCGGTAACCTCGGAATTCGTCATCCGTAATACACGTTGCGTGTCTGTATGAACATTACAGATCTATTCGCGACAAGGCAATGCACCGGCTGAAAGAAGTCTGGTGCGTCTGAATGCAGCGCGGTCGCGAACCGTTCGAGGAGCTCCCTGCACCGAACGCATTGCACTCCTCGCGTGCCGATTGATCCGCGCTGTTTCGCGAGTCGATTCGTGTGATCGACTTCGGTCGCTGCTTCACGATTCTTGCGAAGTCCAAATGCGCGCTCTGACTTGCCCTATCCCCTCCCCTAGGATAGGTTAACCGTCATGGCAAAAGGACATGTACATCAGACGCATTCTGAGATCGTCAAACGCTTGAAGCGCGCCGAAGGTCACTTGGGAACTGTCATCGGGATGATCGAACAGGGGCGTGACTGCGTGGACTTGGCTCAACAGCTGCATGCAGTCGAGAAAGCGATCGGAATAGCCAAGAAGACCTTGATCCACGATCACCTCGATCACTGTCTCGAGCACTCGGTCGCTACGCGCGGCCGCTCGGCACGCGACTCGCTTCACGAGTTCAAGCAGATCGCCAAGTATCTTGACCGATGAACGACACTGCGACGGGCGAGTTGCAGCATCTTTTTGGGGGCGCGTAGTGAGAATCGAGCTGGCGATCATAGCCGGTTGCCTTGCGTCTGCGGCGAACGCACAACAGGCGACATCGTTTGCGGACGTCGTCATGGAGGCGGAGCGGCTTTCACCGCGGTTGGTGGAGCTCGAAGCCGACGTCCGCGCCGCACAAGGGCACGCGAAGCAAGCCGGAGCATGGCCGATTCCGACAGTAGGCCTCGAGCGCGAAGATTTTGGCGGTAGTGGTGTCTATCACGGCTCGTCGAGCGCACAGACGACCATTTCGATCAGCGAACCAATGGAGTTCGGCGGTCAACGCCGTGCGAGGATCGAGGCCGGCAGCGCGCTTGTAAACGCTGCGCAGGCCCGGCAACTGCAAATGCGGGCCGAGTTCGGCTACGACTTAGCCGTCGCCTACGCGACGGCGGAGGCGACTCAGGCACGAATCGAGCTACTGACCGAGGACCTGGGTCGCGCGCGCGAGGACGTGCGTTCGGCTCGCGCATTGGTGCAAGCCGGCAAGGAAGGCGAGCTACGAGCGGTCCAAGCAGACGCCGCGGCGTCTGCAGCGGAGGCCGACCTCGAAGCCGCGCGTGCAGACTCCGTCGAGGCGCTCACCACCCTGTCGGCGTTGGTGGGCGTACCGGATCCCTACTCTGCGGTCACTCCGTCCCTATTGAAGCTTTCGCCGAGCCGGAGCTCGACTGCCGAAGGTCAACCGGCGACCAATGCTCCGAGCATCGCGACTGCACAGGCGGAGCGCGACAGCGCAGAACGCCGCGTCGTCGTCGAGCAAAAACGACTGATCCCGACGCCGTCTTTTTCGCTAGGGCGGCGACGCATCGCGGGTGACGATGCCGACGTCTGGGTCGCGGGTATCTCGATACCGCTGCCGATCTTCAATCGAAATCGTGGCGACCTTTCCGGCGCCCGGGCGGAGCTAGATGCCGCGGACGCACGGCTCTCCGCCGCGCGCCTCGAAGCCAACGCTGCCCGACGGATTGCCGCCGCGCAAGGTGCTGCGGCGGACGTTCGCGTGAAGGCTTCGGATCAAGCCGAGGCGTCTGCGCGAGAGGCGTATCGGCTCGCGCGAATCGGTTACGACGCCGGACGAACTCCGCTCTTCGAGCTACAGGGTACGCGGCGGGCACTCACCGACGCTCAGGTCCGATCGCTCGATGCCCGTCTCGCGCGGGTGCTCGCCGAAGCGTCTCTTGCACGGCTCGCCGGCCGTATTCCCTTCATCGAGTAAGTACCTATGAGCGATCCCGACAGAAATCGCAGTTGGCCCCTGATCGCGGGAGCACTGGTGCTTGCTGCGGGTCTAGGCTTCGTACTCGCGAGGCTCACGGGCGGGCCGTCCGGCACAGAACCCGCGTCGCCGGAAGCTCCAGCAGGCGCAGACGTCGCGGCCGCGCTCGCGATCCCAGACTCATCACTGACGATGATGGGTATCGTTCTGGAGACCGTTGCGCCCGGAAATCTGAGCGCCGAAATCCAAGCGCCGGCGACAGTCTCGGCTGCTCCGAACGGCCAAGCCATCGTCACGGCCCGTGCCACGGGCACGCTCGCACGTCTCGACAAGCGGCTCGGCGATCAGGTCGCCGCCGGAGAGATACTCGCCCTCGTCGAGAGCCGCGACGCCGCCGCGATGGCTGCGGACCGAGCAGCCGCCGAATCCAAAGCCGAGCTGGCACGATCGATCTTCAAGCGCGAGCAGACCCTGTACGAGCAAAAGGTCACCCCGCGCCAAGACTTGGAAACGGCACAGGCGGAGCTCTCCGCCGCCGAAGCGGAAGCCGCGCGCGCGAACATGGCGGCCTCAGCGGCCGGCGTAGCCAGCGATGGCCGCTCGCTCGCGTTAACGAGTCCGATCGCGGGGCGCATTACTTTCGCGAATGTCGCTCTTGGTGCTTACGTCGAACCGGGAATGGAGCTCTTCAGGGTCGCCGATCCGCGCTTCGTGACCGTCGAGGCCGCGGTTCCCGCCGCTGACGCCAAGCGGATCAACGTGGGCGATCGCGCCGGAGTGACGACGGCGGCGGGGACGAATCTCGACGCCGTTGTGGCCTCCGTAACCCCGACGCTGAACGAGCAGACGCGCGCGGCGACGGTCACCCTGTCCCTGATGTCGGAACAGGGCGCGCCGACGCCGGGCGAGCTCGTGCGCGCCCGCATCATCGTGCAAGGCGCCGAAACCAACGCCTTCGTCGTCCCCGACGAGGCCGTGCAGAACCTCGGTGGGCGCGACGCCGTGTTCGTACGCGAAGGAACAACGTTCCGCACCACGCAGGTGGTTGTGGCTACTCGTAGCGGCGGGCGCGCATCGATCGTCTCCGGCCTGAAGAGTGGAGACGTGATCGCAACCAAGAATGCTTTCCTGCTCAAAGCCGAGGTCGGTAAGGGCGCCGAGGAAGACGAGTGATCGATCGGTTACTGTCGTTCTCCGTTCGCGCGCGCTGGCTGGTCGTGTTTGTGACCCTTTTGGTCGCGGGCTACGGCCTCCGCGAACTGCTGATCCTCCCTATCGACGCCCTGCCCGACATCACCAACAAGCAGGTGCAGATCAATACGCTCGCACCGACGTTGGGACCGGAAGAGGTCGAGAAGCGCGTGACGTTCGCGATCGAGACCGCCCTATCGGGTCTTGCCGGCGTGGAAAGCACGCGCTCTTTTTCCCGCAACGGCTTCAGTCAAGTCACCGCGATCTTCGACGAAAGCGCCGATCTCTATTTCATGCGCCAACAAGTGGCGGAGCGGCTCACTCAGGCGAAGCCGAATTTGCCCGAGGGCGCGGAGCCCCAGATGGGCCCGGTTTCGACCGGGCTCGGCGAAGTGTTCATGTATACGGTCGAGTACGCGAATCCTGACGGACGCGGCGCCAATGTCGAAGACGGTCGACCCGGTTGGCAGACCGACGGCTCGTTTCTAACCGACGAAGGTGAACGGCTAACGGACGGCATTGCACGCCTGGCGTATCTGCGAACGGTGCAGGACTGGATCTTGCGGCCGCAACTCCGAATCGTGCCCGGCGTCGCGGATATCGACTCACTCGGCGGATACGAGAAGCAATACGCGGTCGAACCCGACCCCACAAAGTTAGCGGCCTACGGCATCTCATATGCCGAGCTCGCGGACGCTCTCGAAGCCGCAAACCTGTCTGTCGGTGCAAACTACATCCAGCGCGCAGGCGAGTCCTATCTCGTGCGCGCAGACGCCCGTATCCACTCGGTGGACGAGATCGAGCGCGCCGTCATCGCGACTCGCGCCGGCGTCCCCGTCACGGTCCGCGACATCGCCGCGGTACGCATCGGCGGCGAGCTGCGCACGGGGGCTGCGAGCAAGAACGGCTACGAAGTCGTAATCGGCACCGCATTGATGTTGGTCGGCCAGAACAGCCGGACCGTGGCTCGCTCGGTCGGCGCGAAGCTCGACGAGGTCAAGCGGAACCTGCCGACAGGTATCGCCGCCAACGTCGCGCTCGATCGCTCCGAGCTCGTGATCGCGACCATCACCACCGTCGCGGAAAACCTCGCGATCGGGGCACTCCTCGTTATCGCAACGCTCTTCTTGATCCTCGGCAATGTGCGCGCCGCGGTCATTGCGACGCTCGTCATTCCTCTGTCCATGCTGATGAGCGCGATCGGCATGAACTCACTCAAGATCTCCGGCAACCTAATGAGCCTCGGCGCGCTCGATTTCGGGCTGATCATCGACGGCGCCGTCATCGTCGTCGAGAACACCCTGCGTCGAATCTCGGACCGCCAGCGGCTCGAGGCGCGCACTCTCACCGCCGCCGAGCGCCTGACGGAAGTGGTCGAATCCTCGCAAGAGATGATTCGGCCGACCATCTATGGACAGATCGTGATCTTTCTCGTGTTCGTGCCGTGCCTCTCCTTCCAAGGCGTCGAAGGCAAAATGTTTTCGCCCATGGTGATCACGCTGATGTTGGCGCTCGCGTCCGCATTCGTGTTGTCGCTGACGTTCGTTCCCGCACTCGCCGCGTTGCTGATTCGCGGCCACGTCGCCGAAACGGAGGTACCGTTCATCACGGGATTCAAGCGTTTCTACGAACCCCGCTTGCGCCGCGTGATCGACCGCCCGTTCCCGGCGATTGCTGGCGCCCTTGCAGTTTTCGTCGCAGCCGCGGTCGTGTTTCTCTTTGTCGGCCAAGAGTTCATGCCGACGTTGGATGAGCAGAACTTCAACCTATCGTCGGTCCGGATTCCGTCCACATCGATCGAGCAGTCCGTGAAGATGGACCTGCCGCTGGAGCGCCAGATTCTCGAGCTGCCCGAAGTAAACCTGGTCTTTTCGAAGACGGGCACTGCGAACTTGGCCGCCGATCCGATGCCGCCCAACGCGTCCGACAACTACGTGATGCTCAAGCCGAAGAATCAATGGCCCGCAGGCGTCCGTACGAAGGATCAAGTGATCGAGCGCATCGAGCAGCAGACCGCATCGATCGTCGGCAACGCCTACGACGTGACTCAACCGATCCAAATGCGCTTCAACGAACTGATCGGCGGCGTGCGCAGCGACGTCGCCGTCAAAGTCTACGGAGACGATCTCGACCAGATGACTGCCACGGCGCAGCAGATAGCGACGCAGCTGGCCAAGATTCCCGGCGTTGCCGACCTGCGGGTCGCCCAGACTCACGGCTTTCCCACCTTCGACATCAAGCTCGACCGAGAAGCGATCGCCCAATTCGGGCTCACGATACAGGCTGTGGCGGCGACGGTTGAGGCGGCGCTCGGCGGACGGCCCGCTGGATTACTGTTCTCCGGCGATCGTCGGTTCCAAATTGTCGTGCGCGCAGCGGACGCTCAACGCAACGACGTCGACTCGATCGGCGAATTTCCTGTGATGTTGCCCGTCGAGGAAGGCCGCTCGCGAGGCTCGATTGCGTTGCGGCAAGTCGCGAGCTTCCAGACTTCCGAGGGACTCAACGAGATCAGCCGTGACAACGGCAAGCGCCGCGTCTACGTCGAAGCGAACGTACGCGGACGCGACATCGGCTCGTTCGTAGCCGAAGCTCAGACGCGGATCGATCAACAAGTGAAGATCCCGGCGGGCTCTTGGCTCGAATGGGGCGGCCAGTTTCAAAACTTGCAGGCTGCGAAGGAGCGCCTGGAGCTGGTCATCCCGGTCTGTTTGTTGTTGATCTTCGCGACGCTCTATCTTTCGCTGCGCAATGCGCTCCTTGCAGTTGTCGTGTTCACCGCCGTTCCATTGGCCGTGGCCGGCGGAGTGTTCACGCTTGCGCTTCGTGGCATTCCGTTCTCGGTATCGGCCGCCGTGGGCTTCATCGCGGTCTCGGGCGTTGCGGTGCTCAACGGTCTCGTGCTTATGTCGTCGATTCGTCGCAAGCTCGAGGTTGCGGTGGACGTCACGACGGCGATCATTGACGGGTCGCTCGAACGCGTGCGACCTGTGCTCATGACGGCGCTCGTGGCCTCGCTCGGTTTCGTGCCGATGGCCGTCGCGACTCGCGCGGGTGCCGAGGTTCAGAAGCCGTTGGCCACTGTGGTCATCGGCGGTCTCATCACTTCCACGGCCCTCACGCTGTTCGTCTTGCCTGCCATTTCCGGCCTCATCCTTCGCCGCAGGAACAGGGTCGCAAAGGCATCGCCGTGAGTGCGTCGTACTACGTCATCAAAATCGCCGTGACCACGGCCCTGGTCATCGCGATCTCCGAGCTGTCGAAACGCAGCACATTGCCGCTCCATGGGCGTCATCGCCGGTGGGTGGGTCCAGGGTACGTCACTCGAGCACCCGCGGGTCAGACCTCGAGCCCGATCGACCGCATCAGCTCCACGGCATTGCTCTTCGTGACCGGGCCGTCGCGCAGCGTGAAGTCGAACTTCATTTGCCCCTGATCGAAATAGTCCTGGAAATGCTGGTTGCGCAGCCCGCCGTGCTCGGCGAGGTCGATGTCCGTGAGCGCGAGGTCGTGCGTGCTGACGATGCCGATCGCCCTGCGCGCGACGAAAGCGCGAACCACGCCTTCGGCGCCGGTGCGGCGGTCCTTCGAGTTCGTTCCCTGGAGCAACTCGTCCAACAGGAACAGCAGCGGGAGGGGCCGACTTGCGAGCTCGAGCAGCTCGCGCAGCCGCGTGATCTCCGCATAGAACCGCGAGCTGCCTTCGTGCAGCGAGTCGTTGATTCTGATGCTGGCACCCACCTGGAGCGGAGTGAGGCGCAGCCGGCCCGCACGCACCGGAGCGCCCATCATCGCCAGCACGGCGTTGATGCCCACCGTGCGCAGCAGCGTGCTCTTGCCGGACATGTTCGAGCCGCTCAGAAGCAGCACGCGCGTGTCTCCGCCGAACGTGACGTCGTTGCGCACGCAGCGGCTCGCCGGGATCAGCGGATGCCCGAGCGCCGCGGCTTCGAAGCGAGCCGGCCCGTCCACGAGCTCCGGCAATCGATCCTCCGGATGCTCGTAGGCGTAGGCGGCGATCGAGGCCACCGCCTCGAACTCGCCCAGGACCGTCACCCATGTCCGAACCACGGCACCGTGCTTGCGGCGCCAGCGCTCTGCTGCCAGCGCCGCTTGCAGCGGGTACAGCAGCGGTACCACCAGCAGAGCGACGAGCGGATTGCGCAGCGCTTGGACGAAGCCGGCGATCGTGGTGAGACGGCCGATCGTCTTCGACGCCGGACTCGTGTGCGAGGAAAGCCGCGCAACGAGTGCTCCGAGCGGCTCGGCGTCGAATCGCTCCCGCTCGACGCGCAGCAGCAACTCGGCGAACGGCCCCAGGTCTTCGAACGCCCTCTCGGTGCCGCGAAGCACCGCGTCCAGCCGGACGCGCAGCCGATAGAGCACGGCGATCTCGAGCACGAGCACGACGCCGAGCGGCGCCACGAACCCGGTCACGACCCACGCCGCGGTCGCGGCGACGGCGAACGCGGGCAGAGCGATCGCGGCCGGGGCGATCCAGGCCCGCTCGAGGCGATTGGGCGCTTCCGCCCATTCCAGCAACGCGTCGGGACGCAGGCCGATCATCGCGGGTTCTCCGAGCACGGCCATGTCCTCGCGCAGATCCAGCCGCGGGCTCAAATCCGCCGCGCAGGCGTGCCGCTCCCGAATCGTCGGAAGGGGCGCGGGGGACAGGAGCCAGCCCGCCAACGTCTCCTCCCCCATTTGCGTGCGCGCGGTGCTGAGCAGCTCGAACAAGCTATCGCGACCGAAGAGATCGAGGTCGGCCGCATAGATGTGGTGAGGTGTGTCGAACCGTTCGCCGCCCGGGCCGGTGCCGCTCCACCGGTCTTCGGCTCGGGCGAGACCCCTCTCGTAGTACGCCACGCTCCGCTTGGCGCGGCGAAGGCGCTCGCGGAGGAAGTGATGGACGGTTACGGCGCCGACGAACCCGGCGACCGGCGCCAGCAACAGCAGCGAACGCGCCTGCATGAAGAGGAATGCCCAACCGGCCGCCAGCACCAGCGCGCCGAGCGACAGGCGCACGACGCCGAGGGACGCGTCCCGTCGTTCGAGCCGCCCGGCTTCCCGGGCGCGGCTCGTCAGCCGTTCGTTATATTCTCGAATCAGTTAAGTAGCGGGTCGTCGATGACTTTGGGAAGTCTACCCGACTATCGGAGCCGGTGGTCCGGCTGCTCGGTGATTCGGTGACCTTTGCCCCGTGCTAGTTTGCGCCGCCGGCCGGCGGCGACTCGACAGCGAACTGGCTCGCCGCCCCTTGCACCTCCAGGTCGGGACGGAGCTCGCGGAGGCGGGCCAGACCGGCGTCCGTCATGCCAGTGTTCCAAGCGTCGAGCTGCCGCAGTGACTTCATCCCAGCCAGCACGTCAACACTGGCGTCGCTTATCCCGGGATTCGAATATAGGTTCAGGCGCTCGAGCCGCTTCATGCCCGCAAGCGCCGCGACCACGGGGTCCGTGAGCTTGTTATGGCTGAGCCGCAAGCGTGTGAGCTCGGTGAACTGGCTGACATCCGCGAGAATCGAGTCTTCTAGTTCCGCGTCCTGCAGATTGAGCTCGACGATCTGGTCAGCACTCGCGAGCAGACCCGCCATCTGCTCGGCCGTGACTCGCGAACCGGGCGAGTACACGCTAACGATCAAACGCGAGTCCGATTGTGAAACCTGGCGAACGAGGAAACCCAAGCTGTACAAACGATCGACGACAGCGGCGTCGGCTACGCTCATCGGCATCGTGGCCGGGTTCGGCGCGACCTCGAGCTCGGCCGCGAGCAACGCTTCGATGTCGCCTCCGACAACGGTCTCGCCGACGGTCACGCCATGCGGCGTTCCGGCGTCGATCCACCAGCGCAGGATTGCGACCTGATCTGCCGTCAGGGGCGTCTTGCCCTCTGCCGGCATGAAGTCCTCGTCGTCGTGATCGAGGCTGATTCGCCGATAGAGCTCGCTCGCGTCGGACTTGCCCGGCACAATCGCGCGTCCCGTGTCTCCACCCGCCAACGTCGACTCATAGGTCGCCATGCTGAAGCCGTTTTCGCGCTTGTTCGCGCTGTGGCAAGTCATGCAACGTCGTTCGAGTAAGGGATGCACGACATCGAGATAGGGGTCAGCGGCCGCCACGCTCGTGACGGGCGGGCGCGACGGAACGCCGCCGAGCGCGCGCAGGGGTCCCGGCGCGTACTGCCAGAGGAAGCTCGAGCCGTGCGTAAGGTTGCCGCCGAAGTGGCCCGTGACCGCTACAACCGCGAGTGCAACGACTCCGGTCGCAACGTTGACCTTTCTATATAGCTCCGGCCGTCGAGAGAGCCCCCAGATCGCGACGGCGATAACAGCGGTGGCCGTACCGAAGAAGCGGTGCGCGGACGCGGAGAACCCGCTGAAGGCGCCTTCCTCGAAGTGCATGTAGCCGAGCACGGCGGTCAGCACGGCACTTGCGGCCGCGAACCCCCAAAGAAACGGTGATATCGGCGCGAGCTGGCGATACCGATCGCGGCGCGCGATCCAATCGACGGCGACGGCTGCGAGAATGATTCCGATCGGCAGATGTAGCGCGAGCACATGGAAGCGCCCGAGAAAGTAGAGGAAGTCTTGCATCGTGCTGGGGTCTCGTCACTCGGGCGCGGCGCCGCCGGAAGGCAGGCTATGCCAAAATCTCGCGCACGACTTTGCCGTGGACGTCTGTCAGACGATAGTCGCGGCCCTGGAAACGGAACGTGAGCCGCTCGTGGTCGATACCCATTATCTGAAGCAGTGTCGCGTTCAGGTCGTGGATGTGGACGGGGTCCTTCACGATGTTGTAGCTGAAATCGTCTGTCTCGCCGTGGCAATGCCCCGCTTTGACGCCGCCGCCCGCGAGCCACCACGTGAAACAACCGCCTTGGTGATCGCGCCCGACAAGCGGGTTGTCGATCTGCCCCTGCGCAAACGGCGTACGGCCGAACTCGCTGCCGAACATCACGAGCGTGTCGTCGAGCAGGCCGCGCTGCTTCAGGTCCTTCACGAGCGCCGCGCTCGGCTGGTCTATTTCCTTGCAGCGCACCGGCAAGCTCTGCTTGATCGCGAGATGATGATCCCAACCCATGCCGAACAGCACCTGGTATTTCACGCCGCGCTCCGCGAGCCGCCGCGCGATGAGGCAGTTGCGCGCGAACGTGCCGGGCTTCTGCACGTCCGGTCCGTACATTTCGAGGACGTGCGCGGGCTCGTCCGAGATATCGGCGACCTCCGGAATGGACGCCTGCATGCGGTACGCCATTTCATACTGACTCACGCGCGACAGGATCTCTGGGTCGTGTGACTCGTCGAATTGGAGCTTTGCGAGACCCGCCAGCGCATCGAGCATCGCCCGCCGATCGGCGCGATCGACTCCCGCCGGATTATTCACGTAGAGCACGGGGTCGGCTGCAGCGCGGAACTCGACGCCCTGATGATGCGACGGCAGGAACCCGGGTCCCCAGATCGCAGCGTCCTGCGGCACGCCCACCGAGATTCCGGAGTTCATGACGACGAAGTTCGGCAGGTCTCGGTTGTCCGAGCCGAGCGCATAGCTCACCCACGCGCCCGCCGAAGGGCGACCCGCAAGCTGGAAACCCGTGTGCAGAAACTTCGACGCGGGATCATGGTTGACGTGCTCCGTGTGCATGCTCTTCACGAAGCAGAGCTCGTCCGCGATCGCGCCCGTATAGGGCAAGAAATCGCTGACCCACGCGCCGCTCTTGCCATACCGCCGGAACGGCCGCAACGGACCCACGATCGGGAACGCGGATTGCCCGCCCGACATCGTCGACAGGCGTTGGGTATCGCGTACCGAGGGCGGAAGATCCTGACCTGTCATCTTCACGAGCATGGGCTT
>Ga0137410_10000088_pt1 | contig 62264 bp, 50 predicted proteins | sample CZODoug1_16funga_FD_108878 | JGI IMG/M metagenome (GOLD analysis project Ga0137410, IMG submission 108878) | Vadose zone soil fungal communities from Angelo Coast Range Reserve, California, USA - CZODoug1_16fungal (Illumina Assembly) | ecosystem: Environmental > Terrestrial > Soil > Vadose zone... | reverse complement strand
GCAACCGCGATGGCGTTGGGGGTGAGTCTTTTCCTACTCAGCCGCGTCGTTCCAGCGAGCGCGGTGGCGGCGGCGCCGGCGTTCGACACTGCCCAATGGATGCGAACCGTGCGCGGCTTCATCCTGATCTCGGCGGCGCAGCTCGTCCTGTCGCAGCAGTCAGACATTCTCGTCGTCGGTACGCTGCTCGGTCCACGCGACGCGGGTCTGTACAGCGTGGCCAGCCAGCTGACCAACTTGATCGGTCTGGGCGCCAGTGCGGTCCTGTTTGTCGTGCTCCCGACCGTTTCCGCGCTCCACGCGCAGGGGCGCAAGGCCGAGTTACAGCGCCTCGCCGTTTACACCGTCCGGGGCTGCGCTGCCGTGAGTGTCCCGGTGACCGTGCTGCTGGTCGCGGCCGGGCACGTCGTGCTCCGGGCGTACGGGCCCGCATTCGTCGACGCGTATCCCATTGTGTTATTGCTGAGCGTCGCGCAACTCGCCGGCGTGACCATCGGAATCCCGGGGGCCCTCTTGCCGATGACCGGGCACGAATGGGAGGCCGGCCGCGTCATCGTCGGCACCGCCCTGCTGAACCTCGCCCTCACCTCCGTGCTGACCCCGGCTTTCGGCGTGGTGGGGGCGGCGACGGCAACACTCGTGGCCGCCCTCACGCGCGTGGCGGTGCTGCGGTGGTACGCGCGGCGTTACCTCGGTGTGGCTACGCTCTTGCGCCTCCCCGCAGAAGGGCGCGCGACGGAGGGTGCGTGACGCCCCATACTCATGAGCCCCCCAGCGTGAAGGGAAAGCCGGTGCTCCGGCAATCCTGCGGGGACCACGAGCGTCTGACCGAGATGGCGTACTGGGATTCGCAATATGACCCCGTCGCGCACAGCGTCGCCTCGGGTGCGCGGCGCCGGACGAGCGGGTCGTTGCGTAAGCTGCTCGGCCCGAAGACGGTCGAGTTGATGCGCGAGTATCGGGACTACCTCCTGTGGGACGTAATCTACCCAGCGTACCTGCCCCGCGGGGCAGGCGTGAGGGTCTTGGAGGTCGGCAGCGCCCCCGGCACTCATCTGGTTCAACTCCGCCAGTCATTCGGCTGTGAGCCCTATGGTGTGGAATACACGCCGCGGGGAGTGGAACTCAATCGGAAGCTGTTCGAGCTACACGGCCTTGACCCGGCGCATGTCATTCACGCGGACTTCCTTTCCGACGAGTTTCAGACCCGCTATCGCGGCTATTTCGATGTCGTCCTGTCGCGGGGCTTCATCGAACACTTCAGCGACGTCGACGGGGTGGTAGCTGCGCACGCGAACGTCCTGGCACCAGGAGGATTGTTGGCGGTCACGATTCCGAACCTCAGAGGCATCAACTACGGACTCGCGTGGTTCTTCCGCCGCCAAGTGTTGCCCATGCACAATCGGTCGATCATGAATCGGGAAGCCTTCGCCAAGCTGTTCGACACGCAGGGGCTGAGTCCGCTGTATTGCGACTACTTCGGGGCGTTCAGTTTTGGTCTGTTCAACACGAGCCCTGGCTCACACAAACGGAGAGTGCTTGCGATATGCATGAAGGCGCAACTGCTCCTCAACGCGGCCTTCCGCCTCTTCTTCAAGCCCGGCCGGGCGGAGCACCGCTGCTTCAGCGCTCACTTGCTCTTCATCGGCCGGAAGGCGCGCTCGCGCGCAGCGGCCCAGCTCTGCGGCGCCGAATGAACGGAAGCGTGCGCGCGTATCTCAGGCAACTGAGACGCGGCATCCTCGCTGGGTTGAAAGCCGGGGGCGCATTCAGCCGGGTCGCGCGCAGTCAGTGGCGCACCCGCCGGCTGCTCATTCTCTGCTATCATGGCGTCTCGCTCATTGACGAGCACGAGCAGGATCCCGGGTTTTACATGCGGCCGTCGCTTCTCGCTGCGCGGCTCGCGATGCTCAAGGGCAGCGGCTACACCGTCTTACCGCTGTGCGAAGGCCTGGAGCGCCTGCGGGCAGGGTCCCTGCCGCCGCGCAGCGTGTGTCTCACGTTCGACGATGGGATGAACAACTTTGCCGTCGCAGCCTTGCCGCTGTTGGAGCGCTTCGGCTGCCCTGTCACGATGTACATGTCGACCTATTACTGCATTCACGACGAGCCCGTGTTCGACTCGCTGTGCTCCTACCTGCTTCATAAGGCGCGCGGCAGAGTCGTGGATACGCGCGCACGCCTCGGCGTGGACGACGTGTGGGACTTGCGAACGTTCAACGGTGTGATACGGGCGTTCTGGTCGGTGCAGCGCGCTGTCGAGCAGCAGGCGCTCGATCGCGCCGAGAAGACCGCGTTCGCGCGGCGGATTGCGGAACTGTTGAGCGTGCCGTTCGAGGTGCTGATCGCGAAGCGGCTCTTTCACTTGTTGCGCCCCGACGACGTGAGGCGTCTCGCCCAGCGCGGGGTCGACTTCCAGCTCCACACCCATCGTCACCGGTCGCCTCTCGACCGCGACCTGTACCTACGGGAGATGCGGGACAACCGCACTCACCTGGAGGCCCTGGTCGGCTATGCGCCCACCCACTTGTCCTATCCAAGTGGTGTGTGGCGGAGCGAGTTCCTCCCGTGGCTGCGCGAAGCGGAGATCGCGTCAGCCACGACGGCCGAACCGGGGCTCGCGGAACCCGATGACAATCCGTTGCTCCTGCCTCGGGTGATGGACAGTGAGCACTTGACCGCGATCGAGTTCGAGGGTTGGCTCACGGGGCTCATGTCCTGGCTGGTGCGCCGCAACGGTTCACAGCGGGTTGTGGGGAACCGCTCGGACCGGCGTTCCCGTGTTAGCGGTCCGGAAGCCGCGCCCCGAGGCGTGGAGCGACGCGTACAGGCCTAGGAGCGACTCGCCGATCCCCTCCCAGCTGTAGTGTCGCTCGACGGTGAGCCGCCCTTCCGCTCCCAGCCGCCGCCGTAACGCGCCGTCTTGAAGCACCGCGCACACTGCCTCGGCGAAGCCGGCTGGATCGTCCCGGATGAGAATGTTCCGACCGCTCTCAGCGGCCAACCCCTCACACCCAACCGAGGTGCTGACGACCGCCTTACCCATGGCCCAGGCGTCCAGGATCTTGACTCTGGTTCCCCCACCCACGCGCAGCGGAACGACATAGCAGGCGGCATCGCGCACCAGGGGACGGATGTCGGCGACATATCCCGTGAGCTCCACACGGTGGCGCTGCTGGTACGCCTGCCGCGTTTCCTCCGCCGCGCGCCCCACCCATCGTACGGGCGCCATCTCGCCGGCCGCGCGTACCCGTGGCAAGATCTCCTCGCAGAAATACTGCAAGGCATCGCGGTTCGGCAGCCACTCCATGCCGCCGACGTAAATCATCCCATCGTCCCGGCCGGGACTGGGGCGGAAGCTGGTCGTGTCGACACCGTTGGGAACCACCGCGCAGGTTGCGCTTCGCACCACCGCCTGGAGCTGCGCCTGGTCCGCTTCAGAGACGGCCACGTTGAGCGCGCACCGCCCACACCACCGGCGCTCCTCACGCTCCATGAGACGGGCCTGGTACCAGAGGTAGGCGCCTCGCCATCCCCGCTCGATCCCCGCGCGACGCCTGAGCAGCGCCGACTCGACGTTGTGGTGCACGCATACGACCGGAAGACCCCCGAGCAGTGGCAGGTATCGCGAGAGCACAATACTGTCCATATGCGCGAGGTCGAAGCGACGGGTGCGGACGAGCGCCTGGAGACGCCGCGCGTAGGGATGCGACTGATAGGTGAAGGCGGCGTACACGCGGTCACGACTGACGCTCCGCAGATGGTTCCACACCAGGCGCATCATGCTGTGCTCTTGGGGGACCGGGAAGGCCTCTACTCGAGCGAACTGCCGTAACCCCGCAACGCCTGGTGCGGGATCCTCCGACCCCAGCCCGCTCTTGCGGCGGTAAAAGCACAAGGCGGTGATGTCGAAGGCGCGGCTCAAGATGCGGAGCACGTGGTAGGTGCGTATGGCGACGCCGGAATCCGGAGGATATGGCAGCGTCTGGCAGAGAAAGAGAAGGCTCGGTCGCCCGCTCACGAGACGCCGCGCTCCGCGACGGCACGAGCTGGATTACCACCCACTATCGCCCGGGGCGGGACCGGCTTCGCGACCACGGCCCCGGCCGCCACGACCGCCTGATCGCCCACATTCTCAAGCACCGTGGCCCCGTTCCCGATCCAGGTGTCACGCCCGATGGCCACAGATGCAAACGTGCCTCCCTGCAGGCGGACAGGGATGTCAAGCCGGCTGAAACCGTGGGCGTACTTGCTGCTGAGGATGTCGACGTTAGAACCGATGAGCGCATCGTCGCCGATGACCGCGTGCCCAATCATGGAGAAGGCACCGATAATCACGTGGTCACCGATCTCGACTTCAGGGGTGGCAAAGACCGTCCCGAAGCTGATAGTGCAATCCGGGGCACAACGCTTCAACGTTGCACAATAGAATGCACGCCGCAGGAAATTGCCTGTGAATCCCGGCCAGAGGCTCATAAACTGGCTGTAACCCTGGAACACGCGATCTCTCTCGCGCGGCGCCAAGATCACCGACAAGCGGTAGCTGGCGACGACCGGTAGGGTCAACAGCGCTGCCAGCCAGTTGCAGAGCCGTTTCGCAGCCCCGCCGCGCCATGCGGAGGGGGCGGGGTCGACTTTGACGATCAATGCTGGTTCAGCCATTCCCGCAACACCACGAGATTGTAGAGACGCTGGCTATGATCCCGGAGGCCCGCACGGTGCTCGCGCACCATGTTGCGAATCCCCAATGGATTGAGCCAGCCAGTGTCGCGCAGGCTCGCACTCTCTGCCAGTTCGTCCGCCCACATCCCCGTCAGCCCACGTCCGAACCAGATCTGCAGCGGGACGGAAAAACCGTGCTTGGGGCGGTGGAACAGCTCGACGGGGAGGAATCGTCCCAGGAGCGCCTTGAGGAGCGGCTTCCCGCCGTCGCGATCCAGGAGCCACCGGTCTGGCAGTCCCAGCGCGAACTGCAACACTTCCTGGTCTAGCAAGGGGGAGCGGGCTTCAAGGCCGTGAGCCATGGTGGCGACGTCCACCTTGGGCATCAAGCAGTCTGCGAGGTACGTCGCCACGTCTACCAGCCGCATCCGACGAAGCGCGGTTCCGTGGGCATGCAGGTACAGGTCGGCCATCCAAGCGCTGATCGCGTTGCCACTGTGCTGCCGTTCGCGCAGCAGCTCGCCCGCATACAGCGTCCGCACCTCGTCCTCGCCAACAAACGTGCGCAAAGCAGCGAACCGCTGAGGCTCGTCTAGCGCGATAGTGCGCAGGGCCCGCTTGATCCGACCGGGCCAGAAGCGGTTTCCGCTCACCGCCGCCACGGCAGCGCCGAGCTTCAGGGCCGCCTGCGGCGCCACCCTCCGAAAGCGCCCGAGCCGCAGGGCGGTGCGATACCAATCGTACCCTCCGAAACCTTCATCCCCGCCGTCCCCGGACAGCGCTACCGTGACGTGTTGGCGTGTCTCTCGCGCCAGCATCCAGACAGCCAAGGCGGACGAATCCCCGAACGGCTCTGCGAAATGGTGAACCAATGTCGGCAGCGACTCGAGCATCTCGGGACGTCCGGTGAACGCCCGGTGCCGAGTCCCGAGATGTTGCGCGACGCGCTTGGCATGGACGCTCTCATCAAACGCGGGCTCGGCGAAGCCAAGCGAGAAGGTCGAGAGTTCGCCGCGACACTGGCGGGCGGCGATCGCCGTGACCACACTGGAATCGACGCCTCCGCTCAGGAACAAGCCGAGCGGTACATCGCTGCGCAGCCGAAGCGTCACGGAGGCGGTCAACAAATCTTCCAGCCGATCGACGGCATCGGTGAACCGGCCCGCGAAGCGTTCGGGCGCCCCCTCGAGGGCCCAATACCGCAGCGAACGAAGGCCCGATGCGCCCACCCGAAGCATCGTCCCTGCAGGCAGCTTGGCGATTCCCTGCCAGATCGAGTGGGGAGCCGGAACGTAGCCCAGCATGAGGAACGCGTCTAACGCCGCGAGGCTGACACGGCTCGCCCGCGGATCGGTATCGTGCAGTGCCCCGAGGGTCGACGCGAAGTAACAGCACCCATCCTCGAGCGCGTAGAACAACGGCTTCTTGCCCACCCGATCGCGCGCCAGCACCAGCTCACCGCGCGTCCCGTCCCAAACGGCGAAGGCGAACATGCCGCGCAGATAGCGGACGCAGTCGCTGCCGAGTCGCTGGTACAACTGCAACAGTACTTCGGTGTCCGAGGCGGTACGGAACCGCACGCCCTGATCCGAGAGCCCGCGGCGCAGTTCGCGGTAATTGTAGATTTCGCCGTTGAACACCAGGGCAATCCTTCCATCCTCGCTGCACATCGGCTGGCCCCCACCTGCGATATCGATCACGGAGAGCCGACGGTGCGCCAGCGTCGCGCGGCCCGAAGGATCGGCCCACGAGCCTTCACCGTCCGGCCCCCGATGCACCATGAGGCCGGCCATGCGGCACACGCGCGCGCGATCCACGCGGACGCCATCCCGCAAGGCTAGCGCGCCAGCGATCCCACACATGCTGGCCTCGTCTCTCGTAGGACGTCGCGATACAACCGCAAGTGAGCCTCCAGCCGACGCTCGAGCGTGAAATGGCTGAGGGCTTCCCGGCGCGCGGCGGCGGCGGCGGGCGAGTCCCCCTGGGTCACCGCGCACTCCATCGCGTCGGCGAGCGCATCTGCTGACCCCGGCGCCACCAGCCGCGCGGCTGCTGAAGCGCCGACAACCTCCGGCACCCCCCCAACCTTCGTTGCGACGACGGGAAGGTCTGCGCCCATCGCCTCGAGGAGCGTGTTGGGCAAGCCCTCGCTGCGCGACGGCAGGACCAAGAGGTCGAGGTTCCCATACAGCACATCCACGTGAGAGACCTGCCCCAAGAAGTGGACGCACGACTCCAGCGCCAGACTACGACACCGGCGCTCGAGACGGCCGCGCTCCGGGCCGTCCCCGGCGACGATCGCCGAAAACGCGACGCCCCGTCGATCCAAGAGCGCGCATGCCTCGAGGAATAGGTCCACTCCCTTTTCCGGGCTGAGGCGGCCGACGACGCCGATGATGGGGCGCGGGAGACCGCGAGCGAGTGCGCGGAGGTGGTCCCGTTCCGAGGGATTGCCGCTCGGTGTGGGCTCCAGCGCCGCATTGTGGATGACGCGAACCCGGTGGCCGCAGTGCGCGAAGGCTTGGGCTTGAGCATGCGACATGACCACGACGCGCTCCGCAGCACGGAGCAGTCGCCGGTCGAGCCAGTGGTAGAATCGCACCTTCAGGTTTTCACTCGTCGAACCGTGGAAGAAGCCGATCCACGGCCACGGTACGCGCAGCCTGCGCAGCAGATACGCGACGGCCGTGGCCTTGTAACCGTGGGTTTGCACAATGCACGGTCGCCAGCGCCGTAGTACTCCTCGCACTTGGGAAGCCACCTGCCAGTCAACCGGCCCGCGGTCCTCGACGACGCAATGCTCCACGCCGGCCCCCTCGAGGTACCGGGCAAACGGAGACGGCGGCCTGCCGCGGCGATGGAACACGACCACCCGGCAGTCGACCTGCGCGTGGTCCAACGCCCGCGCCAGGGCAGCCACTTGGCGCCCGGGGCCCGAGATCCCATCGGCGGCCACGAGGGCCGCGACCCGTGTCCGAGGTGGCTCCGCGCGGCTCATCGACTAACGAACGTGCACCTCACGACCGAGGTGCAGAACTCGCGCGTCAACGGATTTGAGAGCACCCGCAGCCTGCGGATCGGTACGGCGTCGAACCGCTCGAAACGGAACGGGCTCCGCTCCACCAGCCGCTCGAAGCGGCGAACGGTCATGAGATTCAGGCCGCCCTCGACTTCGGTGAACCGCCTCGCGCCATCGCGCTTGAAGTCGGAGCGCCACCGGATCAGCGCTCGCTCCGTGAACAGGAGATGCGCCCACGGAAACACCGAAAAAAGATGCCCGCCCAGGGGGTGATACCATGGAGGCCCGAACGTGGCGTACACGCGGCCGTTCCGCGTGAGCAGCATACTCATGAGCTCCAGGACGCCCGCCGGGTCGCTGAAGTGTTCGAACGCATCGATCGTGACAATAGCGTCGGCGCGCGCGTCCGTCCGCGTGACGAAGACGCACCGATCCCTCACTCCCCGGTCGTCTGCCGCGCGCCGAGCGATTTCCAGCACACTCTCCCGGATATCGATGCCGATCACGAAACGCGCGCCGTGTTCGGCTAGGTCGATGGCCTCCTGGCCGGTCCCGCAGCCGAAATCGATCACGACTTTCCCTGCCAGTTCGTGCCAGATCGTCGGGCCGAACAGAGCTTCGAGCTTGCTCCCGGAGCGCGAGGGCCGTCCGTTACGCAGCTCCGAGTCGCCCGTCCCCCCGAGCCAGCGCAGCAGGTGATAGCCCAGCGCCCCGCCGATGACTCCCATCCCCCCTCGCCTCCTCCGTCGTCCCAAGCGCGCTCACGCGGGCTGCTGCAGCCAGCCTCTCCGACCGATGCCGACGGATACGTCGGGAGGTGCGGACGTAGTGTCCACCATCCACCGCCAAGTCCGCCGCAACCCTTCCTCCAGCCCGACGCCCGGCCGATAGCCAAGGAGCCGTGCTGCGCGCTCGAGACTCGAGAGCGAGTCGCGCACGTCGCCCGAGCGGGAAGGCCGCAGCTCATAGCGCAGTCGGCGACCGGTAACGCCGGCAATCATCTCGATGAGGGTGAGCAGAGAAGTTCGCATCCCGGCGCCGACGTTCGCTGCCCAGCCACTCGCTGCTCTCCCGGGCGCCGCTGCGGCGAGGATGTTCGCGTCGACGACATTGTCGACGTAGGTGAAGTCTCGGGTCTGCTGACCGTCCCCGTACACAACAGCCGGACGCTCCTCGAGTGCGGCCTGGAAGAAGTTGGGAATGACGGCAGCATACGGCGAGTGGGGACTCTGCCGGGGGCCGAACACGTTAAAGTAGCGCAGCGCGACGCCTTCGATCATCCCGGCGCGGGCGAAGGCCAGCACATACTGTTCGCCAGCGAGTTTCGAGGCGGCGTACGGAGACCGGGGCAGCGGTTCGACCGATTCGATCTTCGGCAGCACGGCCGTATCGCCGTAAACCGAGCTGGAGCTCGAATAAATGATGCGCGCGACCTTGGCCTCCAGGCACGCTTCCAGCAAACGCATCGTCGCATTGACGTTCGCGGCGTGAGAAGACCACGGGTCCTTGAGGGACCGCGGGACGCTCGGCAGCGCAGCGACGTGAAAGACGACGTCGATCCCGGCGACCGCGCGGCGACACACCTCGACTTCGCACAGATCACCGCGCAGCAGTTCGATCTCGCCGGCCAAACCCGCGAGATTCGCTTCGTCCCCGGTACTGAAATTGTCCACGGCCCGCACATCGTGCCCGACAGCAACGAGCCGCTCAGCGAGGTGCGAACCGATAAAGCCGGCGGCCCCCGTCACCAAGCATTTTGACCCGCGCGCTGCCAGCATCGGACTCCTCCTTGCAAGGGACCTTTCTCACGGCGTCCCGTACACCGGGGATGGCTCGCCGCTCTGCTGCTGAGCGTGCGCAAGGTTGGCGCCGCGGACCGCGGCCCATCCGCGCCCCGCGCGGTAAGTGACGCGGGGGCAGCAGCGTACCTCGACGTCCGGCGCGGCCGACGTTGAGTTCTGGTATGCGGCATGTAGCCCCCACGCAACAAGAACCAGCCGGAAGAGACTCAGGCCGCCTCGGTCCGCAGCACTTTGGCCGCCACGAACCGAGCGATCGCGCTCAGCGATCCAAGGTTCGCCACGGTCACCTCCTCATCAGGTACCGAAACCCCAAACTCGGTCTCGAGAAAACTCAGCAACTCCAGGACGCCCATCGAATCGATGACCCCTTTGGCGAGCAGCGGATCATCGTCGCCCAGGAGGAAGTCGGGGCGCATGTACAGGAAGTTGTCGCGCACGTAGGTGCGGGTTCGCTCCAGGATCTCGCTCACCGCGTCATCTCCATTCGCATCGTTCCGTCAGTGACACCCGAGGCCTCGTCGGAGAGCAGCACATCCGCGCCCTCAAGGGGCAGCGGTGTGATACGGCGCCGCGCTCGAAAGAACTGTTGGTGCCACAGCTGGGTCGAAAGAACGGCCACGAGCGCCTGACTCTCGCGGGCTCCCGCAGCCAACCCCGCCTGACAGCGCCGGACCAACCCACCAACCGGCTCGGGATCAAAGACTCCGGTATCGCGGAGACTGGCCGGCCGTAGCAACTCCCCGATGTAGTCTGGGCGCCCCGGCGCGAAGAACGCGGGCGTGTCCGGCGCCCGGTAGGGTTGTTTGCTTCGGTCCCGCACGACGGGCGGGAGGATGCTCGCCGCCCACCGGCGCAACACGTCCTTCTCGCGTAGGCCCCGCAGCTTGCTGCGGGCGGGCAGCGCCGCGGCGAACTCGAACAACCGGTGGTCGAGGAAGGGGAAGCGTCCTTCGACACCGTGGGCCAACGCCATGCGATCTCCCTGCGAACTCAGGAGGTACGGGCCGAGCAGGGTCACCATCTCGAGGTAGGCGGCCCGATTGAGCCGCGACCAACGCGGGAAGGCTGGGGGCAGGCTGTCGCGGAGCGCCGCTTCTGCGTCCCACGCCGCGAGGGCCTGCCGCATGGCGGAGGCATAGAAGTCCTTGATCCGAGACGTGAGTCGGATGCGCGGCAGATGGGAGAAGAGCGGATCGTCGAGTGCGCCCGCCTCTAGGAAGAACCGCTGCCAGAACTCGCCCCGCCGTCCCAGCGCCAGGTAAGGATACAGTCGATCGAACAACCTGGGCCGTACTCGCGATGCCGGTTGGCGGAGACAGAACTCTCGAACGACCGTCTCCTTGAACAGATCGTATCCCAGAAACAGTTCGTCGGCGCCTTCCCCTGTCAGGACGACCTTGATGCCGCCCTCACGGGTTAACCGCGAGAGGAGGTACATCGGCGCCGGGGCCGTGCGCACCAGTGGCGTCTCGGTGTGCCAGATCACATCGGGGAAGACCCTGGCGACCGCCTCTCCCCCGATCGGCTGAACGGCGTGCTGGCTGTGGAGCTGTCCCGCCACCGCGCGCTGATACGCACTTTCGTCGAAGCGCGGGTCGTCGAAGGTCACGGAGAACGTGCGCAACGCGTACGGCGAGGCCGCGGCCCCGAGCACGCAGGTGATGCTCGAATCGAGGCCCCCGCTCAGGTAGCCCCCGACGGGAACGTCAGCCCGCAACCGAAGGTCCACGCCCGTGCGCATCAGGTCGTCGAGGCGGTCGAGCGCGTCCGGGGGCTCGTCTCGGGCTTCCGGGTAGTGCAGCTCGTAGTAGCGCTGCACGTGCAGCGCTCCGTTCTGCCACAGCGCCCAACACCCTGGTTCGAGCGCCGCGATCCCTTGAAAGACCGTGCGCGGCGGTCGTGCGGCCCACAGCGTGAAGACCTCGTCGAGACCGGTGTAGTCGGGCGCCGCGTCCACCTCGCCAGTCGCGAACAGCGCCTTCACCTCGGAGGCGAAGTACAGGGTGCCGCCGCGCTTGGTGTAGAAGAGGGGGCGGACGCCGAATCGATCGCGGGCCAGAAAGAGCGACTCGTTCCGTCGATCGTAGATCGCGAAGGCGAACTGTCCGTTGAGGCGGTCCAGCATGGCCGGGCCCCATTCCTCGTAGGCGTGGACGAGCACCTCAGTATCGCTGTCGCTGCCGAACAGGTGGCCCAACCGCTCCAGTGTCGGGCGGAGTTCGCGGTAGTTGTAGACCTCGCCGTTGTAGACGATCAACAGCCGTCCGTCTTCGTTGCCGAGCGGCTGCGCCCCCCGCTGGAGGTCGATGATGCTCAAACGCACATGCGCCAGCCCCACGCGTGCGCCGGCGAAGAAGCCATAGCCGTCCGGTCCACGGTGCCGCAGTGCGGCCGCCATGCAGGCCAGGCTGTCCGCCTCCACCCCGCTCGGCTCGCTTCGGGCGATGCCCGCGATCCCGCACATCAGCCGGACGTCCCACCGGAGTGCGCAGCCACCTCGTCCACCTGCTCCACGAGCAGGGGTGGGCAGTGCAGGTAGCGCGTCGTGCTCCGCTTTTGCTCGATGTCGCGGTAGGCGCGGTCGATCTGCTCGGCGCGATACCCCACCAGCTCGCCCGCCACGTCTGCGCTGGAGCGCTCGGCGTTCAGCCCCGAGAGCACGAGATCGAGGGTCGGAGCGGGGATCGCGAAGTAGAACTCTTCCTGAGTCTGGGGCAGCGAGTAGGTATCGGTGGTCGGGGGGCGTTGCCGAATGGCCTCCGGCACTCCCAAGTACTCGGCGAGCTGGTACACCTGCGTCTTGTACAAGTGCGCGATCGGCTTCACGTCCGCCAGCCCGTCGCCGCCTTTGACGAAGAACCCTTGATCGTACTCCAGGCGATTGGGCGTCCCCAGCACCGCGTAGTGCAGTCGATCGGCATGATAGTACTCGAGCATCTTCCGCACGCGCTGCTTGAAATTCGTCGCCGCTACGATCTGGCGGTACTCAGCGGGCGGTAGCCGCACCTGCCGAACCTCTTCCCCCGGCGGCTCGACAGCCAAGTACGTCACGCTGAGGCGGTCCGATCCGAGCTGGCTACCGCGCAGCACGAGCTTCGATCGCCACCGGCTCCCGTATTCCGGGACGACCCGCCTGATGGCCTCGTCCCGTCGCCAGTAGCAGCCGCACGCCTCGAGTATCGGGCCGATGTCTTCTAGGACACACTCGACTCCGAGCGTGTCGGCCCAGGTGCGAGCCAGCGCGAGGCTGGCAGGATCGGATTCCCGCTCGGGCAACGCCAACCCGAGCACCCGTTGCGGCCCCACCCCGCGCACCGCCAGACCGGCGCACACCGAGCTGTCCACGCCGCCGCTCATAGCCACGACTAGGCCGCGCCGCCCCAGCACCGAGCCGAGCTGCTCGCGCAGCGCGGCAGCGATGCGTCTGGTTTCGGCTTCCGGATCGATGCGCAGCCGTGCGGCGGCGGACGCGGTCATGTTCGTAACGCTCTCCCACGGTGGACCACGGTGGACGGCAACGGCAGGGGATGCAAGGTTGGCGCCCTGCGTGAGAGCGGCGAGGTTGGTCACGCAACGCTGCTTGCCGCAATGTATTACACACCACTCCGGCACCCGCGCGAGCGTCTGCACCAACGAGATCGTGGCCCCGACGCCACAACGGTCGCGCGCCGCAAGCGCCGGCCGCTGGTACGACGGTTGCTAGACAGCCACACGATGTCGACATCTATGCGCGGCAGCGTCGCGCTGATGTTGTGGGAAGCCGCGGCGCGGCACGGCGACCGGCTGGCTGTCGTGCAGGGCGATGCGGCAACGAGGTATACCGCCCTGACACAGCGCGCGGCCGCTATCAGCCGCGCCCTCCACGACGCCACGGTGCAGCCCGGCGATCGGGTCGGGGTGTTTCTCGAAGGCGGCGCCGACGGGATCGCCGCGTTCTTCGGCATCCTGGCCCTCGGCGCAGTCGCCGTCGTGATGAATGAGGCCCTGCGTCCCCGGCAGGTCGAGTACATGCTCGGGCACGCAGGCGCCAAAGCGCTGCTGACGGCGGGCGACCTGCTGGTGCGTCAACCTCGCCCGCTCGCGACGGAGGCGCGCGTCCTCAACCTGGACGTTGTCCCGGCGGCCGGCGACTGGAGCCCGGCGGCCCGGACGAGCACCGATGTCGCGCAACTCGCTTACACATCGGGCTCCACCGGCTCCCCCAAAGGGGTCATGGTCTCTCACGCCAACCTCTGGGCGGCGATGACGGCGGTGACCACGTATCTGGGGATTCGGCCGGACGACCGAATCGCAAGCATCCTGCCCTTCAGCTTCGTGTACGGGATGAGCCAGGTGCTGTGCGCGGTCGGCACCGGTGCCGCACTGATGGTCGAGCGGTCACCCCTCGCGCAGCAACTCGTGGCGAGTCTGCGCGAACGCGAGGTGAGCGTGCTGGCGGCCGTCCCGCCTCTCTGGACCCAGCTTCTGGGCGTTGGGGCCTTCCGACGCCCTCCCCTGCCGTCCCTGCGGATCATGACCAACGCCGGAGGCCACCTGCCTGTGGAGACGGTGCGGGAGCTGCGGGGTGCCCAGCCGCAGGCGAAGCTGTACCTGATGTACGGGCTCACCGAGGTCCTGCGCAGCACGTACTTGCCCTCCAACGAGGTCGATCGCCGGCCTAATTCGATTGGTCGTGCAATCCCCGGGGCCGAGGTCCTCGTGGTCCGGGACGACCTGACACGATGCGGCCCCGGGGAGATCGGTGAACTCGTGCACGGGGGTCCCACGGTGACGCTCGGCTATTGGCAGGATCCGGAAGCGACGACCCGGACGTACCGGCCGCATCCGTTGCATCCGCCCGCCTACGGCGAGCGCGTCGTTTTCTCGGGCGATTTGGTCCGGCGGGACGAGGAGGGGTTCCTCTATTTCGTGGGGCGGCGCGATCGGCTCATCAAATCGCTGGGATACCGTGTCAGCCCTGAGGAGATCGGGGACGTCATCCAGGGCTCAGGCGAAGTGGCGGAGGTTGTTGTGGCGGGTGAACCCGACCCACTGCGCGGCGCGCGAATCGTGGCCCACGTCGTCCTCCGAGCGGGCGGGTCGATAGATCGGCTGAAGCGGTATTGCGGGACCGAGCTGCCGCGTCATATGCAGCCCGCGCGCTACGACGTGCGGGACGTGCTTCCCAAGCTGCCGAACGGCAAGTATGACCTGGTGGCGCTGCTGGGCGGGGAGAGCGACCGACCACTTGAGAAGCCATCACGTGTGTGAAACGACTCCGGCGCCTCGCTGGTTGCGACCGCTAGCGCGGTGAGTCACACATCACCACGCGCCGCGTCCGAAGAGCATCACGGGCAGCGTGTGCAGCATGATCCTGAGGTCCTCGCGTGCCGACTGGCGCCGGAGGTACTCAAGGTCGAAGGAGAGCTTGGTGCGGACGTCGTCTATCGTACGATCGTAAGGCAAGGTGATCTGCGCCAATCCGGTGATGCCCGGACGGACCCGCTGGCGCCGTTGGTACCCTTCAATCTGCTCGCGTAGTTCGACGAAGAGCACGGGCTGTTCGGGCCGGGGGCCCACGACGTTCATGTCGCCCCGGAGCACGTTGAAGAGCTGCGGTAGTTCGTCGAGCCGGAACCTGCGCAGCACCCGCCCGATCGGTGTCACTCGAGCGTCGCTCGGCTGCGCCCACACCTGACGGTCGGCGTTCTCGGGAGCCACACGCATGGTGCGGAACTTGTATATCGTGAACGACCTGCCGCCGAGATCGACATGGCGGCGCGTGTTACCACCGGCGCGCGACAGCGCGCGCCGGTCGAGCCCGACCCGTCTCTGGGCGAAGTGCACCGGGCCGCGCGACGTCAGCTTGATCAGCGCGGCGATGATGAGCATCAGAGGGAGCGCCAGGACGATCCCCACCACCGCCACGGCGATGTTGAGCCAGCGCCGGCTCGACCGCTCTCGGTCGATGGCCCGAAGCGGCGCGCGAAGTGCGAGGGGGATGTTGCGCCGCGTGACACGCGGCTCCAACGTCGTCGCCATGCCTACGGTCTGTGGCAAGCCTCATGCGCGACGACCGAGCTCGTGCCGCCGTTACTAACCACCTGTAGCTCAAGCGATTGGCGTGAGACGAAGAGTGTGCTGTACGAGCGCCACATTGCGCTCCGGCGTCGCGTGTGGAATGACCGCGACGGCCGCCGACCCTCAGGGAAGCGACGTACCGGGCGGGAGGTCGGACACGAAGAAGAAGCGCGTGCCGTGTCCCGGGCGGGTTTCGACCTGCAGCTCCGCGCCCATCGCTTTCACGAGCTTGCGACAGATCGCGAGGCCGAGGCCGGAGCTGGAGAAGTGATGGCGCAGGTCCGACGGGCTCTTGCGGAACGGCTGGTACAGCGTCCGCAGCGCCCTAGCGTCGACCCCGCTACCGGTGTCGCGCACGGAGAACTCGAGCCGATTCGGGTCGAGGGGCCGCGCCGCGATCTCGACCCAGCCTGCGTCGGTGAACTTGACAGCGTTGGTGGCGAGGTTGAGCAGCACGCGTGAGAGCGCGCGTGGATGACCGATCCGGTGCTCGGGCACCGGGTGCACCAGCCGTACCTCCAGCCGCTTCTCCTCGGCGAGGGGAAGGATCATGTCCCGCACTGACGCGAAGACCTCGGAGACCGAGAATGGCTCGGGCCGGTGGTCCACCAGTCGGTTCCCGCCCCGCGCGAGCTCCAGCACGTCGTTCCCGGTTGCGCACAGACCGAGCGCCGCGCTGTAGATCAGGCCGAGCTGGCGACGCTGCTCGGGAGTGACCTTGCCGGCCTGGCCCTCCTGCAGCGCCTCCGCGAGGAACAGGATTGACGTGAGGGGCGAGCGCAGGTCGTGCGCCATCTCGACCACCAGCTCGAGCGCGTTCGGAGTACGCAGGGAGGACGCAAGGGTTTCGGGCTCGGGGTCCGGCTGCGAGGCCTGCCGAGGCGCGATCCACTCGAGTCGTCGGGCGGTGGTAACTTGCATCTCATGCCTCCCGGGCGTTGGCCACGGTGCTGCGAACCAGTTCGAGGGCTTCCGGCTCCGCTGGCGTCTCGGCTTCACGCTCAACGACCCAGCCGGCTGCGGGGCTGCGCTGTAATTCGTGGCGTTCCATCATGCGGTACAGCGTGGTCCGGTCCACGCCCGCGAGCCGAGCGGCTTTCGACATGTTGCCGGCTGCCCGGTTGACGAGCCATGTCAGGTACTGGCGCTCGAACTGGGCGATGACCCGGTCCCGGGCTGCGTGATAGCTTTCTTCGAGCAGGGTCGCAATCAGCGACGCGGGATTCGACCCGCCGACGGCGGGCTCGGGGTCTCCTGCGAGGTGCAGGTTCTCCGGACGGATCTCGGCGCTCGGTTCCACGACCACCGCCACGTGCTCGATCACGTTCTGGAGCTCGCGGACGTTCCCGCGCCAGGGGTATTCGCACAACGCGCGCAAAGCCGCGTCGGTCAAGCGCGGGAACGGCGCGCCCTTGGGGCGGTGGCGCACCCAGTAGGTGGACAGGAAGTAGTCCGCCAGCAGTGGGACGTCTTCCGGTCGGTCGCGCAGTGACGGGACGTTGATCGGCACCACCCGCAGGCGGTAGTACAAGTCCTCCCGCAGGCCCCCGTTCTTGGCGGCGGTCTCCGGGTCGCCGTTGGTCGCGGCGATGAACCGCACGTTGACGACGGCGTCCGTCGTCTCGCTGCCCACCCGGCGCACCACGCCGTCCTGGATGACGCGGAGGAGCTTGGCCTGGATCGGCTTCGGCATCTCGACCAGCTCGTCGAGGAACAGCGTGCCGCCGTGCGCCGCCTCCAGCAGGCCGGGTTTGTCCCGCACCGCGCCCGTGAAGGAGCCCTTGCGGTGGCCGAACATCTCTGACTCGAGCAGCCCCTCCGGCAGCGCGGCACAGTTGACCGCGACAAACGGGCGGCTTGAGCGGCGGCTGTGCTGATGGATGAACTGGGCGATCATCTCCTTGCCGCTGCCGCTCTCGCCCGTGATGAAGACGGACGCGTCGGTCGGCGCCACCTTTCGGGCGAGCTCGATTGCCCGACGGAACGCCGGCGCTGTGCCGAGCAGGGTGAGCTTATCCGACTGCACGCGAGCCCGGTCGCGCGTGTCCTGCTGCTCGCGCGTCTCGCGCGCCACCAGCAGAGTGTGCACCGCACGCCCGATCAAGACGTGCAGGTGCGAGGCGGAAAAGGGCTTCGGGAGATAGTCGAAGGCACCCTGCCGCAACGCCTCAACGCTCGTCTCGACGCTCGGATTCCCCGTCATCACGATCACGATCGTGTCGTGATTGGTCCCGAGCGCAGCGCGCAGCAGCGCGAGCCCGTCGACCTGCGACATGTAGAGGTCCACCAGCACGACGTCGAAGGCGCGCCGCTTGAGCAGCTCGAGCGCGTCCTGACCGCGGCCGCAGACCGTGACGTCGTACCCTTCGTGCCGCAGCACCGCGGCGCAGCTTTCGCGCAGGGTGTGCTCGTCGTCAACCACGAGAATCCGCACGCGGGCCTTCGCTTCCGGCCCGATCGCCAACAGCGCGGCCGGCTCACGCCCGTCGCCGGGCTGGACGCTGTCCTGTGTCATCGGCATGGACATCGCTTTCGTCCTGGATAACGGTCGACCGCCGCCTACGCAGGGTTTGGGCCATACTGTCGCGACCTCGCAGCGTGGCCCGGTTTGCCGCATGGATTGGGCAACAACCGACCGCGCGGCAGCTGGGCGGCCTCGCCTCGAACGCACCAAGGTGCATCCATCATCGGCCTCCGCTTGCACTGAATTGCGGCATCTGCACAAACGCGTCTTCGTGCGTCGCACGGTATCGGACTTGCCACACGGTTCGACGATGACACGCAGCTTTGCGGAGCCACGCCGCGCGCCACCCGGGGAGGTACGCATTCAATGAGCACGAGCCACCTGCCGCTTCCACCCGGTTCGACCTCACCGGTGATGGTTCCCCCCTCGCCACCGCGCCTCAGCACGGAGTGGGGCGGCGCCGAGCCAGAGGGGGGGGTCGATTGGCGGCGGGTGTTGAGCGCCGTCCTGCGCTTCAAGTGGTTGATCTGCGGCCTGACCTTCCTCGGGACGACAGCCGGCTTCGCAGCCGCGCACTTCGTCAGGCCCCAGTATGGGGCGCAAGCAACCGTCTGGATCGACGCCGCGGAGCGCACGGGCCGCAGCGAGGACCGCGGACCGATCCGCCAGGGCCAACTGCTCGACCCCCAGGCCTGGGTAGATCTCCTCAAGTCATACGTCGTGCTCGATCAAGTGGTCCACGACCAGCGGTTGTTCGTGAGCACGAAGTCGCGGGCGGACCGAGGCATCCTGGCGACGTTCCAAGTGAGCAGTGAGTACCAACCGGGGACGTATCGTCTGAGTGTCGACTCTGACCGTCGGACCTACACGCTGGCCACGGCCAAGGGCCAGCTCGTGGAGCGCGGAACGGTGGGGGATTCCATCGGGACTCGGCTCGGGTTCGCCTGGGCGCCCCCCGCCAGCACGCTGCCCGCCGGGCGGGAGGTCGCGTTTGATGTGGCGACCCTGCGGGACGCGGCGCGCGTGCTGGGGGACTCACTGAGCGCGCAGCTGGACGCGGAAGGGAACTTCCTCCGCCTCGAGCTGCGCGGCCCCGATGCGCCGCGGATCACCGCCGTCGTCAACGCGGTGGCCGACCGTTACGTGCAAGTGGCGGCGGACCTAAAGCGGAAGAAGCTGACTGAGCTCACGAAGATTTTGGCCGAGCAGCTACAGCGCGCGCAGGACAATCTGCGCGGTGCCGAGACGGCCCTTGAAGGATTCCGGGAGCGGACCATCACCTTGCCGACCGATCGGCCGCCTCCGGTGGCGCTCGGCGCGCCGGGCGGTGCCGGGGGTGGCGCTACGGCCGGCGAGTCGGATCCCAAGTTCGGGGCGTTCTTCGGTATGCAGTTCGACCGGGAGCGGATGCAGCAGGACCGCGAGGCGCTGCAGCGGTTGCTGGCGCAGGCCAGCGACTCCGCGGGCCTCTCCCCCGACGCGCTCGCCGTGGTTGGGTCGGTCCAGGCGAACCCGGATCTCGCCGCCGCGCTCACGGAGGTGACCTCGAAGCGGGCGAACTTGCGCGCCTTGCGATACCGCTACTCCGACGAGTACCCGCCCGTGCAACGCCTCATCGGCGAGATCGCCACGCTCGAGCGCCAGACGATTCCGACGCTGGCGCGCGGGCTCCTCGATCAGCTCACGGCACGCGAGACGGAGCTCGGTCGGCGGCTGGGTGCCGGCTCGCGGAGCCTGCGGGGGATCCCGGCGCGGGCCGTCGAGGAGGCCCGTCTGCGTCGCGGCGTGAGCATGGCCGAGAACCTCTACACGATACTCCAGCAGCGGTACGAGGAGGCGCGCCTCGCGGAGGCGAGCACCATTCCCGACGTCCGCGTTCTGGACGCCGCGGTCGTGTCGCGGGAGCCCGTGAGCGCGACGGGGGGGCGGCTGATCCTGCTCGGCTTCTGCGGCAGCTTCGGACTCGCCGTCGTTGGCGCGGTCCTGCTCGATCGCATCGACCCCAGAGTGCGCTACCCCGATCAGGTCTCGCGCGAGATGGGCCTGGCGATCCTGGGCGCCGTGCCGCACATGCGAACGCTGCCGCACGGGCGCAACGGTCGGGGCCGCGTGCCCGAAGACGTCAACCAGGTCGTAGAGGCCCTGCGAGGCGTGTGCCTCAACCTCGTGTACGCGCACGGCGGGCGGGCGCCGCTCCTGGTCACGATCACGAGCCCGGGGGCCGGTGACGGCAAATCGTTCCTCGCCGCCAACCTGGCGCACACCTTTGCGGATGGCGGGCATCGCACCCTGCTGATCGACGCCGACATCCGGCGCGGCGTGCTGCATCGCCGCCTGAGCGCCCACCGCCGCCCGGGACTGAGCAACTTCCTCCGTGGCGAGACCCCGCTTGACACGATCGTGCAGGCCACGCCGTACCCCTCGCTCTCGCTGATCGGGTGCGGCACCCGCGCGTACAACGCGCCCGAGATGTTAGGGTCGCCCGCGATGTCGGAGCTCGTGAACGGCATGCGCTCCGGCTACGACGTGATCTTGATTGACAGCTCGCCACTCGGGGCCGGGGTAGATCCCCTGATCCTCGGCACGCTGACCGGGACCCTCGCGCTCGTGCTGCGGACCGGGTACAGCCACCGCGACGTGGCGGCGGCCAAGCTCGAGGTGCTGCAGCGCCTGCCGGTTCGGCTGCTGGGGGCGATCCTGAACGATGTGCCGGCCGGCGGGGCCTACCGGTACTATTCCTATTATCTGCCGGGCTATGAAGCAGCGGACGAGGACAGCGGGAGCCGGCGGGTGCCGGTCTAAGGCGGAGCGGAGGCCGGGTTGATGCCCTCGTCGAAGCGCCGCAGCCACTCGCCGGAGTCCGCTCGACCGGTCCGGACGGCAGCGGCCGCCCGTACCAAGAGATCGACCGGCTCGATCGGCGCGTAGCCGACGTTGGCCACGGCCTCATAGCCGCAACGGACTCGCACGGGCGCGGCGGTGGCGGCGTCGGCCGCCGACGCGACGGTCGTCGCGGACACGGAGCTGGCGAGGCGCTCGGCGAGCCGGCGCGCGCCCCCCGCATCCGTGCCGGGGGCGAGCACCGCGAACTCAGTCGCGCTGAGGCGGCCGATGACGTCCGACAGCCGAGCGGCCGACTTGATCGCCTGCACATACCGTCCGAGGTTGTTCCCGCCCTGCTGCGGGGCGGCGCCGGGCTCGACTGGCTCGACGTCGAGCGCCATCACGACGCAGGCGAGCGGACCGTGTTCCCGGAACGCCTGCGATCCCAGCTCGCGCGCGCGGCGGGCCAGCCCCTGCCGGTTGTAAAGCCCGGTCGTGGCATCCAGCAGCCCTTCCGTGCGGGCCCGATCCGCGTCGACCTTGGCGTGAACGTACGCACCGATCTTCAAGAGGATCTCGTCTGCGTCGTGCGGCGGTGCGATGCACTCCCAGGCGCCGGCGCGCAACGCGGCGAGCCGCTGCGCACGCGTCGCCGGAGCGCGGATCATCACGAGGATCGGTGTGCTGCTCGAGACCCGGGGATCGGCGCGCAGCGCCCGGCACAGCTCGACCCCCGCCATGTCGGGCAGCCCGGTGTCGACGAGGATCACGTCCGGCTCGGTGGTTCGCGCGCGCTCGAGCGCGTGCTGGCCGGAGCGCTCTTGGAGGACGGCATAGCCGCCGCCCTCAAGGAGTACTCTGAGCCAGCGCGTCGCCTCCTGGCCGTTGGCGGCGAAAAGCGCGAGTGGCAATCCACCTTGTGACATTCGCTCCGTCATGCGCCGTCCACCGAAAACCGCGGGTGTGAATGATTGCGTCGCCGCACCCCCAGCCTGCAAACCCGGGGCCGTCGTGGGCCGACGTTCCGCACGCGCGCTTCGCCTTGCAACGCGCCCTCCGCGCGCCGCTGTATCGCGGCGGCTGCCGCGCGCGCGCAACGCAGCGATCTGAAGGGAACCGGCCCTCGGCCCGCTGGGTACGGCGGCTAACCCCTTGTTGTGCAGATCAATAACGCGGCGCGCGCGGGCCGCTGGCGTCGCCCGGGCCTCAAACTTGAAGTGCAGAGGGGTGACCTGAAACCGCCGGGTATGTACTGCAAAGACTGTGAGAAGCGCAGGAACGAGAGGATCAGGCACCCCCGACCCGCGCGCCAGGGCCGGGTGGCGCCGTGCGACCGGTGCGGTGGGCCGATCCTCCCGCTGCCGGATCGCACGCTCCGCGCAGGCGACGGCACGCTGGCCCAGCTCGCGCGGTTCGGTCTGGCGATCACCGGCGACCCGTTGCTCGAACTCAGGCGTGAGGGCATCTAGCGATGTGCGGAATCGTAGGATACGTCGGTCCTAGGGACGCGGTGTCGGTCCTGGTCGAGGGTTTGAGCCGGCTGGAATACCGGGGATACGACTCCGCCGGAGTCGCGGTGCTCAACGGCAACGGTGTGGAGACTCGAAAGCTCGCGGGACGCATCGCGGGCCTGCGCGCGCTGCTCACTCGGGCGCCACTGCACGGCAGCTGCGGCATCGGGCATACGCGGTGGGCGACCCACGGCGCGCCCACCGAGCGCAACGCGCATCCCCACGCCGACTGCACCGGAACGGTCGCGCTCGTCCATAACGGCATCATCGAGAACGCCGACGCGCTCCGCAAGCGGCTGGAGCAGAACGGCCACTGCTTCGGCACCGAGACCGACACCGAAACGCTGGTGCATCTGATCGAGGAATCACCCGGCGCGACCCTCGAAGAGCGGGTCATCGCGGCGCTCCACCACGTCGAGGGGACGTACGGCATCGCCGTGGTTGCCGAGGCCGATTCCCGCAAGATCGTGGTCGCCCGGCGCGGCTCTCCGGTGCTGCTCGGGGTCGGCGATGGGGAGTTCTTGGTAGCCTCGGACGCGAGCGCGGTGCTGGGGCACACCCGGTCCGTGGTCTATCTGAATGACGGGGATGTTGCCGTGCTGACCCCGGAGGGCTATCGGATCCTCGACGGGGATGCCCGCGAGCAGCAGCGGGCCGTGGACGATATCGAATGGGATCTCGACGCGATCGCCCTCGGTGGCTACCCCCACTTCATGCTGAAGGAGATCTGCGAGCAGGCCAAGACGGTGCGGAGCACGCTGCGGGGACGGTTGCTCGCATCCGAAGGGACCGCGCGCCTCAACGGTCTGAACTTCACCCCCGAGCAGTGCAGCCGGATCCGGCGCGTCGTGATCGTGGCGTGCGGTACCTCGTGGCACGCCGGACTCGTGGGTCGGCACATCCTCGAGGATCTCGTCCGAATCCCGGTGTCGGTCGAGTATGCGTCGGAATACCGCTACCGCCGCCAGCAGCGGCTCCCGGGGACGGTGACAATTGCCATCTCGCAGTCCGGCGAGACGGCGGACACGCTGGAGGCGCTGCGGGCCGCGAAGGCCGCAGGCTCCACGGTGGTGGGTCTCGTCAACGTCGTCGGGTCGACAATCGCGCGCGAGGCGGACGGCGGGATCTACCTGCACGCGGGCCCGGAGATGGGCGTCGCATCGACGAAAGCCTTCACGGCGCAGGTCGTCGCCTTGTTGCTCCTCGGGCTGTACCTCGGGCGTCAGCGAGGGCTGCCAGAGGAGCAAGGGCGTCAGCTGGTCGCGCAACTGATCCAACTCCCAGAGCTGGTGGAGCGCGCGCTCGCGGTCGAGCCACAGGTGCGGGCGCTCGCTGAGCGATACGCGGACGCCCGCAATGCTCTGTACCTCGGCCGCGGCGTCAACTTCCCCGTGGCGCTCGAGGGCGCGCTCAAGCTCAAGGAGATCTCCTACATCCACGCCGAGGGGTACCCGGCGGCCGAGATCAAGCATGGGCCCATCGCCCTGATCGACGAGAACATGCCGGTCGTGTGCTTGGCGCCGAAGGACTACGTCTACCCGAAGGTCGTTTCGAACATGCAGGAAGTGAAAGCCCGGGGTGGCCGCATCATCGCAATCACGAGCGAGGGCAATGGCGATCTCAGTAACCTCGCGGATGATCAGGTCGCCGTGCCGGCAAGCCCACCCCTGATCGCGCCAGTGCTGACGGTGATTCCGCTCCAGCTCTTGGCGTATCACATCGCCGTGTTTCGCGGCTGCGACGTGGATCGGCCGCGCAACCTGGCGAAAAGCGTGACGGTCGAATGATACCATGATCGAGAGAATGGTCGTGCGCCTTCTGGCGCTGCTGGTGATCACGAGCCCGCTCGCGGGTCAGACCGCGCCGCAGGCTCCGCAAAGCGATTTCGAACAGGGGGACCAGATCCTCCTCGAGGTCGAGGGGGATAGTCAGTTCACCCACGCTTTCAGCGTGGGGCCGGGTCCCGCGCTGACGCTTCCCGTGATCGGCGCGATCCCCCTTACCGGCGTGCGGCGTGCCGACGTGGAGACCTATTTGAGCCAACAGCTCGGGCGCTACGTGAAGAAGCCGGTGGTGCACGCCAGGGTGCTGGTGCGCCTGGGAGTGCTCGGCGAGGTAGAACATCCCGGGTTCTACACAGTCTCCTTCGGCGCGGTGGTCACCGACGCGCTAATGGCAGCAGGCGGGCCCACGAAGGATGCCAACTTCCCGGCCGCGAAGATTGAGCGGGACGGCAAAGGGCTTTACGTGGGGAGCGGTTTTCAGGACGCGTTTACGCGCGGTCTGACGATCGAGGGGATGGGGCTGCGGACGGGCGACCGCATCGTCGTGCCGCGCCGCAACGACAGCGAACGCACGTTCCGGATCATCGGCATCCTTGTATCGATCCCGGTGGCGATCATCGGCATCACGGCCCTGACTCATCATTAAGGCGATGCGCGTCCTCTCGGTCGTCGGCGCGCGCCCGAACTTCATGAAGCTCGCGCCCGTGGACCGCGAGCTGGTGAACCGGGAGGTCGATCACGTGATCGTCCACACCGGCCAGCACTACGATCCGGGCATGTCGGACGCCTTCTTCGAGCAGTTGTGGATTCCGGCGCCCGACCACGACCTCGGCGTGGGGTCGGGGTCGCACGCCCAGCAAACGGCGGCCGTGATGCAACGCCTCGAGCCGGTGATCGTCGAGCTCCGTCCCGACCTCGTCCTGACGTACGGCGAGGTCAACTCTACCGTCGCCGCTGCGCTCGTAGCCGCAAAGCTCCGGGTGCGCGTCGGTCATGTCGAGGCCGGTCTGCGCAGCCGCGACTGGACCATGCCCGAAGAAATCAACCGCGTGGTCACAGACCGGCTGTCGGACCTGCTGTTCCTGCCGTCGCGAGACGCGGCGGAGAACCTCGAGGCCGAGGGTATCCCAGCCGACCGCATGCACTTCGTCGGCAACGTGATGATCGACACGCTGTGTTGGGCTCTGCCGCAGGCGCTGGCGGTCGACGCGCCGGCGCGTTTCGACGTGCGCGGGCGTTCCTACGTCGTGGTGACGCTGCACCGCCCGGCCAATGTGGATGATCCCGCGGTCCTGCGGGAGCTGCTCGAGGCCCTGACCCGGCTCGCCGACCACGTCCCCGTGCTGTTCCCCGTGCACCCGCGGACACGCGCGCGCATCGGGGACCTGCGACTGCCGACGGACCAGGGACTGCGGCTACTCGAGCCGCTCGGCTACCTGGACATGCTGAGCCTCGTCGCGAAGGCTGGCCTGGTCGTCACCGACTCGGGCGGACTCCAAGAGGAGACGTCGTTTCTCGGCGTGCCGTGCCTGACGGTGCGACCGAATACCGAGCGCCCGATCACCTGCACGCACGGGACGAACCGCTTGGTGCAGGCGCAGCGCGATGCGATCCTCGCGGCGGCCGAGCGTGGTCTCGCGCGGCACTCCCCGGCGCGACCCGTCATCGAGCGGTGGGACGGGAAGGCCGCCGAGCGGCTCGCGCGCGTGGTATGCGACGGGGAGCGGTTCGGACTGGACGGTGGGCCGGCAGCTCAGCTACAACGCGAGCCGCGCCGGGCGGTGGCCATCCCGCAACCGCTGGCATCCTGAGCGTGCTTAACTGAGGAGGTGTGTGAATGACGGATGAAGCGACCAGCGGGGAGCGGACCGCACGCCGCTCCCCGTGGCGCTCGTCCTGAAGTCTCCGGTGCACTTTTTTTGTGCGCACCGCAACACGCTTGCGCATCAAACTGCTGCAATCGTGCCAAATAGAGGACTCGTCGGGATTCTCAACTTGTTCTGAAATAAGGTAGTTACGGCGTCGAATCGGGCGCGACTGCCTGGCACTAGCCTTGCTGTTGCGCCGAGGCAACATTCCACCGGGCGAGGACCGCCAGCCATGACCACCAAGGGCAAAGACGCTCAGTCGCCGCCGCCGCCGGATCCCCAGGCACAAAGCGAGTCCACTGCGGCGCTGTTGCGCGAGTTGGTGGCGCACCTGCGACAGAACCGGACGCAGCTACGCGAGGAGTGGGCGCGGCGCATCACGCGGGCCCAGCTGCTCACGGCGATGACCGAGGAGGAAATCTTCGCCGAAGCGACGTCCGTGTACGACAACTACGTCGAGGCGCTGGAGACGGGGACGTTCGAAGCCCTGCAGGCGTACGCGCGCAATCTCTCCGAGCGTATCATCCCGCGCGGCGTCGAGACGCACGAAGTCGTCGGCATCGTGCTGCTGTTGCGTGACGTGCTCGCCCGCTCGCTGTTCGCCAAGTATCACGAAGACTTCACGAAACTGAACCGCATTCTCGACGCGTACGAACCGGCCGCGAACCGCATCGCGAACACGGTGGCCGTCGGGTTCGTGCAAGAGCGCGAGCGCATCATCCGGCAGCAACAGGAAGCCATCCGGGAGTTGTCCACCCCGGTGCTGCAGGTGCGCGAGCGATTGCTGATTCTGCCGATCATCGGCGTCATCGACCCGCAGCGCGCGCGGCAGCTCACCGAGCAGCTGCTGCGCGCGATCCGCGCCAACCGCGCGAAGGTGGTCGTCATCGACATCACCGGCGTGGCCGCGATGGACTCGAGCGTGGCGAACCACCTGGTGCAGACGGTCGAGGCTTCGCGCCTCTTGGGCGCGACGGTCATCGTGACCGGCCTCTCGCCGGAGATCGCGCAGACGCTGGTGACGATCGGCGTGGATCTGAGCGAGATGGCCACGGTGGGTGACCTCCAGGGAGGCATCGAGGAGGCAGAGCGCCTGCTTGGCTACAAGGTCCTGCCGTTCGAAGAGCTGACCCCGAAGGCGTGACCCTGCTTCTCACACCGTCGACGGAGGTCGCGTGGAAGTCCCGATCCTGAAGCAGGGCCATTACCTGATTGCGTCCATCCAGTCGGCGCTCACGGACGCGGATCTCTCCCAGCTGCGTGAGGCGCTGATCGAGCGCGTCGGGCGGTTCCGGGCCCGAGGCGTGATCGTCGACGTCACGGCGCTCGACGTGATGGATTCGTTCGCCGTACGTACGCTCCGGGACATCGCCCACATGGCGCGGCTGCGCGGGGCGGAGACCGTGATCGTTGGGATTCAGCCCGAGGTGGCGTTCGCCATGGTCCAGCTCGGCCTCACGCTGAAGGGCGTGTCCACCGCGCTGGATCTCGAGGAAGGCCTGCTGTTTCTCGACCACCAGGCGCAGCTCCGTATCGAGCGCGGCTCGGGACGCATCGACCGTGGCTGACGAGCTCCTGATCCCCATCGCCGCCGACACGGATGTCGTCACCGCCCGGCAACGCGGGCGGGATCTGGCCGCGGAAGCCGGGTTCTCGAGCGGGGATCAGACGGTGATCGCCGCGGCGATCTCCGAGATTGCACGCAACATCCTCATGTACGCCAAGCGGGGAGAAGTCTCGCTCACGCTGGTGGCGAACGGCGACCGCCAGGGCGTGGTGATCGTCGGGCGGGACCAGGGGCCGGGGATCCGCGACGTCTCGCGCGCGCTCGAAGACGGCTATTCCACGTCCGGCGGCCTGGGACTGGGGCTCCCGGGCGCGCGCCGTCTGATGGACGACTTTGACGTGAGCTCGACCGTCGGCAAGGGAACCACCGTGACGATGAAAAAATGGCGACGCATGAATGCCTGAGGCATCCGTGGGCGCCCCCGCGTTGATCGAGTGGGGCGTCGCCACGCTGGCCCTTCCCGGGGAAGCGCAATCGGGCGACCTGCACTTCGTCAAGCCGGTCGGGACGGGAGTGCTTGTGGCCGTCGTGGACGGACTCGGCCACGGTGCCGAGGCGGCGACCGCGGCACGGGCCGCCGTGGCCGCGCTCGAGCGACACGCGACCGAATCGCCGGTGCCGCTCTTCGAGCGCTGCCACCGCGCCCTCCAAGGGACGCGCGGCGTGGTGATGAGCGTGGCGGTGCTGGGTCGACCGGACCGGTCGATGACGTGGCTCGGCGTCGGCAACATCGAAGGCCTGCTGCTGTACGGCGACGGCGCGGCGCGGTCGGGCTCGCCGCGGGCGAGTCTGGCGACGCGCGGCGGCATCGTCGGATCCGAGCTGCCGCGGCTCCACCCGGTCGTTCTCCCCATCGCTTCCGGCGATACGCTCATCTTCGCTACCGACGGCATCCGGGAGGGATTCGCCGAGGGGCTCTCGCGCGAGGCGTCGCCGCAACAGCTCGCCGATCGGATCCTCGCTCGTCACGGTAAGGGCACGGATGATGCGCTCGTGCTCGTCGCCCGGTATCGGGGCGCCGGAACGAGGGCATGATTCCACCATTGCGCGTGGAGCCCCCGGTTTCGTCCGCACTGCCGAGCAAGGAGGAGTTGGCGGTCTTGCGGATTCTCGTCGTCGCCGGCGAGGGTGGAAGCGCCGGCGGTCTGCTGCAAAACCTGCGGCAATGGGCCGACAACGGTCGGCTCGAGATCGACACCGCGCCGGATCTGCCGCGCGCGGTGCGGCAGCTCGCGGGCCAGCGGTGGGACGTGGTGCTCGCGGTGCTGGGCGAGCACCCGGACGACGATCTGGCCTGGTGGGTCGACACGTTGCGAGGTGCGACGGGCAGCCCGCGCCTCATCGCCCTCGCGCCGGCGCCGTCCATGGGTCTGGTGCTGCGAGCGGAGAAGGCGGGCGTACTCGACGTCCTGTCCCTGCCGCTGCGGCGCGAGGAGTTGGTACGCGCGCTCGAGCGGGTTCGCTCCGTGGCCGGCGAGACCGCGGTCCCGCTGCCGCTCGTCCAGCCGCACGCCGTCGGCTCCTACGCATTGGTGGGCCAGAGCCCGGCCATGCTCGATGTGTACAAGCTGCTGGCGCGGGTCGCGGGGAGCTCCGCCACGGTCCTCATCCAGGGGGAATCCGGCACGGGCAAGGAAGTCGTCGCCCGGGCCATCCACGTGAACGGCCCGCACGCCTCGGGTGCCTTTGTCGCTGTGAATTGCGCCGCGATCCCCGAAAACCTGCTCGAGAGCGAACTGTTCGGCCACGAAAAGGGCGCGTTCACGGGCGCCGTCACGCGGAAGATCGGTCGCTTCGAGCAGGCGGGAAGCGGCACCCTGTTCCTCGACGAGATCGCGGACATGAGCCTCGCGCTACAGGCGAAGATCCTGCGCGCCGTGCAGGAGCGCGAGATCGAGCGGGTGGGAGGCGGCGAGACCATCCCCGTAGACGTCCGCCTCATCGCGGCCACGAACCGCGATCTCAAGGACGCGATCAAGCAGGGGCGGTTCCGCGAGGACCTGTACTACCGCCTCGCGGTGGTCACCATCCGGCTCCCCACGCTGGTGGAGCGGGGCGACGATCTGGTGCTGCTCACCGCCTACTACGTCCGCCATTTCGCCGAACGCTACGGCAAGAAGATGCACGCGATCTCGGACCGGGTGCTCGAGCTGCTGCGCGGCCACGCCTGGGTGGGCAACGTGCGCGAGCTGCGCAACGTGATCGAGCGGGCCGTCATCGTGGCGACCGACGACACGCTGCGGGCCGAGCACCTGCCGGACGAGCTGCGGGGCGAGGAAACCACCCTGGCCGACCGGCCGCAGGGGGGCCTCCTCACATTGGCGGAGGCTGAAGCACGTCACATCGCCCGCGTGCTGTCGCATACCAACGGGCAGATCGGCGCGGCGGCGGAGATCCTCGGGATCCACCGCAACACGCTGACGCGGAAGATGAAGGAGTACGGCTTGTGACCGGGCCCCCGCCCGTTCGGGTCGAGAAGGCGCTCGCCCTCATGCCCGAGCTCGAGGCGCTCGCTCCCCTGCGTGCGCTGCTGGTCTCCATCGCGCGACCGGACGAGGCCACGGTGTGGTCGAGCTCGGGGCCCTATCTCACCCTGGGGAAGCGAGGCGTCCACCCGGACGAGCTGCGTCGCCGCATGCCGCAGGCGTTTCACCGCATCACCGAGCACCTGCAGGTGCTCTTCAAGGGGTACGTCGAGGCGCTCGAAGGCCAGCAGCGTGGCGATGCGCCCGGCGTGGTCGCGGCGCTGCTGCGCGCCGGCCGGCTCGAGGAGGATGTGGGCCGGCACACCCAGGCGCGCACCTGGTACGAGGTGGCGCTCGGCGTGGCCGAAGCGCTCCAGGACCGCCGGCCGGAGGTGGAGGCGTTGCGCGCGCTGGGCTACGTTTGTCTCGCGCTGGGTGAGCACGCCGCGAGCGCACGTCATTTCCAGCGCTCGCTGGCGCTGGCCGAGGCCGAGTTCGATCAAGCCGGCGCGACCGCGGCGTCCGAGGGGCTGGGTGAGGTGGCCGTGGCGCAGGGACAATGGGGCGGCGCGCAGGCGTGGTACAGCCGGGGACTGCGACTCGCCGAAGCCGCGAGCGACCCGCCGCGCGTCGGCCGGCTGGAGCGGCAGCTGGGCGTACTGGCCCGGAAGCAGCGTGACCTCGCCGCCGCCGGCGATCTACTGCGGCGGGCCCGGGAGCGCTTCGAAGCGGCCGGCCTCGCGGATGAGATGGCGCGGGTGCTGAATGAGCAGGGACAGCTGGACGCTCAGCTCGGGCGCTATACCGCCGCGTCGGCGGCGTACCGGGAGGCCCTGGCCTGGGCGCAGCGAGCCCCGCGCGATTCCGGCCTGGAGCTCTCCATCCGTCTCAATCTGGCGGAGCTGGACCTCGAGGCGGGCCGACTGCTCGAGGCCGAGGCGGAGTTGCGCCGCGCGGAGCAGGCGGCCATCGCCGGCAACGGCATCCGTCGCCTGGCGTATATCTACACGCTGATGGGACGGCTGCGCGGGGCGCAGGGAGACGAAACAGGGTTCGTCTTCTTCGAGCAGGCGATCGAGCTGGTCAGGGCGCTCCCCGGCTCCGTCGTCACCGAGGCACAGGTCTACCTGGCGTACGGCTTGTTCCGGAGTCGCCTGGGGCAGCAGGACGAAGCCCGCGCCTACCTCGAGCGCGCCCGCGAGCTGTTCGACTCGCTCGGGGAAGCGGTCGAGCGCGAGCGCGTCGACGAGGAGCTGCGCGCGCTGTCGGCCTGACCGCCGGCTAGTTGTTGGTCAGCGGGTTTTTCACGCGGGCCGTGTCGGGCTTGGCCGTGGTCTTCTTCTTCTGTTGCGTGGTAGTGGTGGGCTTGGCCGTGGCTTTGGACCGGGTTGCGGCGGGTCTGGACTTGCCGCCACCGCACGCGGCGAGACCGATGAGCAGCGCGGTCGCGGCCGCGAGGACGGTTCTCGACATGGCACCCTCCCAGAGACGGGGTTCGGCACCAATATAAGACCGAGGCGCCTGTCGAGGGGTGCTTCTTACCCTGGGGCTCGCGTCAGCGGCCTGGTCAGGCAGGTCGGGCCGCCGCCTCCCTTGAGACAAATCTCCCGCCCTGCGAACTCGTGCACTCGCACGCCGGCGTGCTCGAGTCTGGCGCGCGTTTCCGGATTGCCGGCGACCGCCAGCACCTCGCGCGGCGCGACCGCCAGGACGTTGCACCCCAGAGTCTCGAATTCGCGATCCGGCACCTCGACGAGCTCGATGTCGCGCGAGATCAGCGCCTCGCGAAACGGCACCGGCATGAGCGGCGCGTACACGAGGAACAGGTCGCGGTCCACAGGGCTGACGATGGACATGAGATGGAACACGTCCGCCGGGCCGTGCCAGTGGGGCAGGGGCACGACGACGACCTCGTCCACGCAGTCCCGGACGAGGTCACGCAGCTGGCGGATTCCCGCGTCGTTGGTCCGGTAGCCTCGACCGACGGCCAGGGTACGCTCGTTGATCCAGCACACGTCGCCGCCCTCCACGGTACCGTCGCCGGTGATGCGCCCGCGGATCGGTAGCCCGGCGGCGCGGAAGGCCACTTCCTGGGCGGCGGGCTCGGTGCGCCGCTGCGGCTTGCCCATGTTGCAAAGGATGACGCCGCCCTCGCACACGATGGAGGCATCGCGCACATAGAGCGAGTCGAGGCCCACCGTGGGATCTGATGGGAGGCTCAGGGTCTCCACGCCGGCCGCCTCGAGCAGCGCGAGAAAGCACTGGTACTCGGCCGTCGCCGCCACGATGTCCGGGCGGGCGAGGTAGCCAAGATTGCGCCACTGGCGGTCGAGCGCGGCGTCGTCCCCGAACGCGTCACGCGCGTGCTTCACCGCGACGCGGTGGAGCCGCTCGACGTCCGACTGTCCTCCCACTGTGTGCATCGCTGGCCGTGCGTCCCGAGTGGCAGCAAGTTTAGCCCCGTTCCCGCCGCCTGTCATTTCCACCAGGAGACCGCCATGACCGATTGGGCGATGGACCGTCGCGCGTTTCTCGAGCACGTCACAGTGAGCGGATCAGTCGCGGCAGTGGGTCCTGTGCTCCCCGCGCTGGCGCGCGGGGCCAGTCGGCCCACCGCACCGGGATCAGCGCCGTTCGAGCTCGAGGAGGCGACCATCGCCGGGCTGCAGGCAGGCCTCGAGTCGGGGAAGTACACCGCGCGCTCGCTCGTGACGGCGTATCTTCAGCGGATCGAGGAGGTGGATCGGAAAGGCCCGGCGCTGCGATCGGTGCTCGAAGCCAACCCGGACGCGCTGGCGCAGGCCGTCGCGCTCGATGCCGAGCGCAAGGCGAAAGGCCCGCGCGGTCCGCTGCACGGCATCCCGGTGCTCGTGAAGGACAACGTCGCGACGCGGGATCGGATGCAAAGCACGGCCGGCTCGCTCGCGCTCGCCGGGGTGACGCCGCCGCGCGATGCGTTCCTGGTCGAGCGGCTGCGGGCCGCGGGAGCGGTGCTCCTCGGTAAGGCGAACCTCTCCGAGTGGGCGAATTTCCGCTCGACCCATTCGTCGAGCGGCTGGAGCGGGCGGGGCGGTCAATGTCGCAACCCGTACGCGCTCGATCGCACGCCGTCCGGGTCGAGCTCCGGATCGGGCGTGGCCGTCGCCGCCAACCTCTGCGCGGTGGCGATCGGCACGGAGACCGACGGCTCGATCGTCTCGCCGTCCACCTGCTGCGGCATCGTGGGGATCAAGCCGACGCTCGGCCTGGTGAGCCGGAGCGGGGTCATCCCGATCGCCCACAACCAGGACACCGCCGGTCCCATGGCGCGAAGCGTGGCGGATGCGGCCATTCTGTTGGGCGCGATCGCGGGGGTCGACCCGCGCGACGAGGCGACCGCCGCGAGCGCCGGCCGGTCGCGGACCGACTACACGAGCGTCCTAGACCCCGCGGGATTGAAAGGAGCGCGCCTGGGCGTATGTCGCTCCCGGTTCATGGGCTACAGCCCGGCCACCGACGCCCTCATGGAGGGCGCGATCGACGCGCTCAAGCGGCTCGGCGCCGTGATCGTCGATCCGGCGGACATCGCGACCGCGGGGCAGTTCGACGACTCCGAGTTCGCGGTGCTCCTGTACGAGTTCAAGGCGGACCTGAACAAGTACCTGGGCGAGTGGGCTCCCACGGCTGGCGCAAAGACGCTCGAGGACCTGATCGCGTTCAACGAGCGCACGAAGGACAAGGAGATGCCCTACTTCGGGCAGGAGATCTTCATCCAGGCGCAGGCCAAGGGGCCGCTCACCGACCAGGACTACCTGCGCGCGCTCGACAAGAACCATCTGCTCGCGCGCACCCAGGGGATCGACAGCGTGATGGCCGAGCACCAGCTCGACGCGCTGATCGCGCCAACAGGCGGACCGGCCGCGTTGATCGATCTCGTGAACGGCGATCCGGGCGGCGGCGGGAGCTTCTCGAGCCCTGCCGCGGTCGCGGGCTACCCGCACGTCACGGTGCCGATGGGGCAGGTGCGTGGGCTGCCCGTCGGGCTTTCGTTCGTGGGACGGCCGTGGACAGAGGCAACCCTGATCAAGCTCGCGTTTGCGTACGAGCAGGCGACGAAGGCTCGGCGCCCGCCGCGTTTCGCGGCATCGGCCGACCTAGCCTGAGGCGCGGCGCAGCGCGAGCGCGAGGGCCGCGCCCGCGAGCATGAGGACTCCGAAGGTGAGCAGCGCGCCGGCGTATCCACCGGTCGCGTCCTTGACGAGTCCGACCAGGTAGGGGCCCGCGAAGCCGGCCACGTTACCAAGCGAGTTGATGAGCGCGATGCCGCCGGCGGCCGCGGCCCCGCTCAGGAACGTCGTCGGGAGCGTCCAAAACGGCCCCAGCGCGCTGGTGAAGCCGATCGCCGAGAGTGAGAGCGCGGCGGTGGCGAGGAGGGGCGTCTCGAGGGTCGCCGCGGTCGCCGCGAAACCGATGGCGCCCGCCACGAGCGGCGCCGCCACGTGAAGGTGTCGCTCCCGGGTGCGGTCGGAATGTGCCGCGACGGCGACCATCGCAACGGCAGCGGCGAGCGCGGGTGCGGCCGAGAGCAGGCCGACGGCGAAATCGCTCAATTGCGATGAGCCCTTGATGATCTGCGGTAACCAGAGCCCCTGCCCGTACAAGCCGACGATAATAAGGAAGTACAGCAGTCCCAGCTGCCAGACGACCCCACTCAGCAGGGCCCGCCGCAGGCTCGTGCCGTGCATTCCCGCGGTGCGGCCCTGCTCCTGCTGCAGGCGCTCGGCCAGCCAGGCGCGTCCATCGGCGGGCAGCCAGGCCGCGTCCGCGGGGCGATCCGTCAGGTACCACAGGGCGGCTGCGCCCAGCAGCACCGAAGGCAGTCCTTCGAGCAAGAACAGCCACTGCCATCCGGCCAGCCCCGCCGCGCCGTTCAGGCCGAGCAGCGCTCCGGAGAGCGGCCCGCCAACCACCCCGGAGATGGGGATCGCGGTCATGAACCCCGCGACGGCGCGGGCCCGCTGGACGGCGGGGAACCAGTACGTGAGATAGAGGATCATCCCCGGAAAGAAGCCCGCTTCGACCACGCCCAGCAGGGCGCGCAGGGCGTAGAAGCTGCCGACGCCGCGCACCAGCATCATGGCGGAGGCAATCACGCCCCAGACGATCATGATGCCGCCGATCCAGCGCCGTGCCCCGACCCGCGCCAGCACGAGGTTGCTCGGGATCTGGAAGAGACAGTATCCGAGGAAGAACACCCCGGCGCCGAGTCCGTACGCGGCGCTGCTGAAGCCCAAGGCGCGATTCATCTGGAGCGCCGCGAAGCTGACGTTCACCCGATCGAGGAAGTTCGCGATGTAGAGCACGAACATGAACGGGATGAGGCGACGGGTCACGCGGCGGAGCGTCGCGGCCTCGAGCGCCGGGAGAGAATCACCCACTGAGGCGCTGCACCTCGCGGTGACGGAAGCAGTTGACGAGGTGGTCGTTCACCATGCCGACGGCCTGCATGAAGGCGTAGCAGATGGTCGGTCCCACGAAGCGGAAGTCCCGCTCGGTGAGGGCCGCGCTCATCGCGTCCGACTCCCGGGAGCGGGCGGGAAGGTCGCGCAGCGTGCGCCGGCGAAACTGTTTCGGCTTCCCGCCGACGAAGTTCCAGAGAAAGGCGCCGAACGAGCCGTCCGTTTCCTGGAACTCGAGGAATGCCCGGGCATTCCCGATCGCGGAATTCACTTTCTGGCGATTGCGCACGATCCCCGGGTCCTTCAGGATCTGCGCGATTCTCTTGCGGTCGAAGCGGACCATGCGCTCGGGGTCGAACCCGTCGAATACTTCCAGGAAGCGGGCGCGCTTGTGCAAGATGACGCGCCAGGACAGCCCGGCCTGGAAGCCGTCGAGCACGAGCTTCGCGAACAGATCCCGGTCGCCCCGCAGGGGCACGCCCCACTCCTCGTCGTGGTAGGCGAGCATCAGGGGATCGTCGGCGCTCGCCCAGCAGCGCTTGATGGTGGTACCAACCGGCACAGGGTCCTCGGAAGAAAGGCGAGACGAATTGTGCATCGCGCACCGCGGCGCGGCCAGTCCGGCGCTAGATTGAGAGCGTGCGCTACCTTCGAGTCGTCGAAGATCAGGGCCGCTACGTCGCGTCGCTCGCCGAGATGGCGCCGCCCACGCCCGCCCGGGGTGAGGTGCTCATCCGAGTGACGGCGTCCGGGGTGAACCGCGCCGACTTGAGCCAGATTGCCGGACGTTACCCGCCACCGCCGGGCGAGCCCGATATCCTGGGGCTGGAGGCATCGGGCATACTCGATGAGACTGGAGAGCCAGTCTGCGCCTTGCTGGCGGGCGGCGGGCACGCCGAGCTCGTCGCGGCACCAGTAGGGCAGGTGTTCCCGGCGCCCGCGGGGCTCGACCTCGTTACGGCAGCCGGCATTCCAGAGGCGTTCCTCACCGCGTTTGTGAATCTGATCGTCGAGGGTGGCCTCGCGCGGGGGGCCACGGTGCTTGTTCACGCGGGCGCTTCCGGCCTGGGGCTGGCGGCCATCCAGCTCGCGAAGCTCTCCGGCGCCCGGGTCGCCGCTACCACGCGCAGCCCAGACAAGCTCAAGGCGCTCGAGGCGGTCGGCGCCGATCTCCCCATCGACACCAGCCGGCAAGAGTTCGTGGCGGAGATCGAACGGCGCTGGGGCCGCGACGCCGTGGACGTGGTGCTCGACCCCGTCGGGGCGGCGAGCTTCGCCGGCGACCTGCGCCTCATCAAGATCGGGGGACGGATCGTCATTCTCTCCACCATGTCGGGATCCGAAACCAGCCTCGACCTCGCGCTCCTGATGAAGAAGCGCGCCCAGGTCGTGGGCTCGACGCTGCGCGCACGCAGCCGCGCCGAGAAGGCAGTCATCGTGAACCGATTCAAGGACGAGATTTTGCCGGGCTTCGCCAGCGGAGCGCTCAGAGTGGTCGTGGACGCGGTGTTTCCGGTCGCCCGGGCGGCCGGGGCGTTTCAGCGCATGCGGGAGAACCGCAACGCCGGCAAGATCCTCATCGCCTGGGGACACGACTGATGTATCTTTTGCCGCCGTGAAACGGTTCCCAGCGCGCAGCATCGTGTCCGCGGTGGCGTTGGCGGCGGCGTGCCGAGGGGGCGGCGCGCACAAGCCGGCCGCCGGTCGGGTCGCGGCCCCGGATTCTGTGCCCCCGCCGGACACCGTCAATCTCTACGCTGCGGCCGGGGCGAACGCCCTTTCGGCCACCGCGGCGCGGGCCCGGCCCCTCGTGTACGTCCCCAATTCCCACGACGGCACCGTCACCGTCATCGACCCGCGCACCTATCATGTGGTCCGCACCTTCGCGACCGGGGCACTGCCGCAGCACGTCGTCCCCTCGTATGACCTGTCGACGCTGTGGGTCGCGAACAACCGCGGCAACACGCTGACACCCATCGATCCATTGACAGGTCGTGAGGGCACGAGCCTGCCCGTCACCGACCCCTACAACCTCTACTTCACGCCGGACGGTAGACTCGCAATCGTCGTCGCGGAGCGCCGCAGGGAGCTCGATTTCCGGGATGCGAAGACCATGGCGCTGGTGGAGTCGCTCCCACTTGCGTGCAAGGGCGTGGACCACATGGAGTTCACGGCGGATGGACGGTTTGCCGTGGCCACCTGCGAATTCTCAGGGCAGCTGGTCAAGGTCGATCTCGCGAGCCGCGCCGTCATCGGCTACCTGACGCTCGACCCCGGCGGACTGGACAGCGCGAGCATGCCGCAGGACATCCGCTCGTCGCCGGACGGCAGGGTGTTCTTCGTCGCCGACATGAAGGCGAACGGCGTGTTCCTGGTGGACCCCGAGGCGTTCCGGCGCATCGGGTTCATCCCCACAGGAAAGGGGACGCACGGCATCTACCCGAGCCGCGACGGGCGCTTCCTGTACGTCACCAACCGCGGCTGGAACACCACCGCGGGCGGACATCACGGACCCGGCTCCATCAGCGTGCTCGACCCGCGCACGCGGCAGGTGGTGGCCACGTGGCCGGTTCCGGGCGGCGGCAGTCCCGACATGGGAAACGTGAGCGCCGATGGCAAGGAGCTCTGGGTGTCGGGTCGCTACGACGAAGAAGTGTATGTCTTCGACACGGAGACCGGGCGACTCGCGCACCGCATTCCGGTCGGGCGGGAGCCCCACGGACTCTGCGTCTGGCCACAACCCGGCCGTTTCTCGCTTGGGCACACCGGAAACATGCGATGACGGAGCCCGTGAACAGAATCAAGGGGAAGCTGATTCTCGTCACGGGGGCGAGCTCGGGGATCGGGGAGGCGTGCGCGCGGCGGTTCGCCGCCGAAGGCGCAGACCTGATCCTCTGGGCTCGGCGCGCCGATCGCCTCGAACAGCTGGCGGCCGAGCTCGGTACGAAGCACCGGGTGTCGCTCTCGCTCGCCGTGGTCGACGTGCGAGACCGCGCGGCCGTCGAGCGAACCGCGGAGGCCCTGGTGCGCGCCGGTCGCGTGCCGGACGTCCTCATCAACAACGCGGGGCTCGCCAGCGGCCTGGCCAAGATTCATGAAGGCGATCCCGAAGACTGGGATCGCATGATCGACACCAACCTGAAGGGGCTGCTGTACGTGAGCCGGGCGATCATGCCGCACATGGTCGCCCGGCGGCGCGGGCACGTCGTGAACATCGGCTCCACCGCCGGCCACCAGACGTACCCGATGGGGAACGTGTACAACGCGACCAAGTTCGGGGTGCGCGCCCTCACGGAGGGGATGAACCTCGACGTGGCGGGCACGCCGCTGCGTGTGTCGGCGGTGGATCCGGGATTCGTGGAAACCGAGTTTTCGGAGGTGCGCTTCCATGGGGACCGCGCGCGCGCCAAGGCGGTGTATCAGGGGTTCAAGCCGCTCAGCGCGGACGACGTCGCGGACGCGATCGCCTATGTGGTGAACCTGCCGGAGCACGTGAACATTCCCGACCTCATCATCGTGCCGTCGGCCCAGCGTAACGTATACGTCGTGGATCGGGAGCAGTGAGGGCGGGCGTGATCCTGGCGCTCGCGGCGCTGGCCGCGTGCGACAACGGCACCGGCCCGGCGTTGCCCCAGGCGTCTACCTTGCGCGCGTTCCACGCGATTCGCGGCGGGCCCGCTCTCACTGTCGTCGTCGACGGCCGATCGCTGGCGGCCGGCCTGGGTTTCGGCCAGCTCACGCGAGCGGTGGCACTCTCTCCGGGCCAGCACACGCTGGACGCACAACCGCCGGACACCGCTCCTCGACTGTTCCTGACGTTCACCACGGTGAGTGGGGTCAACTATACGGCGTTCGTGGTGGATTCGACCGCGGGGACGAGACACATCATCGACCCCGTGCTCGTGCCCGACACGGGTGGCTTACCGGCGGGGGGACACAGCAGGCTCCGGATCGCCAGCTTCGCTGCGGCGGCACCGGCGATCGATGCCTATCGCAGCCAGCCCGACAGCACGGGGCTGTTCGTGAGCACGCGGCCGCTCAATTTCCGGGCAGTGACGCGGTATTTCGACGGCGCGCCAGGCGCCTGGAGCGTGGTGATCTCCCATGCCGGCATGACTGACACGCTGCTGGCGACCGGGTCGATCCCGATGGCAGACGGGCAGGCGCGCACTATCGTGGTCATCGATTCGACGCCCGGACAGGTCACCTGGCGGCTGGTGCCGGACCGGAACTAGCGGCCCCCGCCGCCGCCGCGAACCGCCGCACGATCTCTCCCGCTGGTTCGATGCTCGTGATGCCGCTGACGCTCTTCCCCGCCTGCCAGTAGTCTCGCGACGACGGTCCCGCGAAATGGCTGCGCTTCAGCCGCCACGCCGAGTTGAGCGCGTACAGCGTGCGCATGAAATGCTTGGTCCGGCGGTGCCGCAACAGCCAGCGCGCAATGGGGCCGGCCTTCGTGCCCACGCGCTCCACGTAGGGGGTGCGGATCACGGCGAGCGGCACGCCGGTGACGCGCTCGGTGAGCACGATGTCGTCTTCCTCGGCCTCGACGATCGCGCGCTTGTAGTCGGGATGGGCCGTGCACTCGGTGGTGGCGATGAAGCGGGTGCCGAGCTGCGCGCCCGCGTAGCCCATCCGGAGCGCCGCGACGAACCCGGCGGCGTCGCCGATCCCGCCGGCGCACACCAGGGGAACGCCCAGGTCGCCGAGCTCACTCATCAGCTGCTCGGCGCTTTTCGGTCCCGCATGACCGCCGGCGCGGCTGTTCACCGCGATGAGGCCGCGCACCCCCGAGTCGAGCCCCTTGAGCGCCCACTTCCGCTCGGTGACGTCGTGGTACACCACGCCGCCGACCTGAGCGACGCGATCGACCACCCAGCGCGGCTTGCCGAGCGACGTGACGAAGAACCGCACGCCCGCTTCGATTGTCGCGTCCACCCAGCGCTGCATGCGCTCGAGGTACAGCCGGGACGACTGCTCGATCAGGACGTTCATGCCGATCGGCTTTGTGGTGAGCCGGCGGATGAGCTGGAGTCCCTCCCGCCAGTCATGTCCGTGCACGTACACCATCGACAGGGGTTGGGCGATCCCGATCCCGCCCGCCTCGGATACGGCGGCGACGAGCTCCGGGTTCGAGCATGGGAACATGGCGCCTCCGATGAGCGGCACCGCGATCCCGGCATCCCTGGTGAGTGCGGTCTCGAGACCGGTCACGGCGCGGGTGCCGGACCGATGCGCCAGCGGACCGTCGCCCGGGCCACCACTTCACCCGCGGCATTCGAGATCACGGACTCGAAGTCGTGCTCCGCCTCGCGACTGGAATCGGGGATCTCGCAGCGCGCTTCCGCCGTCAGCGCGCCGCGGGCCTTTTTCAGGTAGGTAATGGAGAGCATGGTGGGGATGCCCCGCGCGCTCGCGGGCAACCCGGTCGTCACCGCCAAGCCGCTCGTCACCTCGGCGAGATTAGCGAGCGCGACCGCGTGGACCGAGTTGAGGTGATTCCGCACGGCGCGGCGGTCGGCCATACGGACCTTGGCGTAGCCCGGGCGAAGCTCGAGGACGTACGGCCGCACCGAGCCGGTGTAGGGGACCAGCCGCCATAACAGCCAGCTGAACAGCCGTTTGCCCCCGGGGAGCGGGGCCAGCCGCTCCCACCAGGCGCCCACCGTCACGGTGTGGCCGATCCTCCTTGGCCGAGCAGATAGCGTTCGGTGAAGAGAATCGTCGCATAGAACTGGAAGTCCTGGTTCCCCTTCTTGCGGAACCCGTGGCCCTCGTCCTTGGCCATCAGATACCACACTGGCACGCTGCGGCGCTTCAAGGCCGCCACCATCTGCTCGGCCTCGCTGCGTGGCACGCGAGGATCATTCATGCCCTGAACGATGAACAGGGGTTTCGTGACTCTGTCTACGTTGTTCAGCGGAGCAGTCCGCTCCATCCAGGCGCGCAGCGTCGAATCGCGCTCGTCGCCGTACTCCACCCGACGCAGGTCCTGGCGATAGCCGGACGTGTGCTCGAGGAACGTCGCGAGGTTCGACATGCCGACCACGTCCACGGAGCAGCAGATCGGGCCGTCATACTGGGTGGCGGTCACGAGCGTCATGTGGCCTCCGTAGCTGCCGCCCGTCACCAGGACATGATCGGAGTCCAGATCGGGCCGGGTGCGAATCCACTCGAGCAGGGCACCGATGTCTTTGTACGCCCCGTCGCGCAGCACCCCATTGTCGAGCTTGGTGAAGGTTTTGCCGTAGCCGGTCGAGCCGCGAATGTTGGGGAAGATGATCGCGACGCCGAGCTCGTTGACGTAGTAGTTGTTCCGGCCCAGGAAGCCGGGCCGGGACTGGCCCTCCGGTCCGCCGTGGATGTTGACGATCACCGGGCGACGTCCCGCGAAGCGGGCCGGCGGCTTATAGAGGAAGCCCGAGATGGCCCGCCCGTCGAAACTGGGCCAGTGCACCAGCTCGGCCTCGGCGAAGTCCGAGAGGTTGAGCCCTGCCGTCTCGCTCTCGGTCCAGCGGGTGACCGTGCCGCTCGCGAGGTCCAGCGAATAAGCGTCGGCTGGGGCACGGGCAGAACTGCGCGTGAACCCCAGCTCGGCGCCGGTCTTCCGCCAGCGGACGTCCGAGATAAGGCCGGAGGGGAGCTTGGGAAGTCGGCGCTCCGCGCCGGTAGCGGCGTTGATCACGTGCAGCACGCCGACGCCGTCCTCATCCGCGACGCAGGCAATCCACCGGCCGTCCGGGGACAGATCGAACTCATCGACGTCCCAGGGAATTGCGGTCGTCAGAAACCGGTAGGCCTTGGTGGCCAGGTCGAGATAGGCGAGGCGTTGAAACTCGGAGCCCCGATCGGTCGACAGAAAGACTCCCTTACCGTCGCGACTGAACTTTGCCTCGCCGAACGCCACCGACTCGCTCCCCGGCTGCGGCGCGAGCAGGGTCTTCTGTCCGCTCGCGGCGTCCACCAGCCATAGGTAGCTCTCGTTGACGGACACGTACTGGGCGAGCAGGATCGTCCGGTCGTCCGCCGACCAATCGAGCGGGCCGTACCCACCGCCCTGGAGCTGCAGCACCATCCGGTCGCTGGCCGGGTCGCTCGGGTCCATCACCCACAGATCCAGGTCCCGCCCGTTGCGGCGGGTGGACATGTAGGCGTAGCGATCACCCTTGTGCGACCAGGCGCCACCCACGTTGCGCGCCTTCCCGTCGGTGAGCAGGGTGATTTCTCCGGTCGCTACGTCGTAGCGATACTTCTGGAAGAACTCCCCGCCTCCCACGTCCTTGGTGAATACGATGTAGCGGCCGTCGATGGGTTGGTACGACGCGCCGGACACGGGATCGGGGAAGAAGGTGAGCTGGGTGCGGTCACCGCCGGGTGCGCGGACGCGGTGCAGCTGCGGTGCGTCGGCGAACCGCGTCCCGATGATCATCTCACGCCGCGTCGGGTGCCAGTCCCAAAATCCGGCTGCGCGGAATTCGCTGTAGGGGCGCGCCGCCGCGGCGATGGCCGCCGGCACCGGCGGCAGCCCGTCCGCCACCAGGTTGTCGTTCGGCGCGACGACCCCGGACTGCGGGAGCGCTGCAATCGGGACGAGGAGAGTGGTAGTGAGAAGCAGATTCAGCAGCCTTCGCATACGCGCGCCCCGCTGGCGATGGAGGTCGAGAAAACTACGGCGGTATGAGCACGGTTGCGAGCGGTATGAGTTGCGAGATGTAGGGGCGCAGCATGCTGCGCCCCTACGGATTCGAGAGGCACGCGCTCGCCGAGCCAGGCCCTGCGCCGTAGCTTTCGGCGGATTCACCAGCAGTGGGGGGACGGTGACGGCAGACAGGTATCCCGACAGCCACGTGTTCTACCGGAAGCTCGATCGCCCCTACCGGCGCATCGTGCGCGGGGAAGGGTGCTACCTGTACGACGATGCCGGTAAACCATATCTGGATGCCTGCGGCGGCGCCTTTGTCGCGAACCTGGGCCATTCGAATCCGGCGATCGCCGAGGCGCTGGCGCAACAGGCGCGGCGGTTCGGCTATTTGTCGGGCACGGCTTTCACTCATGAGCCGGTCGAGGCGCTGGCAGCCGAGCTCGCGAGCACGCTGCCGGGCGACCTCGACAAGCTGTACTTCCTTTCTTCCGGGTCGGAAGCGGTGGAGGCGGCGCTGAAGCTGGCGCGCCAGTACTGGGTGGAGCGCGGGCTCCCCCGGAAGCACGCGATCATCGCCCTCGCCCCCGCCTATCACGGCAACACGCTGCTCGCCCTGTCGGCATCGGCGCGGGAGCACTACCGCGCGTTCTACCGTGAGTGGCTGGTAGACGTCCATCGGATTCCGGCGCCGTATGCCTACCGCTGTCCGTGCGGGGGTCACGACACCGGGTGCCCGACGTGCAGCGGCGCCGCGCTCGAGGAGGCGATCGCGCGAGTCGGCGCCGACCAGGTCGGGGCGTTCATCGCGGAGCCGGTGGGCGGTTCGTCCACGGGAGCATCGACTCCGCGACCGGACTACTTCAAGCGGATTCGCGAGATCTGCGATCGCCACCAGGTGTTGTTCGTGGCGGACGAGATCCTCGTCGGCGCCGGGCGCACGGGCACGTGGTGGGCGATCGAACCGTACGGTGCGGCACCCGACATTCTCGTGATGGGCAAGGGCATCTCCGGCGGGTACGCGGCGCTTTCGGCCATAGCGGCGCCGGAGCGGATCATCGACGTGATCGCCAACGGCTCCGGGAGCTTCATGCACGCGCAGACGTACTCGCAGCATCCGGTGGCGTGCGCCGCCGGGCTCGCGGCGGTACGCTACCTCAAGGAGCACAAGCTCGTGGAGCGGTGCGCCGAGATCGGGAGGGAGCTGCAGCGACGGCTTGCGTCGCTCAGGCGTCTGCCGTACGTGGGCGACGTGCGGGGGCGTGGGCTCCTCGCCGGCGTCGAGTTCGTGGAAGACAAGGCCACGCGCGCGCCGTTCCCTCGGGCGGCGAAGTTCGCGGAAACGTTCACAGAAGCGGCGCAGGTCGAAGGGCTCGTCATCTGGCCCAACGTGGGCCAGGCGGACGGGACCAACGGCGATCTGGTGATGATCGCGCCACCGTTCATCATCACGGAACGCGGGATCGAGGAGCTGGTGGAGCGGTTCACGGCGGCGATGGAAAGGACAGTGAGGAGCGTCCATGACGGCCACCGCACCCCAGCAGTCTAAAGTCACCTACACCTCGGCCAACGTCGACTGGGAGCTGTTCCACCGCCAGTTCGACGATGCGCTCACGCGCGTCCGGGCGCAGCTCGGCCGGGACTACCCCCTGTACATCGGGCGGGACGCCGTGCCGTCGGGCGGCCCCCCGATCGTCGACGCGTCGCCGATCGACACCAGCGTCATGCTCGGCCGATTCGCCACCGCGACGCCAGAGCAGGTGGGGCGCGCCGTGGCCGCTGCGAAGGGAGCTCAGCGCGAGTGGGCGCACCGGCCGTGGCGCGAGCGCGTGGCGACCCTGCGCAAGGCAGCGAGCGTGATCCGCGAGCGCAAGTTCGAGCTCGCAGCGATCATGGCCCTGGAGGTCGGCAAGAGCCGACTCGAGTCCATGGGAGATGCCGAAGAGTCGGCCGACCTGATCGACTACTATTGCCAGGAGCTGGAGGACGCGAACGGGTTCGTGCGCCAGATGGCGAAGGTGACGGCGGTCGAGCGGAATACGGACGTGCTCCGCCCCTACGGCGTGTTCGCCTGCATCGCGCCTTTCAACTTTCCGCTCGCGCTGTCCACCGGCATGTCCGCCGCGGCCCTCGTCACCGGCAATGCGGTCGTGTATAAGCCCGCGGAGGACACGCCCTGGACGGGGCTCAAGCTGTACGAGGTGTACCGGGACGCGGGGCTTCCCGCCGGGGCGTTCAACTACATCCCGGGCACGGGCGAGGTCACAGGGGAGGCCCTGTGGCGCCACCCGGGCATCGACGGGGTCGTGTTCACGGGCTCGAAGGCCGTGGGCATGCACATCTACCAGGGCCTCTCCCGCCAATGGATCAAGCCGTGCCTGCTCGAGATGGGTGGGAAGAACGCGGCCATCGTCATGGACACGGCGGACCTGGACGCGGCGGCGGAAGGCGTCACGCGCTCCGCGTTCGGGCTTCAGAATCAGAAGTGCAGCGCCACATCGCGCGTCTACGTGCATCAGCGGGTCGCGAGCGCGTTCATCGAGAAGCTGATCGAGGCGACGAAGGCGTTGCGGCTCGGCGACCCGACCGAGCGGGATGTGTATTTCGGCCCGGTGATCAACGCGGCCGCCGTCGAGCGCTTCACGCGTGCGGTGGCCCAGGCCCGGCAGGAAGGGACGGTCCTGCTGGGCGGTGAACGCCTGCAGGGCGGGCCGTTCGAGCGCGGGCATTTTGTCGCGCCCACGATCGCCCGCCTGCCGCTCAGGTCGGGACTCTTCTTCGATGAGCTGTTCGTGCCGATTCTCGCAGTGGGGGAGGTGGCGGGGCTCGAGCAGGCGATCGCGGAAGCCAACAAGGCCGAATACGGGCTCACGGCGGGCATCTTCTCGAAAAAGCCGGAGGAGGTGGAGCGCTTCTTCGACGAAATCGAGGCCGGCGTGTGCTACGTGAACAAGCGTACCGGGGCCACCACGGGCGCGTGGCCCGGGGCCCAGCCATTCACCGGCTGGAAGGGCTCGGGGTCGACTGGGAAGGGCGGGTGCGGCCCGTACTACGTCGCGCAGTTCCTGCGGGAGCAAAGTCGAACCGTGATCGAGGAGTCGCGATGAAGCGGGATTACCCCCGGATTGTGGTACCGCCGCCCGGCCCGAAGGCCAAGGCGATCGTGGATCGGCAGAATCGCTGGTCGTCCACGTCGTATCCCAAGGAATATCCGCTCGCGATCGCGCGCGGCGAGCGCGCCATGGTCGAGGACGTGGACGGGAACCGCTATCTCGACTTCATGGCCGGGATCGCGGTCGCCTCCACCGGCTACGGCCACCCCCGGGTGGTCCAGGCGATTCAGGAGGCAGCGGGCAAGTTTCTGCACATCTGCGGCAGCGACTTCTATTTCGAGAGCTTCGCGGCGCTGTGCGAGCGGCTGGCGCAGCTCGCCCCGGGCAAGAGCAAGAAGCGTGTGTTTCTCTCGAACTCGGGCACGGAAGCCGTGGACGGCGCCATCAAGCTGGCACGGCACTCCACGGGGCGTCCCGCCATCGTCGCGTTCACGGGGGCGTTCCACGGCCGGACCTACGGGGGGTTGAGCCTCACCGCCAGCAAGTCGATTCAACGCACCGGTTTCGCGCCGTTCCTTCCCGAAGTGTATCACGTGCCGTACGGCAATCGCTACCACTGCGATTTCTGTCGCACGGAGCCCGCCTGCACCATGCGCTGCGTCTCGTCCATCGAGGACGACCTGTTCGCCAAGCGGCTCGACCCGAAGAGCGTGGCCGCGATTTTCGTGGAGCCGATCCAGGGTGAGGGCGGCTACGTCGTGCCGCCGGCCGGCTACCTGCAGGCGCTGCGGGAGCTGTGCGACCGGCACGGCATCCTGCTCGTGTGCGATGAGGTGCAGTGCGGCGTGGGCCGCACCGGCAGGATGTGGGCGTGCGAGCACGAGGGCATCGAGCCCGACGTGCTGCTCGCGGCCAAGGGGCTGGGCAGCGGCATGCCGATCGGCGCGATCGTCGCGAAGGAGTCGATCATGAAGTGGCAGCCCGGCGCGCACGGCAGCACGTTTGGGGGGAACCCCGTGTGCTGCGCGGCGGCGCTCGCCACGCTCGACGTAGTGGAACGGGAGCTGCTGCCCAACGTGCCGCGCCTGGGCGAACGGCTGCTCGCGGGCGCGAAGCGACTGCAGGAGAAGTACGCGACTATCGGAGACGTGCGCGGGCGGGGCCTGATGATCGGCATCGAGTTCGTCAAGGACCGCGCGAGCCACGAGCCCGCACCCGAGGTCCCGCACGACCTGGTGGAGCGGGCGTTCCGGAAAGGCCTGCTGCTCCTGGGCGCGGGGAAGAGCGCGCTGCGGCTGGCGCCGCCGCTGGTTGTGGATGAGTACGACGTGGACACGGCGCTGCGTATCATCGACGAGTGCCTGCGGGAGCTGACGGACTAGGTGTCATCCAAGGTCATGTCGATGCGGGACGCCGTTTCCCGCTTCGTCCAGGACGGCGACACGGTCGTCATCGAGGGCTTCACCCACCTCATCTGCTTCGCCGCCGGTCACGAGATCATCCGCCAGCGCCGCCGCGACCTCACGCTCGCGCGGCTCACGCCGGACCTGATCTACGACCAGATGATCGCCGCGGGCTGCGCCCGCAAGCTCGTGTTCTCCTGGGCCGGCAATCCGGGCGTCGGCTCGCTGCACGCGTTCCGGCGCGCGGTGGAGGGGAAGAGCGCCGCGGGAGGGGGGCTCGAGATCGAGGAGTACTCCCACTTCGGGATGGTGGCGCGGTTTTCAGCCGGAGCGGCGCGGCTGCCCTTCTGGCCGCTGCGAAACTACATGGGGACCGACCTGCCGGCGGCCAACCGCCGCATTCGCTCAGTGGCGTGTCCGTACACGGGCGAAGCCCTGGCCACGGTGCCGGCGCTCAATCCCGGCGTGACGATCGTGCACGCGCAGCGCGCCGACGCGGCGGGCAACACCCAGATGTGGGGCCTCGTCGGCGTGCAGAAAGAAGCGGCGTTCGCCTCGGAGCGCGTGATCGTGGTGGTGGAGGAGCTCGTCGAGGAAGCCGTCATCCGTTCCGATCCCAACCGCACCGTCATTCCGGGCATGATCGTAAGCGCGGTGGTGGTCGAGCCGTGGGGCGCACACCCCTCCTACGCGCAGGGCTATTACGACCGCGACAACGATTTCTACGTCGCGTGGGAGAGTATCTCGCGCGATCCCGACCAGCTCGCGCGCTACCTCGACGAGTTCGTGTACGCCGTCCCCGACCGGGCCGGCTACATGGCGAAACAGCCTCAACTGGCCGCACGGCTCAAGGCGAAAGAGCGATTCTCCCGCGGAGTCAACTACGGTTTCTAGCCCGGCGTACACTCCCGACGAAATGATGGCGGCCGTTGCGGCGCGCGAGCTGTCCGACGGAGAGGTGGTCTTCGTCGGGATCGGGCTGCCGAACCTCGCCTGCAACCTGGCGCGCGCGACCCACGCGCCCAACCTCGTCCTGATCTACGAATCGGGTGCGGTCGGGGCGGTGCCGGCGCGCCTGCCCGTGTCGATCGGCGACCCCGCGCTCGTCACCGGATCGCTCATGGTATGCGGCATGGCGGACGTGTTTCAGCTGTTCCTGCAGAACGGGCGGATCGAGGTCGGCTTTCTGGGCGGCGCGCAGGTCGATCGGTACGGCAACATTAATACGACGGTGATCGGGTCGTACGAGCGCCCCGCGGTGCGGCTCCCGGGGTCGGGCGGCGCTGCCGAGATCGCGGTGCACGCGCGGCGTACCCTGATCGTCGCCAAGCTCAACCCGCGAGCGTTCCCCGAGCGGGTGGACTTCGTCACCAGCCCCGGACAACGCTGTGCCGGCCGCGGCCGACGCGAGCTGGCTATGCCGGGCGCGGGGCCGGTAAAGGTCATCACCGACAAGGGCATCCTCGAAGCGGACGAGAGCTCCGGCGAAATGGTGCTGGCCGCGCTCTATCCCGGCGTCACGGCGGACGACGTCCAACGTGGCGTGGGGTGGCCGCTCGCCCGCCGGGCGCAGCTCTCGGCCGTCGCGCCCCCGAGCGCGACGGAGCTGCGGCTCCTGCGGGACGTGCTCGACCCGAAAGGATTGTTTCTCAAGTCATGACGGCGAGCATGCCGCGCGCGCTCGGCCTCGTCGCGATTTGGTCGGTGGCCGCCGTGCCGGCCGTGGCTCAACGCGAGTCGGTCCTGAAGCAGGTCGGCGTGCCGCATGCCTACTACTGGCGCGAGATGTACGTCCCGCAGGTCACGAGCGGCCCGAGCGCCGCCACGTGGTCGCCCGACGGGACGGAGCTGATTTACTCGATGCAAGGATCGCTCTGGCGCCAGCGAATCGGCTCCCGCGTGGCGCGGCAGCTCGCTACGGGCGATGGATACGACTACCAGCCCGACTGGTCACCTGATGGCCGCCTCGTGGTGTTTGCCCGGTATGCGCACGACGCGATCGAGCTGCAGCTGCTCGACCTCGCCTCGGGAAGCGTGCGTCCTGTTACCGCCAACGGCGCTGTCAACGTCGAGCCGCGCTGGTCGCCTGACGGCAGGCGCATCGCGTTCGTCTCGTCGGCCTATAACCGGCGCTGGCACATCTTCACGCTCGAGGTGGACGCGGGAGCGGCCGTGGAGGGGACGGTTACGCGGCTCACGGAGGACAACGACAGCCGGTTGCCGCGCTACTACTACAGCGTGTGGGATCACTACCTCTCGCCCACGTGGGCTCCGGACGGGCGCGAGCTGATCATCGTTGCGAACCGCGGGCACGTCCACGGGACCGGCGGCTTCTGGCGCATGACCGCCACCCCCGGCGCCCCGATGCGGGAGCTCAGGTACGAGGAGACCACCTGGAAGGCGCGACCCGACTGGTCGCCCGACGGAAAGCGCGTGGTCTACAGCTCCTACCTGGGACGCCAGTGGCAGCAGCTGTGGCTCATGACCAGCGAAGGCGGCGATGTCTTTCCGCTGACCTATGGGGAGTTCGACGCGACCGCGCCGCGCTGGTCGCGAGACGCCAAGCACATCGCCTACATCTCAAACGAAGGTGGGAACACCGCCTTGTGGGTGATCGACCTGCCGGGCGCCCAGCGGCGTCAGATCGTCGCCTCGGAGCGGCGCTACCGGGAGCCCGTCGGCCGGCTTCGGATCGTGGTGGTGGACGCCGCGGGGCGCCCGCTCGCGGCGCGGCTCGCGGTGGCCAGCGCTGACGGGCGGGCCTATGCGCCGGACGACGCGTGGCGCCACGCCGACGAGGCGTTCGATCGGGCCGAGCGCGCGTTCGAATACGGCTACTTCCACGCGGCCGGTACGGCCGAGCTGACGGTTCCGGCGGGAGCGCTGCGTGTGGCAGCGTGGCACGGACCGGAATACCGCGTGGCGCGTGCGGCTGTGACAATCCGGGCGGGACGGACCGTGACCCAGCGCCTGGTGCTCGAGCGGCTGGCGAACCTGCCGGCTCGCGGCTGGTGGAGTGGCGACCTGCACGTGCACATGAATTACGGGGGCGCGTATCGCAACACGCCGAGTCATCTTGCGTTTCAGGCACGGGCCGAGGACCTGCACGTGGTCGAGAATCTGATCGTGAACAAAGAGCAGCGAATCCCGGACATCGCATACTTCCGCGTCGATCCCGATCCGGCATCGAGCCCTGGGTTCCTGCTCCTGCACGATCAGGAGTATCACACCAGCTACTGGGGGCACACGGGCTTGCTGGGCCTTTCAGACCACTACGTGCTGCCCGAGTACGTCGGCTATCCCAACACGGCGGCCGCGAGTCTCTACCCGATGAACGCCGACGTGGCGGACCTGGCGCACGCGCAGGGCGCGCTGTTCGGATACGTGCACCCGTTCGACAGCAAGCCGGACCCGACCGACACGACGGAACGGCTCACCTACGAGCTCCCGCTGGACGCGGCGCTCGGTAAGCTCGATTACATGGAGGTGATGGGGTACTCAGACCACCTCATCACGTCCGGCATCTGGTACCGCCTGCTCAACTGCGGCTTCCGCATACCTGCGGGGGCCGGCACCGATGCGTTTCCGAACTTCGCCTCGCTGCGCGGGCCACCGGGGTTGGTGCGCGTGTTCGTGCGCAGCGGGCCGGCGCTCGACCGCCGGAGCTTCCTGGCGGGCCTCAAAGCGGGCCGCACGTTCGTGACCAATGCCCCCCTGCTCGAGTTCACGCTAGGTGGACGCGAAATCGGCGATGAGATCCGTTTGACCAGAGCCGGGCGGCTCACGGCTCGCGTCAACCTGCGATCGAGCGTCCCGATCGATCACCTCGACATCATCGGCAACGGCAGTGTTGTCGCCAAGATCCCGCTCAAGGGCGACCGCATGAGCGCAACCGAAACGGTCTCTATCCCCATCGCGAAGAGCGGTTGGTACGTGCTGCGGGCCTGGAGCGATCGGCCGGCGCTGCCGGTGCTCGATCTATACCCGTTCGGCTCGACCAGCCCGATTTACGTGCGGGTGGGCCGTGAGCCAGTGCGCTCGCCGGACGATGCCGCCTTTTTCGTGCGCTGGATCGACCGGCTGGACCAGGCGGCGCGGGCCCACGAGGCGTGGAACACGGCGGAGGAGCGAGAGCACGTATTGGGGCTGCTCGCACGGGCGCGGGCGGTGTACGCGGAGCAGGTCGCCACCCCGGTTCCCTAGTCGGGATTCTCGATCAGGATCTCGCGCCGTGCGGTGACAGTCTCGGCTCCGGCGGGTGTCACGGCCACTTCGAGCCGGTAGCGCCCGGGCGTAAGCCCCGAGAGATCGACGGCGAGCGTGCGGGGCGCGATCGACACACTCTCTGGCACCTCCTGCCACTCGAGGCGAACGTCGCGCCGCGGGCCGGCGAGGCCGAGAGACTCGACGGCGCGACGCAGCCATCCGGTACCTTCGCGGGCCAGCCTGAGTGAGACCGAGACGGCGCCGGCCGCCGGATCGGCCCCGTACAGCTCCCAGAAGATACCCAGCTTCCGGTCGTTGAAGACGCGGGTGGAGCCGTGCGCGTGCGGCACGACCGCATCGAGCCTCGCCGGGAGGGAGTCGAGCGGGTCGAAGAGCAGCAGGTCGGATATCGCCGGGTGATAGGGCGATCGCCGTGGCGGGGTCACGCCGTAGCGCGCCCGCGCCACGTGGCGCTCGCCCGGGGCAACGGCCTCGAGCGACATCACGAGAGGTCCGCACGGCGCGGTCGCGGTGAGGGCCCGCGCCCCCGAAACGACGCCTGAATCCCGGGATAGGGTCAGCGTGCGCTCGTCCGCGGCGAGTGCGAGTGCACTCGTCACGGCGCGCCGCGCGAACAGCGTGTCGCTCGACAAGTCGTATGCCGCAACGACGAGACAGGAGTCATCCCGCCGGAAGACGGCCTCCTGGTGATCCAGGTATGTCAACGCCTTAGCATAGGCAGGCGCGTAGCGCTCCCGCGCGTTGGGCGGGTCGAAGCGCCAGTCGTCGGGCTTCGCGTTGCCGGGATCGTCCAGCGCGCGTGCCGCGGGCGCGAAATGGAAGGCCGGCGAAGCCTGGTGCCCCGTGACGATCGGTTCGGACTGCACGAGGGGGGACCTCGACGGATTGCGTGTCCACCACGTGGGCCACCCATAGCGCACCAGCACGTCGCGGAGATCGTCTTCCCAGTAGAGGCCGAAGGGCGTACGCCGCCCCTCCTGGATGCGGACCATCACGCGGCGCGCGAAGTGCTCCGTACGGCGGTCGTTGCCGCCGATCGAGTACAAGGGCTGGGTGAGCCACCACCACCGCGCTTCGAAGGCCGCGCGCCCGGCGCAATCCAGATCGCGATATCGACCAGCGAGGTCGCCGTCGAGCAGGGAAGAGATGTCGTTCCAGCGGCACCGCTCGTCGTCCGGCATGTCGGCGAGGGCCACCGCAAAAACGCTGTCGGCCGCCGCGAAGTCGCCGCCGACGTGATGCACTAGGCCGCCCAGCGCCTCGCACCACCATGCCACGGCGCGACACTCCTCTACGACTCGGGCGGCCTGCTGAGGTTTGCCGTCTTCCAACAGATAACGGACTCGCTGGCCGACAATCCACTCGTCCCCGGGGATCGTTGTAGCTGCGCCGTCGAGAGCGGCGAGGAGGCGGGCGCGCGCTTGACGAATCCTCGGGGGCTCGTCCGGCACCTTGTCCTCCTCGTCGTCGCCGTGCTCATACCAGTAGCACATCCGCCCGATGGGCTCGCCGCACACGCCGGTCCAGCCTCCCTCCTGTTCGGGGAGACTACGGCGCCGCGCGGCTTCGAACTGCTCCTGCGCCCGCCGGGCAGACTTGAGGACAGCAACCGAGTCGGTCGGGCCGGAGTGACATGCGCCGGCGATGAGGCACAACAAATGAAGGAGGGTCACGGTAACACTCCACCGCTAACATACGGCCCTCCGGCGCGGCCCGCGAGCTTGACTCCCCTGCGGCGCGGGGTAATGTCGGCGCGGTGATCCCCCACGACCTGAACGCCGCCCGCTGGTTCGTCGACCGCCATATCGAGGAAGGCCGGGACGGCCGGCTCGCCATCATCCACGAAGGCCGCCGCCTCACCTACGGCGACGTGTATGCCGGGATGAACCGGCTGGGCAGCGCGCTGCGGCGGCTGGGCGTCGCGAAGGAACAGCGGGTGGTGCTACTGCTGCACGACGGTCCGGAATTCGTGTGGAGCTTCTGGGGCGCGCTCAAGATCGGCGCCGTGCCGGTTCCGACCAACACGCTGCTCAAGCCGCGCGACTACGAATACATCCTGAGAGACAGCGGGGCGACGGTCGTGATTGCGGGCGAGTCGCTCAGGGCGGCCGTGGAGGAAGGACGCGCCCGCCTACCGGATCTCGCGCACGTGATAGTCGTAGGCCCGGCGGCGGCCGGTCGGCTCGCCTACGCCGACCTGGTCGGCGCCGAGAGCGCTGAGCTGGCGCCCGCCGCCACGAGCAGGGATGACATGGCTTTCTGGCAATACACCTCGGGTACCACGGGGACGCCCAAAGCGGCCGTCCACCTGCACCACGACATGCTGGTGTGCTGCGAAGCGTTCGGCCGCCACGTGCTCGAGATCGGGCCGGAGGACCGCACCTTCTCGGTCGCCAAGCTGTTCTTCGCGTACGGCCTGGGCAACGCGCTGTACTTCCCGTTCCACGTCGCTGCCTCGACGGTGCTGTACTCGGGCCGTCCCGAGCCTGCGAAGGTGCTCGAGGTCATCACGCGGGAGCGCCCGACCCTGTTTTACGCGGTCCCTACCGCGTATGCGGCGATGCTGCAGGTGCCCGACGCCGAGCGCCTGTACGACCTCGGGTCGGTCCGGCTCTGCAGCTCGGCGGGAGAGCCGCTCCCGAAAGCCATTTACCAGCGCTGGCTCGAGAAGTTCAGGCTCGAGATCCTCGATGGCATCGGCTCGACGGAGCTGTGCCACACGTTCATCGCGAACCGTCGCGGCCAGGTGCGCCCCGGCTCGAGCGGCACCGTCGTACCTGGCTACGAGGCGAAACTGGTAGACGATGCCGGCCGCGAAGTGGCAACCGGCGAGGTAGGCAATCTGATCGTCAAGGGAGACAGCGCGTGCGCGTGCTACTGGAACCAGCCCGAGCGCACCAAGCAAACGTTCGCGGGCGAGTGGGTGCGGACGGGCGACAAGTACACCCGGGACGCGGATGGCTACTTCTGGTACGCTGGTCGGACCGACGACATGATCAAAGCGGGCGGCATGTGGGTGTCGCCGGCGGAGGTCGAAAGCGCGCTCGCCGAGCATCCGGCCGTCGTGGAGGCGGGCGTGGTGGGTGCGGAGGACAGAGACGAGCTGGTGAAGCCGCTGGCGTTCGTCGTACTCGCGCGGGGACACTCGGCGAGCCCGGCGCTCGAGACCGAGCTCAAGACGTTCGTGAAAGAGCGCCTGGCGCCGTACAAGTACCCGCGCTGGATCGTGTTCGTCGACGAGCTGCCGAAGACGGCGACGGGGAAGATCCAGAGATTCAAACTGCGGGAGATAGGAGCAGATCCTTCGCGCCTGCGGCGCTCAGGATGACACGCCCCCTCGCTCTCGTAGAGGAAGGGGACTGTCATCGAAGGATCTGTTGGTGAAAGCCGGTGTTATTGCATCACGAGCAGCAGCACGTCGTACAATGCGTGCGTCCACGCCGTGATCCCGAACCCGCGCGCGAGATACAACGCCGAGAAGAACAGCCCCGCGACCATCCGGAACGCGAACGAATAGAGCTGCCAGCGATCCCCGTATGGCCCGATATAATGAAACGCCGAGAAAATCGCGGCGCCGGCGATAGTCGCCGCGATGCCGGCGGTGAGAGGGCGCCAGCCGAGCAGGCCTCGCGCGGCGGCGGCCAGCGCGCCCACGAGCAGCACGCGGAACAACAGCTCCTCGTAGATCCCAGCCCCCAGGGAGACCATCAGGCGGGTCCACCAGCCCATGTCGTGTCCCGGCCCGCCTGGGACGGCGAGCGTCTGCAGCATGCCGAGCACGCCGGAGGTGACGCTCCCGACCACGAAACCGAAGATGAGCGCCAGCGCGATCGACTCGCCCAGCATCGCGGCAAACACGCGACCTCGAAGCCGTGATCCGTGCGCGCGCATGTCGCGCGCGACGAGCCACAGACCGGCCCCGATCAGGCAGATCATGAAGAGCGGCGGTCCCCACGCACCCGCCACGGCGGTGAACAGCGACTGCAGGATCACGTCCGCGCCGTTGCGGATGGAGCGCTCGCCGTGCGCCAGCAGGACCGCGAGCAGCTGGTAGAACAGCAATAGCGGGAGCGCGAATAACAGACTGTAGCGCGGGGCGCGACTGACTTGCCAATAGGAGGATGGGGAAGTGAAGGTGGTGCCAGTCATAGGGCCAGGAATCTATCGACGGTGCGTCGCTTGCGACGGTTTCGAGTGGCCGGTATGCTACCGCGCCATGAAATACGCTCACCCTCTCCTTACCCTCCTCGTTCTTGCACCGGGCAGTTCCCATGGACAACGTCCTGAGCGGGGCCGGGACCTGGGCATCCCCTTCGAAGGCACGACTGGCCCCCTCAACGCCATCACCGACGTGGCTGGCGTCGAGGTGGGCCACCGCACGCTCGTGGCGGGGAGCGGCAAGCTCGTGGTGGGGAAGGGCCCCGTTCGGACCGGCGTCACCGCGGTCTTCCCCCGCGGCAGGGACTCCAACGACCCGGTGTTCGCCGGCTGGTTCACCATGAACGGCAACGGCGAAATGACCGGGACCACCTGGGTGGAGGAGTCGGGGTTCCTGTGGGGCCCCGTGATGATCACCAACACCCACTCGGTCGGCGTGGTGCGCGACGCGGTGATCGAATGGGTCGTCCGCGCGGGGCGCATGCAGAGTGACGAATGGTCGCTGCCCGTGGTGGCGGAAACGTGGGACGGCGGACTCAACGACATCAACGGCTTTCACGTCACCAAACAGGATGCCTGGGCCGCGATGGATAGCGCCCGTGGCGGTCCCGTCGTCGAGGGCAGCGTCGGGGGCGGCACGGGGATGGTCTGCAATCAGTTCAAGGGAGGGATCGGGACATCCTCCCGGCGGCTCGAGGCAACGGATGGCGGGTACACCGTGGGTGTCCTGGTGCAGTGCAATTACGGGAGGCGCCGTTACCTCCGCATCGCCGGCGCGCCGGTCGGTCAGGAGATCGCGGACCTGGTGCCGTGCCGCGCCCCGTGCAGCGGTCCGCGGTCCGGAGTGGCGACTGCCATCCCCCCTGACGTGGGATCGATCATCATCGTCGTCGCCACCGACGCTCCACTCCTGCCACACCAGCTGAAGCGCCTGGCCCGGCGGGCCGGACTCGCCGTGGGCAGGCTGGGCGGGGTCGCGTCCAACTCATCGGGCGACATCTTCATCGCGTTCTCGACGGCCAACGCCCGCGCCTCCCGCGATTCCGGGCTCGCGCAAGTCTCGATGGTGTCGAACGACCAGATCACGCCGTTGTTCGAGGCGACGGTGCAGGCCACCGAGGAGGCGATCGTCAATGCCATGCTCGCGGCCCGCACCATGACCGGCGCCGACGACCTCACGGTGTACGCCCTCCCGCACGACCGGCTGCGCGCCGTGCTGCGCAAGTACGGCCGGCTCGGTCCATAGTGGCCAAGAACGGCTCGTTCCCCTCGCTCAGGGCGGTCGATTTGCGTGTCCGCCCGCTCGCCCGGGCCGAAACGATCCCGTCGGCCTGGTACACGGACCCGCGGTTCCACGCGCTCGACCGCGAAGCGATCTTCGCCACCACGTGGCAGCACGTGGCCGACACCCATCAGCTCGCGCAGCCCGGCGACCACGTGATCGCCGAGCTGGCGGGCGAGCCGATCATCGTGGTGCGGGGGAAGGACGGCGCGCTGCGCGCGTTCTTCAACGTATGCCGGCACCGCGGTGGCCCGCTCGCCATGAAGGACGGCAACGCGGACATGCTGATCTGCAAGTACCACGGCTGGACCTACCGGCTCGACGGCATGCTGCGCGGCGTGCCGCATTTCAATCGCGTGGAGTTGTTCGACAAGCGCGACTACGGTCTCACGCCCGTGCACCTGGCGGAGTGGGAGGGGCTGGTGTTCGTGAACCTGGGCGAGCGCCCCAAGCCGCTCGAGACCTACCTGAAGGACATCCGAGAGCGCGTCGCGCCGACCCGAATCGGCAAACTCACGTTCGCCCGACGGGTCGAGTACGACGTGCGGGCCAACTGGAAGGTGTACGTCGACAACTATCTCGAGGGCTATCACGTGCCCTACGTGCACCCCGAGCTGTACTCGCTGTACGACTACGAGGGGTACGTGACCGAGGTGCACGACTGGTACTCGGTGCAGGTGGGGCCGCTGACCGGGAGCTCGAACGTCTACACAGCGGGCGGGGGCGAAGCGCTGTATTACCAGGTCTTCCCGAACCTGATGCTCAACGTCGTGCCGGGCCGGCTGCAATCGAATCTAGTCGTCCCGGTCGCGCCCGATCGCTGCAAGGTGATCTTCCGCTATTACTACGACGATGTCGCGTCGGCCGCGGCGCGCCAGCGGATCGAGGCCGACATCGCGTTCTCGGACAAGGTGCAGCACGAGGACGCCGAGATCTGCGAGCGGGTGCAGCAGGGGCTTGGCTCCCGGGCGTACGACAAAGGCCGCTTCTCCGTGCGATTCGAAGAAGGCGTCTACCACTTCCAGAGCCTCCTGAAGCACGCCTACCGGACCTGGCTCAAGCGCTGATGGCGGACCTCAAGCGCCAGCTGGGATTGCTCGATTCCACGATGATCAACGTGGGGACGATCATCGCGTCCGCGATCTTCATCGTGCCGAGCGTGATCGCCCTCAATCTGGGTGCGTCGTTGCCCACGATCCTCGTGTGGGTGGTGGGCGGCGTGGTTTCACTGCTGGGCGCTCTCTCCGCAGCCGAGTTGGGCGCAGCCATGCCCAACGCAGGCGGCATCTACGTGTACCTGAGCAGGGCCTACGGACCGCTGTGGGGATACCTGTACGGCTGGTCGAGCGGTGTCGTGATCAACCCCGCCTCCATCGCCGCGATCGCGCTGGGATTCGCGACGTACGTCGGATTTTTCTTTCCGCTCGGTGAAGGCGGTGTCCGGACCGTCGCGGTGGCGTCGATCATGGGGCTCACCGTGCTCAACTCGCTCGGCGTCAGGCTCGGCGCGATCACGCAAAACGTGCTCACCCTGACCAAGATCGGGCTCGTGATCGTCCTGATCGTCGTCGGATTCGTGGTGCCCGGCGGCAGCGCCGCGAACCTGGCGCCGCTCTGGTCCGACGCGCCGCTCGGCAAACAGTTCGCGTCGTTCGGGGTCGCGCTGGTAGCAGTGTTGTGGGCCTACGACGGATGGATCGAGATCACTTACGTTGGGAGCGAGGTGAAGGACCCGGAGCGAAACATGCCGCGCTCCATCATCCTGTCGACATTCATCGCCATCGCGCTGTATTGCTTGGTGACGGCGTCGTTCGCCTACGTGCTCTCGCCGGCGAAGATGGGCGCGTCGTCCCTCGTGGCGTCCGATGCGGCGAAGGTCACGCTCGGGGCCGCCGGAGCGGGTCTCGTGGCCGTGGCGATCATGACCGCCACGCTCGGCTCCAACAACGGGATCGTGTTGACGGCGGCGCGCGTACCGTACGCGATGGCGCGCGACGGCCTGCTGCCCCGCTGGCTGGCGACTGTGCACCCGCGCTTCCTCACGCCGATTCCGTCGCTCGCCGTACAAGCGGTCGTGGCGATCGCCTTGACCCTGATTTCAACCGACCCGTCGTGGAAGAACACGTACAATCATCTCTTCACGTACGTGGTCCTGGCGGAGTTCGTGTTCTACGGCATGTCGTGCGGCGCGGTCATCGTGTTACGGCGCAAGGAACCCGGTATGGTGCGCCCCTACAAGGCGTGGGGCTATCCCGTCACGCCCATCGTTTTCATTCTCTTCGCGCTGTGGCTGCTGTACAACACCGCCCGGGAGCAGCCGGTGGACGTGGCGATGAGCACGCTGCTCGTGCTCGCCGGGTTGCCGCTCTACTGGTGGCAGCGCAGACTCACCGCCCGGGCGGCGCCGACTCCTTGACGCTGCTACTCGTCGTCTGCGCCGGGCTTCTGCAGGCGCTGCAGCGCGGTTTCCACATCCTTCCGGGTATCCGGGTACTTGAGCGTGCCCACGGCTGCCTGCAACCGCGGGATCCCGAGCTGACGCGGGAGCGTAAACTGGAACGCCTCCACCACCCAGCGCCGCACCGCCCGGCGCTCGTCGTTCAGGTGCGCGGTGAGCAGCTCGAGCGCGTGAGCGCTACCGCGGGCCGCGAGCGCCGCCAACACATGTGCCGCGTAGCGGTGCGTAGCGAGCAGCGTCTCGAGGCGCGGGATGGCGCCGGTATCTCCCGTCTGCGCGATGATTCGATAGGCCGCCTCCTGGATGACGTCCTGGTACGATGGTGTGGCGAGCCCCCAGGCGATGGCGCTATCGCGCGCCGTCGAGTCGGCGCGGACCAGCGCCGTGAGCGCCGCGGCGCGCACTTCGTAGCTTGGGTCGGTTTGGAACGTGGCGCGCGCGAGCTCCGCGGCCCGCGCACCGCCCCGCTGACCCAGCGCCGCTACGCCTGCGCGCCGTACCTGCGCCGAGGTATCCCGCAGCGCGGCCGCGAGCGGCGCCGCGGCGCGCGCCCCGGATAACTCGCCCAGCGCCTCGACCGCCCCGGCGCGCGTGCGGAAGTAATCGGCCCCGGTCGCGGCCTCGACCAGCGCCGCCACGGCCGCCGCGTCCGCCGGACGTTGCGCCAGCTGCTCGATCGCCCACTGGCGGTTCCAGAGATCGGGGTCCCGCTTGAGCTGCGTGGCGAGCCAGGCGGTCGGTTGGTCGAACGTCAACTCCTTAAGAATCGTGTTGCCGTCGTCGAACACCACCATCGTCGGGGCGCCGGCGAGCCCCGGGATCTCGATCGTTTGTTCGCGGGCCGCGAGCTCGATCCGCCGCACGACATCCCCGCCCGCGGTGCCCACGCGAATCGTCACCGGCGTGCGGAACACTCTTGGGGTCTCGAACGCGAGGCCGGTGGTGTCCGCCTTGGATGAGTCCATCTGCGTTTGCTTTACGGTGAGGGTCAGCTTTCCCGCCGCCGTGTCGTACGCCGCCGTCACCACGAAACGGGGGTGCCCAGCGTCGAACACCCATTGGCTCCAGAACCAGTCGAGATTCTCGCCCGTCGCGTCGAGCACCGCCTGGCGCAGGTCGTCCGAGGTCGCGTTTGCCAGCGCGTGCCGGGTGAGGTACAGGTGCAGCGACGTCCAGAACCGCTCGGGGCCGAGGTAGCGCTGGAGCATGCGCAGCACGAGCGCGCCTTTGGGATACACGTTGTTCGAGCCGAGCGCCGCGAGCGGCATGCGGCGCCGCCGGTCGATCTCGAGATACTGGTGGTACTCGTCGAGGTAGTAGTCGTCCTCGACATGGGGCCCGAGCTTCACGCGCCAATACTGTCCGGGCAGGAACTCAGCGAAACCCTCGTTGAGCCACATGTTGGCCCAGTTCTCGAGGGTCACGTAGTCGCCGAACCATTGGTGGGCCAGCTCGTGAGGAATCAGGATCCATTGATACCACGGCCGGTCGACATAGGCGCGGTCGTCGGGCAGCCAGTCGATGAGCGTGGTCGCGCTCACGTTCTCCATCCCGCCGAAGAAATCGGCGACCGTGGTCTGCGCGTACTTGGCCCAGGGGTAGCGGACGCCGGTCAGCCGGGAGTAGACCTCCATCATGTCCGGCGTGACGCCGAACAGCCGGCGGGCGCGACTCGAGTCCGCGCGGTACACGTAGTACTCGACCGGAATGCCGCGCCAGGTGTCGGCCAGGCGGACCAGGGGTGCGACGATGAGGGACACGAGATAGCTAGCGCTGCGCGGGTCCTGGCGCCACGTGACGGTATGCGTCCCGTCGGGCTTCTTCTGGTCGGCCACCAGCCGGCCGTTCGAGACCACGGTGTACGGCTGCGGCACGGTGGCGGCCAGCTCCCAGGTCATCTTGTCGTTCGGGAAATCGTAGGTCGGGAACCAGAAGTGGTTGTTGTCGTCCTCGCCCTGGCTCCAGATCTGCTGCGGCCGGTGCTCCCGGCCCTCCGGCTCGATGAAGGTGAGCCCGCGGCCATTGTCGATGCGCGCGTGGTAGTCGATCGAAAAGCGCAGCGTGTCGTGGAAGGCCAACGGGCGCGCGGGGTACACCACGAGCGTGTCGCCGTGGGCGGCGCTCCGGAGCGTCGTGCCGCGGACGTCGGCGACGCGCGACACGGCGATCCGCTTGCCCGCGTCGAGGATCACGGAATCGAGCCCCGGCCGCAGCGCCACCAGGGTGGTCGTCACGCGGCCGTCGAGCGACGTCGAGTCCCAATCGAAGTTCCGGACCTCGATGCGCTGGTGCACCAGGTCGTAGTCGTGGGATCGCGTATAGGCGTCATTCGCGATCCGCTCCGCGTTGGATTGGGCGAGGCTTGGGGCGGAGCTGGAACCGATGAGCAGGGCGATGGCAAGAAGGAGGCGCATGCACGAATCTAGCCTGGACGGGAGGAGCTTTCCGGTGCAGAATTCGTCGGCCGCCACCATGCCCTTCACAGGAGATTCACGGATGAGATCCAGGCTCGGAACCACCCTGCTTGCCGTCTGCACCCTCCCCCTCACGGTCGTCGTCGCGCAGGCCCAGAACCCGGTCT
>Ga0137410_10000087_pt1 | contig 62267 bp, 53 predicted proteins | sample CZODoug1_16funga_FD_108878 | JGI IMG/M metagenome (GOLD analysis project Ga0137410, IMG submission 108878) | Vadose zone soil fungal communities from Angelo Coast Range Reserve, California, USA - CZODoug1_16fungal (Illumina Assembly) | ecosystem: Environmental > Terrestrial > Soil > Vadose zone... | reverse complement strand
GGGTCCCCACACTCCCCGCACTTTGCGATGTGTGGGTTCTCGCGCCGACCGGGATGCATCGAGATCACAATCAGACTCGGCGGAAAAACCCTGGCCCTTCTGTCGAAGAGATATTACCTAACCCACAAGTCAAAGGACGCATACAGCGCCCACACATCCGCAAAGAACGCGAATGTGTGGGGCACCCGGCTGGGCCACCCGCGCAGATCGTTCCGCTTGACAATGCCGCGATATCGCAGGATGATACTGCCTCGTCGACAAACCTCCTTCTCCAGATTAGCAAGCCATTGCCGAATGTTCCTTATAGAGGAGGGCGTCGCGCTCTCTTGGCATTCCTACAGTAATCGTTTGAAAAAAACGGAAGGACAGAGCAAACCCAAATACTTGCAGGAGGGAAAGGTCATGATGAGCACACCAATTCTCGAAATTGAGAAGCGACGTGGGAACAAGTGGCAGCGGTTGGCACTGGCTTGCACCCTGCTGATGGCGCTCGCTGTCACTGCGCGGCTCCATGCCCAAACTTTCATAGACTGGTACGACTTTAATTGCGACACCGGAGGTTGCAGTCCCGTTCAGTTGATCGGACTAACCCAGGGCGGCGATGGCAACCTGTACGGAATGGACGCTGTGGCTCAGGGTCAGGCGAACATCATAATGCTGACACCGGTGGGCGGGTACACAGATCTTCTGACGGTGGAGAATAACCCAACTGTGATACGCGAAGGCTTAACCCTTGCCTCCGACGGCAACTTCTATGGAGTGACCTGCGGCGGCGGCACCTTCGGTCACGGAAGTGTGTTTCGCTTTACTCCTCCAAATAGTCTAACCGTCTTGTATAGCTTCAACGGCAGCACTGATGCCGTTTGTCCTCAAACAGCTTTGACTCAGGGCAAAGACGGGAACCTTTACGGCGTAGTGTGCGCGCCTCTGCCTGATGCTTGCGATGGTGTTTCAATCGTCTACCGCGTGACGCTACCAGCGGGAACGTATCAAAAGGTAACCAGCTTTCCTGTTACCTCATCTTTTCTTTTGGCATCCGACGGGAACTTGTACGCTAAGGCCCGCGGCGGACGGCCTGGCTTCGGCCGCATCATCCGCATGTCGACCAGTGGCGCAATCAAGGTGATCTACTTCTTCAGCGGGAATGATGGTGAGTTTGATGCAAGTCCTATCACACAGGGATCAGATGGCTATCTATACGGCGTTGCCCAACTTGGGGCCAACGGTGCTGGCGAAATCTTCAAAACGACCCTGTCGGGCACGCTGACAGTCCTCCACAGCTTTGACGCTGTTTCGCCTAATCCCCCATTCACAAATAACGACGGGGCGTTCGGAGTCTTTTTTCAAGGCGGGCTGCTGGCCGCTTCGGATGGATATTTCTATGGAGCGGCCCCGGATGGCGGGGCAAATGGCTTCGGCACAATCTTCCGGATATCCAGCAGCGGGAGCTTTAGCAAGCTTTTCGACTTCGACAATGTCTCTGGACCAATACCCGGCAATTTTCCCCGCACAACTCTCATGCAGCACACGAGCGGCCCGTTATATGGACTCGCAGAAGGCGGTGGGTCCTTTTTCGACGGAGTGTTTTACAGCCTGGTTTTTCCGAACATCAACCAAATTATTAAGGTGGCGGGACCGATCTTCGTTAAACCGGGCGTTCCTGTACAGGTGTTGGGTAACAACATGACGCACGTGATCGGCGTCAACTTTGGCGGCGCACCGGCACAGTTTGACGTCGGTTCCGATACGTACCTCATTGCCCAAGTGCCGAATGATGCCATTGACGGCCTCGTTACCGCGACCTACGACACCGGCCTGCAGGTCCAAACTGTGTCAGCAATGCACATCCTGCCGGTCATCACCAACCTTGACCCTTCCTCTGGCCCCGTGGGCACGCAGGTTGGCATCGTGGGCGGCGGACTAACGCGTGCGAGCAAGGTGGCCTTTGGCGGCGTCAAGGCGACGAATTTTACGGTTGTAAATCCGACTCTGATCCAGGCTATTGTCCCCACAGGCGCGAAGACAGGGAAGGTCAAAGTCACTACGCCCAATGGCACCGCCACAAGTCCGCGAAAGTTCACAGTCAATTGAGACGGAGGATTTAACCAACTCCTTCGCCGGGTGCCCGACACATCGCGCATTTTGCGATGTGCGGGTTCTCGCGCCGACCGGGATGCATCGAGATCACAATCAAACTCGGCGGAAAAACCCTGGCCCTTCTGTCGAAGATATTACCTAACCCACAAGCCAAATGGCGCACCCGCCAGTCCTTCCCTCAGCGGCTGAAGCCGGAGTCTAGAAGGTCGACTACGGCACGACTGAAGTCGTGCCCTCCCGCAAGTCTGTCGCGCTTTTCCCGGCGCTGAAGCGCCGGGCTATTGGCAGTCGTCCCTCCGGGATGGGATTTTCGGATAACTAGTTTCAATGGAATGCCACGAGGCCACTTCTCCCGCACACCTTAAAAGGGGCGTTGAGAATGCAATTGTTCGGCATGGCTGAAGCGATGTCCTGATACGAAGCGCGACCTGCACCTCGGGGGCTGAACAGCCCGCAATCAAATAAGGACCTTAATGCAGCGGTAAACCGCTGCTCCACCCATGAAGCTGCTCCACGCACGAAGTTGCTCCACACAGGAACTGGTGACGCTTTTCAACTGGCTTAGTATGGTGGACAGGGATGGATGGACGGGTCAGAGACCCGTCGCCACACAAGATCCAAGGGACGGCTGTGGAATCCCATCATTCAAGAAGCGGAGGGTGGTGGAGCGCTGGGCGTGACGATCGGCTGCCCGCTCCACACGATGTTGAGCGGATTTGTCAAATTCCTGTCAAATAAGGGCAGGTTTTCGACTGATCGGTCAAATTCACGGGTTTTTCGCGTTATCATTCCTCTTCGGTATGACAACTGCAGAGAACAAGAGCCTGTCCGCGACCGACACGATGGAAGTGCCACTTACCAGCGGCGAACGAATCCTGGTTATTGAAGACGACCGCGCTGTCCAGAAGGCCCTGCGTCGTTTGTTTGAGGGTGAAGGCTTCCAGGTGGATATCGCGGGCAACGGCGCCGAAGGATTGGAACTGTTTCGCGGGTCCGTGCCGTCGGTGGTGGTGCTGGATCTCCGTTTACCCGGAATGCTGGGGCAGGATGTATGCCGGGAGATCAGTGCGGCGGCGCCTTCGCTCCCCATTATCATTCTGAGCGCGCGCACGGATGTGATGGACAAAGTGCTGCTGCTCGAATTGGGTGCGCACGATTATGTTACTAAACCTTTCAGCCCGCGAGAACTGCTGGCGCGAGTGCGAACCGCAATGCGCCGCTCGACTCGGACTCCTGCCTCGGAAACCTTCTCGTTCGGAGATGTGAAAATCGACTTCCTGAAAATGGAGTTGCACCGCCAGGACGCACTCGTACAATTGACCGCACAGGAATTCAAAGTGTTGAAGTTCATGATCCAGAACTCGGAGCGTGTCCTGTCCCGGGAAGAGCTTCTGAATCATGTTTGGGGTTATAAGAATTATCCGAGCACGCGGACTGTGGATAACCACATTCTGAAACTGCGCCAGAAGTTGGAGCGGGACCCCGCTAACCCCGTGCACTTCCGGACCGTGCATAGTGCCGGCTACAAGTTCGTCCCCTAGACAATGTTGCGCCGCATTGTTACCGGAAGGAGAACCATGGGTGGACTTCGGTTGCGGACCAAGTTCCTTCTTTCCATGGTGGTGGTATCGGCGGCGCTGACGTTCACCACGCTTTTTGTGGTGCGGCGTACGGTGCAACGCCAGGTTCGGCTAGAAATCCAGCGGGACCTTCAGAACTCAGTTTCTGCCTTCCATAATTTTCAGAAACAGCGCGAGATGACGTTAGAGCGGTCCGCCGCTCTGCTCGCGGACCTGCCCAATGTCCGCGCCCTGATGACGACGCACGACGCGGCGACCATTCAGGATCAGTCGCACGATCTCTGGAATTTGGCCGGAAGCGATTTGCTGTTGCTGGTGGATCCCTCCGGAAAAGTGATGGCCTTACAGACGAGTCCGCCCGAAGTCACCATTCGCCAGGCGCAAGAGTTTATCCCCGGGATCGTGTCGCGCGCGGAAACCCGGCATTGGTGGTATGTCGAAGGACACCTCTACGAAGTCTTTCTCCAGGACATCTATTTTGGGCCCGCCAGCGGACAACAGGTTTTGGGATACCTCGTGCTGGGCTACGAGATCGACGACCGCGTGGCGCGTGAGGTAAGTCAGGTGGCTGCCAGCGAAGTTATGTTCCGCTATGGAGACACGATTGTCCGGAGCACGCTGAAGCCTTCGCAGGAACAGCAGTTGTTAAGCGGAGTCCATAAGTCGTCGTTGGCGCCGGACGAGGTCCGACTGGGCGAAGAACGGTTTCTGGCTACTACGGTGGACCTGTCTTCTCCAACGACACCCGAACTGCGGCTGTGGGTGCTGAAGTCCTTCGATCAGGCTACGGCGTTCTTGAGCAGCCTGAACGAGTTGCTGCTGGGACTTGGATTGGCGGCGGTGTTGGCGGGTAGTCTGCTGGTATTTCTGATCTCGCATACCTTTACTCGTCCGCTGGACACGCTGGTAGCGGGCGTGCGCGCATTGGGGCAAGGGGACTTCGCGTATCCTCTGGAAGCACGAGGGGGAGATGAAGTCGCGGAAGTCACGGGCGCGTTCGACCGAATGCGCACCAGTCTGCAAACCACACAGCGTGAATTGTTGGACGCCGAACGGCTGGCAACGATCGGGCGGATGGCGAGTTCGATTTCGCACGATCTGCGCCATTCGCTGGCCGCCGTGATGGCCAACGCGGAATTTCTGTGTGAGAGCAATCTTTCACCCGGCCAGCGCGAAGATCTCTATGCGGAGATTCGGGTGGCCGTCAAACAAATGACCGATCTGATCGAGTCACTGCTGGAGTTTTCGCGGACACGCGAGTCGCTGCATCCTTCGCATGGTGACGTGCGCGAGGCGGTAGAATCCGCCATCAAGGCGCTGAAGACGCATCCGGAATTTCAGCGGGTGCGGATTCGCGTGTCGTGGGATGGGGCGACCGAGGGCTGGTTCGATTTCAAAAAGCTGGAACGGGCATTGCTGAACTTGCTCCTGAATGCCTGCGAAGTGGTGCCGGCTGAAAGTGGACAAATCGATGTTGGGCTACGGCGTAATGGGCAAAGCCTGGAAATCAGGATCAGTGACAACGGGCCGGGCATCGCGGAAGCCGTGCGCAGCAGTCTGTTTGACCCGTTCGTGAGTTACGGCAAAGAAAATGGAACGGGCATGGGATTGACGGTCGTACAAAAAATTCTTCAGGACCACGGCGGCGACGTGGAGGTGGAACGGACTTCGCCGGAGGGAACGACCTTTAGAGTCAGCGTGCCGCTGAAGCCATCGCCCGAGAACGCGATCGCGGCGAAGCACGCAACCTAGTCCGCAGCGTAGATAGTGGCGAAAATTTCCAGGGGTAGCCGTGTGGCAGGAGGCAACATGAGTACGAGGCAGGCGTACGATGTTTTGCGATCCGCGATGCTGGCGGGTTTGCTTCTCTCGACCGTCGTGGGCGCCGCGCAAGATGCGGCCAATCCCGCGGACACGACTTCGGCAACTTCTCTCAACGACTCGGTTCGTGAACTGCGCCAGCAGATTCGCGAACTGCAAGACGCCGTGACAGAAATTCGCTCCGAGTCGCAGCGCTACCGGACCGAGACCGCGGAATTGCGTCGCGAATTGGAGGCAGTGCGCGCGGCTTCGGCCGGAAGTCCGACCGCCGCCGAGAGTGCCGCTGGGCTGAGCGCCTATGCTCCGGCCGCCGCCCCGCCCCAAGAAGTCCAAACCGATCAAAAGATGCAACACGCCGCCACTCTGGAAGAGGAATACCAGTTGCTGAGCGGGAAGGTCGATGATCAATATCAGACCAAGATCGAAAGCGCGTCCAAGTACCGTATGCGCTTGTCGGGGATTGTGCTGCTGAACCTTTTCAGCAATGTGGGAACGGTGGACAACGCGGATATTCCGTCCATCGCGTATGGCCGCCCACCGGGCGCCTCGGGCGGAAGCTTCGGCGGGACTTTGCGGCAGTCACAGATCGGGCTGGAGGTGTTCGGTCCGCAAGTGGCGGGCGCACGAACTACAGCCGACTTGCAGCTTGACCTCGGAGGGGGATTTCCGCAGGCGCCGAACGGCGTGAATGTCGGACTGTTGCGGCTGCGGACGGGCACAATGCGCCTGGATTGGGCGCACACTTCGATTGTCGCGGGACAGGATGCGTTATTCTTCTCGCCGGTTTCGCCGACGTCGTTTTCCTCGCTCGCAGTCCCCGCATTTTCGTATGCAGGCAATTTGTGGAGCTGGGTTCCACAGGTCCGTGTGGAGCACAGATTTACTCTGGGAGAAGATTCGAACCTGCTGGTCCAGGGGGGAATTCTTGATTCCCTGAGCGGGGAACCGCCGATATTTGACTACTATCGTACTCCTCAGGCGGGCGAGAGATCGCGTCAACCGGCATACGCGACCCGGATGGCTTGGTCGCATAGCCTCTTCGGGCAGCCGCTCCGCGTAGGCGTGGCTGGCTATTACGGGCGCCAGAGCTATGGATTTAATAGAAACGTGGATGCCTGGGCCGGAATGACGGACTTGGATTTGCCGCTGACCCACCAGTTGTCTCTCAGCGGAAAGTTCTTTCGGGGAAGGGGACTGGGCGGACTGGGCGGCGGCATTGGCCGCAGTGTGCTATTCAGTGGCGATCCCGGATCGCTATATTCACAGGTTAGGGCCTTGAATTCCGCGGGCGGCTGGGCGCAATTGAAATACCGGCCGGCCAGCAAACTTGAGTTCAATGGCGCATTCGGACAAGATAGTCCGTACATGTCAGACCTACGCGCATTCCCGAATCCGCAGTCTTATGGCGACCCGAGGCTGACGAAGAATCAGGGGAGCATGGTCAACGTAATTTTTCGACCGCGCTCCGACCTGCTGTTTTCCGCCGAATACCGTCACCTTAAGACCTTTACGATCGATAACGGGACCTATAATGCCGACCACGTCAATCTGGTGATGGGCGTGCTGTTCTAGGTTCCTGAGGAAAACTGAATCATGACGCGCCGGCCAATCTTGACTGCCGTTCTGACGTTATGCTTCAGCCTGACTGGATTGCAAGCGCAAGTCGCAACCGTCAGAGCCCGCGTGGAGGTCGAGGGTGCGACTAAGGCGCATGCGCCATTACCCAGCACTGTCGTTTGGCTGACTCCGATGTCTGGAGCCGTGAGTGCTCCGCCGTCGGCTTCGTCCGGCACCGCTCCCCGGCTCGTCCAGAAGAACAAGAGCTTTGAGCCTCACGTGCTAGTGGTTCCCGCGGGTTCGGCGGTGGAATTCCCCAATCGCGATCCATTCTTCCACAACGTATTTTCACTGTTTGAAGGCAAGCGATTCGATCTCGGACTGTATGAAGCCGGAACTTCGCGCATAGTGCACTTCGACCGGCCGGGGATCAGTTACATCTTCTGTAATATTCATCCAGAGATGAGCGGAGTCGTGATTACGCTGACCACGCCTTTCTACGCCGTCGTTCATGGCCAGGGGCAAGTTGAGATTTCCGACGTGCCCTACGGACGCTACCAGTTTCACATTTGGAGCGAAGGCAACGGACCGGAGAATGCGCTGCCGGCGGTGCGCGAGATCACAATTTCCGAGAGTGCAACATCGCTGGGTGTGGTTCGCGTCCCGGCACCGAACCGGCAAAATCTGGCGCATAAAAATAAGTATGGCCGCGACTATGATGCGCCGACGCCGGACAGCCCCATCTATCGTCAACAACCGTAAGATCAAATCTCATCCATGAAAATTGAAAAAATACTCAAACGTTACCGGATCGAGGACGGAAAACATTTTCGCCTGAAGGATCACGAGCCTGCCGACACCTCCGGGTTGAAATCCGAGTCCAAGCCGCAGGCGCGCGATTTGCTCACCAACGGCGTGCAGGAACTGGCGCGCCTCCAGGATATTCTGGCAGCGCAGAATCGCTGGGGGCTGCTCCTGATCTTCCAAGCCATGGATGCCGCCGGCAAGGACGGAACGATCAAGCACGTGATGTCGGGCGTGAATCCGCAAGGCGTTCAGGTGACGTCGTTCAAAGCGCCCTCCAGTGAAGAGCAGGATCACGATTTTCTGTGGCGGACCATGAAACATTTTCCGGAGCGCGGGGACATAGGAATTTTCAACCGCTCGTACTACGAGGAAGTACTGGTGGTGCGGGTTCATCCCGAACTCCTGGCGAAAGAGAAATTGCCCGAGGCGCTGGTGAGTAAGCAAATCTGGCGGGAACGATTTGAAGACATCAATGCGATGGAGCGCTATCTGACTCGCAATGGCATCGCGATTCTCAAATTTTTCCTGCACGTTTCCAAGAAAGAGCAGAAACGGCGCTTCTTGGAAAGACTGGACCATCCCAACAAAAACTGGAAATTCTCTCCTGCCGACGTGAAGGAACGCGCGCACTGGGATGCTTATCAGGATGCGTACGAGGACATGATCCAGCACACCGCGAGCGAGCATGCACCCTGGTACGTCGTGCCTGCCGATAATAAGTGGTTTACCCGAATAGTCGTGGCGGCAGCGATCGTGGATGCGCTCAAAGCCTTGAACCTGGGGTATCCGAAGATCGATGGCGCGCAGAAAGCCGAACTGCAAGCGGCCCGGAAGCAACTTCTCTCCGAATAAGCGTCGCGCGGCGTAAAAACCAATTTACCGCAGAGTGCGCAGAGGTCGCGGAGTTTGTTGAGGATTTTCCCATGCCTTCTCAGCGTATTCTGCGCTCTCTGCGGTTAAATGATTTCTACTACTTCGTCAGGACTATTGGCATTGGCTGGTCGTAAGCCTGGATGGTCACGGTTATGGACCTGCGTTTGTCGAACGAATCCTTAGTGATCGGGAAGCTCACAATCATTGTTCCCTTGTGCTCCGTACCTGGCAGCAGCTTGCTCTGGGGCGCAAGGGGCGGCTCAGTATTCGCCTTTAGAACGGGAAAAGCCTGGAAATAGCGGTCGAAGTCCACGCTGGACGCGGCATCGTCGTCGAAGGTCTTGCCGTCCGCGTCGGTGAGGCGGGCCTTCAGAGTGTGGATCCGAAGCGGCTCGTCTCCACTCGTGTGCAAGGTCAGAGTGACCGCAACCATCGTGCTGTTCTGCCCCGGCACCTCGACGGCGGTGATGAAGTCGATGGATCCCGCCGCTTGTGGCTTCTGGCGAGTTAAGTAGGCGACCCCGCCCAGGATCACGGCCACGGCTGCGATGCACAGAAGGACAATCCCCGCCGGGGGCAGATTGCGCCGGGCAGTGCCGAATTCTTCTCCAATCCTAAAGTCGGTTTGTGATTTTAGCGGCTGCCCAGTTGGCGGCGCGGGAGACGGATTCACGGGGGTGTCAGACATAGCATGCGGCTTGATTGTACTCGGAAGGAGGGCGCGATTTCTGCTTTTCGCACAGCGAGACGCCAATGTTTCCTTTACCGCATCACGAAGGCGGCTCACTGACCAGTGACTTTGGTTACCTTGCCTAGGGTGACGGTTGCTGCCACGATGCAGAAGATTTCTTTTGGAGGTAATCGGCGGTGAATCGCAAAACCTTTATTGCCGCATTAGGATGTGCCCTTCTGGCCACCAGCTTTTTGGGCTGCGGAGGCTCCAACAATCTACAGTCCATCACTCTCACCGTCGGGAGCGGTAGCGGCTTCTTCAACCTGAAGGGCATCGGTGGAACGCTCCAGCTGAAGGCGACCGGGGAGTACAGTAGCACCAAAACGAAGGACCTCACGAACCTTGTCGCTTATGCCGTCGTTCCCGATGGCAATGACTCCAACGGAGTGCCCCTGAACGCTCCTCCGCTGACCGTCACCATGAGCCCGACGGGCTTGATGACCGCGGTTGATCCCGCTGTTTGCACGTGGGTGAACCTTCAGCCCGATCCTACAAAGCCACCTGCCTGGGCGCTGAGTGGTTCTTACAAGGTGACGGCCTCTTTTCGGGGAATTACGTCACAACCCATTTTCATTGGCGTGGCCTCGGCAGCCGGTCCGCCGCCGACGGGTGCCTGCGGCCCTTAATAAACTCTTTCGTTGTATTTGGCAATTTCCAGAATTGCGTGCTCGTGGGGGCGGCAGCCCAGCTGCCGTCCCTCTCCGTTTTAGTCTCCATCCCTACTGATGAATCCGGACCGATCTCCAAACGGATGTCGACCCGTGCCACTCCGTGCCGCAAGCGAAAGTCCAACAAAACTTCTTTGGTCGTCGTTTGAGCACAAGGCCCCGAACCTCTATAATCAAATGTTTGACCTGCATGCGGGTTTCCCTGTCCCATGAACCCGACCGGCACCTCTGAAACTTTGATGAAAGTTCGTCCCGGAGTCGAAATCTCTGGCCAGTCCGATATCGGCTGCCAGCGCGAGAACAACGAGGATTCCTTCGGCTATTTTGAGCCCGAGGATGACGAGCAGTTCTTGCACAAAGGCCGCCTGGCGATCGTCGCCGACGGTATGGGTGGCTATGAAGGCGGCCAGGAGGCCAGTCATCTGGCGGTCGAGACCGTTTCTTCGTTTTATCGCGACCGCAACGGAAGCGATCCACAACAAGTGTTGAACGAAGCATTGCAGGCTGCGCACGAGCGCGTGCGTGAGCATGGTTTTGCGCATCCGAAACTGCGCGGCATGGGAACAACCTGTACTGCGATCGTAGTGGTCGGGTACGCGTTGCATTATGCGCATGTCGGGGACACGCGGCTCTACCTGGTTCGGGATAGGCAGATCACGCAGATCACTCGCGATCACTCCTACGTGGGCAGGCTGTTGGAGTCGGGCGTGATCAGCCGCGAAGAGGCAGAAAAACATCCCCAGCGTAATATTCTGACGGCCGCTCTGGGCACAAGCGCCGATCTCATCATGGATTCGCCGGAACATCCAGAACCTCTCCAGGCGCAAGACGTGCTGGTGGTATGCAGCGACGGCCTGTGGGGACTGGTTCAGGATGCAGAAATCCTGCAAGCGGTCGCGAACAAGAGCCCCGAAGATGCCGGACGCGAACTCATCGAACTAGCCCGGGAGCGCGGCGGGCCGGATAACATTACCCTTCAGATCCTGCGCGTCAGCTAAAGGCGTTCTGCCTTACTCTGTATTGCCTATGTTTTAGGTCGGGTTGCCACAAGAAAAGTGCAAGTCCCTGCACAATGCCCGTCCCAGCACGGGCTCTGGACGGCCGTAAAGTGCTGAAACTAAGCGACGATCTCCAGTGTGGAAAAGTCCTGCTTTGGCATTGCGCTTGCATTGCCTATAATGCCTATTAGTCCGATAGGGATTGTTATGGGGGCGTGAATGAAGATCTCTCAAAAAGGGCTGTATGCCTTGCAGGCGCTGATGATGCTGACGCGCCGTTACAGTCAGGGTGCGATTCGCATTCGCGACATCGCATATGAGGAAAGCCTGCCGGAAAAGTTCCTGGAGCTGATTCTTCTCGAATTGAAGAATGCCCGCATTGTGGAAAGTGTGCGGGGCGCCAAAGGCGGATACGCGTTACGGCGTCCACCGGCGGAAATCCGGCTGAGCGAAATTATCCGGCTGATTGACGGTCCGCTGGCGCCGTTCGGGGATGCCGAGCAGTTACGCAGCCTCATCACCCGCGATGCCGATCACCGGGCGCTCTATCAGGTGTTTCTCGATGTCCGCGATGCGGCCGCCAAGATCCTTGACAACACAACGCTCGCCGACCTGATGAACAAATCGCCCGCCGGCTCCGGCCGCCGCAGCGGTAAAAAGAAAAAGACAGAGACCACCGTTTTGCCGCTGACGCTGCATGCCGGTGGGAGAGAGGGCCATGACTAAGCGGAGTCTCATCGCAGCAATCTTAATACTGTTCGCCGGGACCGCCGCTTCGGCGCAAACCGTCATCCACGTGGGTGCGTTCCCCAACATTACCCATGCGCAGGCAATGGTGGGCAAGGCCAATGGGTGGTTTGAAAAGCGCATGGGGCCGAAAGTCACGATTGACTGGAAGACCTTTAACGCCGGCCCTTCCGCGATCGAAGCGTTGTTCGCCGGCGCGATTGACATGACTTATATCGGTCCGAACCCCGCCATCTCTGGCTACGTTCGATCGAACGGGGAAGCGCTGCGCATCGTGGCCGGCGCGACCAGTGGCGGAGCCGCCCTCGTGGTTCGCAACGATTCAGGAATTCAGAAGCCGGAAGATTTTCATGGCAAGAAAGTAGCCTCGCCGCAGATGGGAAACACGCAGGACGTCGCCCTTCGCGCCTGGCTGATCGCGCACGGCATGAAGTCCACCGACAAAGGCGGAGACGTGCAGGTGATTCCGCTGGCGAATCCCGACCAGCTCACGCTCTTCATGAAAAAAGAATTGGACGGAGCCTGGGCTCCCGAACCCTGGGCCACGCGCCTGATCCGCGAAGGAAACGGAAGACTGTTTCTGGACGAACGCGACCTTTGGCCCAACGGTCAGTTCGTCACTGCCCATCTGATCGTGCGCACGCAATTCTTAAAAGATCATCCCGACCTCGTGAAGGACTGGATCCGCGCCCACGTCGAAGTGACGGACTGGATCGGCGGACACTTGCCCGAAGCCAAGAAGTTGCTCAACCAGCAGATCCAGAAAGAGACCGGCAAACCACTGGCGGACGCGCTCTTGAACGATGCCTTTGGACGGATGACTGTGACCTACGATCCGCTACGGTCGTCGCTGATGACGGCGGCGAAGTCGGCATTTGACGCGGGCTTCCTGGGCCGCCAGATGCCGGATCTTTCCAGCCTCTACGATCTCTCGCTGCTCAATCAGGTTCTTGCGGAAAAAGGAAAGAAGGCCATTCAATGAGCACCAGTCCTCATAACGCGTATCCAGCGCCGGTTCCGCCCGATCACCGGGGTGTTGTGCGAGGCAACGTGCTTCGTGGCAAACCAGTTTCTTCCGTGGCTGTGCTCCCGATGCGGCCCGGAACGGCGGCGAATGTTGTTCCGAAGGTTGCATTGGATGGCATCTCGCTGAGCTACAAAACAAACTCCAAGGGACGTTTGGTCGCGCTCGAGAACATCAGCCTCCAGGTCCAGCCGGGCGAGTTCCTCTGCATCGTGGGGCCTTCTGGTTGCGGCAAGTCCACGCTCTTGCACCTGATTGCCGGCCTGCACCAGCCAACGTCGGGACAGGTATCCGTAGATGGCAAGGTGGTCAGCGGTCCTGGGACCGATCGCATCCTGATCTTTCAGGAACTCGGATTGTTCCCCTGGCTGACTGTGGGACAGAACGTCGAGTTCGGCATGAAGATGAAGAACATCTCGAAGGCCGAACGCGAAGAGAAGATTCAGTACTACCTGCGACTGGTGCATCTCTCGAAATTCCGTGACAGTTTCACCCATCAGCTCTCCGGAGGCATGCGGCAAAGAGTTGCTTTGGCGCGTGCCCTCGCCACGGAGCCGGATGTCCTGTTGATGGACGAACCATTCGCCGCACTCGATGCCCAGACTCGCGATTTGCTGCACGATGAGTTGGAGCGCATCTGGGCCGAAACCGGCCGCACCATAATTTTCGTGACCCACAACGTCCGTGAGGCCGTTCGCCTCGGCGATCGCGTAGCCTTAATGACTTTCCGTCCGGGTCGCGTAAAGCAGGAATTTCCCATCCATCTGCCGCGTCCTCGGCACATCGAAGAGACGGACGTGGCACGCACCGCCCGCGAGATTCTGGATTGTCTGCGCGAAGAAATCAATAAGTCCCTGGAAGTGGAGTACGCCGATGAAAAAGCTAAGTAGACAAATTATCTTTTACAGCGCGCTCATCGGGGTATGGGCCCTGTTGGCGAAGTTGCACGTCTGGCCGCCGTATCTGTTCCCGCCGCCGTGGGGAGTTGGCGAAGCACTGTGGGCCGGCTTTCAGGATCACAGTTTCTGGATCGGGATCGCGGTTACGATGAAACGTATGTTCATCGGTTACAGCTTGTCGGTAGTGCTGGGGATGATCCTTGGACTCGGCGTAGGCAGCTACAAGTTTCTCGAAGACACCCTCGGCGGCTTACTGGTGAGCCTGCAATCGTTGCCGAGCATCTGCTGGATTCCGCTGGCCGTTCTCTGGTTCGGATTGACAGAGAAGGCCATCCTGTTCGTGGTCCTGATGGGCTCGTTGCTGTCAGTCACGATCGCCATGGAAGACGGCCGCAAGCAGATGCCGAAAATTTATGCGCTGGCTGGACGCAACCTGGGTGCTAAAGGATTCCGTTTGTTCTGGTCGGTACTGTTGCCGGCGAGCTTGCCGTTTATCGTTTCTGGTCTGAAACAGGGTTTTGCTTTTGGATGGCGTTCGCTGATCCAAGCCGAAATGATCTTCTTGAGTCTCGGCCTCGGCCAATTGCTGATGATGGGCCGCGACCTCAACGATATGAGTCAGGTGATCGCTGTGATGATCCTAATCATCATCTTGGGCTTCATCATCGACGGCCTCGTGTTCCGAACGATGGAGCGCAAACTGCAAGAGCGCTGGGGTCTGGTTCCAGCCTAGAGTTGCCCTCGTGCAAACGCCCTCGAGTAGAGACGGGGCTTGCTGCGTCTCCCTTTGACAGGGCGTTCCTGCCGCGTGCAGGAGGCGCGGCAAGCCGCGTCTCTACCCATCATTCTCCTGACACCATGAAACCTTCGCTCTTCCCCTTTCCCACAAATTCATTTCTAATGCTCCCGCTATGCTTCGCAAACTTGCCTGGCTGGGCCTGCCTCTGTTTACTCTGGTGATGTTCGCAGCTGACAACTCTACCGACCAGCTGATTCGGGAGGCACTGAAGCCTTCGCCGCTGGAGTCGAACCTTCGCCGTCTGACGGATGAAGTCGGAGGGCGCGTGCCGGGCACTCCGGCGATGCAGCACGCGGTGGATTGGGGTGTGGTCGCGTTCAAAGACGCGGGAGCTGATGGTGTTCATACCGAAGAGTTCACGATGCCGCATTCCTGGGCCGAAGGCGCGACCTCCGTGAGTGCGGCCACTTATGCAGGAACGGCGTTTCCTGTGCGCGCTGTTTCGATCGCATGGGGTCCGGCATTGGCGGCCGCCAAGCACGTGCCGATTATGGACGTTGGTGAAGGCACGGAACAGGACTTTGCCAAAGCGGGCGACGTCTCGGGCAAGCTGCTACTGGTTCATACCAAAGTGTTGGCCACATGGGCGGATCTTTTTGGAGAGTACGAGCAGGCGCCGGTAGTGATTGCGCTCGCTGTCAAAGGGAAAGCCAAGGCGATCGCATTCATGGCTACGCGCGAGAACGATATTCTCTACCGGCACACCAACTCGGGAGCCGGCGAAATCGACCAGTTACCCATGGTATTAGTCGCGCGTGAGGACGGAGAGCGCATCGCCCGCCTATTGGCGTCAGCGAACCCCGTGTGGGCGGATATTGCGATTCCCAACCATATTGGCGGCCCGATCAAATCCTGGAACGTGGTGGCCGAAATCAAAGGCAGCGAGAAGCCGGACGAGTTCGTCATCCTGGGCGCGCACCTCGATTCATGGGAACTGGGCACTGGAGCACTCGACAACGGATGCAATGCCGCGCTCGTGATCGACGCGCTGCGGGCGATCAAGGCATCGGGCGTGAAGCCGCTCCGAACTATGCGTTTTGTTTTGTTTTCCGGCGAGGAAGAAGGGCTGATCGGATCTCGCATGTACGCCGTTGCGCACCGCAATGAACTCGACAAAGCTGCGGGGGTGGTCATTTTCGACGCTGGAACTGGCAAGACCACAGGCTTCTCCACAGGAGGACGCAAGGATGTGGCAACCGCCGCCCAATCACTGGTCGCGCCGCTGAAACAATTCGGCGCAGACAAGCTGATTCCGTCTGCCGAGTCTGGCACCGATCACTTCGATTTCATGCTGGAAGGCGTGCCCACGTTCGTAGCCGAACAGGACGAAGCCAACTACCTCGTGAACTACCACGCCACGTCTGACACCTACGACAAAGTCGACTTCCCGCAACTCAAGAAACATGTAGCCGAAGCCGCAGTCCTCAGCATTGCGCTAGCGAATACTCCCGAGCGCGTCGGCCCACGCTTGGATCGTGCGCAGATCGAACAGTCCTTGCGCGATGTCCACTTCGATGAAGAAATGAAGGCCATGGGTATGTGGGACGAGTGGGCCAACGGGAAGCGGGGAAGAGTGAAGTAAGAAAGCTGCGGGCTGTGAGCCTCGAGCCCCGAGCCAGGGCCCCCGAGGTCGAGATTCCTCGCAGCTCGTGTCTCGAAGCTCACAGCTATCTGTCGTACTATTCTTGTGTGCTTCTTTTCTGGATTCTTTTTAACCTTTTTGTGGTGGCGATGCTGGTGTTCGATCTGGCCGTCCTCAATCGCCGATCCCACCGCCCGGGTTTTCGCGAAGCTCTAGTCTGGTCTGCTGTTTGGATTGGGTTGGCTGCTGGTTTTGCGGTGTTCGTCTTCTTTTGGCGCGGACACGCGAGCATGCTGGAGTTCGTCACCGGGTACGTGGTTGAGCTCTCGCTCAGCGTCGACAACCTGTTTGTCTTCCTGATGATTTTCCGCTTCTTCAAAGTACCCGATAACCAGCAACACAAAGTTTTGTTCTGGGGAATTGTCGGCGCGCTCGTGATGCGCGGACTGTTCATCCTGGTAGGTGTGAAGCTGATCGCACGCTTTGAGTGGATTACGTACCTGTTCGGGGCGCTGCTGGTGTATTCCGGGATCAAGTTGCTCCGGCAGGGTGAGACGGAGATCCATCCGGAGAAAAATCCGGTATTGCGAGTCTTGCGCAAGGTCATTCCCGTCACCCATGACTATGAGGGAGGAAAATTCTTTGTCCGTCGAGCGGGGCTGTATGCCACGCCGTTGTTCATCGTGCTGATCGTGATCGAAACTACGGATGTACTGTTTGCAGTCGATTCAATCCCCGCAGTGCTTGCGATTACTTTGAATGCGTTTATTGTCTACACGTCGAACGTCTTCGCGATTCTCGGACTGCGGTCGATGTACTTCGCTCTGGCTGGCCTGCTAGAGCTCTTTCACTACCTCCATTACGGCATCTCGGTGGTTCTGATTGTGGTCGGAGCGAAAATGCTGGGTTCGCACTACGCGCAGATCCCGACAATCTGGACGCTCGCGATCGTGCTTGGAGTTTTGGCAGCGTCGGTCATGCTATCCATCTTGCGACCCAGGAAGGCATAGCAACTAACGGCGGCGACCCAGGATAGTCCATGTCTTGACGACGCCAGAAAGCCCAGTGAGTGGAGTTCCGAAACATGAAAGTACTATTTTCTTCGCGTGGGTTTGTAGTCGTGATCTGGTTGGGCTGGGGAGTGCTATCGGCTTCGGCTCAGAAAGCGGTTGTCGCGCCGGTAAAACCCAAAGCGGACACCGGAGTTTGCGCCGCCGACGCTTCGAGACTCGCCACGAAGTCGGGATCGCCGGTCTGGAACGGTTGGGGCGTCGATCTGCACAACAGCCGCTTCCAGCCGGCTGCGCAGGCAGGGCTGATTGGGAACGAAGTCCCCCGCCTTCGCCTGAAATGGGCGTTCGGATTTGAGGGCGCCAGCATGGCGTTCAGCCAGCCTGCAGTCGTTGGCGGAAGGCTCTTCGTGGGCAGTGAGTCCGGAGATGTCTTCGCATTAAACCCAGATTCAGGCTGTACGGAGTGGACCTTCCACGCGCACGGCTCTGTCCGCACAGGGTTCGTCATCGGACCGGGTCGAATCAAGCAGGCGCAGAGCGGTGCAGTATATTTCGGCGATCAACACGGAGCGGTCTATGCGCTGGATAGTGCTACAGGGGAGTTGCTATGGCAGGCACAGGCCGACCCGCATCCTTCCGCAATGATCACCGGTACTCCACAGCGTTGGCAGGGGCGGCTCTACGTGCCGGTAGCGTCGTACGAAGAGAACTTCGCACCGGACACCCATTACCAGTGCTGTAGTTTTCGTGGAAGCGTGGTGGCCTACGACGCGCAAACGGGTAAACCGTTGTGGAAGACTTTCATGATCTCTGACGTTCCGCACAAGACAGGAATGAACAAAGCCGGTACGCAACTTTGGGGACCATCCGGCGCGGGCGTCTGGTCGGCGCCGACGCTGGACCCGCGACATCGCGTGTTGTATGTAGCCACTGGCAACAACTACTCCGACCCGGCAACCAATACCAGCGACTCGGTTCTTGCGTTGAGTATGGACACCGGAAAGATTCTGTGGAGGCAACAAGCGACTCCGAATGATGCCTACAACTCCTCCTGCGCGCTCTTTATGGACGCGACACAATCCAATTGCCCTCCGGACAATGGCTCCGACTTTGACTTCGGCGCGTCTCCGATTCTGGCAACAGCGCGGGACGGCCGCCGCATCCTCATCGCTGCGCAGAAGTCGGGAGTTGTGTATGGACTCGACCCGGCGAATCGAGGGAAGGTGATATGGCAGACCCGCGTGGGCAAGGGCGGTCCATTGGGAGGAATCGAGTGGGGCTCCGCCGCCGACGATCAGAACGTGTATGCGGCGCTCTCCGACTGCGACTGGAAGACTTTCGAAAGGGTCAAGAATGGGCATAAGGAGTCTGTGGTCGATATGGACCCTGACAAGGGCGGAGGCTTGTTCGCGCTGGGACTGAGCGATGGCCACAAGGTCTGGCAAACCCCCGCGCCCGCCGCATGTGCGGATCGCGAGCACTGTAGTCCGGCACAACTCGCCGCCGTGACAGCCATACCGGGCGTGATCTTTTCGGGCTCTCTGGACGGACACCTGCGCGCCTACTCCAGCCAGACCGGAAAGATCATGTGGGACTTCGACACTGTCCAGGACTTTTCAACCGTCAACGGCATTCCATCTCATGGTGGTTCTCTGAACGGTCCGGGTGCGGTTGTGGTGGGTGGAATTCTCTACGTCAACTCTGGATACATCAGGTTTGGAGAAGCGCCCGGCAACGTTCTTCTCGCGTTCTCCGTGGACGGAAAGTAATCGGCTGCACGCCTCTTCCAGCAAGTAGTCTCTACTGCTGTTAGAAATGAGGACAATTCATGATACGGACGCCTTGTTTACTCTTACTGGCGGGTTGTCTCTTCGCCACCGCTTGCCAGGGACGCTCACAAACCTTCGTGTCCGGCCTGCTCTCCACTGATTTCGCGAACCCGCAGCTCGTGCAAATTACCGGCTACGCTGGGGATGCGATGGAGCCGTTTCTCAGTCGCGATGGCAAGGTTCTCTTCTTCAACAATTCCAACGACCCGCACGTAAACACTAACCTCCATTGGGCGACTCGCATCGATGACCTCACGTTCCAGTACAAAGGAGAGATTCAGGGCGTCAACACGAATGCTCTGGAGGGCGTGCCTTCGATGGATCGGAACAATGTTTTCTTTTTCGTTTCGACGAGAAGCTACGACCAGACCGCATCTACGATTTACCGGGGTACTTATCTGAACGGCAGTCTGTCTGCGATCGAACTGGTTCCGGGTGTGTCGATCTCGAAGCCCGGGATCGTCAATTTTGACGCGGAGATCAGTGCGGACGGCAATACTCTCTACTTTGTGGAGAGCCAGTTTGAGCACGGCCAGCCGAAGTCCGCCGCCATTCTGATTGCCAGGAAGAATGGCTCTGGCTTTTTGCGCGCCGCCGACAGCGCACAGATTATGGAGCAGATCAATACGCGCGGTCTCAATTACGCCGCGGCAACGTCGACGACGGAACTGGAACTGTTCTTTACGCGGGCGGACGGCAGCGCTCCCGCAATCTACGTTGCAACCCGGAGCAGCGCGTCCGCGGCGTTTGGCAAACCAAAGAAAATCGTAGCGATTACCGGCTTCGCCGAAGCGCCGACCCTTTCGCGTGACGAGAAATCGTTGTACTTCCACAAAATGGACAATGGGCGGCTCAGGATCTACCGCGTAACGCGGCGCTAAGAAGCCGCGAAGGACGCTACGACCTTTTCGGTTCAGCGTCCCGCCTAACGGCGAGAGACGATTCGCGTACGCTATGATGAATGCTCATGATTCGCATTCCAGTGCGGACGCCCTCGCGGTCTTACAACGTGCTACTGGGCAGTGGTCTGCTCGCGCGTGCTGGAGAGTATCTCGGCAAACTTGTGGGGAGCCGCCGCGTGTTCGTCATCACCGTGCCGCCGGTGCGGCGACGTTGGGGGAAGATTCTTCTCCAATCTCTAAGCGAAGCCGGTGTGCAGGCCGTCACCCTCGAAATGGCCGACGGCGAGCGATTCAAGCGCCTGGCCACGCTTGAGAAGTTGGCGGAGAGCCTCGTCAAGCTCAGAGCGGATCGGAACTCCACGTTGATCGCGCTGGGCGGCGGAGTAACCTGCGACGTGTCCGGATTTCTCGCCTCGGTCTACATGCGGGGCGTGGACGTCATCCAAATTCCGACTACGGTTCTCGCGCAAGTGGACGCGGCGATTGGCGGAAAGACCGGCGTCAACCTTCAGTCGGGGAAAAATCTGCTCGGAACATTTCATCAGCCGCGCGCGGTGCTGATCGATCCCAATGTGCTGACCACGCTCCCGTCACGCGAGTATCGCGCGGGGCTCTATGAATCGCTGAAGTGTGGAATTATCGGCAATGCTGGACTGTTCCAGCTCTTCGAAGAGCGTCGCCGCGAAATTCTGGATCGAGATCCCATCGTGATCGAGAAAGTGATTGCCGAGTCGGTGCGTCTTAAGGCGCGGGTGGTGAGCGCCGATGAGCGCGAGGGCGGACTGCGTCAGGTACTGAACCTGGGGCATACCATTGGGCACGCTCTCGAAGCTGAGACCCGGTATACGCAGCTCTTGCACGGAGAGGCGGTGGCGTGGGGTATGATCGCGGCAACGCACATCGCGCTCTCGACCGGTCGATTGGATGAGACGACCGCAGAACGTATCATCGCTGCGATTCTTGGTTTCGGCGGGCTCCCCAGCATGAAGATACAGACGTCAAGCGTTGTTAAACGTTTGCACTCCGACAAAAAAACGCGGCAGGGAGTGGTGCACTTTATCCTGCCGACGAAAGTTGGGAAGGTAGAGGTCGTCGGCGATGTGCCCGCGACGGCGGTTCGTTCGGCGGTGGACGAGATTCGAAGACTGGGGCTGAAGTGAACCAGCCAATCAACAGCCGGATTGTAGGTGCAGCTCCAGTTGGAGCACGTGACACCGAATCGGCCGGCAAGGCCGTGCGTGAAATGTTTACTTCTATTGCGCCGCGCTACGACCTGGTGAATCATGTTCTGTCGCTGAACACCGACCGGTTCTGGTGGTGGCGCGCGGCACGGACGTTTGATTCCATTCTGAAGCGTCCCGATGCGCGCGTGCTCGACTTGTGCTGCGGGACGGGAGACATGACCTTCGCGCTGCGGCGTCGTGCAAACAATGGCAGGCCGCAGATCATCGGCGCGGATTTTTCTCACGCGATGTTGCAGCGCGCAACGATCAAGGGAAAAGGGACTGAATTGAAGTGGATTGAGGCCGACGCATTGCGGCTGCCGTTTCCTGATTCGTATTTCGATCTGATTACGGCGGCGTTTGGCTTTCGCAATCTGGCCGACTACGATGCGGGATTGCGCGAGATGGTCCGTGTACTACGTCCGGGAGGTGAGTGCGGCATTTTGGATTTTGGCGAGCCGAGCGGACTGTTGGGGAAGCTTTATCGCATCTATTTCAAGCGTATCCTGCCGGCGATAGGGACGGTAATCTCGGGCGTCGAGGGACCCTATAAATATTTGCCGGCATCAGTGGAGCGTTTCCCCGCGCCGGATGAGATGCTCGACCGCATGCGGGGAGCAGGATTCCGCGAGGCTTCCTGGAGGCCTTACACTTTTTGTGTCGCGGGGCTTTATCGCGGGTCGAAGTGAGATCAAAACCATTGAACCGCAGAGTACGCTGAGGACGCAGAGAGAAATCAGGATTGAAAAAACGCAGGCCGGGTTTTGCTCAGCGCATTCTGCGATCTCTGCGGTTAAGCGCCTTTTTTGAATGAATCCGCGAAGGCGTCCGAGATTGAGTAGCGGATTACGTGCTCGTAGTCCATCTTCAGGAATTTCTTCAAGCGGTCGGTGTTCATTGTGTATTGCCCGGTCATGTAGGGAACGGCGTCGGGCGGGATCGACGAGATTTTTGTGCGCCACAAGAGCTGAAGCACTTTGCGCATGCCCCATTGTCCCGGCACGCGTAGTAACTTCGCGTGCGCCATCTGGATGCATTGTTCAAAGGTCAACGCTTCGCCTCGGCCGGCGACGTTCAGCGTGGTCAGGCGCTGCACTTCAGGCTCGCGCTGGAGGAGCCACACGATCAGACGCGCCATGTCGTCCACGTGAATGAATTGAATCTTGTTGCCGAGATATTGCTTCCCGAAGGGCAGCATGCAAGGCAGGCGCTTGCCCTGCTCCCGCATTCGGCCTGCGCGTGCGCTTTTCCCGTTCGGCGTTCCCCGGAACGCTCCCATTATGTAATTTTCGACGCTGGCTCCGGCAAGAATATGCGGACGCAGAATAAATACACTACAGCCCCGCAGCGCGGGAGCCCGCTGCTGAACGACCAGGTCGCTTTCTTTTTTATGGAGCGCGTAGGGCAGTGTATGACCTGCGAGCGGCGTGTCCTCTGTCACGGCGTCGGGCAGGTCGGACCCGTACGCCGAAACACTGCTTGGGAAAATAAACTGGCGAATATTGGCTCCGGCGTTGCGATTGGCTTCCGTTATGGCTTCCATCACGCGGGCGGTGCCGGCCACGTTGATCTGCCACATTCGGTTAACGTCCAGCACGCCGGAGCGTTGGGGATCGATGACGAACGCAAGATGAACGACCGACGCCGGTTGCAACTCGCGCAACATCAGAAACAACTCGCGGGTGGAGTCTTCCTTCCCGAGATCGAGTGGCACGAAGCGGTGGATCGGGACTGCGGGAGGCGTCACATCAATGCCCACGACTGTACAGTCGGCGAGCATGGGTGCCAGACGCTGCCCGAGATTGCCCGAGATTCCCGTGACAACCACGGTTGGTTTCGTGTCCATTTAGTCAGGGTCGACGTCTGCGTCCGGTTCTTTCCCAGGTTGCGCAGGCGGCTTGGGTTTAATCCCGAAGTAGGCGTCGTTCAATTGGGTAGTGCCCTGGAACTCCTGCATCTCGTCGCGGAAGCGCTGAGTGGCGATCCAGTTCTTGATCTCTGGTTTCACTGTGTCGAGCGGTAGCGTCTGCTTGCTCACTAGTTTGTAGATGTAGTGGCCGGTGGGATCGGAAATCACTTCCGATATTTCTCCCGGTTTCAGTTCGAGAGCCGCGTGGTGGGCGGGCGGCAGAGTGGCGGGTCGAACCTTTTCCATCTTAGTGGAGGGCGGATTTCCTTTCAGCCCCGCAGCCAGATAGGCTTCCTTCTCCAGCGCATCGAAGGCTTCGCCCTTGGCAGCGCGCGCTCGCAAAGCGGCAGCGGTCTTCGTCATGGTATCTTCGCCGGTCTTCTCGCGGGCTTTTTCTTCGCGCTCTTCGGCTTCTTTATCCTTCTTAACGCCCGGCGCAGCCTTGGGAGGTATGACTTGCTTGGTGCGCGGAATGTAGAGGCGTTGCAGATTGGCCTCTTGGTAGGTGTCGATCTTCTCCTGATAGTACTTCTCCATCTCGGCGTCGGAGACTTTCTGCGAGTCTTCCTGCAGGGTGCCGGTCAACTGCTGGGAAAGGATCTGCATGCGCGCGAAGCCCATGTTGGCTTCGAACTTGGGAGACTTGTCGAGACCGCGCTTCTCTGCTTCATGGCTCATTCCGATCAACCGGGAGTAGGCCGTGGCCAGTCGTAGCTTAATCGGTGTCGCCATGTTGGGCTGGAGCGCTTCCGCGAGCCTTTCGAATTGCTCGCGCGTTACCACGGTCTCGCACGTCTCCGCCTTTTTCGCCGGATCCGTGCACATGCCTTTCACGGTGATGACGGGATCGCTGGGGCTGACTTTGGCTTCGGCCACCTTCTCGTCGGCGTCGGGCTTGGGCGCTGCCGAAGGGTGGGGACGAGGGAGTGGGGGCGGGGCCATTTGTCCGTATGCAAGGCCTCCAAGCAGCAGACACAAGAGCCACCTGTTGCGCATGAAATTTAGTCCTCCAGAAGGGATTAGTGCGAATTGTCATCCTAGCATGTTGCGTGCCAGATCGGCACTAGCTGAAGAGTTGAGTTGGCGGGATTTGAATCGGAAAGCGATAATGCCCTATGCCCGAAACCCAGGCCGCCTTCAGTCCCAGCTCCATGCGCAAGGAGAAGCGCGGCGTGGCGGGGAACTCGGTTTTAGCGGCCTTCGCGATTACCACCTTGAAAATCGTGGTGGGATTTACCACCGGATCTCTGGGAATTCTTTCCGAAGCCGCACATTCCGGACTCGACCTTGTGGCTGCGATGGTGACGTATTTCTCGGTCCGCGTTTCCGACAAGCCGGCTGACGCCGATCATCAGTACGGGCATGGCAAGGTTGAAAATTTTTCCGCTTTCATCGAAACCGGGCTGCTCCTGCTCACCTGTGTCTGGATTATCTTTGAGGCTGTCAAACGGCTCTTTTTCCACAACGTGGAAATCGAGCCGAGTGTATGGGCGTTCGGCGTGATGCTGCTTTCGATCGCCGTCGACTTCTGGCGCTCCCGCGCCTTGGGCCGGATTGCTCTGAAGTACGACAGCCAGGCTCTGGAAGCGGATGCGTTGCATTTCTCGACTGACATCTGGTCGAGTGCGGTCGTGATTCTGGGTCTTGCGCTGGTTCAATTGGGGCGCGCTTACCAGGTCGCCTGGCTGAGCAAAGCGGACCCCGTTGCAGCGTTATTTGTGGCGGGAGTGGTGATCTCGGTAAGTTGGCGGCTGGCCCGGAGAACGGTCGACGCTCTGATCGACGCCGCCCCCGCGGGAGTCCGCAACCAGATTCTGGAAAAAATCCGGAAAATCGATGGCGTGCTTGAAGTCGATCGTGCGCGCATCCGTCGGGCGGGCAACCGTTATTTCGCGGATGTTTCGGTGGGACTCTCCCGCAACTTCACGTTCCAGCGGTCCGAGCAGATCGCCGACGAAGTCACGGCGCAGGTGCATCAGGTGCTGCCGAACGCCGACGTCATGGTGCACTCTGTGCCACGCGCCCGCCGCTCGGAAAATATTTTCGACCGCATCCGCGCCGTGGCCACCCGGCACAACTTCAACGTGCACGATGTCAGCGTGCAGGACTTGAATGGCAAGCTCCATGTTGAGCAGCATCTCGAACTCGACGAACAGCTGAGCATGAAGGAGGCGCACGACGAAGTGACTCGCCTCGAAAACGAAATGCGCGGCGAGGTGCCCGAGATCGCAACTATCCTGACCCACATTGAGAGCGAGCCCGCCACGATTGAGCACGCAGAGCAGATCGTGCAGGAACCGAGGCTCGAACAGCATTTAAGAAAAATTGTAAGAGAGTTCCCGGAAGTGGTCGACGTACATGAATTCCAGTTCAAGAGAATTCGCGACCGGCTCTACGTTTCCTGCCACTGCACGTTGCCCGATGACATGCCCCTGGCGCGCGTCCACGATGTGCAGACCGCGCTGGAAATCCGGTTCAAACAGGAAGCGGCGGAGTTGTTCCGTGTGTTGATTCATCCCGAGCCGATGACGGACAACCGGCGGTAAGGTGCGGCTCCCGTGGAACTCTGTGTTCGTGCAGGAGCGGGGGGCGTATAAAATGAGGAGCCATGAAGAGAAAGCATGCGGCGGTAGTTGCGTGGGCATTGATGTTCGGGCTCGGAGTGTCGATGCGGGTTTCGGCCCAGGATGATGAGCAGTACGCCGCGGTGGCGTTTGTCGTCTTGCGGGACTACAACGGCAAGCCGGTGAAGAACGCGAGCGTCATCATGCATCCGGTGAACAAGAAGGGGAAGCAGAAGAATTCCGGGCTTCAGCTGAAGACCAACACGGACGGCAAGACGAGTTTCGACGGCGTCCCTTATGGCGCGCTTCGCATTCAAGTGTTGGCACAGGGTTTTCAGACCTTTGGCGAAGACTACGACGTCAACAAGCCAGAGATGGAGATCACTATCAAATTGAAGCGGCCGCAGGGACAATATTCGATCTATGAAGATCATCCGGAGGCAAAGAAGGACGAGGCTAAGCCTCCGGAGCAGCAGCCTGAGCAGAAGGCTCCAGAGCAGAAACCGCAGTAGTGCTATAATGTGATCGCTTGCGGGCGGCAACGCTCGTACTTCCCTTACTTACCGGGCCCAATACATTACTTCAAAGGAGCTATGGTATGCCCAAGGGATTTTTGCGAGTCAAGGGAACCCTTGACCTGACGCAATTCTGGCCGAACGGGGAGTCCGACGCGGACACTGCCAAGGTCAGCGTCGACAGCATCGAATTCAGTCCGGACCCCGCCGCTCATATTCCATTCAAGAAGACAACCATTTTCAACAAAGCCTTAGTAAAAGGCGGGCCGGGCAAACCCAATCCCGCTATCAAGGCGGGCCGCATTACGGTCCGCTTCCAGGGGATTGATGCGACGGAGCTTCACTTCTCCGCCACGCTTCCCAAGAAGGGACTCAAGAACAACGGCACCAGGTACCGGCAGTTTTTCGGCGAGACGGCCGCCGTCAAGCTGCACGATTTTCTTTTCGGTCTTCAGAAAAAGAACACCCTGGCTTGCGAGGTCGTTTCCTTCGTTGACCATCCGAACGACTTGTTTGATATGTACGGAAGGGCAATCGGGGATGTGATCGTGACCGCATCGGGCAATGAGGTCAATGCCAATCACTGGCTGGTCGAGAATGGCTGGGCCTTGCCTACGTTCTACAATTCGATGTCTGTCAAAGAAATCACTACCCTCAGCGATCTTGCGGACAAGGCGCGCAAGGCCAAGGCGGGGCTTTGGGGACTGTACTCGAATGATGTCGCGAAGCCGGACACGTCGTTACTGTATGAGAAAAATGGAACCTTCAGTGCAAAGAAGGATGCCGGACCGGCGGTCATGCCGAAGCTGTTCCGACGGCAGATACGCTACTCGGTGTCCGCGTTAAACAATCTTTTCAAGGGAAAGTTCCGGGACTATCTCCTTCAGCAAAAGGACGGCTTCGTAAAAACTGTGGCGTTTCTTAAGGACACTACTCTGAAGCCTTCCAAAACCACCGGCAATCTGGGAGTCCTGGTCAGCACTCAGGGGAAGTTTGGTGTTCTTCCCGGCGACATCGTGTTCTTCGAGAGTGCTTCAACGCTGTTGAGCGCAAACGGCAAGAAGATTACTTCGTGGTTCTAGGCGAGCCGGTCCCACGTTTTCGAATGGGCTTAGACGTGGGACTGGATCTCCCGAGAATTTGCGGGGATCGTGGTGGCACTATCCCCGCCAAGCTGGTTTTTGTTCGAGGCTGACTCCACTTGGAAGGACTGTCGGGCGGTTTCGGGTGCGAGCAAGGTGACAGACGCCCGTCGAGTGTCCTACAATCCCCCTGCATGGCCTTGCAAGAGTTGACAGTCGAGCGTTACGCGGGCGTGACCGACGAACAGCGGGTCCTGCTGGTCCGCGGGCCGCTGACGATTCAGACCACTCCGCAATTCGAGAGAGCCGTACGCCAGGAAAGCGCGGAGACCATGATTCTCGACTTGTCGGACGTTCCCTACATTGACTCGGTGGGACTGGGTTCCCTGGTTGCTACCTACGTTTCGCATCAGAAAGCGGGACGCTGCCTGGTGTTGACGGGAGTGACTGCCAGAGTAATGAAGGTTTTGAAGATCACCAATGTGCATAATTTCTTCATGACTTTCCCAACCACATGGGAAGCGGTTGAAGCGATGGCGAATACGGGAACTGCGTAAAGCCATTGCAGGTCAGAGGTCAGATTGCAGAGGTAGACTCCGAGGCGCTGTGGATTAGCGCGCCCATTCCCCCAAGGCCAATTCCCTAAGAAAGAGAATCAAGATGACAATTTGGAAAATCGCGCTGCTTTTCGTCCTAGCACCGAGGTGCTTCGGGCAGACGGCGGATGAGCTGATTGCCAAGAATCTGGCGGTGCGCGGCGGGGCAGAGAAGCTGCGAGCGGTCCAGTCCATGCTGATGACGGGCATGCTCAGCTTCGGCGATGCCAGTTCGCCGCTGACGGTGAAGGCGGGGCGTCCGAATCGGATTCGCGAAGATTTCCAGATTCAAGGTGCCGCGATGGCGCGTGCGTATGACGGCGCTTCCGGATGGGAAATGCAGGGCGGGCAGGTGCGTGACCTTACCGACGGCGATCTCGACAACATTCGGGAAGAGGCCGAGAACGCGATCGAAGGGCCGCTGCTCGATTACGCCAAAAAGGGAAGCAAGGCCGCAGTCCTGGGCAAAGATACGGTGGCGGGCAAGCCGGTTTTCAAACTCAAGATCATCACGAAGCTGGGTACCAGCATCACGCAGTTTCTGGACGCGTCATCGTATCTGGAGATTCATGAAGAGATCGAGCGATCCGCGAACGGGAAGTCCATCACCATTGTGGAAGACGTCGGAGATTATCGCGACGTCAACGGGGTCAAGTTCGCTCATCGCTTCGTGAGCGGGCCGCGAGAGAATCCGACGGCGTCGACACTTCAAGTAGATAAGATGCAGTTGAATGTGGTGGTGGATGCTGCGGCTTTTGAAAAGCCTTCTATGATGCCGCATCCGTGATCTGAAAAAAAGGCCCACCATCTGGGTGGGCCTGGTTTCGAGTCTAAACAGAGCTTAAAAACTGTACTTGAGCCAAAGTGTAATTGTTCTTCCGCCGCCTCTCGTACTGGCGAAATTTCCGAACACCCCGGGATTAAGAAGGTTGCCGAACCCGACCAGATTGGTAACGCCTTGGTTCGGATGATTGAAAGCGTTGAAGAAATCCGCGCGAAATTCCATCTGACTCTCGCGGAATGGAATTGGAATGCGCTTGATGACGCCCAAGTTCCAGATTTGCTGGCCGGGGAAGTAGAAGCTGTTTCTGGTTACGTTTCCGTTCACGCCCGAACCGAAATCGTGGACGATGTAACGGAATTGGCTGGCATCGCCGGGCAGCGTTACGTTGCTGAACAGGGCCTGAAGGAAGTCAATGAGATTGCCGCTGCCGTCGTCAAATCCCACGCCGGTAATGCAGGTGGGATCGCTGAGGCAAGTGGTGTTATCGCGGACTAGCGCTCGGCGATTTCCCACCGAAGGTCGGTCGTTGAAACCTTCGCCGTCCCCATTCTGATCCCATCCGCCCAGGAAGACAGTTTCGGGAGCACCGCTCACGAAGCTAGCTGTACCGGTGGTGCTCCAGCCACCGAGCACGGATTTCATCAAACCGCTGCCGGGAGAGGGAATGTCGTACACCCAGGAAAGGGACGCGACGTTGGTGTGGTGATAAGCGGAGGGCCCGCGATCGCTGCGTGGATCGTTGGTGATCTCCCAGCGGCTGGCGAGCCCCGAGGTGGCGAAGATGTCGGAGCCGTTGTCGATAGCCCGCGACCAGGTGTAGGCGCCGCGGAAGGTCAGACGTCCGATGCTGCGTCGAACTTGGGCTTGCAGTCCGTGATAGTTGGAGTCGCCGCGGTTGCCGCGGATCCGGATCTGGCCGCGATCCGGGTTCAGGCGCTCTCCCGTCGCAGGATCGATAGGATTGAGCTGTTCCGTGATGTACTGACGCAGCCCGCGATTTCCTACATAGGCCACTTCTGCAAGAAAGCCCTTCGGCAGTTCGCGTTGAATGTTCAGGTTCCACTGATACGTAACAGGATTCACCAGCTTTGAGTCGACCGATACTACGGCATTGGTCGGGTCCACAACCGGAGCAATGCCATTGAGCAGGCTGAAAGCATTGGGAGCGCCTCGATCCGGGAACTGGTTGCCTTTGATGTCGCCACCAAGAGTATTCGGCGGAGCGGAAGCAGTGTTGTTACTGATATTGGTAAAGAAGGCGTCATAGAAAATACCGGCGCCTCCGCGGATCACAGTCTTGTCCTGGCCGAACAGGCCACTGAAAAATCGAGGTGTGTAAGCGAAACCGAAGCGCGGTCCCCAATTGTTGCGGTCGGGTTGCACCTGCACAATCTTCTGGAGGGGATCGGTGAGAGCGGTCGCGCGGCTGACGGCCGGGAAGGGAAGCACGTTGCTCGCATCCGGAGGCTGGTATTCATAGCGCATGCCGAGGTCCAGGGTGAGATTGGGCCGTACCTTCCAAGTGTCCTGAAAGTAAAAGGCCTGCTGCGTAGTCGGCACGCTAACCAGAGGATTGCCGAACTGCTTCTGGATCTCACCCGAGGGACCGCTGAAGTCGTCCAAATAATTGGCGAGGTCAGTGCATGTCGGCAGACCGATGCCGCTGCAGTCGCCGCCGGGCGAATACACGATCAAGCCATCCGAGTTGAACGGGATCGTATCCCGCACGAGCAGCACAGCAAGGTCCACGCCCAGCTTGAATGTGTGACTGCCGTGGGTGATGGAAACTGCATCCTGAAACTGGAGAGTTTTGTGGCCGCGGCCTTGCGGGAAGGTGGCTTGACTGAATCCACCCCAGACTGTGTTGCCGAGGGAACTGCTGAGTGCCAGTCCAGGAAGATGTGCAAGTGGATTGGCAAGCGTAGCTGAGGTAGGACCGAATGAGAAATCGATTAACTGCGCGGAAAAACGCAGCTCATTCAATACTCTTGGGCTGAAAGTGTGAGTCCACAATGCACCCATATTGCGGCTTGGGCCTCCCTGTTCGGTATCCGCCGAGGGAAGCGCGGTGGAATTCGCGAACAGGTCAGGCGAGAAGCTGTTCTGGGTGTCCGTATAGCGCACGTAGACCGTGTCGTTGCTCGTGGGGAGGTAGTCCGCTCGGGCGGTCCATTCGCGAGCGATGGTTTTTGTGCTGTCGGATCGTGTGAAGGGGCCGACCTCGACGCTGCAGGGGGCGGGACATCCCGGTCGACCACCAATATCCACCGTGAAGACCTGGTTAGGATCGCTTGTACTTCCGCGGAGCCCGGAGAGTGAATCGATCAGGATTTGCGCGTTGGTATTGGTCCCGATCGATTGGAGGGTAGCCACTCCGGCCTCTGTCGGCAACTGTAGGGTGGTGGGAGCCGGAACGAGTGCGCCGAAGGAGCGCGTCCACTGAGAGGTCCCGAAAAAGAAAAGCTTGTTCTTGATGATCGGACCGCCAAAACGAAACCCGAAGATGTTGGTGACCAGCTTCGGAAACCTGGTTATTCCGCTCGCGGCGAGATCAGGAGTAATGGCATTCAGGCCGGAGCCGGAATAGTTTTCCCAGAGCGCGCCGTGAAAGGTATTGGTTCCGGACTTGAAAGTCAGGTTGGAAAGCGAACTGCCCCCGCGCCCAAATTCAGAGCTATAGGAGTTTCTGAAAACGGCGACGTCCGCGACTGCCTCCTGGTTGGTTGGCTGGAGCGCTTGGCCGGTGATGCCGTTATCGTTGTTGTCGAAGCCGTCGATAAGGAAATTGTTGGAGCGCGGTCGCAGACCATCCACCGAGAAGGATTGACCGTTGCCGGTGAAGGAATCTCGGCCAGTGGTGGCTACGACGCCGGGAAGCGTCTCGGCCAACTGATACGGATTCCCGCTGATGAAGGGTAGATCCTTGACTTCCTTGGGCGAAACGACCGCGGAAAGATCCCCAGTTTCGGTCTGAACCCGGTCCGCATTGGCTTCCACGGTCAGGGTCTCGGTAGCTTTTCCGGGGGTCAGGCGAACATTCACTGGAGTGATTACTGACGCTGATACGACGACATTGTCGAATTGCGTGGTGGAGAAATTTGGCGCTCTCACTTTCACAATATAGGCGCCGGGGGTCAACGACTCGATACGGTATTCGCCGTTCCCACCAGTGACCGTATTCCGGGTATCGCCGCCGCCTACCCGCTGCGCAGAAACGTTTGCTCCGGTAACCACTGCATCGCTTGAGTCGGTGACGGTTCCTGAGATTGTCCCGTTGGTCGTCTGTGCGGCGCTCAACGCGGCGAGAAACGTAGCTACTAGCAGGCCGCTTATGGCTCTTAACATTCGCTTTGTGTTCAAGTTCAATCCTCCCCTCAACATGTGCTTTGTTGAGACAAAATGTTTTTGAGTGTCTCTGTCACGCAGATCCAGAAGACTGTCCTAAACAGGGCACGAATCACGCCATTCCCAATGAAGCAGACGTGCTTGTTGCGGAGTCGATAGTTACGTCGATGAGGGTTGCAATGAGTTATGAGATATGGAAGCGGCCGAACGACGAGTTACGAGATTTCATTGAGGCCCCAATTTGCTCTGACGCACAACGCCCGGCAAGCAGTCCTTGTACGCCGATGTGTTGTGCAGCGGGTCTCGCAAACTGTTGCGGCCCGCCAACTCTAGCGCGATTGTGTCGCTGAAGTCTTCCGTTGTGAGTACAATATCTCGCCATGGACTACTTACTGAAAACTGAGCCGACTGTATATTCCTTTGGAAACCTGGAAAAAGAGAAGAGCACAATCTGGGATGGGGTCACGAACCCGGTTGCCGTGAAGAATCTGCGATCAATGAAATCAGGCGATCGTTTGGTGATTTATCACACGGGCGATGAGAAAAGCGCGGTGGGGACAGCTACGGTCGAAGCGGCGGATGTCAGCGATCCGAAAATTCCTCAGGTGAGGATCAAAGTCGGGAAGGCGATTGCTAAGCCGAAGACGCTGGCCGACATCAAGGCACTGAAGCTGTTTGCGGATTCGCCACTCGTACGGCAAGGGAGATTGAGCGTCGTACCGCTCACACCCGCACAGTACCAGTCGCTGGTGGGAGTGTAGTTGGTATCTCCCGCAGTTTGCACAGCAGGCCTCAGCCCCTGAAGGGGCAGTGAAAGGCTGGCTTTTTGCCATCGCTGAAGCGATGTCCTGATACGAATCCTCAGCCGATATGACGCAGAGCCTCAACGATGTGCAGGCGCGACGCCCGATAAGACGGGATGACAGCGCTGCTCAGCCCGACGAGAGCCGCGACCAACATGACAGCGGCTGCGGTCAGTACGGTCATGTGCATTGAGACGGGGACTCCTATACCGGGGCGCGACAGAGCGCCGATTAGCAGGGTCGCGAAAGCTACTCCCAACAGGCCGCCAATCAAGGCAATCGCAAGAGCTTCGCTCAACAGCAATTGGAAAATCCGCTCGCGCGTGAATCCTAGCGTCCGCAGAACCGCCACTTCGCGAGTGCGTTCGCGGATTGACATCGCCATGGTGTTGGCGCAGACAAGCAACATCGTGAAGACGACGGCTCCGCAGATGCTCAGAATGAAAACCTTGACGCTCCCCAGGCTGGCGATGAAATCGAGCCGGAAGGCTTGTTCGCTCTCGCTCTTGGTAGGCACAGGAGTGCTGTGGAACATGGCGTCGATGGCGCGGGCAGCCTCGGGCATGTTTTCGGGAGTGTCCACCCGCGTGAAGTAGAAGCCCGCGGAGTCCTTGAACCAGGCAACTGATTCCTCGAGATACTTGGCGTGGAAGTACAGGTTGCTGTTGGGAGCGTCGATGGTATAGATTCCGCGCAACGTGAGTTCGAGGTTGGTTGGAAAAATTGTTCCCTGAAGAGTGATCCGGTCCCCGATCTTCCAATTGTGTTTCTTCGCCAGGTCCGCATCGACTACGCAACCGGCACGGTCTTTCTTCCAAGCCAGTAGTTGCTCGGGCGGCATGACTTTGTCGGCGGCTACGTCGAAGTATTCTTCGGGATCGGTGGCAAACTGTGGAAAAAAGTTTTTCGGCGTGTCGTCAATGTACTTGCCGCCGAACCAGGTCATAGGGACGACATGTACCACTCCGGGGACAGTGCGAATCTTATCGCGATAGTAGATGGGCAAGAAATTCGCCAGTGAGACCTTGTGGCGGGTCATGATGCGGAGCGCGGAGTCGGGTGCGCCTTTATCAATGTAGAAGCTGCGCCACAGCGTCAACATCACACTGAGCAGCAGGAGCGAGAACGCGATCGATACCAGCGTGAGCAGGCTACGGAGCCGGTTGCGAAAGGCGGATCGGGTGACAAAGCGGGTGAAGGTCATAGCCGGTAAGAGAATTGTATCGTGCGGGCCACCTGTCGCGATTGAGGGAGGCGAAGCTTTCCGTCAGGAAAAAACTTTGCGCAGTTCACGGCGCAATATCTTCCCCGACGGAGTGCGCGGGATCGCATCGACGAACCGCACTTCCCGCGGCTGCTTGTGATGGGCGAGGCGGTCGGCGACAAAGCTGCGGAGTTCCTGGTCGAGCGCGTCGCAGGGTGTGTAGCCGTCACGAATGACTACAAACGCGCAGGGGATCTCGCCAGCCTCAGCATCGGGCTTGGCAACGACGCCACAATCGCGAACAGCGGGATGTTCGAGCAACACGGACTCGACCTCGGCTGGCGCGACCGGGAAGCCTTTGTACTTGATCATTTCCTTACTTCGGTCGAGGACGTAGTAGAAACCGTCTGCGTCGGTGCGGACAATGTCGCCGGAGTAGTACCACCCATCGCGCAGAACGGCCGCGGTCGCCTGCGGTTCCTTCCAGTAGCCCATCATGAATTGGGGTCCGCGCATGATGAGTTCTCCAGGCTCACCGGGGGCAACTTCGTTGTCGTTCACGTCGACGACTCGACACTCGGTGAGCGCAAGCGGTTGGCCGATGGTAGCAGGGCGATGCATCTCTGGGGGCGCGATGTATCCGACGTGCGTGACGGGCGAGGCTTCGGTCATGCCGTATCCCTGATTGACTGGGATGCCAGTTAGTTCGCCCAAGCGGCGCGCGAGTTCGGGCGCGAGTGGCGCCGCGCCGGACTTGATCCAGCGCACAGTGTGGTCTTTCGGGAAGCATCCGGCCTCAGCGGCCTGGCAAAGGGCGTTGATGGCGGGCGGGACCATCGGGATCATGGTGACGCTGTGTTCGGTGACCAGAGCAGAGAGTTTCTTGATGTCGAAACGCGGCATCAGGACGAGCTTCGCGCCGAGAGCGAGCGAGGTGGTGAGCGCGACGGTCAGTCCGTAAATGTGATAGAGCGGCAGGAAGCAGAGCATGACGTCGTCCGGGACGAGCGGCGTGCCGTTCGGGCCGAGCAACTGGTACACGTTGGAGACGAGGTTGGAGTGCGAGAGCATGACGCCCTTGGGCAGTCCGGTGGTGCCGCTGGAGTAGGGAAGAGCGGCGATTGTTTCCTGCGACGACGCTGTGGGCTGAGGCAAGGCGGCCGTCGTTGGATTCAGCAGCGTGCGGAACTCTTCCGTACCATTCGTGAAATTGCGAATCGCAAATATTCGTCGGAGCGAGGGAAGGCCGCCCATGTTGATGCCCTCCAGGAGCGGACCGTCGGTGATGAGGAACGCCGCACCGGAGTTTTCAAGCTGGTAGCGAATTTCAAGCTCTCGGTATGCCGGATTGAGGAGCGTTGGGATTCCTCCGGCGAGCGTCGCGGCATGATAGGTGATAGCAAACTCCCATGAGTTGGGAAGAAAGATAGCGACGACCTCACCCGGCATGAGACCGGCAGCGACAAATCCACGAGCCAGGGACTCAACATGATCGCCGTATTCGGCATAAGTGAAGCTGCGATTGCAGGATGAGTCAAGCAGGGCGATCTTAGAGGGATTCCGGCGGCAGGACTCGAGAACGATGTGATGAACGGACCGGCCCGCCGGATCGGCGTAGAGTTGGGTACGCAGCATGCGGGGACGATTGTAGCCTACTCGCAATGGTCACTCGGCGATTGTGAATGTTGCAACCGGTGGAGTTCCAGCGGGACGACAAAAAACACCCTGAGCATGCTCAGGGTGTGCGGAATAGCTGCGTTTGACTTTTTGAAAAAGCAGAGCTCTAGCCGTTTGGTGGCTTATCGGGCTTGTCGTGTTCGTGCTTCTGTCGCTCCTGTTCTTGCTTTTTCTCCTCGGGTGTCTGCTTGGGTTGCTGGCGCTGTCTGTCGGACGGTAGCTGAGTCTCTGCTGGAGCTGTCCGACTCGACGGACGGTCAGGCGTGTCTGTCCGTGGAGTGGGCCGGTTCGGGTTCGGCTCGGGACGGTTGTTCGGCTGTGCCTCAGTCTCACGGTTATTGCGCGCGGGACGATCCGGCTGGGCGCGAGGCGTCTCCGCGCGATTGTTCGGCGGATTCCGCTCTGCGTCGGGCTGACGATTTGTCTCCTGCCTGTTATTCGGCGGGTTCGCATCGGGACGCTGATCCGGCTGCTTTGATGGCGGACGATCATTTTTTGCGGGCCGGTCACTTGGAGGGTTTGTATCCGGGCGGTTATTGGGCCGATTCGCATTGGGACGATTGTCGGGTTGATCGGCCGGGGTGCGATCGATTTTTGCTGGAGGCTCGCTCGGAGGGTTTGTGTCCGGGCGGTTGTTGGGCCGATTCGCATTGGGACGATTGTCGGGCTGATCGGCCGGGGTGCGATCATTTTTTACTGGAGGCTCGCTCGGGCGGTTTGTGTCCGGACGGTTGTTCGGCCGATTCGCATTGGGACGATTGTCGGGTTGGTCGGCCGGGGTGCGATCATTTTTTACTGGAGGCTCGCTCGGAGGGTTTGTATCCGGACGGTTGTTGGGCCGATTCGTATCGGGACGATTGTTGGGCTGATCGGCTGGGGTACGATCATTTTTGAGCGCCGGTTCGGCAGGACGGTTTGCGTCGGGACGATTGTTCGGCCGATTCGTATCCGGACGGTTGTTTCCCGGACGATTAGCACCGGTGTTGTCTGAGGGCGTGGCACCCGGCTGGCCACCGGGAGCAGCATTCGGCCGGTTCGCCGACGGAGCACTGCCAGGTTGGTCCGGTCTCTCGTTCCGCGGTTGATTCCCGACCTGGTTGGGACGGTTCCCTGGACCGCCCATGTTCGGTGTGGCCGGCTTTCCGGGGGGCGCAATCTTGACCATGGGATGTGCTTCCGGTGCTGCCGCAGGACGCAGACTCTGTACTTCGCGCCGTGCCAGTGGCTCTCCCGGATGTTGGGCCAGGGCTTGCTGCTGTCGCGCAAACGATACGGGCGGCGGTGGCGGTGGAGCCTTGGCAATGACCTGCCGATTCGCAATGGCCGCGGGAGGTGCGGTGACGCGATTCGCCGTGTTCGCACGCGCGCCCAGAACGCTCTCTCGTGTAGGTGCGACCTCGACTCTGGAGGCCATGGACGCAGAAGAGATGTCCCGTTCGTTCATTGACACTCTCGCCCTGCCCACGGGCTGCGCACTCGCGAATGTGCGCTGCGGAACCGCCGTGACCGCGCCTCGAACATTTCTGTTCACGTACGTCACATTTGTGATGTTAGTGGTCGTGTTGACGATGGTGGTGTTGTAGACATTGGTGATGTTAGTGACATTGACGGTGGTATTGCTGACGTTGACGCGGTTCACGTATCCGCGGCTCACGTGATAGGACGGTACGTAGACTTCCCGCGGACCGAGCGGGAACCATCCCACATTCCCACCGAATCCTCCACCTCCCCCAATGAAAACCACCAGCGCGGGAGCATACACGGGGCGCACGGCGACGGGACCGGCGATCCAGCCCCAACGTCCGCCAATCACTACCCAGCGGCCGTAGTGGAAAGGCGCATATCCCCAGGGCGCGTCATCGACCCATGTCCATCCCCAGGGCGGAATCCAGGCCCAATGACCATCGCGATAGGGAGCCCAATCGACGGCGACCCGGGTGGGGTACCAGACGTGTCCGTAGTTCGAATCGTCACGCCAGTCGCCGTTGTCATCCAGATCCTCATAACCAACGACGTCCTGCGAAACGTACCTCGCGGATCGCGAGTCATCGTAGCGGTGGTCGCGGCCATAGCACCAATTGTCAAATTGATCGGGGCCGCCGATGTCGACCACTTCGGCATTCAGAGAATCGTTTCCGCTGAAAGTGCCTCTTTGCCCGGCGTGCAGCGTATAGGTTTGTCCGTTACCAGTGGACTCGCCCTCCCCGTCGCGCACGCTGACCACTGTGTAGTTACCGTCTTCACTGGCCTCTACCCGATAGTTGCCCGGCAGGAAGACCGAGAATGCCTGATTGGGAGTGTCGATTTCGAACAGATCATCCTGGTTCAAACGCCGCACGCGAATGTTGAGCGTGCCCGACGTAAGCTGAATCTGGACGGTACGGTCGTCCAGATTAAGAAATGAGAAGCCGGTGTTGGCGCTCAGGCGAATGACGGCCGATCCCAATTGCACTTCGGCCCGTGAGTTCTGGTCCGCCCAGAGCTTGTCGCCGGTAGTCATGGGGCGGTTGGACACTGCCTCCACCCACTCGGATTCACCCGCCGGCTGCATGGAAACCGAACCCTGGAGATAGCCGAGTCGAGCCACGCGGTCTGGCGGATCGTCCTGTTGGTCCTGAGCGGCAGCAGCCTGAGAAAGCGCCAGCGTGGCGAGTATGAACAACAGTACTGCACCCAAACGGCGCAGCTTCTTGTTCAGCATTTCATTCATGAAAATGTGCCCTCCAATTTTCTCGTGGAGAACCGACATAACAAAAAACTCTCAGACTTTTGGATGCCGGATCTGACCGCCTCGGCTACGGATTATGGGAGGCGCAATGATTATGACAGAAGGATCTCGCCCATTATGAGCAAGATAGCTCAGGGGCGGACAGCGCTGTTAACTGGCTAGCTTCCGCAGGAATTCCTGTTCGTCCATGCGGTATTTAAAAGCCTTGCTGCCGTTGATGAAGACGACGGGAACCTGATCGTTGTACTGCCGTCGGAGTTCGGCGTCGGAGTCAACATCGACCTCGCGCCAGTCGAAGCCGCCACGCTTATGAAGCTTCACGAGGCTCTCCTTGACGATTTCGCAGAGATGACAACCCTTGCGGGAATAGACGATGACTTGCCGGTGCTCCATGGCAGGGGCAGTTTAGCAGGGTGAGATCGGGTTTCCAAGACTCGAAAGGCATGGGATCCTCGCATGGGAAAATGACGCCTGACGGTCCACAAGAAATCGTTTTGGTAAAGGGATCTAAACCTGGATGACGGCGCAGGGAGACCATTCATCGGGGATAATCTCCTTATGGAAAGATCCGGCACTGGACCGCGATTGATCATTGTGTGCGGGTTGCCGGGTTCGGGTAAGACCACACTGGCCAAGGTGCTCGAAAGCAGACTCCGCGCGGTTCGTTTTTCTCCGGATGAGTGGATGGCTGCTCTTTCACTCAACGTCTACGATGAAGAAAGGCGCGGGAAGATCGAAGCGCTCCAGTGGAAGTTCTGTCAGGAACTCCTCGCGCTCGGTCTTACGGTAATCATCGAATGGGGCACTTGGGGAAGGACCGAGCGAGATGCCTTGCGGCTCGGAGCCCGAGCCCTTGGCGCTGCGGTTGAGTTGCATTATCTCTCCGCGCCCGCGGATGTCCTCTTCGACAGGATTCAACGCCGAGGCCTGGAGAAGCCACCCATAGAACGAGATGCACTGTCCCGATGGGACGAGATATTCCAAGTACCGACACCCGAGGAGACGGCACTCTTCGACAAGCCTCTGGTTGTTGACCTTGCCTCCGGTTGAAGCTGACCCACCACCCATATGTTGAGCGTGCGTTTTTGCGGGGAATGCGGCGGCAGGTTTCCAGAACGTACGAGAGCTACATTCGAGAGGAACGAATCTGGCCGCTCCGCTCGTGCAGGGAATCAGCTGCGTTCAGATTACGGGTTGCTTGCGAGTTGGCCTTTCGGGAGTGATGCCAGCTTCTCAGACCAGCGGATTCGCCCGGTTGCCTGCATCACGATAAAGAGAGTCGCAATGGAGATGATCGTGATCGAAAGTCCGGTGAAACCCTTCCAGAAGAAGGCATAGGAGAACAGCACGAGGTAGATCAACTGGGCGCCTCCAGCCTCGACCGTGGCAAACCGGCCTCCCACGACCAGCCGCAGATAACTGACCACCAGTGCAATTGAAACCAGCGACGCAATCACCATCGCCAGGTGGATCGAGATGTGGTCAACGAGGTAAGAGAGCAACAGGTGGAATGCGAAAAATGCCGCCGCGAGAAAGAAATAATTCATGGGATGAAGGTCGATCCCGCGCAGCGTTGTGAGAATGAACATCAGAAAGAAAAAGAAGAAGAGAGATACTGGAGCAAAGTAACTGATCTCACCGGCCAACGGCCCCGGCTGCAACTTTCCTGGCATGGTCATGCCGATCTGAAAACCCGATACGAGGTTGGAATATTGCCAGGTCAGCCGCCAGCCGGCGGGCTGCTGCTCCTTGGCAGTCGGCGAGAGCGTGTCGTCAGCGAAGTCAATGTCCTTGAAATTGGTAACCATGGTTAAGGCGAAGTCGTGGACCTGTGCGATGCCGTCTCCCAGCTTGTAGCGCCAGGAGTCAAGACCTTGTGATCGATAAGCCACCCGCAGGACGGCGCTCTGACCGGACCCAAGCGCGGCCGCCACGGACGCCCCTTTGCCGGAGGTCGAGACTGGCAGGGAGTGACCGTCGACTTCCATCACGAGTCCGTCATACACGGCGTGTTCTGCGGGAAAAGGGAAGTAGAACTCGACCGCCTGCGCTTCCGCTGTGTCATTGCGGAACCTGTACTCACCTTTGAAATCCACCGTGTAGGTGCTGTACCAAAGCAGGCCCTTCTGGCGATGATCGAGTTGAAGGTTGACGGTGAGCCGGCTGAAATCCAGTGGCAGTGGAATCGAGCGCTCGACATTCTCGCGGCGGATTACGGTCTTCCCGTGGTCCTCTTCCCTCACGGCGGAGATCTCAGCCTTCTTGTAGCAGGCGGCCGCTGGACTCTGTTCCTGCACCGTACCCCAGGTCGAAGCGACGCGGCCCTGGAGTTGCTCATCCGAGGAGTTGGTGCGCGAGGAGATGGTTGAGCCCAGAATCATCCAGGCGATGGCGGTGCAGAAGAAGATGAACGAGATTGCGGCGATGCGTCGAATCACGGCGAATCCTCCTGAAGTTGTCAAGCACGATGAAGCATGTTGGGGGCCAGTCCACAAATAGCCTAACGCACAATAGTTTGTACTGTAAAGTACTTTGTAGTGGCAGGCGAGACACGCGTGCGTGTCCAAAAATACACGCGTCAAATGGGCAATAGTCGAACCTGGTGGAAGCGCGAATCGGGTTCCCAAGACCCGGAAAGCGTAAAATCCCGGCATGGAAAAACGCGGAAGGCCGCTGGAGAAGAAAACCGTTCTGGTAACAGGGGCCGCTAAAAGACTGGGCAGGGCAACAGCCCTGGCCGCAGCGGAGTCAGGGGCCGATGTGGCGATTACCTACCTTGATTCCGAGCGCGAGGCGCGGGCGCTGGTCGGCGAACTGGCGCGGAGAGGGGCATCGGCATTGGCGGTTCGGTGCGATATCACGGACGAGATGAGCGTTCGCGAAATGGTGAAAGAAGTTGCCGGCGAATTGGGCGGGATCGATGTGCTGGTGAATAACGCGGCGAACTACGAGACGGCCACATTCGAGAAGCTCACCGTGGCGCAATGGGATGCGATCTTTGCCAGTAATACGCGCGGACCGTTTCTGGTGTCGCGGGAGGCGTTGCCGTATCTGCGCAAGCGGAAGGGGCGGATCGTCAATATGGGATCGCTGGGCGGGCTGCGTCCGTGGGCGACGCATGCGCACTATTGTTCGTCGAAGGCGGCGATTCACATGTTGACTAAAGTTATGGCTAAGGCGCTGGCGCCGGAGATTGCGGTCAATGCCGTCGCGCCCGGCATGATCGACCTGGGAGAAAAAGCTGCTGCAGCTTTTATGCGACGCATGGCGAAACAGACGCCGATGCGGCGGAATGGTTCCGCGGAAGAGATCGCGGCGGCGGTCATGTTTTTTGCTACCGCTCCGAAATTTATTACAGGACAGATTCTGGCAGTGGATGGAGGATTGGGACTGTGATGAGGGCCGAGGTTAGAGTTCAGATTGCAGAAAGTAGAGGCCAAGTTCGCGTATGATTTCGGTTTCCGACTTCAGAAAGGTTTATGACACGTCTCCTGTGGGTGATTTGTTTTGGGATGATGAGTTGTTTTGCGGTTGCCCAGGTTCGTCCTGAGGAGGGCGGACACGAATTTGAAGTTTGGATGGGAGGCGGCCATTCGGTTCCCGGCGGCACTAAGGAGACGGGTGTGTGGAACGTGGGCGTCCGCTATGGCTGGATTCTGACTGCGCCACATGGGCCGGGATTCCTCAAGGGGCGCTTCGAATACGCAGTCGATGCGGTGCCAGCGTTCGTCGTTTTTCAGCCTCGGAACACCGCTTACGGCGCGGGAATCAATCCGCTGGGGCTGAAATGGATTTTTGCCACGCGGGGGGATGTGCAGCCGTACTTGGAACTCGGGGGCGGAACGTTATTTACCTCGCACGACGTGCCCTTCGGGACTTCTCGAGTGAACTTCACCTCGAGCGGCGCGTTTGGCGTGCACTTTCTGCGTGAGCACACGTGGACGCTCGAAGTGCGGTATATGCATATTTCGAATGCGGGGCTGACGACACCGAATCCGGGAATTAATACGGTGCAGGTACGGCTAGGAGTGGGGAAGTTCCTTGGGAAGAAGTAAAGTGCGAACGAAATAGAAGAGAAAAGGCATTGAAGGCCCCAGGCGAGTGGGGCCTTTTTTGGCTGATTTGCTCTCGCTACTGCGCTGGCGGGGCTTCCTCGTTGCTGTGGCGTCGATCTTGCACGCGCTGACGTCGTTCCTCCAGCAGTTTGTCGTACTTGGTCTTCTGCTCGTCGGTGAGCACGTCACGAATCTTGGCGGAGGACTTCTCATGAATTTCGCGCATCTTGGACCAGTTGTCCTCGCGGGATCCGGAAGAGTCCTCCATCAAACTTTTCATCTGATCGCGTTGGTCTTGCAGAATTGTTTTCACTTGTGTTTTCTGTGTGTCGGTCAGGTTGAGTTCTTTCGTCAACTGTTTCACTTCGTCGTTTAAGCTGGGCATGCGCCGATGACCACCCATGGGCCCGCCGGGACCGCCACCGGGTTCCCCCATTTGAGCGACCAGGCCGGCAGGCGCTAGAAGTGCCAGCGTCAGTAATGCGTATCTCACGGTCTTCATTCCTTATTTGCTCCCGAGTCGAAATTGATGACGATGCTTCACTAGTGTGACGCTCAGGGAAGTGAAGTATTGCGTAAAGTGTCGGTAAAGTTGAGTAAAGAGATGTAACGGAGCTTAGGGCAGTGACTGAGAATTCAGAAAATCACTGCTGCCGGAATACGGCAACCGGCGTGGTGCGGACTGTGTCAGCTTGCCGTCCGCAGCATGGTCCCGGCGGAATCGGCGAGCCGTGTGGGCAGGTGCGCGGGTGGTGGAGAAAGGTACAGATTTTGTCGGTCGCTTCTGGTGACAGGATGTGTTCGAATTTGCAGGCTTGCTGCTCGATTTCAGTTTCGCTGTCCATGGCGAGTGAGTCGGTGAAGAGACGTTCGGCGAGACGGTGTCGACGGATGATGTCAGCGGCGCGCTTCTGTCCGCGAGGGGTGAGTTCGACGATCAGCGCCCCGTCGCCAATCGAGACGCCAGCGGGCTTGAGCGCGTCGTGACAGGGATTCACGAACGGTTTGTGATCGTGCGACTCGGGTGGATGCGGGCGCGTGGTCACCAGGTCCATCCCTTGTAGTTTTTCCAGAGCGATCGAAACGGGCAAGGCGCCGTGTACTTCCATGTGGTCGCTCTCCGCGATCTGGCCGTGTTCCTGAAGGACAAATAATTCTTCCAGAATTTCATCGAACTGCTCTTCGTCCGCCATGAAGAAAACTTCCTGGGCGGCGATCTTGCCGTGGTGGAGTTCGACGCGGCGGTCGGCGAGACGGGCTACGACGGGGTCGTGCGTGACCATCACGATGGTGCGTCCTTGCTTGTGAAGTTCGCGCAGCAGGCGCAGGACGATTTCTTCGTTGGCGGCGTCGAGGTTGCCGGTAGGCTCGTCGGCGAGAACGATCTTGGGATCGTTGATGAGAGCGCGGGCGATGCATACGCGTTGCTGCTCGCCTCCCGAAAGCTGCGAGGGCAGGTGATACGCGCGCTCTTTCAGGCCGACGCGCTCCAAGGCTTCGAGCGCTTCTTTTTCGTCGGTCATGCTGTGGAAGTATTGCGCGAGCATGACGTTCTCGACGGCGGTGAGATACGGGATCATGTGGAACTGCTGAAAGACGAAACCAATTTTTTCAGCGCGCACGCGATTCAAGTCAGCGGCGCTGAAGGCGGCTACGTTTTCTCCGTCCAGCCAAATTTCGCCGGAAGTCGGGCGATCGAGACAGCCGATCAGGTTTACGAGAGTGCTCTTGCCGGAACCAGAAGGTCCCATCATCGCGACCCATTCGCCGGGAGCGATCGAAAGGGCGATGCCGTCCAGGGCGCGGATCAGGCCACCGTTGTTCTGTTCGGCTTTCGCCGGATAACTCTTGGTGACGTTTTTGAGTTCGATCATTGAAGTTGCGTTGATCGGGGCGTCCATCATCACTCCCCCCTCAGTATGAGCGCGGGTTGCACGCGGCGCAAGAGTCCGATGGGCAAGACCGCGGAGACGAGTGCCACGAGAATGCTACCTGCCAACACGTATGGGAACACGCTGAACCGCGGAACGACAGGCGCGTGGAAGTTAGCGCGGCCGATCCAGGCGGCGATGCCGATACCGATCGCGAATCCGAGTACGGCGCCAATTGTTCCCAGCGCGGCGGCCTCGGCGGCGAAGAATCCGTTGACCAGTCCTTCGGATGCGCCCAGCGCTTTCATGATGGCGAAGTCGCGGCGGCGGTCGAAGACCCAGCCGATCAGCGTAGCGAGCACGCAGAGCGCAGCGGTGAGCACGATCAACGCGGACGCGGCGTAGAGTGTAGCGCGGGTCTTGTTCAGCACGTTGGCCTCGCCTTCCATGATTTGGCGGACGGGGCGGATGTCGGTGCTGGGTAGGACTTGGGAGAGATGTTCGATAGCTTGGTTGATTTCATCTGTGGATCCGTTGACGGCGATCTCGATGGTTGAGGGAGCCACGCCGGTCCAATTTTGAAATTCAGATTGATCGAGATAAATGCGGCTGTCTTCGCCGGCGCCGGTCTGGAGGAGTCCAGCGGGAGTTACGTGAATCGTGTGACCCTGAAACGTGAGGTCGAATGGCTTGCGATCCGGAGTGACAACGGCGGCGGCGCGCATGCCAATGAGGGCGTCGATGGGAGTCTGCGCGGATGCTGCGACGGCCTGCGGCGCGTTCGGCCAGTGACTTACATTCCACCAGCGATTGAGTTGTCGCGCGCGGGCGAAGTCGGTGCCGACGACGACCACGGATTGGCCGTCCTGGGTGCGGGCGACGGCGTAAGAGAACGGGACGGCGAGCGTTTTTGCGTCGAGCGATGATGCAATCTTGACGAGCGAATCAGGGGGCAGCGATTGGCTTTCTCGCGCAACTACGACTACGTTGGCGCCGTAGTTGCGGAATTCGGTGCGGAGCTTCGCTTGCACATCGACGTAGAGGTTCATCATGACGGTCGCGACGGCGGCGGCGACTACCATGGCGAAGAGAGCGGCGGCTGCGCGTCCGCGGCGCAAGACGGCCGCGCGGATCAGCATCCGGAGAAACATGGAAATGTGCGGGCTGCTGGCGCGGCGTCCGGCAACTTGCTGCGGTGCGTGCAGAGTTGGCGGCGCGCTCATGCTTCACCTCGCAGCGCAAATACAGGATCGAACTTCACGGCGCGACGGATAGCCGCGGCGCTTCCGGCGAAGGTCACGAAGACGGCAATCGCGAGGATGATGGGGAAGAGCACGGGCTCGATCGAAATCTGCGAGCTGAAAATAGAACGCCCGATCTGGTGGGCGAGCAGCGATCCTGTGACGAATCCGGCAACGCCGCCGAGTAGGGCCAGCACCAGGCCTTCGGCAAAAAAAAGTGCCGCTACGGCGAGGCTCCCGGCGCCGAGGGCTCGCATGAGTCCTACTTCAACGCGGCGCTCAAAGATGGTGGTGGCCATGGCAGCCGAAACTGCCAGTGCTGAGGCGAAGAGCGCGGCCAGTGTGACCAGGAGCATCAGGCCTTTGATTTTTGAAAGTACTGTGCCTTCATTTTGCGCGACCTGACGGATTTGCTCGGCGTGCGAGTGAGGAATGGCCCCTTGCAACTGGTAGGCAATCGACTGCGCATAGGGCGAACAGTTCCAGCGCTCGAACATATCCGGAGTCATCGTTTTCGGATCGCGGCGCGCGAACGCGTCTTCCGGCTTGGTGAGTGCGCTGACGTAGATGCGGCGCACGGCACTGGGCTTGCCGAGAATTTCCTGTGCGAGAGCCAACGGGGCGACGATCTGATCGTCTTCGGCAGCACCGGTAGAGAGGATGCCGCTGATCGTCAGCGAACGTCCGAAGACCTCGATGGAATCGCCAGGCTTTTTGCCTACCTTCGCGGCCAGGCGTTCGCCGACCAGGACATCTTGTGAGTCATCGTTCGGCCAGCCGCAGGCCAGAGGCGAGTCTCCGACTCGCCTTGGACGGGTCAGAGACCCGTCCCTACACTGGACCTTCCACCAGGGATGGGTGATTCGTACGCCCGTGGTGAAGTCGTCTGTTCCGAAATGGACGGGCTTGCTGAAGTATGTGCCCAACAGCGTGACATCTCTTGCGTCGCTGCCGCTGCCCACTCTTACGGTCACAGGCAGCATGGGCGAGAATCCGACAATGTTGTGATGCCAGAAGGTCCCGCGAATCTTGGGCAGATCGGCTTCGTTGAGAAATGCGCCGTCGCTGGGCGGCTTCAGATTGATTCCGCCGATTTCTACGTCGAGCGTGTCTTCTTGCGGAGTGACCAGCAGGTTAGCGCCGTAGCTGCGCAGTTCGTGGTTGATCTTGTCGCCGATGTTGGTGGCGACGGCGATCATCGCCGTGGCGACAGCTACTCCGAGCGTGATCGCTACGCCGGCCAGGAGTTTTCGGCGCGTTTGTCGCCGGACAGACTCGTAAACCAGGCGGGGGAACATCCTATTTCTGCTCGAAGTAGTGGCTGCCGGCCGCTACGTCCGCCTCCGAGATGATGACTGCGTCACTGGTGACCTCGGCCTTCAGAGGGACGGGATTGCAGCCGCCAGGCATACCGACGGACTGCGGATTGATGGGCGCAGCACAGTTCTTGCAGACAATCCCGTTGGGCCCTTTGTAAAAACCAACCGGGCCGCAGATTTCGCAGGCATCGAAGAGTGTGGCGATCTTGCCGTCGGGCTTCTGGTAAATCCAGAAACGGACTTCGACCTCTCCTACCTTGGTTTCAAAGCGATGCAGCTCGCCATCGTAGACCTGATTTAGCGGAACGCTGACTTTCCCGTTCACGAATGCGACTTCGGTGGCGGGCGAGAGGGCGCTGGCGCTCTTCTCGTAGATGAATCCGGCGGTGACCATCACGATGAAAATGAATGAGCACGTGTAGACCGAAGCCATCCAGAGCCGCTCGCGGCGGGCGGTCCAGAGTGCTTTGCGCCGGGCGGCGCCCGCGGCGGGAAGTTCCACGGGCTGACGGCTCTTCATTTCAAACAGCACCATCAGCGCGGCCAGCACCAGAATGGTGATGAAGAAGAAGAGGTCGTTGCGGACGATCGGTCCGATGATGGCCATCTCCTGACGGGAGGAGGGAAGCACGCCGTTTTCGGAGAGTTCGTGCAGGCCGGAGATCAGAAGTTGCGCGGCGACGAAAAACAGAATCGCCGTAGTCACTTTGAAAAACTTTTGCAGGTTTATTTTGACGCTGCCTTTGACGAACATTACGCCGAACGAAACCGCAACGATCACTCCGAGACTAGTGCCGATGAAGCTCAGCAATTCGCTCGAATTGAGCGTAACCGCGGAGAGGATCAGAACGGTTTCAACACCCTCGCGCAGGACCATCAGGAAAACGAATAGGAACAGACCGATCCAGGCGTCATTGCCGGCGAGGAGATTGACTTTGCCTTCGATCTCGCCCTTGAGTTTGCGGCCGGTTTTCATCATGAAAATGATCATGGTGACGACAAACGCGGCCGCAATTAGCATGACCCATCCTTCGAAGATGTCCTGATTCAGTTTCAGACGGGAGATGATGACGGCAGCGCCGATGGAACCAGCGAAGGCGGCGCCCAAAGCGGCATAGACGGATTTGTGAAGGTCGTTACGGCCAATCTTAGCCAGGTAAGCCAAGGTGATGCCGACGATCAGGGCGGCTTCAACCCCTTCGCGGAGCGTGATGATAAAAGCCTGAAGCATGGAGACGGACACCTACACCAAGTTGAAAATGAATTTCAATTTCAATATGGATAGGATACGGTTTCCAGGCCGTAGAGGTCAACGCTTCCGGTCACGGGGACACGCGATTTGCATCACACGGGGAAAGGGCGCATTGAACGGTTGTTTCGCGAAAACAAAGTTTACTGGGTCACAATGAATTTCTTGCTGCTCTTCAGTGCGCCTCCGGGCGTTCTGACAGTAACGAAGCCCTTTATTGCCCCGTTCGGGACCGTAGCCGTCAGATAGGTGTCGGACACCACAGTGAAAGTAGCGGCGACTCCGAAGAACAGGACCTTCTTCGTTCCAGTGAATCCCTGGCCGAGGATGCCGATGGTTGCGCCGACGGGACCAGAGGTCGAAACCAGACTCGCGAAGGGTTTCAGTGTCATGTCGAGACTGTAGAAAACTCCTCCGCAGTAGCCGCTTTGGTTGCAGATGCCACCCTGCTCTGTGAGACCGTAGAACTTTCCGTTGGTGTGCTGAAGCAAGGCGACCTGCGCATAACCGCCGTCGCCACCGTCGGTAAAGTTGTAAAGAACCTGGTAGCCCGTGCCTCTTGTGCTGATGCGATAAATCGTGCCCCATCCCGACGTGCCGCCGCTGCTCGTCACTCCGTACAGGTATCCATCGGTGCCTTGCACAACGCCGCTGTAAGGATTGAACCCATCTTGGGCACTGGGATCGAAGTAATGCAGCACTGTAAGCTTGCCTGTTTTCGTCAGTTTGAAAATCAGGCCCTGCTGGGGGAAACTGCCCCCGTAATAGGTGACTCCATAGTAGTTGCCGTCGCTACCCTGAATCAGCCCCTGAATGTTGGCCTGAAAGCCAAAGTCGAAAACCTGGGTGTACGTGCTGGGGACGCTGGGGGTGACCTTGAAAACCGTCCTATATGTAAACCCGTAGAAGTTGCCGTCGGTGCCCTGAAATGACAGCGTCTGATTGATACCGCCGCCATCATAGAGTGTGATCAAGTTCCAGGGAGGATTGGAGGCCGGCGCAAGCTGGTAGATCGTGGAATCCACGACTACTCCACAGACGTTCGTGGCGTGAGTAGTCCCGTAGAAGTTGCCGTCCGTGCCTTCCAGGGGTGCTTGAAACGGGTCGCCGCCCTGAGCCCCCGTTGTCGGAAAGAAGTACAAATACGTTAGGCTGCCTGAGGGCGTAACTTGAAAGGCTGATCCAAGTCCATTGCAGCCGCCGCCCTGAATCGAATCAGGTCCAACGGTGCCATAGAGGTTAGTGTCCGCTCCCAGAGTCAAGCCACCATAGGGCGTCTCGCCCCCATCACCGACTGTGAACGGATGTTGCACCGCCGGTAGGCCGCCAGACGTCATGCTGAAAACACTCCCCGCAAGACCGTCGGCGATAACAGGGCCAAGGCTTACGCTAGTGGTGTGAATGTTGCCGTCCGGGCCCTGCGCTAAGGTTCCGGGAGCGGCGAAAAACCACGGGTCACCGTTATCAAGGTTAAATTCGTATAACGACGTAAAGGTTTGAGCGTGCACAGTTGTCGGCGCTGACGCGAGAGATAGCGCCAACAGAATGATCGCAACCAGACTACGAACAGTTAACTGCTTCATTTGGTTTCCCTCACTAGCGAATCCGGCCCACTGCGTAAGGAGTGGCCACATCCGAGTCCGCAAAGATGCGCTCTTACGGCTCGCCTGTCAACGTGAATGAATTTGCACACAACGCACTCTACAGGATCCGCAAGAACCTCCTGGCCTGCTCCAACTCCGGGAAGACCCCTTCCTCCGCAATGAACTCCTGCGAGTGCACGCACCGCCGGCTGCCGCGCAGCTTCACAGGATGCTTCAAATGGAGCATCTCGTGGAACATGATGTACTCGACCACGAATCGGGGCACGCGCGGATGATCGAAGACGCGGCTGATTACGATGGCGTTGTGGGCGGGGTCGTAGTGGCCTAGGCGGTTGCGGGCGTGGGTGCGGCTCCAGGTTAGTTGGGGGCGTCCCATGAGGCCGTGGAAGAAACGGCGGTTCAGGTCTTCGAAGATTTCGTCCAGATGATAGTGATGGCCGGCGGCGGAGTGAATTTGTTTTCGTCCGCGCATCTGGCGGACCAGTCGTGCTTTGGCGGAGATGTCGTGGCTGCCGATGTAGCGGCGATAACGCGCGCTCTGGGTGCGGTCGACGGGCTGGCGGTAGAGCTTGGCGAGCAGGATGTGGGCGATGGCGTGGAGGACGGGTTCGGGCGCGCCTTCCAGCAGGTCGGAAACGCGGACGTAGAGCTCGCTCTGGCGCATTCGGATGGTGTTGTTGATGGAGACGAAGGAATAGAACCGGACGTGCATCGGCGGAATCGGTGCACCGGGCCGCAGTTCGCGGTAAGTCTGCTGAAAGATTTCTGCGAGCCTCGGGGACACGTTGAGAGCAGGGTAGCATGAAGCCGGTTGCGGGCAGCCAGTTGCCCGGGGAACCGTCACTCTCACGAGTACCACAGCAAAGACCGACCGACTCGTTCCTTCAATTTTGCTGAGGGCCGCATGCGTTCGGCGTGCAGGCACGCGTTGTCAGCACCGCTGAAGCCTTGCCCTGATAAAAACCTTACTTGGCCTCTCTGCTAGTTTTTTTCTTACGCTTGACGTACTCCTCAACTTCGGTGACGGTCGAGCGATGGTCGTCGGCGCTGGAGTCGACTGTATCGATGGCGTTACTGAGCAGGAATTCGTACTGCTTGGCTTCGATAGCGTCTGTATTGGCGGCGTCTTTCAGGGCGCGGAGCTTGGATTGAAACTCAGTGTCGGCCTCGATGACGAGTTTCAGGGGCTTGCGGATGTCGTCTTTCCGGCCGACATACATGTCAACGTTGTCGTTGAGTTCGTCGTAGATGGCGAGGAAATCTGCGAGGAGGTCGTGAGTTTGACGGGCGCGGTCCGTGGTCTTGGGGTCGGAACGCATTTGCTCCAATTTTGTTATGCGATCCCGGGCAAAGGTCACGTAAAGCTTTAAGCGCACATCGGGTTCGAGCATAGCGTCGCGAAGCTGGTTAATTTCGTCTTTTTCGAGCGGATCGTGGCGGCGCTGCCCCTGGGCTGGAAGGCTGGCCAGCAGGGCGAAACTCAATAGCATGAGTCTGGGGACGCGCCGCTTCATTTCTTCTTCTCCTTTTCCTTGTCCTTGCTGAACATCTGCTTGAGCAGGCTGGTGCGGACTTCTTCCAGACGCTGGACGGCGTGTTCAACCGCGGGCTGATCCTCAAAGGAAAGTGTCCGCTTGATATCACGCAGCCGCTCGGCGATCTTGCGGACCGCGATCTCGACATTCTTGAGGTGTTTCTTCGTTTCGGTGGCGGAGTCACGCGCCTTTTCAGAATAAGCGACGATGTCGTCGACAGCGGCATAGGCGAGTCCCACGTCGCCGTTCTTATAAAGCTTGTCGGCGTTGCGCAGTTGCTGTTCTGCGACCTGGAGGCAGAGGCCAGCGCGATCCTGGGGTAGCGCGTTTTGCGCTCGCGCCTTGAGTTCGTCGATGGATTCGTCCCGGGCAGCGGCGGTGCTGGCGACGACGACGAACAGAAGCGTCCAGATGGCGAGACTGCGCATAACGTTCAGTGCTTCTTGGGCTCGATGGCGATCAGGCGATGACGGGCCTGCCACTCCTGATCAGGATACTGCCCTTTGGCGGCATCGAGGAAGAGGTGATAGTACACGGAAGCCTGCTTGAAGTCGCGAAGGTGATCATAAGCGGTGGCGCGCATGAAGAGGCCGACCGTAGTCGGGGGCAGGAGCTTGTCGCGAACGTCCAGCGCCTTGATCGCCAGGGGATAATTCTTATTCTCGTCGGCGGCAATCGCCAGGCTGCCGTAGGCGGCGCCGAAGTCCGGCTTGAGCTTGATGGCAGCCTGAAATTCCTGCTCGGCCTCAGGAAAATTGCGCTGCTTTAGAAGAATCTCGCCGAGGGAGTGGTGGACCTCGGGATCGTCTGGGCGCGACTTCACTAGATCGCGATAAGTCTTTTCGGCTTCGGTCAGGCTTCCAGATTGTGTTTGCAAATCTGCCAGATCGCGTTGGGCTTCAGTGTCGTTGGGGGAAAGTTTCAGCGCGGTCTGGATTTCCGGGATGGCTTCATCCTTCTTACCCTGAGCGGCCAACGCACGGCCGAGTTGCAGATGGAGGCCGGCATCGTCGGGGCGGTCTGTCGCTAATTGGCGGAGCAGAGGCTCAGCCTCCGCGATGCGGCCCGACTTCATGTAGATGTTGGTCAGGCCGATGACCGCTTCACTGGAGCGCGGATCGAGTGCACGCACTTGCTTGTATTCGGCCTCCGCGCCGGCAAAGTCTTTGCGGCGTTCACGCAACAGGCCAGCGGAGAGATGAGGCTCGGGATCCTTGGGAGTGAGCGTGGCTGCTTTTTGGTATGCGTCGAGCGCTTCGTCGGGCTTGGTGTTTTCGAGCAGGTGTCCGAGCGAGAGCCAGGCGCGGGCCTGGCCTTCTTCAACATGGACGGTCGGTTTCAGCTTGGCAGCGGCGCGCAGAAACGGCTCAGCTTCGGGGCTATTGGAGCGAGCCAGCATCAACCCTAGGTTCAGATTGGACTCGAAGACATCCGGCTTGGCGGCAACCGACTGGCGATAAGCGTGGATTGATTCTGCTTCGCGGCTAAGACGGTTGTAGACGAATCCGAGATCGAACCAGGCCTGATAGTTTTTGGGATCGGCGGTGAGGGCTTTTTTCAGCAACGGTTCGGCGGCTGCGAAATCCTTTTTCTGGATCGCGTCTTCGGCGCGGGTGATGTCGTTAGGCTGGTCGTCGGTGACGTCATTAATAACGTGCTTGCCGTGATGGACCGTGGTGGTTTGGGCCATAGCACATGCGGTCGCGAGGAGGAAGAAGAGCGTGTTAGCGGCCACGCGGCTCGCACGTGTACGTGTTCTTGATTTGATAAGGTCTTGGGAGGGCACGGCTTCAGCCGTGCCGCCGGGCGCTTCATGAACACGGGCTTCAGCCCCTGCGGCAAAGTGGCGACCGAAGGAGCGCGAAACGTCAGGGGCTAAAGCCCGATTCATCCTCCACCTCAGCGGCACGGCTGAAGCCGTGCCCTCCCGACATTTTCCTAGCTCCTACTTGCTGCCATTCCTCTTGCCGTTCCCGTTCAGCACTCTCGCGAGATACTTTCCCGTATAAGAGCCCTTGAGCCGCGCAATCTCTTCCGGTGGCCCCGCGCCGACTACGTTTCCGCCGCGATCGCCACCTTCGGGGCCTAGGTCGATGACCCAGTCGGCCGTCTTGATGACTTCCAGATTGTGTTCGATCACGACGATCGATCCCCCTACATCTATCAGACGGCGAAAGGCGGAAAGTAGTTTGCTGACGTCGTCAAAATGCAGGCCGGTGGTGGGCTCGTCAAAAATGTAGAGCATGCGGCGCTTGCGCTTGGGGCCGTCGCCAGTCGACTTGGGGCGAGTAGCTTCGCGGGCGGCGGGTTGCAGGTGCGCGGCCAGTTTCATCCGTTGTGCTTCGCCACCGGAGAGAGTGGTGGCCGACTGGCCAAGGCGCAGGTAGCCAAGGCCGACTTCATCGAGTACGCGTAGCTTTTCGGTCAGCTTGGGGACGTCGGCAAAGAACTTCAACGCCTCGCGAATGGTAAGGTTCAGCACTTCGTGAATGTTCTTGTTCTTGTAGCGAATCTCCAGCACTTGCTGCTTGTAACGCGTGCCTTTACATTCGTCGCAGATCAGTTCGACGTCCGCTAGAAACTGCATTTCGACCGTAACGGTGCCGTCTCCCTGGCAGTTTTCGCAGCGGCCGCCGGGGACGTTGAAGGAAAAATGTCCGGCAGCGAAGCCGCGCTTCTTCGATTCCGGCAGCGCCGCGAAGACATCGCGTATTACGTCGAACGCCTTGATGTAGGTCACTGGATTCGAACGAGGCGTGCGCCCAATCGGCGATTGATCGACCAGAACTACTTCGTCGAGATACTGGTCGCCATCCACTTCGTCCCACATTGTTGTCGCCGTATGGTTTCCGTTGGGCTGCCTTAGAGCGGTCGCCAGCGACTGATAGAGCACATCGTGCAACAGGGTGGATTTGCCGGAGCCTGAGACGCCGGTGATCGCGACCAACATGCCAAGCGGGATTTCCAGATTGATGCGCTTGAGATTGTGCGCACGGGCTCCAGCAATGCGAATTTTCTGTGGTCCGGGTTGGCGGCGTGTGGGTGGAACCTGGATGTGCAGTTCGTCGGCGAGATAGCGTCCGGTAAGCGAGTGCGGAAGTTTCTTGATCTCTTCGTAGGTTCCGGCGCCAATCACTTTGCCGCCACTTTCTCCCGCACCGGGGCCGAGGTCGAGAATGTGGTCGGCGGCACGCATGATGTCGGGATCGTGCTCGACTACAAGGATGGTGTTTCCCAGATCGCGTAGGCCGTGGAGGATTTTCACCAGGCGGTCGGTGTCACGACTGTGCAGTCCGATGGACGGTTCGTCGAGCACGTAAAGTGTGCCCACCAGGCGCGAGCCGAGCGAGGTCGCGAGTTGAATACGCTGCGCTTCGCCTCCCGAAAGAGTGGAGGCGAGCCGGTCCAGGGTCAAGTACTCAAGGCCCACGTCGTTCAGGAAGCGCAGGCGTTCTCGAATTTCAGTGACTAGAATTTCGGCGATTGCGGCCTGCTGCGGGGTCAGCTTGATCTGGTCAAAGAAGCGGGCTGCGCCCTCCACCGTCATGCTGCACACTTGGCAAATGTCCTTGCCATCGATCTTGACCTGGCGTGCTTCGGGGCGAAGACGCGTGCCGGTGCAGGTCGAGCACAGCGAGTATCCGCGATAACGGCTGAGAAACACGCGGACATGGAGTTTGTACTTCTTGCGCTCCAGAAGCTGAAAAAAACCGCGGACGCCGGAGAAGCGGCTGTCGCCGTTCACGATCACCGTCTGCTGTTCGGGGTCGAGTTCATGCCAGGGCACATCCAGCGGGATGCTGGCCTGGCGCGCGAAGCGTTTGAACTCGGTGAACAGAGGACGATATTTCGGTTTGGTCCAGGGTTCGATTGCGCCTTCGTTCAGAGTCTTGCCCTTGTCGGGGATAACTAAATCGAGATCGAAGTCGATGGTGTTGCCGAAACCCTGACAACGCGGGCAGGCGCCATATGGATTGTTGAACGAAAACAGACGTGGCTCGGGCTCGTCGTAACGGCTTCCGTCATTCTTGCATTCGAAGCGCTGCGAAAAACGGAGGCACTCGGTTTTTTCACCGTCACGCGGCGCCGTTTCGAAGATAACTTCGCCGGCTTCGCGATAGCCGATCTCTACGGCGTCCACGATGCGCGCGCGGGCGTCGGCGGAGACGGCGAGGCGATCGACCAAGGCGAAGACCGGCTCGGCAAAATTGATTTCGAGCAGCGATTCCGGAGTTGAAAATTCAAAGAGCTGTCCGTTCTGAAACAGTCGGTTGAAGCCGCGTTTTCGAAGATCGAAGAGACGAGTCTTGATCGCATCGGAGAGCTGAATGGATTCTGCTTCTGCCTTTTTCTTGCCGCGGACTTTCTTGACCGGTCCTTCCGCGGGCTTGGGAGCGATCGACTGAACGGGAAACAGCACGTTGAAGCGAGTCCCTTCGCCTTGAGCCAGAATGCGGTCCGCGACTTCGTCGACTGTGTCTTTCTTCACTTCCTGTCCGCATACCAGGCAATAAGTGCGCCCGACCCTGGCAAACAGCAGACGCAGGTAGTCGAAAATTTCGGTGGCGGTGGCAACGGTAGAGCGCGGGTTGCGTGTGGAGTTCTTCTGTTTGATCGCTACCGCCGGAGCGATACCGTCAATCAGGTCGGCGTCGGGCTTCTCGATGCGCTCCAGAAACTGTCGCGCATAGGCCGAGAGCGATTCGACGTAGCGACGCTGGCCCTCGGCGTAAATCGTGTCGAAAGCGAGCGACGATTTGCCGGAGCCGGAGACACCGGTGACCACCGTCAATTGGTTGTGCGGGATCTCAAAATCGATGTTTTTGAGGTTATGGACCCGGGCCCCGCGAACAATAATGCTTTCCGTCGACATCTTCCCCTGAACGGCTCCGTCCACACGAGAAGGGCCTGAGCCCTTACAGGTAGGTTCTGGAGCGATAACGAATCTTTCTATTATAAAGGGTTGGATAGCTGTCTGTGTCGTAGCCGGTCACGGAGCGACGACTGATGCCGCTTTGACGGGACCTGCCGATTTTCAAAGAGTGTGATCTGATTCCGACAACAATCCGATAGACTGGTTCACGCGTGCCACGAACCAGGGAGAGTATTGACCCCTACTACACAGATCGGAGTCGCAGGTTGGATAAAGATGCTAGCGTTGTTCGCTGGCCTGCTCTGGACTGCCTGGAGTGGGTTTCGACCGGGACCGGGCGATTCAGTTAAATGGTATGACCGAGCAATACGAGCCGTCGGGGTCTACTGGTCTTGGTTTGCATGACCTACGGCCTCATCCTGCTCCTGAACGGAAACTGAACAAGAAAGAGTCGCGCAACTTCTGCTTCCCATTAGCGACCTCATCTCTGCCGGTAAAGTATGAAGGGTATGCGTCTCCTGGTCCGCTTGATCTTGATCACCGCGTTTGTCACGGCTGGGTTTGCGCAGGAGGCGCCTCCTATTGTGCCAGCGCCCGTTGCGCCGTCTGAGCCGGCAGCGGTTCCTGCGATGGACTTGCGGCCAGATGCTTCGGGGACTGTCCCCCAGGAACAGATCCGCGAACTTCTCCGGCGCGTCGCTGAAAAGGATCTTGAAAACGAGAAGCGGTTGCGTGACTACACCTACATTCAACGCCAGGAAGAACACAAACTCGACGGCCACGGCGAAATCAAGAAGGTCGAATCGCGGACTTCGGAAGTTCTGGTCGTTTACGGCGAGCACATCGAGCGCTTGATCGCGAAGGACGACAAGCCGCTGTCAACGGAGGACACGAAAAAGGAGGACGAGCGGATCCAGAAAATCACCGACAAGCGTAAGAACGAATCCGAATCCGACCGCCGCAAGCGCATCGAGAAAGACGAAAAAGACCGCGAGGACGGCCGCAAGTTTGTGCTGGAGATTGCCGACGCCTACAACTTCCGACTGGCTGGCTCCGAACTCGTCGACGGTCGCGACACCTGGATACTGGACGCCGAACCTCGTCCTGCCTACAAACCGACGTATCGCGAAGCAAAGATGCTCCCCAAGATTCACGGCCGTATCTGGATCGACAAAGCCGAGACGCAGTGGACGAAGTTCGACATCACAACTACCGACACCATCTCGTTCGGCCTATTTCTGGCGCGCGTCCACAAGGGGACGCACATCGTGGTCGAGGCGACCCGCGTAAACGAGGAAGTTTGGCTTCCTAAACATCTGTCGCTTCACGTCGACGTCCGGGTGGCACTTTTGAAGAATTTCAATGAGGACATCGAGCAGACATTCCGCGATTACAAGAAGTTCCGCACCGACACAAAATTCACCGTAGTGGGCGAAACCAGCCAGTAGTCACGTCGCCGCCGTCGGCTTCGCGCGCACATTCTGAAGGGGTTGCGCGCACGTCCAAGTACTTCCGTACCGTGTCTAGTACCTTGGTTACTCCAACGAGGGTGACTGGAGCATCATTCGTACAAATACCACTACTAATAGCGGTAGCTCTTAGCGACGGCTCAATCCCTAGAAACATTCTGCAACCCCACTTTGGGACAAATCCAGAAAACACCCATAAAACCCAACAAAACCAGAAGATTCACGTCGACAGGCCCCTTCTGCCGGTTGAGATATGCTCAGCACACCAAAATTCAGTCGAACGCATTCAGTTCGAGGAACTGGTTCTCCCAATTTCGTCAGTGTCAGCGAGAAGTAAGGCTGGGCTGAGAACTGAATTCTGTGGACGGGGAAAGACACTATGGCCGACTCGCGGGAAGTGATGAACATTCGCCAGGCTTCGCAGTACCTGGGAGTCAGTCCGGACACGCTCTACAAGTACGTCAATGAGCAAAAGATTCCTGCGTTCAAACTAGGCAACCGCTGGCGCTTCAAGAAATCGAAGCTCGACCAGTGGATGGAAGAAAAATCCATGGAACTGGAACCGCGGGGCAGCAAGAAAAAACCACGCGCAGCGATGAAGGCTGCCGGACAGCAGTAAACGATTTGGCCGGCGAGAGTGCCGGCGCTATATCAAACGGCCGGCAGCAATCCGGTCGCTTACAAAAGGCGGGCACATGTTTGGATTCGGATCGAAGACGATTGTTGGTCTGGATGTGGGCTCTTCGAGCATCAAGGCGGTCGAGCTCAAGAGGACGCGCCAGGGTATCGAAGTAGCGCACCTCGGCCTGGAGCCGATCGCTCCCGATATCGTTGTGGACTCCATGATCGTGGACTCGGGCACAGTTTCGAGCGCGATTTCGAAATTGTTCGCCGATACCGAGATCAAGTCCAAAGCCGTGGCCACGGCGGTGAGCGGCCACTCCGTGATCGTGAAGAAGATCTCGCTGCCCTCGATGAGCGATCAGGAACTGGCGGACACGATTCAGAAGGAAGCCGCGCAGCATATTCCTTTCGATCTCGCGGACGTCAACCTCGACTACCAGATTCTCTCCGACGACGCGACCAGCCCGACCATGGATGTACTCCTCGTCGCCGTCAAGAAGGACAAGATTCTCAACTACACCAACGTACTCTCGATGGCCGGCAAAACACCCGCTATTGTGGACATCGATGCGCTCGCTCTCCAGAACTGCTACGAGTACAACTACGAGCCCGCGCCGACGCAAGTCGTCGCCCTGCTTAACCTGGGTGCGAGTGTGATGAACATCAACATCGTCAAAGGCACGACGCCGCTGTTCCCGCGCGACGTTTCGGTGGGCGGACATCAGTACACCGACTCGCTCCAGAAGGAACTCGACCTGAGCTTCGACGATGCCGAGTCTTTGAAATTGGGCCACAAGGTCGGAACCGTACACGACGATGCGAAAACTCCGATTTTGCAGCAGGTGACGGAAATCATCGTGCTCGAAATTCAGAAGACATTTGACTTCTTCCGCGCCAGCGCGGCGGGTGAGCACATCGAGAAGATTTACCTGGCCGGCGGTTCGGCCAAGGTACCGGGCCTGGTGGAAGCGTTACGCCAGGAGTTCTCCATGCCGGTGGAGCTGTTCAATCCGTTTCAGAAAGTGCTCGCGCCCGTGGATGGACGAGGAGCGGAATTGGTGGAACAGAACGCCGGACAGTTGGCAGTGGCCGTGGGTTTGGCCCTGAGGAGTTTTGAAAAGCTATGATCCGAATCAATCTGCTGGGTGCACCGAAACCGAAGAGCGGCAAGAAGGGTTCCGCGGTCAGCATGCCCTCCATGGATATGGGGGGCGGCGGTTCGCCACTGATCAAAGTGGTGGCCGTGCTGGCCCTGTTTGCGATCGGCAACGGGATGTACTGGTACCACCTCGATCGCGAAAAGAAATCCATTGCGGCTCAGATGCGGGTAGCAGAACAGAAAAACCGCGAGCTCGCTGAGATCAAGGCGCGCTACCTGGAGCGTCAAAAACAGGCCGATGCCTACAAGCGCCGGGTTGATGTCATTGACCAGCTCCGCTCCAGCCAGAGCGGCCCGGTCAACCTGATGGCCATGATCGGCGAAACCGTGAACGGCACTGAAGCGGTCTGGCTGAACAGCCTTCAGGACCAGGGCGCCAATGTCGCGATTGACGGCATGGCATTGAGCAATGATGCCGTGGCCAACCTGATCTCGAATCTTCAGAAGACGGGATACTTCCGCAACATCGAGATCAAGGAAAGCATTCAGGACGAGCAGATTAAAGATATGCAGGCGTTTCAATTCACGCTGACCTGCGAAAAGGCGAAGTCGTAAAGGCGGACGCTATGAATTTTGGTGAATTGACAGGTGTGAAGCTTTGGGGCGTGCTGGTGCTGGCGGGAAGTCTCGGCAGCGCGGCGCTCTTCTACACCATTTTCAAGTCTGAGCGCGAAGAAAACGCGGCGGCCCAGACCCAGCTTGAGTCCAAGATGCGCGAAAACGCGGATCTGGAAGCCTACCGGCCAAAACTGGCCGACATCGAGCGGCAGCTCAACAGCTTGAAGCAGCAGCTCGAGATCGAGCGCCGTATCGTGCCGGATGAGAAAGAAGTCGACAACTTCATGCGCATGGTCAGCGCGGAAGCCCGCAAGGCGGGAGTGGAAATCCGCCGCTACACGGCGCGGCCGGTCAGTGCGCGCGACTTTTATACAGAAGTGCCGTTCGAAGTCGAGCTCGACGGTCCGTATTATTCGATGCTCGGATTCTTCGACCGTGTGAGCAAACTGGAGCGCATCGTGAACGTCAACGGCCTGCTGGTGGCCTCGACACGCAAGCCCGCCGATGCCAAGACGAAGAAAACTTATCAGTACGCGGCCAACGAGAGTGTGGTGGCTACGTGCTTGACGACGACATATTTCAGCCACGATCTGGATCCGGCCAGTGCAGCGGCCAAGCCCGGACAGCCGGCCACGAAGAAATAAGGGGGAACACGATGAATCGGACAACCGGCATTCTCGTTTGCACACTGGCTGTGGGCATGGCCTGGGCGCAAAATCCCCAGATCATCCAGAACACGCGCACCCAGTTGAACACGATGCAGCAGAACAATACGGCTGCATCGAACGAGGCGCTGGGGATTAAGCAGACGGAGCCGAAAACTTCCGCTGCCAAGTCCACAGTCACTTCGGTGAAGGCTCACGCCGCGGCGGTCAAGACGAGCGCGGCTCCTTCGAAGGCGTCCGTGGTTCCGGTCAAGGCTAGCGCAGCTTCGACCAAGCCCACTAAGACCGCTTCGGCGTCCGTAGTTCCGGTCAAGGCCAGCGCAGCTTCGACCAAGCCCACTAAGACTGCTTCGGCGTCCGTGGTTCCGGTCAAGGCCAGTGCAGCATCCGCTCAGCCTCGGATCGCGAGTGCTTCGGTGGCAACGAAATCGGCTACGCCGTTCAAAGAGAAAAAGTCCGTGAACGCGAGCTCGGCGGAAAAAATTGGAGTCAAGCAGATCACTGCGAAGAAGCATGCCAAGCCCGCGGCCGAACACAAGAAGACGGTTGCAGCCGCTCCCAAGAAGAGCCCTGAACCCGTGGCGCCCAGCAGCGGTGATGGGACCGCCACCAGTTCCTCCGAAGAGGGCAAGGGCGACGACGATGCTGTGAAGGATGCGCAGGAAAAGAAGTGGAGCATGTCCGGCAAGCGCGATCCTTTTATCAGCCCGGTGGTAAGTCATGCCGGCGGGTCGGGATGCAGCACGGGCAAGAAGTGTCTGGAAATCGGCGCCATCAATCTGCGCGGAGTGGTTCATTCCGATGGCGGATTTATCGCGGTGGTGACCAACAATATGAATAAAGCGTATTTCCTGCGGGAAAACGATCCGGTGTTTGATGGTTACGTAGTGAAGATCACCGGCGATTCCATTGTGTTCAAGGAAACGATGCAGGACCGGTTGGGCAAGAGCTTTACGCGCGAAGTGACGAAAAAAATTACCACCCCGGCCGTATAGGCCAGGTTTCAGAGTCCGAAGAAATACAGGGGCAAAAGAGCCTCCGATGGGGAGATACGAAATGCGAAAGCAACTGCTGGGTCTCATTCTTCCGCTGCTGGCGTTCGTGCTGATCGCGGCCGCGGCTGACCAACCGGGCAACGGGGTGGCTGCGGCCTCCGCCTTGCAGCGGCTCGAGGTGGCGCACAGCCAGGACGGCCTGAGTGTCGAATTCACGGCCAAAGGCGTTCTCGCGCCCAAGGTGACGACGCTCGACTCCCCAGCGCGCATCGTCGTGGACCTGCCCAACACCGTGATGGCCACCGGGCAGCACCAGATCAGCGTCGGCAGCGCCGGCGTGAAGACGGTGCGCATCGGCATGAATGGCCAGGTTCCGCCGACCACTCGCGTGGTCGTGGACCTCGATGCCGCTCGCCAGTCCGAGCTGATAGCCGGCCAGAACGGTCACTTCACGCTCAGGATTCAGGACGCGACCGCGCCCAAGGCAGTCGCGAAGACGGCTACCCTCAAGACGGCTACCCTCAAAACGACGGCTGCCAAGAAGATGCCGGCTCCCGCTGTCGTCCAGACCGCAGTTGCGAGCCCCGCGCCGAAACTGACGCCGGCCTCGGCCACGGTGACGACGCCTGCAACGGCTCCGTCGCAGGTTTCGGCAGAGCCCACGACCAAGCCGGTAGACTTTGCTTTCGTC